>Ga0255334_1000069_pt1 | contig 118914 bp, 100 predicted proteins | sample EtOH5_35cm_T3_12_FD_202080 | JGI IMG/M metagenome (GOLD analysis project Ga0255334, IMG submission 202080) | Sandy soil microbial communities from University of British Columbia, Vancouver, Canada - EtOH5_35cm_T3_129 | ecosystem: Engineered > Artificial ecosystem > Sand microcosm >...
GATCACCATGCCGACGAACAGGCCGTACACCACCGCCACCACGGCGGCCTCGGTCGGCGTGAACCAGCCCGCGCGCATGCCGCCCAGGATCAGGAACGGCGCCACCAGCCCCCAGGCCGCCTCGCGCAGGCTCTTCCAGAACGGCGGGCGCGGCAGCGCGGCCTCGATGGCGCCCATGTTGTGCTTGCGCGCCAGCCACACCGCCGGCACGATCAGCGCCACGCCGGCCAGGATGCCGGGAATCATGCCGGCGGCGAACAGCGCCGGCACCGACGCGCCGGGCACCAGCACGCTGTAGATGATGAACGCCACCGAAGGCGGGATCAGGATGTCCGTGGCCGCCGCCGCGCCGACCACCGCGGCGCTGTACGCGCCCGGATAGCCCGCGCGCGACATCGCCGCGATCATCACGCCGCCCACCGCGGCCGCGTTGGCCGGGCCGGAGCCGGAGATGCCGCCCAGAAACATCGCCACCAGGATGGCCACCAGCGGCAGCATGCCGGGCCCGCGCCCGACGATGGCGATGGCGAACGTGACCAGCCGCTGCGCCACGCCGGAGCGGTCGAAGATCGAGCCGACCAGCACGAACATCGGGATCGCCAGCAGCGGGTACTTGGCCAGGCCGGCGTAGAAGTTCTGCGGCACGGCCAGCAGGCCGAACATCTGCGTGTCGAGGTTAGACAGGCCGATCGCCACCAGGCCGCCCAGGCCCAGCGACACGCCGATCGGCACGCCGAGCATCATCAGCCCGAGGAACACCACGAACAGGGTAATGGCGACCAGCGTCATGGCGCGGCCTCCGTCTTCGCCGCGCCCATGCGCCCGGCATGCAGCGCCTTGAGCGCGCGCAGGTTGCGCGCCACCAGCCCGAAGGCGCGCAGCGCGATGCCCGCCGACAGCACCGGCAGCCACACCGAATACCACCAGCTCGGGATGCCGATGCCGGGCGAGGTCTCGCCGAAGGTGTATTCGTCCCACGCCACGCGCGCGCCCAGCACCGCCAGCGCGATGAACATCGCCGCCACCATCAGCGCCGAGAACACCGCCAGGCGCCGCTGCCGGGCCTCGCTGCCGCGCTCGAAGAAGAACTCGATGCGGATGTTGCGGTCGCGCGCCACCGCCGCGCTGCCGGCCACCAGCGCCAGCACGATCATCAGGAAGACCGAGAATTCCTCGGTCCAGGCGAACGATTCGTCGGTGAAATAGCGGACCACGACGTTGGCGAAGGTGATGCACACCAGCAGCACCATCACGATCACGCCAATCCAGTCCTCGATGCGCGGCGACACCCTGAAACCGCCGTCCGCGCTGTCCACGTTCTCCACAAGCTGGCTGGCGCCAGCCTCGCCGGGCACGGCCGCGGCGTGTTGCGGGCCGGCATCGCGCCGCCCCTCCTGGTCTGCTTGCATCTCCCCGGCCTCCGGTCCGGTCCGCCCGGCACGCCGGCCGCTCGCGGATTTTCTTTGAATTATGTAAAGACTTAATCTCAAGACATGGCGGATTATGCCAAGTCTGCGCACGGCGGGGGAATTTTTACGCCTGCCTGCGGTGCCGGGCGGGCAGCCAGACCCCGCGCGCTTCACGCCCAAGGGGACCGGATCAGCCCTGGGCCGGAGGAAACGCGCGCCCCGCCCGCGCTTGTGGCGCGGCGCGGGGCCGGCATCGCCGGTTGCGGGCGGACCGATGCCGCCCGCGCCCGCTCACACCATGCCGTCGTCGGCGGTGATCACCGCGCCGTTGATGAACTGCGACTGGTCGGACGCCAGCAGCAGCAGCAGGCCGTCGAGATCCTCGGGCTTGCCCACGCGCTTGCGCGGCAGCATCTGGATCAGCTTCTGGCCGGCATCGGTATCCCAGTGATGGTGGTTGATGTCGGTGTCGATGTAGCCCGGGCAGATCGCGTTGACGTTGATGCCGTGGCGCGCCCATTCGAGCGCCATCGCCTTGGTCATGTGCACCACCGCGGCCTTGCTCATGCAGTACACGCCGATCTGCGACAGCACCTTGAGCCCCGCCACCGAGGCGATGTTGACGATGCGCGACTGCGGCAGCGGATTGCCGTTCTTCTCCGAGCCCTTGGCGCGCGCGATCATGCGCTTGGCCACTTCCTGCGCCACGAAAAACGCGCCGCGCGTGTTGGTGTCGAAGACGAAATCGAAATCCTCGGGCGCCACCTCGGTCAGCTTCTGCGTGGTGGACACGCCCGAGTTGTTGACCAGGATATCGATCGCGCCGGCCTCGGTCTCGGCATGCGCCACCGCGGCGCGGATGCTGGCGGGATCGGTCACGTCGAGCCGCACCACGTGGGCGCTGCCGCCGTCGGCCTCGATCGCGGCGCGCAGCTCCTTGAGCCGCTCGGTGCGCCGCGACGCCAGTATCACCTTGGCGCCAGCGGCCGCCAGGACGTGGGCAAAGCGCGTGCCCAGGCCGCTCGACGCGCCCGTCACCAGCGCGACCTTGCCTTCCAGATTGATCGACAAACCCATAATGCCCTCTGTATTCGGAGCCCCGTCCGCCGTCTGCCATGGTCCGCGCCGGCGGGCGCTCCTAGCGAAAACTGCCCGGCCAAAACGGAAGGCAGCATATCAAAAAAAGAACGGTCGTTCCAAAAAATGTCTTGCCTGACCATGGCGAGTCCCGGACAATGCCGGAGATTCTAAGAACTCGGGCCACAAAGGGAAAGAGGAAAAACACGCAGGCCGCCGCCATCTCGTGCGCGCGCCGCCGCGTCCGTCCGCTTTCCCTGTCGCCTTCCTGCCGCTTTGCCGCCGCTTCGTGCGCGGCTTGCCCGGCCCGACCCGAGGCATTCCCCGAATCACAGAACCACGCATTTCCCACAATTGCGCGCAAGTTGCCAAGAATAGAGGGTTAGAGACAATGAATCAGCAGCAGCTCCTGGAGCAGTTCGGTCCCCGCGAGGCCATGGAATACGACGTTGTCATCGTCGGCGGCGGCCCCGCCGGCCTGGCAACCGCCATCCGCCTGAAGCAGCTCGCCCAGGAGAAAGGCAACGACGTCAACGTCTGCGTGCTGGAAAAGGGCTCCGAGCCCGGCGCGCACATCCTGTCCGGCGCCATCATGGACCCGCGCGCGCTCGACGAACTGTTCCCCGACTGGAAGGCGCTGGGCGCGCCGCTGAACCAGCCCGTGACCGAGGACAAGTTCCTGTTCCTCGACGAAACCGGCGCCAAGGGCGCCCCGCTGCTGCCCGACTGCTTCCAGAACCACGGCAACTACATCGTCAGCCTGTCGAACTTCGTGCGCTGGCTCGGCCAGCAGGCCGAGGCGCTCGGCGTCGAGATCTTCCCCGGCTTCCCGGCCGCCGAGGTGCTCTACAACGAGGACGGCTCGGTCAAGGGCGTGGCCACCGGCAACATGGGCATCGACAAGGAAGGCGAGCCCACCGACAACTTCCAGCTCGGCATGGAGCTGCACGCCAAGTACACCATCTTCGCCGAAGGCGCGCGCGGCCACCTCGGCAAGCAGCTCATCGCGAAGTACAAGCTCGACGACGGCAAGGACCCGCAAAGCTACGGCATCGGCCTGAAGGAACTGTGGGAGATCGACCCCGCCAAGCACCAGCCCGGCCTCGTGGTGCACACCGCCGGCTGGCCGCTGGACCCGGCCACCTACGGCGGCTCCTTCCTCTACCACATGGAAGACAACAAGGTGGCGGTCGGCTTCGTGGTCGGCCTGGACTACACCAATCCGTGGCTGTCGCCGTTCGAGGAGTTCCAGCGCTTCAAGACGCATCCGGAGATCCGCAAGTATTTCGAAGGCGGCAAGCGCATCGGCTACGGCGCGCGCGCGATCACCGCCGGCGGCCTGCTGTCGCTGCCCAAGACCGTGTTCCCCGGCGGCGCGCTGGTCGGCTGCGACGCCGGCTACCTGAACGCCTCGCGCATCAAGGGCAGCCACGCCGCCATCAAGACCGGCATGATGGCCGCCGAGGCCGCCTACGACGCGCTGCAGGCCGGCCGCCAGCACGACGAACTGACGGCCTACCCGGCCGCGTTCGAGAACAGCTGGCTGCACAAGGAACTGCTGCAATCGAAGAACTTCAAGCAGTGGTTCAAGAAAGGCCGCACCACCGCCACGCTGATGACCGGCATCGAGCAATGGCTGCTGCCCAAGCTCGGCATCCGCAACCCGCCGTGGACCATCCACCGCACCAAGCCGGACCACGTCTACCTCAAGCCGGCCGCCGAGTGCCAGCAGATCGCCTATCCCAAGCCGGACGGCAAGCTGACCTTCGACCGTCTGTCCTCGGTGTTCATCAGCAACACCAACCACGAGGAAAACCAGCCGGCCCACCTGACGCTCAAGGACGCCAGCGTGCCGGTCAGCGTCAACTGGGACAAGTACGCCGGCCCCGAAAGCCGCTACTGCCCGGCCGGCGTGTACGAGTTCGTCAAGAACGACGACGGCAAGGAACGCCTGCAGATCAACGCGCAGAACTGCGTGCACTGCAAGACCTGCGACATCAAGGACCCCACGCAGAACATCGTGTGGGTGACGCCGGAAGGCGGCGGCGGCCCCAACTACGTGGGCATGTAAGCGTCCGGCGCGATGCGCGCAGCGGGCATCCGGGTCGCTCCCGGATGCCCGCTTTGTTTTTGCGCTACTCGATCTTCGCGCCCGACGCCTTCACCACGCCCTGCCAGCGCGCGTACTCGGAGCGGATGAACGCGCCATAGGCTTGCGCCGTGCCGCCGAGCACGTCGACGCCCTGCTCCGCCAGCACCTTGCGCACCGGCGCGCTGGCCAGCACCGCGTTGATCGCCTGGTTGAGCCTGGCGATCACCGGCGCGGGCGTCCCGGCCGGGGCGACGATGCCCTGCCACGCGGTCGACGAAAAATCGGTGGACAGCGCCTCGGCCACCGTGGGCACGTCCGGCAGCGTGGCCGCGCGGGCGCGCGAAGTCACCGCCAGCGCCTTGAGCCGGCCGTCGCGGATGTAGGGCAAGGCGGTGTTCAGCGTGGTCGTCATGAACTGCGTCTGCCCCGCGAGCAGGTCGACCAGCGCCGGCGCCGTGCCTTTGTAGGGCACGTGGATGGCCTTCAGCTGCCACATCGACGTGAGCTGCGCCGACGACAGGTGCTCGATGGCGCCCGTGCCCGACGAGCCGTAGTTGAAATGGTCCGGCTGGCTCTTGATCAGCTGCATCAGCTCCTTGAGCGAATTCACCCGCACCTTGGGATTCACCATCAGCACCAGCGGCATCTCGGCGGTCAGCGCCACCGGCGCGAGGTCGCGCACCGGGTCGTACCCCACGCGCGCGTAGACCCACGGCGCGATGGTGATCGACGAGGTGTTGTAGAGCACCGTGTAGCCGTCCGGCACGGCCTTGGCGACCGTTTCGGCGGCAATGTTGGCGCCGGCGCCGGGCCGGTTCTCCACCACGATCGCCTGGCCGAGCTTGTCGCCGAGCGCCTGCCCGATGACGCGCGCGACGATGTCGGTCGGGCCGCCGGGCGCGAAGCCCACGATCATGCGGATCGGCTTGTTGGGATAGTCGCCCGGCTGGGCGCCCGCGAGGCCGGGCCATAGCGCCGCCGCCGCGCAGGCGAGCGCCGCCAGCCCCGCGCGCAAGGCTTGCTGGTTCATTGTTGTCTCCGTCGTTGTTATGGGAATGCGTGTCTGCGGGATGCGCGGGATGCGCGCCGCGCTACACGGTCGCCACCGGCGTCACCGGCGAGCCCACCGCGCCCGGCAGGTACAGCGGCGGCGCGGTCAGCAGGAACGCCGAGCGCCCGCGCGCCTGCAGCCAGTCCGCCAGGTCGGCCAGCCACCACAGCTCGGCCAGCGGCACGCCCAGCTTGAACAGGCAATGCTGGTGCAGCGGCAGCGCGGGCCGCTGCCCGAGCGTGCTCTCCTGCGCGGGCAGCCCCTCCACCGCGTAGTTGTCCGCGCAGATCGCGGCCACGCCGCTGTCCGTGATCCATTGCAGCAGCGCGTCGTCGCGCCCGTCGAGCACGCTCGCGGTGCGGTCGAGCACCTCGATGTCCGGCTCGCGGTTCATGCCGACCAGCACCTCGGTGAAGCCGGTGCGCAGCACCAGCATGTCGCCGGGCGTGACCGTGATGCGGTCGGCGTCCAGCACGCGCATCAGGTCCTGGTAGCCCACGTAGCGGCGCTCCAGGCCGAAGTGCTTCTTGAGATCGACCAGCACCGCCCTGCCCTGGATCGCCTTGCGCGCCATGTTGGCCACGCCGAGCGCGTGCGCGCCGTACGGGCCATCGACGTCCACGTCGCCGTCGGGACGGTAGTCGCGCGGGCCCACCACATGCTCGTTGGCGCGATAGCCGTTGTAGTAGACCTTCTCCTTCACGCCGTTGCCCATCACGTCGAAGAACGCGCCGACGTGGGCGAACGAGTCCCACTGCGTGGAGTACTGCAGCGCGAGCGTGACCTGGTCGTCGCTGAGCACGTCGGTGTTGCGCCCGTCGAGGCGCGCCAGCGGAAAGTTCAGGCACGGGCAGCCGTCCTGCAGCGTCGGCGACAGCCGCGGCGGATGGCGGCGCGGGTTCAGCACCGCGCCGCCGGGAAAATCGAGCGGCAGGCTCAGGCAGAACGACAGCCCCTCCGTGACCTCGCCGATGCCGGCCTTGAGCTTTGCCGGCGTCAGCAGGTTCAGCCGGCCCAGCTGGTCGTCCTCGCCGAAATCCCCCCATGTCGAGCCCTCGGGCCGACGTTTCCATCGCGTTGCCATTCCACTGTCCCCTATGTCGTTTTCGTGTGGCCGGCGTGCGGGCGGCGACATGCCGCCCGTGCCAAAACCGCTTCCGAATTCTAATCCCACACCTTACAATGTCAACCTGCTGATTAATTATTCAACCTGTTGAATTTATAGAGACCTGGAGACGAATGTGATTTCACGCCTGATGCGCCTCGCCGACGAGCGGCCTGACACCCCGTTCCTGCTGTTCGAAGACCAGCAGTGGAGCTTTGGCGCCGTGGCCGGCGTCGCGCGGCGCGGCGCCACCTGGCTCGACCAGCTCGGCGTGCAGCCGGGCGACCGCGTGGTGCTGGCGATCGGCAACCGGCCGCTGTTCCTGTTCGCGTGGTTCGCGCTGCTCGCGCGCGGCGCCGTGGCGGTGCCGGTCAGCCACGACATGTTCGGCGAGCCGCTGCGCTACGTGGTGCGGCAGAGCGAATCCCGCTTCCTGCTGTGCGAGGCCGGCGAGCGCGCGCGCTTCGAGGAAGACACCCGCGACTGCGCCGTCGGCGTGCTCGCCTTCGCCGACGAAGCCGCGTTCCTCGCCGCCACCGATGCCTGCGCGCCGGCGCCCGTCGCCGGCATGGCGGCCGCCGCGCCCGCCGCCATCCTCTATACCTCCGGCACCACCGGCCAGCCCAAGGGCGTGGTGATCCCGAACCGCTCGTACCTCGCCGCCGGCGAAAAGGTCACGCAGGCGATCGGCATCACGCAGGACGACCGCATCCTCACCTTCCTGCCGCTGCACCACGCCAACCCGCAGATGTACTCGGTCATGTCCGCGCTGACGGTGGGCTGCAGCATCGCCATCGTGGCGAAATTCTCGGCATCGCGGTTCCTGCAGCAGGCCGCGCGGTACCAGGCCACCGGCTTCACCTACGTCGGCACCGTGCTCAGCATCCTGGCCAAGGAATGGAGCGAGCCGGTGCGCAGCAGCCTGCGCTGGTGCGTGGGCGGCGGCGCGCCGCGCGCGGTGTGGGAACGCCTCGACGGCCTGCTGCCGGTGACGGTGCACGAGCTGTACGGCATGACCGAGACCGGCGGGCTCGTCACCATCAACGCGGGCGGGCGCTATCGCTTCGGCTCCGTGGGCGCCGCCCGCGACGACTTCGACGTGGCGGTGCTCGGCGACGACGACCGCGTGCTGCCGCCGGGGCGCACCGGCGAGATCGCGGTGCGCCCGCGCGAGCCGTTCGTGATGACCACCGGCTATTTCCGCAAGCCCGAGGAAACGCTCGCCGCGCTCGGCAACCTGTGGTTCCACACCGGCGACCTCGGCCGCTTCGACGACGACGGCTTCCTCTATTTCGAAGGCCGCAAGAAGGAACTGATCCGCCGCGGCGGCGAGATGATCTCGCCGGTGGAGATCGAGCTCGCCGCGCTCAGGTTTGCCCACGTCGCCGACTGCGCGGCGGTGGGCGTGGCCGACGAGATCCTCGAGGAAGAGGTCAAGCTCGTGGTGGTGCGCCGCGACGGCTTCGATGCCGCCGAGCTGCTGTCGCACCTGCGCGGCGCGCTGCCGCGCCACATGGTGCCGCGCTATCTCGACTTCGTCGCCGAGATCCCCAAGACGCCGACGCAGAAGGTGCAGCGCTTCCGCCTGCCGAAGAACTCCGCGGCGACCATCGACCTCAAGGCCGCGGGTTGAGGTCAAGGCAGCGGGCCGGCAGCGGGCTAACAAGCGCTATCATTCCGCCATCCCATTTCCGCCATATACGCCCATGACCGTACCCGCAGCCGGCCGCACCCTCGACATCATCGAAATCTTCGCGCGCGAGCGCCGCCCGATGTCGGTGTCGACGATCGCCAAGGCTACCGACATGCCGCTTTCGAGCTGCCACGGCCTGGTCAAGACGCTCGAGTCGCGCGGCTACCTGATGGAGAGCAAGACCCAGGGCGGGTACTACATGACCCGCCTGCTCGGCCACCTGGTGCGCGCGATCGAGGAGTTCGACCCGCTGCCGGGCTGGATCGTGCCGGGCCTGGCGGAGATGCGCGACCAGTGCCTGGAGACGGTGGTGCTGGCCAAGCTGACCGGCGACAACGCCTCCTACGTCGAAGTGCTGGAGAGCGAGCAGAGCATCCGCTTCATCGTGCGCGTGGGCGACACGCGCCCGCTCTATGCCAGCGCGGTCGGCAAGGCGCTGCTCGGCGCCATGCCCGACGACGAGCGCGACGCGATGATCGACGGCATCGCCTTCACCCGGCGCGGCAAGAAATCGATCACCTCGCGCACGGCGCTGCTCAAGGATCTCGAAGCCAGCCGCGCGCGCGGCTGGTACATGACCGCCGGCGAATACTTCGACGACGTGAGCGCCGTCGCCGACGCCATGCGCATCGGCAAGGAATACTACGCGGTGGCCATCGCCGGCCCGTCGGCGCGCATCGAGGCGGCGCTGGACAAGCACGTCAAGCTGATCACGGCATTCACCCGGAACTGGCGCGCGTCGTTCGATACCCGGGGCGGCTGAGGCGCCCCCGCGCCTGCCTCCGAGGAAGACGCAGGCTGGCGGCATCGCGCCGCCATTGCCCGAACCTTCTCTGATCATCACTCGGCGGACGCCGGCGCCGCCTCGCGGCTGCCGCCCAGATCCGTCCCCCGCGTCTCGGGCAGCAGCGTCGCCGCGATCAGCACCAGCACGTAGGCGCCGCCCGCGAACGCGCCGATCGCCGCCGCCAGGCCGATGCGCTCGCTCAGATGCCCCACCAGCGTCGGGAACAGCGCGCCCACGGCACGGCCGAAGCTGTAGGCGAAGCCCTGCCCGCTGGCCCGCACCGAGGCCGGGAACAGCTCGGTCAGGAACGAGCCGAGGCCGCTGTAGATGCCCGACGCGGCAAACCCCAGCGGAAAGCCCAGCACCAGCATCTGGCCGTTGGTGATGTCGTACTGGCTGTAGAACCAGATCGACAGCCCGGACAGCACCGTGAACACGTAGAGGTTGGCGCGCCGGCCCCACCAGTCGGTCAGGTAGGCGCCGACGATATAGCCGGCGAACGAGCCCACGATCACCACCATCAGGTAGCCGCCCGTGTCGAGCACGGACAGGTGGTACTTGGTCCGCAGGAACGTCGGCAGCCAGATCGTGATCGCGTAGTAGCCGCCCTGCACGCCGGTGCACAGCAGCGAGGTCAGCAGCGTGGTGCGCAGCAGCGCCGGCGAGAAGATGCGGTGGAACGGCACCGACTCCCCGCGCGCCGCGGCCAGCGCGCGCGCGTTGGCCGACACGCGCGGCTCCGGCACGTGCTTGCGGATGTAGAACACCAGCAGCGCCGGCAGGATGCCGATCCAGAACAGGATGCGCCACGCCAGCGCCTCCGGCACCAGCGAGTAGACCACCGTATAGGCGATGGCCGAGATGCCCCAGCCCACCGCCCACGCGCTCTGCACCGTGCCCACCGCCTTGCCGCGGTGCTCGCCGCGCACGATCTCGCCCATCAGCACCGAGCCCACCGCCCACTCGCCGCCGAAGCCCAGGCCCTGCAGCGCGCGCAGCACGAACGCCTGCTCGAAGTTCTGCGCGAAGCCGAGCAGCAAGGTGCACACGGAAAACCACAGGATCGTCCACTGCATCACGCGCACGCGGCCGTAGCGGTCCGCCAGGATGCCGGCGACCCAGCCGCCCAGCGCCGACACCAGCAGCGTGACGGTGCCCAGCATGCCGGCCTGGGTGCGGTCGATGTGCCAGAGCGACATGAACGTGCCGAGCATGAACGTAAACATCATGAAATCCACGCCGTCCAGCGCCCATCCGCCGAACGCCGCCACAAAGGTGCGCCGTTCGTCCTTGCCGAGTTCTCGGTACCACTTCATCGTTGTCTCCGGTCTTTCTTGTGAATTCTTCTGTGTTCTGGATTGCGCGCGGTGCCACGCCGGGCGCTTGCGCCAATTCTACGACCGGCCTGTATAATGTCAACCAGACGAATATAGTTTCAATATACTGAATAAATAGAGAACAAGTACAGGAGGCAACGATGCAGGAAAACCGCAACAAGCTGTGGCAGGACATGGTCGAGCCGGCCTTCGTCGACGCGCTGCGCGCGCTGGTCGCGGCGCATGTCGAACCGAACGCCGCCGCCATCGACGCGCGGGACGTCTACCCCGTGGCGGAGATCCGCGCGCTGGCGCGCGCGGGCTACAACAGCATCTGTCTGCCGGCCGAGTTCGGCGGGCGCGGCAGCTACCGGCACGCGCTGGCGGTGTTCGAGGAGGTGTCCTACGCCAGCGCGGCGGTCGGCATCAGCCTGATCACGATCCTGCAGGCGCAGACCATCCTGCACCTGTTCGGCAACGAAGCGCTCCGCCGGCGCTACCTGCCGCGCTTCGCCGAGGGGCTGATCTCGGCCTACGCGCTGACGGAGGCCAACCACGGCAGCGACATCCGCTCGCTCGACACCAAGGCGCGCCGCGTCGGCGACGAATGGCTGCTCACCGGCGAGAAATCGTTCATCACCTCGGGGTCCGCCGCCGAGTTCTTCATCATCCTGGCGCAGACCGAGACCGGCGTGTCGGCGTTCGCGCTGCCGGGCGACACCCGCGGGCTGTCCACCTACGTCGGCACGAATTCGGCCACCTTCGGCCTGCGCAACGGCCCGCACGTGAACCTCGTGCTCGACGGCTGCCGCCTGCCGCTCGACCATCTCATCGGCACCGAAGGCAAGGGCGTGCGCGCGGCCGTGACCACGCTCAACTATTCGCGCACGATGGCCGCCGGCATCAGCCTCGGCATCGCCCGCGCCGCGTTCGACAAATCGCTCGCGCACGCGCGCCAGCGCAAGGTGTTCGACAGCACCGTGTTCGACAAGCAGGGCATCCAGTGGTATTTCGCCGACATGCTCACCCGCATCGACGCGGCGCGGCTGCTGACCTACCGCGCCGCGCAGGCGCTCGACACCGGCGCGGACGTGCCGCGCCTGTCGAGCGAGGCCAAGCTGATGGCCGCCGCGCTGGCCACCGAGGTGGCCGGCACCGCGATCCAGATCTGCGGCGCCTACGGCGTGATGGAAAACTCGCCCTACGGCCGCTACCTGCGCGACGCCAAGGCGTACGAGATCGCCGGCGGCGCCTCGGAGATCCTGCGCAACACGATCGGCAAGGCCCTGCTGGAATACTGACGCGGGACGGCGCGCGCATGCGCGGCGGCGCGTTGCCGCCGCCGCGTCACGGCGCGGCCGGCTGGTCCTGGCCCGCGCGGTCGTACACCTTGCCGTATACCGTGTCGTGCACGTAGGCGCGCAGGGCCTCGCCGGGGTCGGCGAACGACTGCGCCCGCAGCCGTTCCAGCTGCTGCTGCCGGTCGGCGTCCGCGAGGCCGGGAAACTGCTCGACCTGCGCGCGCTGGCGGGCATAGTCGCGGTAGCGGTCCTGCCACGACTGGTCGGCCTGCGCCTGCTGCTGGTAGCGCTGCGCGACCTCGGCGCCGTGGGACTGCGCCAGCGCCGCGGCGATGTCCTGCGCGCCGCGCCCCTCGGCCTGCAGCCTGCCGATGGTCTCGCCGATCTGCTGCGGGCGGGCGCTGTCGGCGCGCACCGCGCGGGCGTCGTCGGGCAGCCGGCTGTCGAGCGCGGCCAGCCGCTGCCGGCGCTGCGCCGTGTCGAGGCCGGGCTGCGCGGCCACCTCCAGCCGCTCGAGCATGGCCGCGTCGTAGGCCTCCTCCGCGTCGAACCAGATCGCCGCCACGTCGGGCAGATGACGCTGGCGCGCGGCGCGGCGCGCGTCCCACAGCCGGCGCAACCGGGCCACCTGGACCGCCGACAGCGCGTCGGCATCGTCGCCCGGCTGTCCCTGGCCCGCGTCCGCCGCGCCGGCATGGACCTCGGCGAGATAACCGCGATAGCGCTGCCACAGCTGCCATGCCTGCGTCGCGGCCGGCTCGGACACGCGCGCGCGGATGTCGGCGCGCACGAGCGCATCGAGCGCGCCGGCGTCGCCGGCATCGTGGGCGGCGGACAGGAAGTAGTCGAAATAGCCGCGCAGGGCGCGGCTTGCGTGCAGGTTGCCGCGCGCGTCCGCCGCCAGGCCCGCGGGCACGTCCACGCCAGCCAGCGACGGCAGCAGCGCCGGCACGCCGGACGCCGCGCCAGATGCGGACATGGCATCGGGCGGCCCGCCCGGCGCCACGCCGGCGGCCACCGGCGCGGCGGCCGGCACCTGTGCCGGCGGCATCGTCATCCAGTAGATGGCGCCGCCCAGCGCGCAGCCGGGCAGCGCCATCCACCACCAGCCCGGCCAGCGCCGCTCAAAGGCGCGCATTGCGCAGGCGGTTGGCGTGGTTGAGGATGACCACGCGCGGGTCGGCGTCCTGGTAGAGGCCGGCAAGCTGGTTCACCTCGTCCAGGTGATTCCAGTAGTAGCCGGTCGCCAGCACCTGGCCCCACTTGCTGCTGCAGACCGACACCATGCCGTCGTTGGGGCCGGCGCCCTTCAGACTCATCAGGCCGGCGGCGCCGGCCATCAGCGCCGTGGTGGGGTCGAGCAGGTTGGAGCGCAGCAGGCTGACCGGGCCGCCGCGCCCGGTCCACGAATACGCGGCCTGCGCGTGGCTGACAAGGTTGCCGGCGGCATCGCGCGCCTGGCGCATCTCGACCGGCGCGCCGGGCGTGGCGCAGTCCGGGCCCAGCGCCGAGGGCGTGCCCGGCTTGAGCGTGGCATTCAGGCGCGCGTTCTGCGCGGCCACCCCGGCGGTGGTCAGGTTCCTGAGCGCGGCCAGCGCGTTCTGGTCCAGCTTCACGCCATTGCTCACGCCCTGGAACCAGCCGATCGCGTCGGCCACGCCCTGGATCACGCCGACCAGCAGCGGGCCGGCCAGCGGGATGCGGTTGATGCCGTTGACGACGTCGAGCACCAGGTCCGCCAGCTCGCTGCCGCGGTGCGGGCTGCCGATGGTGGTCACCGAAGCCACGTCCTGCGGCGACATCGCGGCCAGCATGCGCGAGGTCGGCCCGCCCTGGCTGTGCCCGATCAGGTTGACCTTGTCCGCGCCGCTGTCGAGCTTGACGCCGCGCACGTAGGCCTGCAGCGCCAGCGCGCGCTCCTCGTCGCTGTTGAAGGCCGGCACGGTGGCCACGTACACCCGCGCGCCGTTGGCCCGCAGAAGCTGGGGAATGCCGTACCAGTAGTCCAGCACGCCGCCCATGCGGGCCGCGCCGGTCAGGCCGTGGACCAGCACGATGGGGTAGCGGGTCCGGGCGTAGTTGGCATTGGCGTCGGCCGCCGCCGTTCCGGGCCACGCCGCCGCCACGGCGGCCAGCAGCACGCCGGCCTTGCACGCGGCGCGCATCCTTGCCCGCGTCCACGCCGGCGCGGCCGGCATGGCAGTCTCTGTTGCGCCGCAGCGCTTGCCTCGATCCATCTTGTCTCCTCGACGACAGGGTTGTTCCCTTGTTTTTCCCCTTCTTTGTTCTTGTCGGGTAGGAGAGTAAAGACGGCGGCCCGGCCCAGGCAAGCCGGCGCGCTAGCAGGATTCCTCCAAACGGGGTGGCGCGAGGCGCCGCGTCAGCCCGGCACCGGCATGCTGGCGCTGGTCAGCAGCTGCTCGTAGATATAGCACTGCAACAGCGTCAACTCGCGCTCGCCCAGCAGGTCGAACGCCACGCCGAACACCGGAAAGCCGGAGGCGGCGGAAATCGGCGTCGCGCTGCGCGCCACGCCGTCGACCATGATCTCGCTGTCCAGCGCCGCGGTGCGCAGGTGAAAGCACAGCCGCACCGGCGTGCCCGGCGCGGGCACCGCGTCCGCGGTCTCGATCTGCGCGCCGCCGGTGCTCAGGTCCGTCAGCATCACCAGGCGCGACGGCTGGCGCCCGCGCGGCGGCTGGGCGCCCTCGCCAGCCTCGCCGCCGGCGGCGTGGGCGGCAGCCCCCTCGCCCGCGCCGGCCGGGTCCACCAGGTACGCGGCCAGCCGGGTCGGCACCCGGGTCGCCTTGCGCACCGGCAACTGCTGCATCTGCGCCGGCGCGGACAGCACCAGGTAGCGGAACGGGCTGCGGCACACCGCGGTCACGGTGCATTCGAAGCTGAGGATGGCGTGGCCGGAAAAGCCGCGCAGCAGCACGGTCTCGCCCGCCTGCAACTGGAGTTCCTTGCCGCCGAGCTGGGGCCAGGTCACGAACATGCCCTGGTCGACGAAGCCGATCAGCCGGCTGGCCGCCGCGCGCCCGACGTGGCCCTGGTTCTTGATCTGCAGCAGCGTGCCGACCTGCAGGCCGAACGGCCCGGGACTGGCCTGGCGCTCGTTCTCGGCGGCGTCGCCCGGCTCGCTGTCGGGGCGGCACACGACGCCGTGGCGGAACACCAGCGCGACGTCGCGGTCCTCGGGGATCACGCTGCCGCTGCCGAGCACGAGGTTTCCGCTTTCGTCCAGCAAGGACCAGGGCAAGGGCTGGCCAACCGGGAGATCGTCAGGAGTAAGTGCAATCATGGGAAGCAGCGGTGGATGCCCGACGGCGGGCATGGTGGATCGAACGGCGGCCGGACCTGACGCAGGTCCGCGGGCCGCCACCTGGCGGGGCACCCGGCACGCAATGTCGCCGCCCGGACCCGCCGGACGCGCCGGCCACGAGGTCCCGGGTGGATGGCGCGTCTCATCAGACTTGCTATCGGCCTCCCGCGAAAAACCTTGAGCGCCGCGTTGCGGGATGGCCATCGCGCGCCTTCCCACGCCTTGACGCCGCCCGCCTTTCCCCCGAAAATGCCGCAAAGCTGTCTGACAGCCTTACAGATCAAGATGACCATTCTCAGCCGCCCGGACTCGCTCGCCACCCGCATCGCCGACGCCCTGCGCGCCGACATCGCCGCCGGCCGCTTTGCCGCGGGCGCCCGCCTGCCGGCCGAAGCGGCGCTCGGCGAGACCTTCGGCGTGAGCCGGCCGATCGTGCGCGAGGCCATCGCGCAGCTCAAGGCGGACGGCGTGCTGGTGACGCGCAAGGGCTCCGGCGCCTATGTCTCGGAGACGCCGGGCGGCCAGGTATGGCGCATGCCGAGCGTGCCGCAGGGCGGGCCGACGCTGGCGCAACTGTTCGAGCTGCGCATGGTGGTGGAATGCGCCTGTGCCGAGATGGCCGCGCTGCGCCGCGGCGAGGACGACCTGCTGGCCATCCGCTCGGCGCTGGCCGCCATGCGCGAGCACGCGCAGGACTTTCCCGGCGCCGCCGCGGCCGACGTGGCCTTCCACCACGCCATCGCCCAGGCCGCGCACAACCCGTGCTTCACCGGCCTGACCGATTTCGTCGGCCAGCACCTGCTGGCGGCGCGGCAGACCGCCTGGGAAAACGCGGCGCGCTTTCGCGGCGGCTCGCGGGGCGCCGACGGCGAGCACGCGGCGCTGGTCGAAGCCATCGCCGCCGGCAATGCCGGCGCGGCGCGCCTTGCCGCGCGCCGCCACCTCGCGGCCGCGGCAAGGCGCATGGGGCTGGAACTGAAGCTGCCCTGAAGCGGCGCAGATGCCGCCGCCGCGCGGCACCGCTCACGAAGCAGCGAACGAACGTCACGAACGGACAAACGGACAAACGGAACGAGGAAGACGATGGAAAAAGTGGATTGCGTGGTGATCGGCGCCGGCGTGGTGGGCCTGGCGGTGGCGCGGGCGCTGGCCCTGCGGGGCCGCGAAGTGATCGTGCTGGAGGCCGAGAACGCCTTCGGCACCGTCACCAGCGCGCGCAACAGCGAAGTCATCCACGCCGGCATCTACTACCCGGCCGGCTCGCTCAAGGCCGAGATGTGCGTGCGCGGCCGGGCCATGCTGTACGACTACTGCGCCAGCCATCACGTCAGCCACCAGCGCTGCGGCAAGCTGATCGTGGCCACCTCGCCGGCCCAGGTCGCCACGCTGGAAGGCATCCGCGCCAAGGCCGCCGCCAACGGCGTGCACGACCTGCGGCTGATCGGCCAGGCCGAGGCGCAGGCGCTCGAACCCAACCTGCAGTGCCTCGCCGCCCTGCTCTCGCCGTCCACCGGCATCGTCGACAGCCACGGCCTGATGCTGGCGCTGCTGGGCGACGCGGAAAACGCCGGCGCCATGCTGGCGGTGCAGTCGCCGGTGGCCGGCGGCGCGGTCACGCCGGACGGCATCCGCCTCGACGTCGGCGGCGCGGATGGCACCACGCTGCTGGCACGCACCGTAGTTAACTCGGCCGGGCTCACCGCGCCGGCACTGGCGCGCCGCATCGAGGGCGTGCCCGCCGCGCACATTCCGCCGCAGTTCTACGCCAAGGGCTGCTATTTCACGCTGGCCGGGCGCGCGCCGTTCTCGCGGCTGATCTACCCGGTGCCCGAAGCGGCCGGCCTCGGCGTGCACCTGACCATCGACCTGGGCGGCCAGGCGCGCTTCGGCCCCAATGTGCGCTGGATCGACGAGATCGAGTACGGCGTCGACCCGTCCGACGCCGACAGCTTCTACGACGAGGTGCGCCGCTACTGGCCGGCGCTGGCCGACGGCGCGCTGCAGCCCGGCTACGCCGGCATCCGCCCCAAGATCAGCGGCCCGCGCGAGGCCGCCGCCGACTTCCGCATCGACGGCCCGGCCACCCACGGCGTGCCGGGGCTGGTCAACCTGTTCGGCATCGAGTCGCCGGGGCTGACCTCCTCGCTGGCGCTGGCCGAGCGCGTGGCCAGCCTGGTGTGAGCGCCTGAGCGCCTAGCCGTCGGCGCGAGCCTGCGCGGCTTCGGCGCGGAACGTCATCAGCGCGCACGCGGCGCCGGCCGCCGCCGCCAGCGCGGCCAGCCCGAAGGTATGGGCCGGCCCCAGCGCCTTCCAGGTCCAGCCCATCGCCAGCCCGCCCAGCGTGCCGCCCAGGCCGTAGGAAATGCCGGTGTAGAGCGCCTGGCCGCGCCCTTGCAGCGGCCCGGCGAACCAGCGCTGCAGCCGCTTGAGGCTGGCGCTGTGGTGCGCGCCGAAGGTGGCCGCGTGCAGCACCTGCACCAGCGCCATCAGCCATGCCAGCTGCGCCAGGTAGCCGGTCAGGCCGAAGCGCAGCGCCGCCAGCACGAAGGTGCCGGCCAGGATGGCGCGCAGCGGCACGGCGTCGAACAGCCGGCCCTGGTAGAAGAAAAACACGATCTCCGCCACCACGCCGATGGTCCACATCACGCCGATGGCGAACTTGCTGTAGCCGAGCTGCTCCAGGTAGAGCGAATAGAACACGTACAGCGCGGCGTGCGCGAACATCATCAGGAAGGCCGAGGCCATGAACCAGCGCACGTCGGCGCGCCGCAGCAGCGGCAGCGCCGGCGGCGGTTTCACGCGCGGGCCTTCCTCGGGCGCGTCGCGCAGGCCGAACACCACCACCAGGAACAGCGCCAGCATGGCGCTGGCCAGCCACGGGAAGGCTTCCATGCCGAGCCGCCCGAACAGCGCGCCGCCCAGCAGCACGGCGGCAATGAAGCCGGCCGAGCCGAACATGCGGATGCGCCCGTAGCGGTGGTCGAAGGCGCCATAGCGGCGCAGCGTGGAAATGGTGAGCGCGTCGCCCAGCGGCGACATCGCGCTGGTGATCAGGTTGAGCCCGATCATCATCGCCATCATGCCGCCGTAGCTGGTGATGCCCGGCACCGCCAGGAAGGCCAGCAAGGCGCTCACGCCGGCCAGGCGCAGCAGGCGCACCCGGGTATGCATCACGTCCGACAGCCAGCCCCAGAAATACGGGCCGACGATGCGGCTGACCTGGAAGCACGCCATCAGCACGCCGATCTGCACCGGGTTGAAGCCGCGCCCGGCGAAGAACAGGCTCACATAGGGCGAGATGACGCCGACATAACCGTAGTAGCCGAGATAGAACAGGCCGAAGCGCGTCTCGGACAGGCGCCCGGCCGGCCCGGCGCCGGCCGCTTGCGTGGCCGTCTCGCCGGCCCGCGGCTGGACCCGCGCCAACTCAGCGCGGCTGGCCGGACTGCGGCGCCTGCGCGGGGATGCGCGGCGTGTCGACCTTGACGTCGCCGCACTGGGCGCGCTGGCGCAGCGCGTGGTCGATCAGCACCAGCGCCAGCATGGCCTCGGCGATCGGCGTGGCGCGGATGCCCACGCACGGGTCGTGGCGGCCGAAGGTCTCCACGGTGGCCGTCTGGCCGGCCTTGTCGATCGATTCGCGCGGCGTGCGGATGCTGGAAGTGGGCTTGATCGCCAGCGAGACGGTCACGTCCTGGCCGGTCGAGATGCCGCCCAGCACGCCGCCCGCATTGTTGGTGCGAAAGCCCTCCGGCGTCAGCTCGTCGCCATGCACGCTGCCGCGCTGGCCGACGCTGTCGAAGCCGGCGCCGATCTCCACGCCCTTGACCGCGTTGATGCCCATCATGGCGTGCGCGATGTCGGCGTCGAGCCGGTCGAACAGCGGCTCGCCCAGGCCCACCGGCACGCCGCTGGCCACCACCTCGATGCGCGCGCCGACCGAGTCGCCGTCGCGGCGCAGCGCGTCCATGTAGGTTTCCAGCTCCGGCACGATCTCCGCGTTGGCGGCGAAGAACGGGTTCTGCGGCACCTCGGCCCAGTCCATGAACGGCACCTGGATCTCGCCCAGCTGCGACATGTAGCCCCGGATCTCGGTGCCGTACTGCTCGCGCAGCCACTTCTTGGCCACCGCGCCGGCCGCCACCACCGGCGCGGTCAGGCGCGCCGACGAGCGGCCGCCGCCGCGGTAATCGCGGATGCCGTACTTCTGCCAGTAGGTGTAGTCGGCGTGGCCCGGACGGAAGGTCTCGACGATGTTGCCGTAGTCCTTGCTGCGCTGGTCGGTGTTGCGGATCAGCAGGCAGATCGGCGTGCCGGTGGTCTTGCCTTCGAACACGCCGGACAGGATCTCGACCTGGTCGGCCTCCTGGCGCTGGGTGACGTGGCGCGAGGTGCCGGGCCGGCGGCGGTCCAGGTCGCCCTGGATGTCGGCCTCGCTCAGGGCCATGCCCGGCGGGCAGCCGTCCACCACCGCGCCGATGGCCGGGCCGTGCGATTCGCCGAACGTGGTGACTGTGAAGAGCAGGCCGAGGGTATTGCCGGACATGATGGAGAACCGCGACAGCGCGTGGAAATTGGGGAACGGGCTACATTGTAAGGCTTTTGCCGCCCGCCCGGCCCCGCGCCGGCGTGCGGCGGCCCCGCCGCACGCCGGCCGCGGGGACGCCTCAGCGCCACTCGCCGCGCAGGCCCTGCACCACCTGCTGCAGGCTCTCCGGCGTGGCCAGCTCCGGCGCGATCGGGTCGCCCACCACCAGCTCCAGCCGGTTCAGGATGCCGCGCCGGAACGGCCGCGACATGGCCGCGCCGCCCTGGCGCGAGAAGAAGCTGCCCCACAGCCCGCGCAGCGCCATCGGCACCACCGGCACCGGCGTGCGGCGGATGATCTGCTGCACGCCCTGCTTGAACGGATTGATCTCGCCGTTGGCGGTGATCTTGCCCTCGGGGAAGATGCAGACCAGGTCGCCCTCGGCAAGCGCGCGCGCCACCTCGTCGTAGGCGCGCTCGAGCATCTGCGGGTCTTCGTGCGCGGGCGCGATCGGGATCGCCTTGGCCTGGCGGAAGAACCACGACAGCAGCGGCACCTTGAAGATGCGGTGATCCATGACGAAGCGCACCGGACGCGGGCTGCCCGCCATCAGCACCACCGCGTCGGCGAAGCTGACGTGGTTGCAGACCAGCACCGCCGGGCCCTCGGCCGGGATGCGCTCGGCGTTCACGCGCCGCAGCCGGTACACGGTGTGCACCAGGATCCAGGCGATGAAGCGCAGCAAGAATTCGGGCACCAGGCTGTAGATGTAGATCGCCACCACCGCGTTGAGCACGCCCACCGCCAGGAACAGCTCGGGGATGGTGAAGCCGGCCTGGGTCATGATCATCGCCATCAGCGACGAAGCGATCATGAAAAAGCTGTTGAGGATGTTGTTGGCGGCGATGATGCGGGCCCGGTGCGTGGGCGCGCAGCGGCTCTGGATCAGCGCGTACAGCGGCACGCTGTAGAAACCGCCGAACATCGCCAGCAGGAACAGGTCGGCCAGCACGCGCCAGTGGCGCGGCTCGGCGAGGAAGCCGGCCAGCCCCGACAGTTGGGCGTGATGCTCGCCGTGGCTGCCGAAGAACAGGTCGAGCGCGAACACCGTCATGCCGATCGAGCCGAACGGCACCAGTCCGATCTCCACGTGCCGCCCCGACAGCCGCTCGCACAGCAGCGAGCCGGTGCCGATGCCGAGCGAGAACACCGCCAGCAGCAGCGTCACCACGTTCTGGTCGCCGCCGAGCACGTCCTTGGCGAAGCTGAAGAACGAGGTCAGGAAGGTCGCGCCGAGGAACCACAGCCAGGAAATGCCGAGCAGGCTCAGGAACACCGTGCGGTTGGTGCGCGCCAGCGCCAGGTTGCGCCAGGTCTCGGTAAACGGGTTCCAGTTGATGCGCAGGTCCGGCTGCGGCGCCGGCGAGTCCGGCACGCGCGCCGACACCACGCGCCCGGCCAGCGCCAGCAGCACGCAGGCCGCGCCCACGTAGAGCGGCCCCGTCATGCGCCCGCCGTGCGCGATGCCGGCCAGCTCGCCGCCCAGCAGCGTGCCGAGCAGGATGGCGACGAAGGTGCCCATCTCCACCAGCCCGTTGCCGCCGACCAGCTCGGTTTCATCGAGATGCTGCGGCAGGTAGGCGAACTTGACCGGGCCGAACAGCGTCGAGTGCAGGCCCATCAGGAACGTGCCGAGGTAGAGCAAGGCCGCGCTGTGCAGGGCGAAGCCGGCCAGGCCCAGCAGCATGATGCCGATCTCCAGCGTCTTGACCATGCGGATCAGCCGGGACTTCTCGATCTTGTCGGCGATCTGCCCGCTGGTGGCCGAGAACAGCACGAACGGCGCGATGAAGATGGCCGAGATCAGGAACGCCGCGCTGCGGGCGTCGACGCCCTCGAACAGGGCCGTGTGGTAGGTGACGAGGGAGGTAAAGGCAACCTTGAACAGGTTGTCGTTCATGGCCCCGAGGAACTGGGTCCAGAAGAACGGGGCGAAACGGCGCGAGCGGAGCAGTCGGAATTGGTTTTGTTGGCTCATGTAGACAGGAAAGAGATGACCCCGGCAAGCCGGATGCCCGTGGCGGGCGCCCGGCGCGACATTGCTGGCAACGTGGCTGCCGCCGCGGGCGCGCCCGCGGCGCGCGCACCCGATGCACACCCGATGCGCGCCCGCGGCGCTTGATTCCGTTCACATCGCCGCGGCGCCGCCCGTCCGGCGCCCGCGGCGCGCCGCTGGCCTCAGTCGGTCTTTTCTTCCGGCCAGTCGCGGATGTAGGCCTTGAGCATGCGGTTCTCGAAGCTCTGCTCCTCCACCACCGCCTTGGCCACGTCGTAGAAGGAAATCACGCCCATCAGGGTGCGGTTGTCCATCACCGGCAGGTAGCGCGTGTGGCGTTCCAGCATCATGCGGCGCACTTCGTTGACGTCGGTTTCCATCGTGCAGGTCAGCGGCGCGTCGTCCATCACCTTGCGCAGGCTGAAGGTGCCCACCGAGCCGTTGTTGGCGGCCAGCGTGTTGATGATCTCGCGGAAGGTCAGCATGCCGACCAGCTCGCCGTACTCCATCACCACCAGCGAGCCGATGTCGTGCTCGGCCATCGTCCTGACCGCCAGCTGCAGCGAGGTGTCGGGCGTCACGGTAAAGAGCGTGTTGCCCTTGATCTGCAGGATGTCGCTGACTTTCATGGTGGTCTCCGCTTGCTGAATCTGCTTGTATGTATCTGCTGATGTACTGCCGCTGCCGGCCGGCGATACCGCGGGTTCGAATCCTACCCTTTCCGCCATTACTATGGAAAAGAGAGGGGAATTCGAACCCCCGATAGGCTATTAACCTATGCATGCTTCCAGGCGTGCGACTTGAACAACCCCGGCACCGCCGGATGGGCCGATCCTAGCCGAAACCGCCCGCCCAAGTAAAGCGCGGCGGCCCCGCGAGCCGCCCCGGCGCGCGCTTTGCCGTGCCCCGGCGCCGTCGCCGGATGCTACGATGCGCACCGGAGACAACTCTTGCCCTGGAAGCCATGTCCGGTACCCGATTCGACACCCTGGCGCTGCATGCCGGCGCCGCCCCCGACCCCGCCACCGGCGCGCGGGCCACGCCCATCCACCTGACCACGTCCTTCGTCTTCCGCGACAGCGAGCACGCCGCCTCGCTGTTCAACATGGAACGCGCCGGCCACGTCTACTCGCGCATCTCCAACCCCACCGTGGCGGTGTTCGAGGAGCGCGTCGCCGCGCTGGAGAACGGCGCCGGCGCGATCGGCGTGGCCTCCGGCCAGGCCGCGCTGCACCTCGCCGTGGCCACGCTGATGGGCGCCGGCTCGCACATCGTGGCGTCCAGCGCGCTGTACGGCGGCTCGCACAACCTGCTGCACTACACGCTGCGCCGCTTCGGCATCGAGACCACCTTCGTGCAGGCGCGCGACATCGACGCCTGGCGCGCCGCCATCCGGCCCGAGACCCGGCTGCTGTTCGGCGAATCGCTCGGCAACCCCGGCCTGGACGTGCTCGACATCCCCACGCTGGCCCAGCTCGGCCGCGACCACGGCATCCCGCTGCTGGTCGACTCCACCTTCACCACGCCCTACCTGCTCAGGCCGTTCGACCACGGCGCCGGCCTGCTCTACCACTCGGCCACCAAGTTCCTGGGCGGGCACGGCACCACCATCGGCGGCGTGCTGGCCGAGGGCGGCACCTTCGATTTCGAGGCCTCCGGCCGCTTCCCCGAGCTGTCGGAGCCGTATGCCGGCTTCCACAACATGGTGTTTACCGAGGAAAGCACGGTGGCGCCGTTCCTGCTGCGCGCGCGCCGCGAAGGCCTGCGCGATTTCGGCGCCTGCCTCAACCCGATGGCCGCCTGGCAACTGCTGCAAGGCATCGAGACCCTGCCGCTGCGCATGGCCCGGCACGTGGACAACGCGCGCCGCGTGGTGCAGTTCCTGGTCTCGCACCCGATGGTGGAGTCGGTGGCCTACCCCGAGCTCGAATCCCACCCCGACTACGAACTCGCCAAGCGCCTGCTGCCGCGCGGCGCCGGCGCCGTGTTCAGCTTCAACCTCAAGGGCGACCGCGCCGCCGGCCAGCGCTTCATCGAAAGCCTGGCGCTGTTCTCGCACCTGGCCAACGTCGGCGACGCGCGCTCGCTGGTGATCCACCCCGCCTCCACCACGCACTTCCGCATGGACGCGGCGGCGCTGCAGGCCGCCGGCATCGGCGAAGGCACCATCCGCCTGTCGGTCGGCCTGGAAGACGCGGACGACCTGATCGACGATCTCAAGCGCGGCCTCAAGGCCGCCGAGCGCGCCATGAGCGGCAAGGGAGGGCAAGCCTGATGGAACTGACGATCGCGGGCCGCAAGGCCTACGCCTACACCGGCGGCAAACCCTTCAACCCGGCCCTGCCGTGCGCCGTGTTCGTGCACGGCGCGCAGAACGACCACAGCGTGTGGGCCCTGCAGACGCGCTGGTTCGCCAACCACGGCTTCGGCGTGCTGGCGGTGGACCTGCCCGGCCACAACCGCAGCGAAGGCGCGCCGCTCAAGACCATCGAGGCGATGGCCGACTGGGTGGCCGAACTGCTGCGCGCCGCCGGCGTCGCCGCGCCGGCGCTGGTGTTCGGCCACAGCATGGGATCGCTGATCGCGCTGGAAACCGCCGCGCGCCACCCCGACGCGGTGCGCGCCATCGCGCTGCTGGCCACGGCCTACCCGATGAAGGTCTCCGACGCCCTGCTCGAGGCCTCGCTCAAGCAGGTGGACCAGGCCATCGCGATGGTCAATGCGTGGTCGCACTCCAGCCTCGCCAACAAGCCGTCCTCGCCGGGACCCGGCTCGTGGATGCAGGGCGGCAGCCAGCGCCTGATGGAGCGCGTGGCGCAGCGCAACCCGCAGGGCCACGTCTTCCACAACGACTTCTCGGCCTGCAACGCCTACGCCAACGGCGAAGCCGCCGCCGCCGCGGTGCGCTGCCCGGCGCTGTTCATCAGCGGCAGCAAGGACATGATGACCTCGCCCAAGGCCGCGCTGGCACTGGCGGCAAAGATGGCCTCGGCCAGCACCGTCTCCGTGCCCTGCGGCCACGCGCTGATGGGCGAAAAACCCGACGAAGTGCTCGACGCGCTGGCCGCGTTCGCGCGCAAGGCGGTGGCGGCGGGCTGAGCGAGGCTTCGGCCCAAAGGCACGCCGACCCTCTCCCCCGACCCCTCTCCCGCAAGCGGGAGAGGGGAGCAAACCCGCGGCGCGATCGACGAAGCCCGCGAATGGGCCCACACCGCGCGAGCTGGCCCAAGCAAGGTGTCCTCCCTCTCCCCTCACGGGGAGAGGGCCGGGGAGAGGGGCGGTTTGGCTAGGAGCCACATCAAGCAAGGCCAACGGTGTTGTCCGGCATGGCAGCCCCGTGAAGACCCCTCTGGACACCCGCCCCACGCCGGCTAGACTGAAACATGCCGCACCCCCACAGGAGTACGACATGCCCCAGGCACGCACCCGCGAATTCCGGAATTTCACCGCCTTCTACCCGTTCTACCTGAACGAGCACCGCAACCTCACCTGCCGCCGGCTCCATTTCGCCGGCTCCACGGTGGCGCTGCTGTGCCTGCTGGCGCTGCTCGTCAGCGACAACTGGTGGTGGCTGGCGGCGGCCGCGGTGTCGGGCTACGCCTTCGCCTGGGTCGGCCATTTCGGGTTCGAGAAGAACCGCCCGGCCACGTTCCGCCACCCGTTCTACAGCCTGATGGGCGACTGGGTCATGTACGCCGACATCTGGCGCGGCAGGATTCCGTTCTAGCCGCGCGCGCGGCTCAGATCTGGCCGTGCCAGCCCGGCGGCACCACTTCCAGCGCGCGGCGCGCGCCCTCGGCCGGACGGCCGGGCGCCGCCGCTTCCTCTTCCGCCAAGACCTGGGCCTGCGCCTACCGCTGCGCGAACACCGCTTCCAGCGGCTGGTCCAGGCGCGGGTTGTCCAGCACCTGCCGCAGCGCGTCGGCGCCCTGCAACTGCTGCGCCAGCGCGGTGCGCGGCAGGCGCGGCAGGTTCAGCACCAGGCGGTCGTGCAGCGTGCGCAGCGTCACGTGGGCGGGGTCGCACAGCAGCGCCCAGTGGGCCTGGCCGCGGTCCTGCGCCAGCTTGCCGATCAGGTGCATCGCCTTGAGCCGGCCGAGCAGGCCGGACAGGTAGTCCGCTTCCACCCGCAGCTTGCGCCCGAGGTCGAGCTCGCCGATGCTGCGCGGCACTTCGTCGCGCGCGCGGTAGAGCAGGTAGAGCACGCCGAGCGCGTCGAAGAACTCGCTGCCGGCGAACGTGCGGCGGCGCCAGTAGCCCTGGCGGATCACCGGCAGGTTGGCGGCGATGGTGGCGCCCAGCAGCGTCACCAGCCAGCTCAGGTAGATCCACAGCAGGAAGATCGGCAGCGCGGCGAAGGTGCCGTAGACCGCGGTGTAGGTCGGGATGTGCGTGACGAAGTAGCCGAAGCCGCGCTTGGCGAACTCGAACGCCAGCGCCGCCACCAGCCCGGCGGTGATGGCGTCGCGCCACTCCACGCTGGCATTGGGCACGGCGATGTAGAGGAAGGCGAAGGCCAGCGCCGACAGCACCACCGGCGTCAGGCTCACCAGCAGGCCCAGCCCCAGCGGCATGGTGCCCGCGTAGCCGGCCGAGACCGAGATCAGGTAGGAGCTGATCGACAGGCTGGCGCCGATCAGCACCGGCCCCAGCGTCAGCACCGCCCAGAACACCAGCACGCGCTGCGCCAGCGGGCGGCGCTGCTTGACGCGCCAGATCGCGTTGAGCGCGTCCTCCACCGTCAGCATGGTCAGCACCGAAGTCACCATCAGGCCGCCCAGGCCGGCCGCGGTCAGGCCCCTGGCGTTCTTGGAAAACTGCCCGAGATAGCTGGTGATGGAATCGCTGACGTTGCCGGGAATCAGGTTCTGGAACAGGAAGGTCTCGATGGAGCTGCGGAACTCGCGGAACACCGGGAACGCGGCCAGCAGCGCGAACGCCACGGTCAGCACCGGCACCACCGCCAGCACGGTGGTGAAGGTCAGGCTGGCCGACACCTGCGGCAGGCGGTCCTCGGCCGCGCGGCGCAGCGCGTAGCGGGTCAGCGCGCGCAGCTTCTGCAGGTTCCATTCCCTGCGCAGGCGGACGATGCGGGCGGCGAACATGCGGGGGCGGGCTCCTGGCGTGATGCGATGATGATGGGCGGCGATGACGGGCGGCAATGATCGGCAGCAATCGATAGCAATCGACAGCAATCGGCGCCGGCGGCGCCGCCATGACGGCTCCGGCGGGCCGCGCCGGGGCCACAACTATAATACGCGCATTGCCCGGCGCGCCGCGCCCGGCGCCAACCAGCCTGCCCTCGCTGCCTGCCGCCCGGCGCGGCCAGCCGCGGCCCCGTCCATGACCGACATCCTCGTCCTCTACTACAGCCGCCACGGCAGCACCCGCAAGCTCGCGGAACTGATCGCCCACGGCATCGACAGCGTGCCCGGCGCCCATGCCCGCCTGCGCACGGTGCCGCCGGTATCCACCGTCAGCGAAGCCACCGCGCCGGACATCCCCGCCGACGGCCCGCCCTATGCCGAGCTGCGCGACCTGGAGGAATGCCAGGGCCTGGCGCTGGGCAGCCCGACCCGCTTCGGCAACATGGCCGCGCCGATGAAATACTTCCTCGACGGCACCGTGGCGCAGTGGCTGGCGGGCGCGCTCAGCGGCAAGCCGGCCTGCGTGTTCACCGCCACCGGCAGCCTGCACGGCGGCCAGGAAACCACGCTGCTGTCGATGATGCTGCCGCTGCTGCACCACGGCATGCTGCTGGTCGGCCTGCCCTACTCGGAAAGCGCGCTGATGACCACCGCCGGCGGCGGCACGCCCTACGGCCCCAGCCACCACGCGCGCGTGGACAACAGCGCGCCGGTGTCCGAGGACGAAGCCGCGCTGGCGCGCGCGATGGGCCGCCGCCTGGCCGAGACCGCGCTGCGGCTGGCCGCCGGGAGCCGCGCATGAGCGCCGCGCCGGCCGGCGCCGCGGCCACCGACGGCGCGCTGCACAGCGCCGCGCTGTACCGCCTGAGCGCCGGCAGCCTGCTCGCGCTGATCGTGCTGTGCATCGCCTGGGAATGGTTCCTCGCGCCGCTGCGCCCGGGCGGCTCGTGGCTGGTCCTCAAGTTCCTGCCGCTGCTGCTGCCGCTGCGCGGCGTGCTGACGCGCAACCGCTACACCATGCAGTGGTCGTCGATGCTGATCCTGCTGTTCTTCACCGAAGGCATCGTGCGCGCCACCAGCGACCGCCCGCCCTCCTCCGCGCTGGCGTGGCTCGAGGTGGCGCTGACGCTGCTGTTCTTCTTCGCCACCATCCTCTACCTGCGCCCGTACAAGCGCCGCGCCCGGGCGCTGCAGCCGGCCCGCCGCAAGTAGCCGCGCCGGCAACCACGCCCGCCACACCAGAAGCCGCACCGGACCTCACCATGACCGCCACGCCGTTCGAATCCTTCCTCGCCCTCTGCCGCGCCGCGCTGGGCAGCCAGCACGTGCTGACCGACGACGCCGACAAGGCGCCCTACCTGACCGACTGGCGCAAGCGCTACACCGGCGAGGCCATCGCCGTGCTGCGCCCCGGCACCACCGAGGAAGTCGCCGCCGCCGTGCATGCCTGCCACGCGCACCAGATCGCGATGGTGCCGCAGGGCGGCAACACCGGGCTGTGCGGCGGCGCCACGCCGATGGCCGGCACCGGGTCCGTGGTGATCTCGCTGCAGCGGCTCAACCGCGTGCGGCAGGTCGACCCGCTCAACAACACCGTCACCGTGGAAGCCGGCGTGATCCTGCAGCAGCTGCAGGACACCGCGCGCGAGCACGGCCGCCTGTTCCCGCTGAGCCTGGCGGCCGAAGGCAGCTGCACCATCGGCGGCAACCTCGGCACCAACGCGGGCGGCACCGGCGTGCTGCGCTACGGCAACACGCGCGAGCTGTGCCTGGGGCTGGAAGTGGTCACGCCGTCCGGCGAGGTCTGGGACGGCCTGCGCGGCCTGCGCAAGGACAATACCGGCTACGACCTGCGCGACCTGTTCATCGGCGCCGAAGGCACGCTCGGCATCATCACCGCCGCCGTCATGAAGCTCTACCCGCTGCCGCGCGCGCGCGTGACCGCGCTGGCCGCGGTGGCCAGCCCGCGCGCCGCGCTGGCGCTGCTGGCCATCGCCCAGCAGCGCGCCGGGGCGCTGCTGACCGGCTTCGAGCTGATGTCGCAGATGTGCCTGTCGCTCGTCACCACGCACTACCCGCAACTGCGCTATCCGTTCGACCGCCCGCATCCGCAGGTGGTGCTGCTGGAACTGTCCGACAACGAAAGCGAGGAACACGCGCGCGCCATCTTCGAGGCCATGATGGAAACCGCGTTCGAGACCGGCGTGGTGGAAGACGCGGTGGTGGCCGAATCCGTGCAGCAATCGCGCGACTTCTGGAACCTGCGCGAGCACATCCCGCTGGCGCAGGTGGAGGAAGGCAAGAACATCAAGCACGACATCGCCGTGCCGATCTCGCGCGTCGCCGACTTCATCGACACCACCGACGCGCTCATCCAGCAGGCCTTCCCCGGCGCGCGCATGGTCACGTTCGGCCATCTCGGCGACGGCAACCTGCACTACAACGTGTCGCCGCCGGCGGGCCAGAACCACGACGCCTTCCTCGACAACAGCCCCGCCGTCAACGCCATCGTGCACGACAGCGTGCACGCCCACCGCGGCTCGATCTCGGCCGAGCACGGCCTGGGCCAGCTCAAGCGCGAGGAAAACCGCCGCTACAAGAGCGAGGTCGAGCTGGCCATGATGCGCGCGGTCAAGCAGGCGCTGGACCCGCGGGGGCTGATGAATCCCGGCAAGGTGGTCTAGCGTCCGGCGCCCGGAGAACGCCTGCCCTAGCCGGGCAGGCAGCTTTCGATGCCACGGATGACCACGTTCACGTACAGGTCGAAGCTCGTGTCCATCGGCGCGTCGGTGCCGTTCTGCCACCTGACGATGAACGCCTTGTTGGCCATGTCCGGCAGGTATCGGGCCAGCGTGGGATAGTCCATCGCGCGAATCGAACGGGTCCGCTCCTGCAGCTGCCGCGCCCAGGCTTCCGTGTCGTCCTTCGGCACCGATGCGTATTCCAGGGTCGGAAAGCCCACCATCGTGGAGACCACGACGTTGTACATCTCCAGCATGCGGTCGTCCGGGCAGCCCGCGGCGCGCAGCACCGAGAGAATACGGTCGATCAGCGTCGGGCTCAGGCTCGCGTTCGCCACCAGCTGGGCGCCCACCAGCTGGGCGATGTTCGGATGCCGGCGCATGACGTCGCGGCAGCGGACGAACAATTCCCTCAGCCAGTCCTGCCATGCCAGCTCGCCCGGCTCGGGCGCGACGTCGACCATCGTGGTCTCGACCACGGACGCCAGGAGGTCGTCGCGCGTGGCCACGTGCCAGTACAGGGCGGCGGGATAGACGCCCAGCGAGCGGGCAACGTCGCGCAGGCTGAACGCCATCACACCGTTGCGGTCGATCTGCTCGAGGGCGGCCGCGACGATCTTCTCCCGGGTCAGGGCCGGTCCCGAAGCCCTCCCCCGCGGCGCGCGCGCCGCCTCCTTCCTGGCGGCGGGCGGCGCGGCCGGCACCGCCCGCTTGCGAACGCCCTGGGCGGAGGCGCTCTTCTTCGCCCCGGCGCCGGCCGCGGCTTTGACCGCGACTTTGACCGCGGTCTTGACCGTGCCCTTGTCGCCTGCCCTGGTCCTCGTGGTCCCCGCGCTGCTGGTGCTCCTGGTGCCCCTGGTCCCTGTAGCCATCATGTCTCTTACTTGGTGTTCAGTAAGATCATTGTACGCCAACCGACACCCCGGGCCGATGAGCGCGGGCCGGGAGGGTCAGGCTATCGTGAGCAGGCGCCGGGGATTTTCCACCAGGATGGCGTCGACGTCCGCCTGGCTGAATCCGCGCTGGCGCATGCGCGGCGCGATGTTGGCGAACATGTGCTGATAGCCATGTCCGCCATACCGGCCCAGCCGGGTGCGCGTGCAGATGTCCTGGCTCATCAGGACCTGGTCGCGATGGCCCCGCTCCACCAGCAGCCGGACCATCTTCAGCCTGGCGCCGTCGTTCGGCATGTCGATCTCGCTGGACATCGGATAGTAGCTCTGCTCCCAGCCGAAGAGATCGAACTCGATCACGCATCCGGTATCCGCCAGGCGCAGCAGGCGGTCGTCGTCGAAGATGGTGCGGTCCACATGGCTGATGATCACGCGCCCGACGCCGTGCCCGGCCGCCTCGATGAACGACACGATCTCCGCGGGCTGGTCCGGATGCCGGCCCGGATGCACGTTGATGGCGGCGCCGGTCTCGGCCTGCGCGATCAGGGCGCCGCGCATCACGCGCTGCTCGAGCTCGGTCCACGGCGACTGGCAGCCGATCTCGCCGATGATGCCGGCACGGATCCCGGTGCCCCACGCGCCCTGCGTCAGCTGCGCGATCATCTCAGCGGCAAAGCTGTCGACGGTCCTTTCGTGATTCGCGGGGTCCTGGTAGGCATGCACGTAGTGGCCGCAGCCCATCACGATGTGGGCGCCGGTGGTGCGCGCGATCCGCGCCAGCCCCGCCGGGTCGGGCTTGAGCCCGCCATTCGTCAGGTCGACGATGGTGCGCCCGCCCGCGCCCATCATCTCGCGCACCTCCTCGACGGCCACGTCGATCTGGTCGAGCTGGTAGTTCTTCAGGTACGACTTCTGGCCATTGCCGATGCCCCAGCAATTGCACAGCGTGATCTCCGCCTCCTGCGCGGCCGGGCCGCCGGCGAGCAGCGCCGGCGGCGGCGTCAGGTCGATGAGCAGGTGCTCGTGCATCAGCGTCGGGCCGAGCTCGCCCGGATCGACCGGCCCGAGCACGGTCTGGACGATTCCTCTTGTTTTTCCCGGCGTCTGGTCAGGGTTCGCATTCATGGCAATTTCGAACATGCGTGTGCAGTTTCACAAGGGCCGCTCGAACGATAGCTGGAGCGGTCGCGCGGCCCGGGGGGATCCGGAGCGGTTCAGTCCAGGCGCGCATGCGCCGCGTCCCGGATCGTCAGGACGGCGGGCAGCGAGACCAGCGCGACCAAAGCGAGGAACGTGCCCGCCGCGGTCGCCGCGCCGGTGCCCTGGATGATCCACGTCACCGTCAGCGGCGCAAACCCGCCGAACAGCCCGGCGCAGGCCCCGGCAACCGAGATGCCCGTGGTGCGGATGTAGGTCGGGAAGGCTTCGGTGAGGTAGGCCGGGCCGGCGCCGGCCAGCAGCGAGTAGAGCGCCACCAGCGAACACTGCACGGCCAGGAACACCGGCACCGATCCGGGATGCGACAGGACCGCGCCGTAGAGCGGATACGACAGCACCAGGAAACCGGCGCATCCGGCCAGCAATACCGGCTTGCGGCCGATGCGGTCGGATACGTGGCCGAACGCCGGCGCCAGCACCGCCGTCAGCGCCAGCGCGATGGTCACCGACCACAGCGTTTCGCTGCGCGTGAGGCCGCCGTAGGTCTGGCCGAAGGTCGGCATGTACACGGTCACCATGTAGGAGGCCACGCCCCAGATGGCCACGAAGACGATGGCGTGCAGGATGCGCCGGGAGAAATCCGCCCGCGACAGCCGGCCCGACGGCGACGCGGAGCGATAGACCGGCGGCTCCGCGATGTTGCGGCGCATGTACGCGCCGACCGGCCCGAGCACCGCGCCCAGCAGGAACGGAATCCGCCAGCCCCAGCCTTCGAGGTCCGCGGCGCCGAGCGAGGACGCCAGGATCGCCGTCACGCCCGACCCCAGCAGCAGCCCGATCGCGATGCTGGATTGCTGGAACGCGCCGACGAAGCCGCGCCGGCCCTCGCCCGCCCACTCGGTGATGAACGCGGTCGCGCTGCCCCATTCGCCGCCGGCGGCAAAGCCCTGCACCAGCCGCGCCAGCACCAGCAGGACCGGCGCCAGCACGCCGGCCGTGGCGTAGGTCGGCAGGATGCCGATGGCGACCGTGCTCCCGGCCATGAGGAAGATGGTCAGCGTGAGCACCGTCTTGCGGCCGCGCCGGTCCGCGAGATGGCCCAGGACGATGCTGCCCACCGGCCGCGCCACGAAGCCGACGCCCAGCGTGGCGAAGGCGATCAGCAGCGAGCCCACCCCGCTTGCCGACGGAAAGAAGCTCCTGGCGATGATGGCCGCCAGGAAACCATAGACGCCGAAGTCATACCACTCGAGGATGTTCCCCGCGACGCCGGCGACGACCGCCTTGCGCCTCGCCTTCGCGCCGCCTCGCGGCGCCGCGCCGGACTGCGCCGCAAGCGGCCCGCTGGTTGAATCCGTGCCTGAGTCCGTTCTTGAATCGGTCATTGCGTTCATGGCCAAGCCCTGCCTGTTCGTTCGGTTTCGGAATCGGGATGCGGCATCAGAATTTGTGCCGGATGCCCACGCGCAATCCCAGCTGACGGTCGTTGCCCGAGGCCGGGTTTGTCGTCAGGATCGCGTGGGTCTGCGCGCTGGCGTCCTGGAAGTTCGCCATGAAATACACGTCGGTGCGTTTCGAGAGCAGGTAGTCCACGGCGCCGTTGTACGTGTTCCACCGGTAGTCCCCCAGCTTCGAGTACGTATAGGCCGAGACCAGGATCCAGCTCGGCGTCAGCCAGTACGCCACGGTGAGCGACGCGTTGTGCAGCGTCTCCGACGGCGCGCCCTTCGGCTCCAGCCGGGTGTTGGTGTACAGCCCGCTGACCGCCACCTTGTCGAACTTGTACGCCGCGCCCGCGCCGACGGTGCGGTAGTCGTCGAGAACGGTCGTCTGGGCCGCGTTCGCGGCCGCGCCGAACAGGAAGGGCACGCCGAGCGCGCTGGCCGACTTGGCCGCGTACTGCTTGATCCCCGTGGCCGCCACCACCGCGTTGAACGGGCCCGCGGCATAGGCCGCGCTGAAGCTGTATGCGCGCCCGCCGTTGGTGGTGCTGGTGCCGTCCTCGGCAAAGCTGTACTGCCCGTTCAGGGTCAGGCCGCCGATGCTGGGACTGCTGTAGACGACCGTGTTGTTCAGCCACGCGCCGGAGATGCGGTCCATGTCGCCCGGCGTGAACGAATAGATGCCGGTGTAGTAGCCCGGGTGATAGCGGATCAGGCTCACCATCTGGTCGAAGCGCCGGCCCAGCGTCAGCGTGCCGAAGCGCTCGGAGGCCAGGCCGACATAGGCCTGCCGCCCGAACAGCAGGCCGCCCTGCCGGCTCGCGCCGGTGTCCGACATGAAGCCGCCTTCGAGGTTGAAGATGGCCGACAGGTCGCCCGAGATGCTTTCGCTGCCGCGGAAACCGAAACGGTTCCCCTGGCTGATGCTGTCGTCCATCTTCACCTGGTTGTGGCCGCCCACATTGCTGAGGTAGGTCACGCCGGCGTCGATCGAGCCGTAAACCGTCACGCCCGAGGTCTGGGCCTGCGCCCCGCCCGCCAGGCCGAACAGGGCTGCACCGGCCGCCCATGCCTTGCTCCATGTATTCAAGTCTTGCTCCCCTTGTGTCGTGTGCGTCCGTCTTCATTCAACTCGCCGTGCCTCGCGCCGCGCCGCGGCGGAAAAAATCGAGGCATGGCACCGGCTACGCAATGTGCATGCCAGACCTGTACGACGTTCTATGGTTGTCGATACCAATGTCAGTTTATTTATTGTTCGGTGTACAACGAATAGGTGATTACGCGTATTACGACCGCGCGCGGCGCGCCGGCCGGGATCGCGCGGCGCCGCCGCGGACGAGCCGGGGGCAGCCCGGGGACGAACCAGGATGAAGCGCGGTGCCTCGATTCCGTGCATCGGCGCGCCGTCCGGCACAAGATCAGTGCCGCCAGACTGTAAATTTATTGTACGATGAACAATGTATTGAAAAACGACGAACAATGATCCAATATCGGCGGCGCCGGGCACGCGAACGCGGGCGGCCGGCTCCCTCGAAGATTGAATTGGAGTGCTTCATGCGTAGTTTCCTTTCGGCGATCGCCACTGCCGGCGCCGCCCTTGCCGGCATCGTCGTTTCCCAGCCGTCCTTCGCGCAGCCCTACCCCTCGCGGCCCGTGACGGTCGTCGCGCCGGTGCCGGCCGGCGGCACGGGGGACACGATCGCCCGGCTCATGGCCACGAAGCTGCAGGAGCGGCTGCACCAGCCGTTCGTCGTGGACAACCGCCCCGGCGCCAACACGACCATCGGCGCCGGCTTCGTGGCGAAGGCGAAGGCCGACGGCTATACGCTGCTCATCACGGGCGCCCCGACGTTTACGATCAATCCGCTGCTCTATCCGAACGCGCGCTACGGCGCCGCCAGCTTCGACTACCTGGGCATCGTCGCGGCGATGCCGATGGTCATGCTGACCTATCCCGGATCGCCGCTGAAGACCGTCGCGGACGTGGTCGCGGCGGCGCGCAAGGAGCCCGGCAGCCTGGCCTACGGCTCCTTCGGCAACGGCTCCATGCCGAACATCATTGCCGAGAGCTTCGCCATGAAGGCCGGCGTGTCGCTGCTGCACGTGCCGTTCCAGGGCAGCGCGCCTTCGCTGACCTCGCTGATGGGCAAGCAGACCGCGCTGGCAATCGACAGCGTGGTGGCCGCGGCGCCCTTCATCCAGTCCGGCGCGCTGGTCCCGATCGCGGTGGCGTCCCGGACCCGCGCCGCGCTGCTGCCGCAGGTGCCCACGTTCATCGAGCAGGGCGTGCCGGAATTCGTGTTCGACAACTGGGTCGGCGTCGTCGCGCCCAGGGGGCTTGCGCCCGAGGTATCGGCGCGCCTCGAAGCCGAACTCAAGGCCGTGGTGCAGGACCCGGAGGTGCAGAAGAAGCTCGGCGCGCTGGGCTTCTCGGCAAGCTGGCAGGACGGCGCGGCGTTCCGGCGGCGCGCCGCCGCCGAGATGGCGCAGAACGTCACGGTGGTCGAGAAGGCGAAGCTGAAGTGATGCCCGCGCCGACCCGCCCGCCATTTCCCGCGGCGCCGGACACGGCCCGCGCCACCACAAGAGAGACCCATGACCGCCGAGCTTGCTGAACTCACCGCCCCCGTGCTGCGATCGCTGATCCGGTCCCGCGAAATATCGCCCGTCGAGCTGCTGCAGTCGTGCATCCGTCGCATCGAAGCCGTCAATCCCTACGTGAACGCCGTCACCGCGACGTGCTACGAGCGCGCGGAGGCGGAAGCGCGCGCCGCCGAGCGCGCGCTTGCCCGGGGCGAGCCCGTGGGCATCCTTCACGGGCTGCCGATGGGCGTCAAGGACCTGGAGGAGACCGCCGGCCTGCTGACCACCTATGGCTCGCCGCTATACCGCGGCAACGTCCCCGCGCGCGACAACGTGCTGGTCGGCCGCCTGCGCGCCGCCGGCGCCATCCTCGTGGGCAAGACCAACGTGCCCGAGTTCGGCGCCGGCGCCAACACCCGCAATCCGGTGTGGGGGGCCACCGGCAACCCCTTCGATGCGCGCCTGAACGCGGGCGGCTCGTCCGGCGGCTCGGCCGCGGCGCTGGCCTGCGACATGCTGCCGGTCTGCACGGGGTCCGATACGGGAGGCTCGCTGCGCATCCCGGCGGCCAAGTGCGGCGTGGTCGGCATGCGCCCGTCCCCGGGACTGGTGCCGAGCGAGCGGCGGCTGCTGGGCTGGTCGCCGCTGTCGGTGGTGGGGCCGATGGGCCGCACCGTGGCCGAGACCGCGCTGCAGCTCGCCGCAACGGCGGGCCTGTGCGACGCGGAACCCCTGAGCCAGGACGCCAATCCGCACGACTTCCTGGACCTGCGCGGCACCGACCTCGGCGCGCTGCGCGTCGGCTTCACCGAGGATTTCGGCGCGTGCGAGGTCGACGAAGAGATCCGCGCCACGTTCCGGGAGCGCATCGCCCGGATCTCCGGCTTCTTCGCCGCGTGCGAACCGGTCGACTTCGCCCGCGAGCCGCTCGGCGACGTGCACCGCTGCTTCGACGTCATGCGCGCCCAGGCCTTCGTCGCCGCGATGCGCGGGGCCTACGAGCGGGACCCCGGCTCGATCGGCCCGAACGCGCGCGCCAACTACGAGATCGGCGCCGCGCTCTCCCTGGCCGACACGGCGTGGGCGCACGCGGAGCAGACCAGGATCTTCCGCGCGTTCCAGCGGCTGTATTCGCGCTTCGACGTGATACTGGCCCCGACCACGCCGGTGTCGCCCTTCCCGTGGACCCGGCCCCATGCCGAAGCCATCAACGGCCGGCCGCTGCCCAACTACTACCGCTGGCTCGACCTGACCTACGTCGTCACGCTAGCCACCAACCCGGCGCTGTCGCTGCCGTGCGGGCGCGACCGGCGAGGGCTGCCCTTCGGCCTGCAGGTGATCGCGCCCTTCCGGCGCGACCGGCGCCTGCTGGAGATCGGCGCGGCGCTCGAAGCCGCGTTCGACGCGCACGCGGCGCTGCGCCGCCCGCGCCCGGACCTCGACGCATTGCGCGCGGGCACGGCCTCGCTGCGGTCCATCGTCACCCATCCGCCGCTGGCGGCGGGAACCGCGGGCAGCGCCCCGATCTCCGTCGTCTGAGCCGGCGCCCGCATCGCTTGCGCCGATTAATTGTACGGTGTACAGTAATTGCACAGTACACATTTCAATAACCTTCGGAACCGCATCATCATGGATCCACATCTCTTCGCGGTCGACACCGCCCCGATCGCCACCGCGGTGGCCGAGGCGGCCGACCGCTATGCCAGGCGCAACCCCGCCAGCCAGAAGCAGTTCGACCTGGCCTCGCGCTACATGCCTGGCGGCAACACGCGCTCGGTCCTGTTCTATGCCCCGTTCCCGCTGGCGATGGCGCGCGGCGACGGGTGCCGCCTGTGGGACGCCGACGGCCATGCCTACGTGGATTTCATCGCGGAATTCACGGCCGGCATCTACGGCCACTCCAACCCCGTGATCCGCCGCGCCATCGACGACGCGCTGGATGCCGGGATCAACCTGAGCGGGCACAACGTGCTGGAGGCAAGGCTGGCCAGCCTCATCTGCGAGCGCTTCCCCTCGGTCGACGTGGTGCGCTTCACCAACTCGGGCACCGAGGCCAACCTCATGGCCATCTCGGCGGCGAAGATCCACACCGGCCGCGCCAAGGTCGTCGTCTTCGGCGGCGGGTATCACGGCGGCGTGCTCACGTTCGCCAGGGGCAACACCCCGGTCAACGTGCCGCACGATTTCCTGATCGCCTCGTACAACGATCTCGACAGCGTCCGCGCGCTGTTCGCGGCCAACCCGCGGGACATCGCCGCGGTGGTGGTCGAGCCCATGCAGGGCGCTTCCGGATGCATCGAAGCCAAGGTGGAATTCCTGCGCGGCCTGCGGGAGCTGGTGTCCCGGCAGGGCGCGCTGCTAGTCTTCGACGAAGTCATGACCTCGCGCCTGGCTCCGGGCGGCCAGCAGGAAAAGCTGGGCATCCACGCCGACCTGACCACGCTGGGCAAGTACATCGGCGGCGGCATGTCGTTCGGGGCCTTCGGCGGCCGCGCCGACATCATGTCCCAGTTCGACCCGCGCCGCACCGACGCGACGCCGCATGCCGGCACCTTCAACAACAACGTGCTGACGATGGCCGCCGGCGCCGCGGGCCTGTCCCGGATCTACACCGCGGAGGCCGCGGTGCGCCTGAACGCGCTTGGCGACACCTTGCGCGACCGGCTGAACCGGATCTGCAGGGACAACGGCGCGGCCCTGCAGTTCACCGGCGTGGGCTCGCTGATGAACCTCCAGGCCGGCGCGCACGAGATCCGCTCGACCGCCGACATCCTGCCCGGCGGCAACGCCATCAAGGATCTCTTCTTCTTCCACATGATCGAGAACGGCGTGTACCTCGCGCGCCGCGGCTTCGTCGTGCTCAGCGTTCCCGTCGGCCAGGCGGAAATCGACCGGTTCGTCGATGCGTTCACGAGCTTCGTGCGCCAGTACGGGCATTTCTTCCCCGCCTGAAGCACGGGCGCGCCAGTCCCGCAGGCGCCGCCTGCGGGACTGGCCGGCAGCGTTTTCCCCGCCGACATCGAGACCAGCGACACCGGAAAGACCGGCAACGACTGGCGCAGCGGCATTCATCAACCCGGAGACAAAAAAATGACTGCATCGAACAAGGTGGTGGTCCTGGTGGCCCCGACGGGCGGCATGGCCTTCAAGTCCCAGAACCCGCACCTGCCCACGCAGCCCGACGAGATCGCGCGCGACGTCCTCGACTGCTACAACGCCGGCGCCAGCGTGGCCGCCATCCATGCCCGCCTGCCCGACGACCAGGCCACGTGCAACGCGGACATCTACCGCGACATCAACGAACGGATCCGCGCCGGATGCGACATCGTCATCAACAACTCGACCGGCGGCGGCGTCCACGGCGACATGATCCGGCCAATGGCCGGCGGGATGTGGGACACCGTCTGGGAAGAGCGGCTCAAGGGCATGGACGCCGGCGCGGAGATGTGCACGCTTGACGCGTGCACCTTCGTCGGCAGCTTCGGCGGCAAGGAAATCCTGTTCAACACCTCGCCCTCGCGCTGCCGGACGCTGGCCGAGGAAATGAAGCGGCGCGGCATCAAGCCCGAGTGGGAGGTCTTCAGCCCCGCGCACATCGTCCAGGATGCGGCGACGCTGATCCGGATGGGACTGGACGAGCCGCCCTACGTCTTCAACCTGGTGATGAACGCGCATCGCGGCTTCCAGAACGCCATGCCCTACGACCCGAAGACGCTGCAGTTCATGGTCGACCTGCTGCCGCGGCAGAGCGTCTTCTGCGTCAGCGGCATCGGGCCGTCCCAGTTGCAGGCGGGCATCAACTCGCTGCTGCTCGGCGGCCAGGTGATCCGCGTCGGCCTGGAAGACAACCTGTACTATCGCCACGCGGAACTGGCCCGCAACGTGGAGCTGGTCGAGCGCACGGTCCGCATTCTCAGGGAAATGGACTACGAGATCGCCACGCCGGAGGAAGCCCGCCGGATTCTCGGCCTGCCCCGCGGCGACGCACCGGCGCGTCCCGCCTATGCGGTCGGCGGCCCGGCTTGAGCCAGGCGGCGGCGCCCTCAGCCGCCGCCCTGCTCCGCCAGGTACTGGTCCTTGAGCTTCACGTAGTTGCCCGCCGTATAGCGGAAGAAACCGCGCTCCTTCTCCGTGAGCGCCCGCGCCTGCCGCGCCGGGCTGCCGACGTAGAGATGGCCGCCTTCGAGCACCTTGCCCGGCGGCACCAGGCTGCCGGCGCCGAGGATCACTTCGTCGCCGATCACCGCGCCGTCCATGACGATGGCGCCCATGCCGATCAGGATGCGGCTGCCAACCGTGCAGCCATGCAGCAGCGCCTTGTGGCCGATGGTCACGTCGTCGCCGATGGTCAGCGGGAAGCCGTCGGGATTGAACGGCCCCGCGTGCGTGATGTGCAGCACGCTGCCGTCCTGCACGCTGGTGCGCGCGCCGATGCGGATGCGGTGCATGTCGCCGCGGATCGTCACCATCGGCCAGACGGAACTGTCGGCGCCGATCTCGATGTCGCCGATCAGCACGGCGCTGGCATCGACGAACACTCGGTCGCCGAGCCGGGGGGCATTGCCCTGGAAACTGCGGATGCTCACGTTGGAATCCTGAATACGCGGAAAAAAAGGATTGCTCTAAAGAAAAAGAATCGCCAAGGAAAAGAAAGAGGAAGCCTACGCGGCCACGGCGGCAAGCGCCTGGCCGACGGTCTCCAGCGTCAGCGGCTTGATCAGCACGCGGTCCATGCCGGCCGCCAGGCAGCGCTGCACCTCGGCCGGCTCGGCGCTGGCCGTGACCGCCAGGATCAGGCAGCGGCGGCGCCCGCCGCGCCCTTCCTCCTCGCGGATGCGGCGGGCCAGTTCCAGGCCGTCCATGCGCGGCATCTGGCAATCGGTCAGCACCACGTCGAACGCGCCGGCCTGCCACAACTCCAGCGCCTCCAGGCCGTCCGAGGCCAGCGTGACGCGGTGGCCGAGGTGCTTGAGCTGCTGCCGGAAGGTGATGCGGTTGGCCGGATGGTCGTCCACCGCGAGCACGTCCAGGTTGCGCGCGGCCGCGTCCGGCGCCAGCGCCGGCGCTTCCGCCGCGGCGGGCGCCGCGCTCAGCGGCAGGTCCAGGTCGACGCTGAAGCACGAGCCGCGGCCCGGCTCGCTGCTCAGGCTGATGCTGCCGCCCAGCAGCTTGATCAGGCGCAGGCTGATGCTCAGGCCCAGCCCGCTGCCGAAGGCCTGCCCGGCCTGCGCCGCCTCGACCTGCGAGAACGGCTGGAACAGCTTGGCCTGGTCCTGCTCCGAGATGCCGATGCCGGTGTCGATGACCTCCAGCAACAGGCGCAGGCGCCCGTCCACGCGGCGCCCGGTGGCGCGCAGCGTGACGCCGCCGCGCTCGGTGAACTTGATGGCGTTGCTCAGCAGGTTGAACAGCACCTGCTTGAAGTGCAGCGGGTCCATCATCACCCACTGGTCGACCTCGCCCTCGAAGCGCAGGTCCAGCGACAGGTGCTTCTGCCGCGCCATGCCGAGCACCAGCGTGACGATGCCTTCGATCTGCGCCTTGAGCGCCACCGGCTCGGGCGAGGAATCGAGCTTGCCGGTCTCGATGCGGGTCAGGTCGAGCACGTTGCCGAGCAGCAGCAGCAAGCCCCGCGCGGCCTCCTGCGCGACCGCCAGCGAAGTGGTGTCGAGCGCGCCTTGCTCGGCCTTCTGCAGCACCAGTTCCTGCAGGCCGATGATGGCGTTCATCGGCGTGCGGATCTCGTGGCTCATGGTGGACAGGAAGATGCTCTTGGCCTGGTTGGCCGACTCCGCCTTCTCGCGCGCCACCTGCAACTGCTCGATCAGGCTCTGGCGCTCGGTCAGGTCGACCCAGCCGCCGATCATGCCTTCGACCTCGCCGTCGACGTTGCGGTACGGCACCGTCCAGTGCTGGATGTAGCGCACCTGGCCGTTGATGTCGAGCAGGTGCTCCTCGACCGCCGGCGTGCCCTGCGCCATGCGCTGGCGCTGCTCGCGCAGCAGCCGCTGCGCGAGCTCGGCGGGGAACCAGTGCAGTTCGAGGATGGTCTTGCCCAGGCTCTGCTCCGAGCCGGCGCAGAACAGCCGCAGCAACGCCGGGTTGCAGGCGCTCAGGCAGCCGTCGCGGTCGAGCAGGTAGACCGGGTTGGGAATGGCGTTGATCAGCGTGTTCTTGAGCGCGAGCTGGTTGGTCAAGCGCTTTTCCGCGCGCCGCGTCTTGCGCACCTGCCGGGTCAGGTAGAAGGCCCACACCAGCGACAGCGCGACCGGCAGCGCGAACACCCCGCCGAGCTGGACGATGCGGCCGCGGTGGTCGCGCCAGAAGCTGGCGCCCACCGCGGGAAAGCGCGGCTCCCACTGGCGCACGATGTCGGCCACCTCGTCCGGGCCGATCGACATCTGCGCCTTCTCCAGGATGTTCTGCAGCTCCGGCTCGCTCTTGAGCACGCCGATGCTGACCGGCACGGTGCGGTCCTCCAGGATGCCGCTGACCACCAGCCTGCCGTTGAAATTGTGCGCGGCGAGAAAGCGCCCGGAGAACAGGTTGGAGATGCAGGCGTCGCTCTTGCCCTCGTCGACGCTGCGCATGGCGTCGAGCAGGTTGTCGTAGACCTGCAGGTCGATCGCCGGGTAGTTGCGCCGGATGGTCTCGTTGAGGTAGTAGCCGGCGCCGGTCGCCAGCCGCTTGCCGGCCAGGCGGGCGAGGTCGCTCACGCCTTCGCGGTCCTGGCTGGTCATCAGGATCACCGAGCTGCGCAGGTACGGCGACAGGATCTCGAGCTTGCCGTCGGCCGGGTTGTCCGGCGGCAGCACCGGCGTCACCATCGCCGCGCCGTCATTCATGCGTTTGCTCAACTCCGCGAAGTTGTCCACGCTGCTGTAGGTGAATTTCAGCCCGCTGCGCTTGGCGATCAGCTCCAGGTAGTCGTGGCCGATGCCCGACACGCGGCCGCGCGCGTCGAGCTGGGTCAGCGAGCCCAGGTAGCGGTTGACGATCACCGGCACCTCCGCGTGCGCAGCCAGCCAGCGGTTCTCGGCCGGCGTCAGCGCCAGGCGCTGCTCGTCGAGCCGGAAGCGCCGCCCGGCGCTCCAGCTGCGCAGGATCTCGTCGCCGAACTGCACGTTGACCTGCACCAGCGCGCGGTCGAGCAGCGCGCGCAGCCGGTTGTCCTCGGAGCGCACCAGGAAGCCGAAGCCGTGGCTGTCGATCGGCGCGAAGTTCTCGATGCGCAGGTTCAGCAGGTAATTCATGTTGATCAGGTAATGCGTGGACAACGCATCGCCGACCATCGCATCCACGTGCCCCAGGCTCAGCGCCTCGAGCGCGCGCTGCGGCGAGGTAAACAGCAGGATGCGGCTCCTGGGATAGCGCGCGGCCAGTTGCCGCTCGGCCAGGTAGCCGGCCACCAGCGCCAGCGTGGCGCCCTCGCGCTGGTCGTCGAAGCGCCTGCCGTCGGCGGAGATCAGCACCGGCTGGTCGGCCAGGTAGATGTGGGAGACGCGCAGGTCGTAGTCGGCGGCCTCGGCGGCGCTGCCGCGCCCGAGCAGGTCGATCTCGCCGCGCCGCAGCGCCTCCAGCGCCGCCTGCCGCGAGGTGAAGGCGCGCACGCGCGGCAACTGGTCGAACATCAGCGCCAGATAGTCCGCCGTGACGCCCTCGAAGCGGTCGGCATTGAGCATCTCCAGCGGCGGATAGTCGGGCGTCACCACGCCCACCGTCAGCGGCGCGCGGTGCGCCAGCCACTCGCGGTCGTCCGGGCTCAGCCACGGCTTGGGCGCCGAGGTCAGGCGCCCGAACACCTCGATGTGCGCCGGCGGCGCCGCGGGGGCGGACACGCTGGCTCCCCGGGCGACGGAAACCAGGAACAGGACAAGAAGGCAGAACAGCGCTGCGGCCCGGGGCGATTTGTGCATGGCGCTCCAATGCGGCAACCGATCGGGGCCCCTCGCTCGGCCCCGGGCGCAGGCATCGGGCCGCCGGTCGTCGCGGCGCCGGCCGGATCGACACGGCAGGCGCGGGGAAAGCGCGGCCTCCGGGGGCCGCAGGTGGAAATACTATAGCCGAAGCGGCGCGCGCGGCGCATCCGGGACATCGGGCACCGCCCCGCGGCGGCGGATGGAGGCGCGATGCGCAAAAAAAAGCCCGGGCCAGGGCCCGGGCGGCGCGGATTCTACCAGCGCCGTTCCGGCAACGGCAATAGCGCCGCGCGCGCATGTTGCCGAATCCCGACGCGGGCGCGCGCGGCGCCCGGCAAGGGCCAGCGCCCGCGCGCGCGGGCGCGGCGCCTTGCCCGGCGCCGCCTGGCGGGCCGCGCGGCGGCATCCCGCCACGGCGCCGCGCCCGCCGCCCGCCATGCTATTGACTATGGTCAAGCGGCATGCCGGCGTGCTGCCTATAGTGGCTGGCGCGCGCCTGCGGGCCGCGCGTTCCCGGCCCGCGCGTTTCCATCCCGCGCCCCCCGCCCGAGCCCTGTTCCAGTTTGTCCCAACCTGTCCCAACCTGCCGGCAGAACACCATGACCGACGACTTCCGCTCCGAGCTGTCCGCGCACCGCGCCACGCTGACGCGCGACATCGAGACCCTGCTGGTCGACCTGCACGCCCTGCTGCGCGAGGCGACCACCGACGCCGGCGGGCAGGCCGGCCCGGCCCGCGGGCAGTTCCGGGCGCGGCTCGACGCCCTGCAACTGCGCCTGCGGGAACTGGAGACGCAGGCGCGCGGACAGGTCCGGCACGGCATGGAGGCCGGCGACGCATTCGTGCACGAGCACCCGTGGCGCGTGCTCGGCGCGGCCGCGGCCTTTGCCGCCGCCTGCGGCGCGCTGTGCGCGCTGGCGCTCGACCGGCGCGGCTGATCCCCGGCGCCGGTTCTCAGCGCCGGGGATCAGCGCCAGGCGTCCAGCGCGAGCGCGACGCTCCAGGTCGACGCGGCGGCCAGCACCAGCCCCGCCGCGACACGCCAGGCGAAGGCGCCGCCGCCGGCCGCGGCCGCCACGATCTTGGTCAGGGTATTGGCGGAAAACGCCGCCAGCACGGGCCAGACCGCGTCCGCGGCCGACACGCGCCCGGCCGCCACCTGCGCGGCGACCGAGACCGTCGCCGCGTGCGCGTCGGCAAACCCGCCGACCGCGGCGACGCCGAGCAGCACCCCGGTCCCCGGCCACGCGCGCACGGCGGCGTTGACCAGCATCAGCAGCGCCATCAGCGCCACGAACCCCACCGCCACCCGCCAGTCCATGCGCTGGCCGGCCGCCTGCGCGCCCGCGCGCGCATCGTCGCGCCCGGTCTTCCGGCGCACCGCCCGCCATAGCCAGAAGCCGGCGCAGGCCGCCATCACGGTGAGCCCGGCCGCCAGCGGCAGCGCCAGCATCCGCAGGGCGGCCGCGCTGGTGGCGGCCAGCAGAAGCAGCATCTGCACGAAGGTGGCGACGCTGGACAGCAGGGCCGCCGCCACGGCCGCATCACGCACGCCGGGCGTGCCCGGGGCCTTGCGCACCAGCGCGGCCATCGAGGCCACCGTCGCCACGCTCGAGACGAAGCCGCCGAACAGGCCGGTCAGCGGCAGCCCCGCCTTCTCCCCGAACACGCGCGTGGCGATGTGCCCGGCCGCGCCCATCATCATGACCAGCACCGCCACCAGCCAGAGCGTGCGCGGGTTCCAGGCGTCGAGCGGCCCCATGTAGCGGTCCGGCAGCAGCGGCCAGATCACCAGCGCGGCCACCGCCAGCGTCAGCGCGTCGTTGACCTCCTGGCGCGTGAGCGCGCTGCGCACCAGCCGGTGCAGGGTGGCCTTGCCGTGCAGCAGGCTCACCAGCACCGCGGCGAGGCCGGCGGCCAGGCCGGGATGCGTGATGGCGAGCGCACCGAGCAGCACCGTGCACAGCATCGCGAACTCGGTGGTCAGGCCCGGGTCTGCCGCCGCGGTGTGCCGGTAGCCCACCGCGGCGAGGCCGGCCGCGCCGAGCAGCACCGCCGGCAGCAGCCCGGCCTGCGGCAGGAAGGCGCCCAGCGCGCCGCACAGGCTGGCGATGGCGAAGGTGCGCAGGCCGGCGGCGGCCTCGGCGCCGTCCGCCGCCTGGCTGCGCTCGCGCTCGAGCCCGAAACCCAGCCCGATGCCGAGCGCAACGCAAAAAGAGACGACGGTCTGGTTCATGCCGGGTTCCTCTGGCCGGGGGGCGGGCGCAATGCCAGCGCGATTGTGGAAGATTGCGCAATGGCAGTCAGTGTGGGCCGTGCGCGCACATTTTGCCTGATGCACCTCAACCTATGTGGCCGCCGCGGGGTGCCGCCGGACGCCGTCGGACGCCGCTTCGGCGCGCGCCCGCGCCGAAGCTTGATGCGTGTCAACCAGCGCGCTCGGCGCTCTCCTAGAATCAACTGACGGGCCAGCGCCCGCCCGGCATCGATGGCGGGCGTTGCGCCCGCCGCTTCCGACGGAGACAAGCCCCGGACACCTCGCCGCGCTCCACCACGGCCCGTCCGGTCCCTGCCCCCGCTTCCCGCCAGGCATTGCCGCGGCCCCCGCGGCGCGCGCAAACCAAGGAGATTCATCATGGCAGAACCGACCAGCATCCCGACCGACCTCCTGACCTTCCCCTGCGAAACGGGCCTGCGGACGCTGACGCTGCTGCAGGAAAGCCGCGCACGCCTGCTCGAGGCCCAGCTCGAGGCGGTGCGCAAGGACATCAAGACTTCGCGGGAAATCGGCGAGCAGCTCGTCCACGCGGGCGATTTCGGCGCGCTGGCCGCGCTGCCGGCCGCCCTGTTCCGCAGCCAGGCCGAGCACTACGCCACGCTGATGCAGGCATGGATGCGGCTCGCCATCCACGACCAGAACGCCGTGCTCGAGCAGTTGCGGGAAACCGGCGAGTCCTGGCAGCGCTGCCAGACCTCGCTGTGGCAGCACGCCGCCAACCCCGCCGCGCTGGCCGCGCCGGTGAAGGACCTGTTCGAGAAACTGAGCCAGCCCACCTCGTGGATGCCGAGCGCCACGGAACCCGCCGCCACCACCGCCGCCACGGCCGGCGGCAAGTCGAGGAGCGTCGTTCATGCCGGCTAACCGCACCGCGCTCGTCACCGGCGGCATGGGCGGCCTCGGCGAAGCGATCGCGATCCGCCTGCACGACGCCGGCCACCGGGTCGCCGTCACCTACTCCCTGGGCAACGACCACGTGCAGGCCTGGCTCGGGCACCAGCGCGAGGCCGGGCGCGAGTTCAGCGCGTTCGCCGTCGACGTGGCCGATTTCGACGCCTGCCAGCGCTGCGCCGCCGAAGTGCTGGCGCAGCTCGGCCAGGTCGACATCCTCATCAACAACGCCGGCATCACGCGCGACATGACCTTCCGGCGCATGGGCAAGGCCGACTGGGACGCCGTGCTCAGGACCGACCTCGACTCGATCTTCAACATGACCAAGCCGCTGTGCGAAGGCATGGTCGGCCGGGGCTGGGGGCGCATCGTCAACATCGCCTCGGTCAACGGCTCCAAGGGCGCCTTCGGCCAGACCAACTACGCGACCGCCAAGGCCGGCATCCACGGTTTCAGCAAGTCGCTGGCGCTGGAGCTGGCCACCAAGGGCGTCACCGTCAACACGGTCTCGCCCGGCTACCTGGCCACGCACATGGTCACCGACATTCCCGCCGACATCCTCCAGACCCGCATCCTGCCGCAGATCCCGCTGGGCCGGCTGGGCCGGCCCGACGAAGTGGGCGCGCTGATCGCGTTCCTGTGCTCGGACGATGCGGCCTTCATCACCGGCGCCAACATCGCCATCAACGGTGGGCAGCACATGCAATGAACGCACCGACCACAAACAAGGAACTCGCGGCCGCCGAGGCCGGATGCGGCTGCGAGCCGGTCCCGGCCGGCCCGCACGAACTGCTCGACGAACAGGTCCGCTCCATGCTGGCCGGGGCCACGCAAGGCCTGTCGCTGGCCTCGTTCTGGCTGGCCGGCATGGACTGGGCCCTGCACACGGCGACCTCGCCCGGCAAGGTCAGCGCCGCGGTGGGCCAGTGGCTGGCCGGCGCCGTCGCCGCCGGCGGCTGCGTGCTGCCCGGCACCGAACCGGCGCCGCCGGCGACGCCCGACCAGCGCTTCGCCGACCCGGCCTGGTCGCAATGGCCCTACCGCTTCTGGCGCGATGCCTTCTGCAACAACGAAGCGCTGTGGGAGTCGCTGACGCACGGCCAGAGCGGCGTGTCGCACCACCATGAGCGGCTGGTGTCGTTCTGCGCCCGGCAGGTGCTCGACACCTGCTCGCCCGGCAACGCCTGGTGGCTCAACCCGGTGGTGCTGCAGGCCACCGCCGCCAGCGCCGGCGGCAATTTCGCCAACGGCGCGCGCAACTGGCTCGAAGACCTGCAGGACGTGGTGGCCGACCTCACCCACGAGCCCGCGCTGCGCCGCCCGCCCGCCTTCAAGGTGGGCGAGGACGTGGCCATCACGCCGGGCAAGGTGGTGTTCCGCAATGCGCTGATCGAGCTGATCCAGTACGCGCCGGCCGGCGACGAGGTATGGCGCGAGCCGGTGCTGATCGTGCCGTCGTGGATCATGAAGTACTACATCCTGGACCTGCAGCCGCACGACTCGATGGTGCGCTACCTGGTCGAGCAGGGCCACACGGTCTTCATGATCTCGTGGAAGAACCCGGGCGCCGAGGCGCGCGACACCAGCCTCGACGACTACCTGCGGCTGGGCATACAGGCCGCCCTGCGCGTGGTGCAGGAACGCTGCCCCGATACCCACGTCCACGCCGCCGGCTATTGCCTGGGCGGCACGCTGCTGTCGATCTGCGCCGCGGCGCTCAGCCGCGACAACGACGGCGATGGCGACGGCGACGGCACGCCGCTGCAGAGCCTGACCCTGTTCGCCAGCGAGACCGACTTCACCGAGCCGGGCGAGCTCGGCCTGTTCATCGACAGCAGCGCGCTGGCGACGCTCGACGCCACCATGCGCCGGCAAGGCTACCTCGACGGTCCGCAGATGGCCGCCGCGTTCCAGATGCTGCAGTCGCGCGACCTGATCTGGTCGCGCATGATGAGCGAGTACCTGCTCGGCAAGCGGCTGCGCCCGAACGACCTGGTGTCGTGGAACCGCGACCTCACGCGCCTGCCCTACCGCATGCATTCGGAATGCCTGCACAAGCTGTTCCTCACCAACGACCTGGCCGAGGGCCGCTACTGCGTGGACGGCCGCCCGGTGGCGCTGGCCGACCTCGGCATGCCGATCTTCGCGGTGGGCACCGAGCACGACCACGTCTCGCCGTGGCGCTCGGTCTACAAGCTGCACCTGCTGACGTCGACCACGCTGACCTTCCTGCTGACCTCGGGCGGGCACAACGCCGGCATCGTGTCCGAGCCGGGCCATCCGCGCCGGCGCTTCCGCGTGTCCACGCGCGACGCGCTGGCGCCCTACGCCAGCCCCGAGCATTTCCTCGCCAACGCCACCCACCACGACGGCTCGTGGTGGCCGTGCTGGCAGGCGTGGCTGGCGTCGCACTCCACCGGCCGCGTGGCGGCGCGCGACCCCGCGCCCGGCGCGCTCGCCGATGCGCCGGGCAGCTACGTGCTGGAGGACTAGCGGCAGACTGGAAGGCTGGAGACCGGAACGCCGCGCGGCGCCGGCCCGGGCAATGCCCGGCCGGCGCCGCGCGGCGTTTTGCGTTCAGTCCGGCGAGTCAAGCGAGCAGGTCAATTGAGCAGGTCAGGTCAGTCGAGCGGATCAGTCCAGCGATTCAGTCCAGCGCATACGACCGCAGGTATTCCGGCATCGACACCGGCCACTGCAGCTCGCGCTCGATGCGCTGGCGCAGCGCGTCGCTGGCCGCCGGCTCGCCATGCACCACGAAGGTCTGCCGCGGCGCCTGGCCGAAGCCGCCCAGCCACGTCATCAGCTCGTTGGCGTCCGCGTGCGCGGACAGGGTCTCGATCTGCGCGACCGCGGCCCGCACCGGCACCGGCTTGCCGTGGATGCGCAGCTCGCGCGCGCCCGCGGCCAGCGCCGCGCCGCGCGTGCCGGCGGCCTGGAAGCCCGACAGCAGGATGGTGTTGCGCGCGTCCTGGCCGTAGGTCTGCAGGTGATGCACGACGCGCCCGCCGGTGGCCATGCCTCTGCCGGCGAGGATGATCTTGGGCGCGCGGTCGCGCTGGAGCCACGCCGACTGCTGCACGCTCTGCACCAGGATGGCCATGTTGCAGGCCGCGGTGCAGTCGGCGCGCTCGATGCGCAGCTCGTCCGGGTGCAGCGCGAACACCTCGGTGGCGTCGATGGCCATCGGGCTGTCGAGGTAGACCGGCACCGCCGGGATGCGGTTCTGCTGGCGCAGGCGGTACAGGCAGTACAGCAGCGCCTGGCTGCGCCCCACCGCGAAGGCCGGGATCACCACGCTGCCGCCGCGGCCGATGGTGCGGCTGACGACTTCGCCGAGCGTGTCGAGCGGGTCTTCGTCCGGGTGGACGCGGTTGCCGTAGGTGGACTCCACCAGCAGGTAGTCCGCCGCGCGCACGGCTTCCGGCGCGCGCATGACGATGTCCTGCTGCCGCCCCAGGTCGCCCGAGAACACGATGCGCCGCCCGCCCGCATGCAGCGTCACGATGGCCGAGCCGATGATGTGCCCGGCGCGGTGGAACTCCGCCTCCACGCCGGGCGCCACCGCCACGCGCGTGTCGTAGTGGGACGGCTCCAGCCGCCGCAGCGCGCGCACGGCGTCGGCGCCGTCGTAGAGCGGCAGCGCCGGGTGGTGGCGCGAGAAGCCCTCGCGGTTGGCGAAGCGCGCGTCCTCCTCGGCCAGGTGGGCGGAATCGGGCAGCAGGATGTTGCAGAGCTGGGCGGTGCCCATCGTGCAGAAGACCCGCCCGCGGAAACCGTTGCGCACCAGCAGCGGCAGGTAGCCGCTGTGGTCGATGTGCGCGTGCGTCAGCACCACCGCGTCGAGCCGGGCGGGGTCGACCGGCAGCGGCTCCCAGTTGCGCAGGCGCAGTGCCTTGTAGCCCTGGAACAGCCCGCAGTCCACCATCACGCGGCTGTGGCCGGTATCGAGCACATACCTGGAGCCCGTCACCGTGTCGGTGGCGCCGAGAAATTGCAGTTGCATCGCTGCGTTCCGCCTGTGGGGGTATATATGGGATGGGCGCATCGCCGCGGCCGGCGGTGCGCGCCAGGCCGGTCCGGCGGCGGCACAGCTGCGGGCCGCGCCGGTTGCCGGCGGACCGTCAGCGAATCGTCACGCGCTGCTGCGGCGACGCTTCTTTCTTGGGCAGCACCACGCGCAGCACGCCATCCTCGTAGCTGGCGTCGACCTTGCTTTCGTCGATGGTGCTGTCGAGCGTGAACGCGCGCTGCATCGCGCCGCTGTAGCGCTCGCGGCGGATCACGCGCTCGCCGTCCTTCTGCTCGGACGAGCGCTCGACCTTGGCCGAGATCATCACCGTGCCGCGGTCGACCGACACGTCGATGTCTTCCTTCTTCGCGCCGGGAATCTCGGCCACGAGGTTGTAGGCCTTGTCGGACTCCGTCACGTCGACCTTGAACGCGAAGCCGCCGGCTTCGGGGCCGCTGCGGAACGCCCGCAGCATGCCCTGGAACAAGTCGCCGACCGGTTCGATCGACAGCGGGTCGTAGATCCTGAGATTGCTCATCGCTTGCCTCCATGAGGTGAACGGCCCGGGCCGGGCCTGCGTTTCATGGTGGCACAGGGGGGCAAAACGGCCTTGTTCCAGATCAAGGCCGGCGCCACGCCGCGGCGGCGCGGACGCGGCGCCTCAGAGCTCGCCTTCGCCGAACAGCCGGTGGCGGATCGCATAGCGCACCAGCGCGGCCTCGCTGGGCAGCTGCATCTTCTCCATCAGCCGCATCTTGTAGGTGCTCACGGTCTTGGCGCTGACGCACAGGCCGGCGGCGATCTCGGTGAGCGGCTCGCCGAGCACGAGCCGCCGGTAGACCTCCATCTCGCGGTCCGACAGGCGCAGGTGCGGCTCGTCGCGGTGCTCGTCCTGCAGGCTGTTGGCGAGCTTCTCCGCCATCGCCGGGCTCACGTAGGTGCCGCCGCCGGCCACCTTGCCGATGGCGCTGACCAGCTCGGTCGCCGCGCTCTCCTTGGTCAGGTAGCCGGCCGCGCCGGCGCGGAACGCGCGCACCACGTACTGCTCCTCGGCGTGCATGGTCAGCACCAGGATGCGCAGCGCCGGCTGCTCGGCGCGCAACTGCTTGATCAGCTCCAGGCCGCTGCGCCCGGGCATGGACAGGTCCAGCAGGATCACGCGCGGCTGGCACTCGCGCGCCATCTGCAGCACCTGGGTGCCGTCGACCGCCTCGCCCACCACTTCGAAGCCGCCCGACCTGCCGAGGATGTGGCGCAGGCCGTCCCGCACCACGGCGTGGTCGTCGGCGATCATCACGGAAATCATGACAGGGCCTCCGGGCTGGTCTTGTCGGCGTCCGCTTCGGCGCCGGGCAGCGGGAAGCAGACCGTCAGGCAGAACCCGGCGCCGTCGGCCTGCGTGGTCGAGACCGTGCCGGCCAGCAGGCGCGCGCGCTCGCGGATGCCGACCAGCCCCAGCGAGATGCGCCGGCCGCGCACCGGCCGGCCGGCGCCGGCCGCGCTGCCGCGGCCGTTGTCGCGCACCGTCAGCTCGTAATGCGCCGGGTGGCGCACCAGCCCGATGTCCACCCGGCTGGCCTCGGCGTGCTGGACCACGTTGCTGAGCGCCTCCTGCACGATGCGGAACACCGCCGTGGCGGCGCGCTCGCCCACGTCCTCCTCCTCGGCCGCGTGCACCGCCACGGCGATGCCGTAGCGCGCGGAGAACTCCTTGGCCAGCCATTCGATGGCCGGCATCAGGCCGAGCTCGTCGAGCAGCGCCGGGCGCAGGTCGGCGGCGATGCGCCGCACCGAGGCCACGGTCTCGTCGATCACCAGGTTCATGGCCGCGGCCTGGTCCAGCAGGCCCTGCGCGGCGCCGGCCTCGCGCAGGTCGCCGGCCAGGATCGCCAGGTCCATCTTGAGCGCGCTCAGGCGCTGGCCGAGGTCGTCGTGCAGCTCGCGCGCGATGCGGCGGCGCTCCTCCTCGCGCGAGGCCTGGACCCGGTCGGAAAGCTGCTGGAGCTCCTCGCGCGACTGGCGCATGGCGGCTTCGGCCCGCACGCGCTCGGTGGTGTCGCGCAGGATCACGGTAAACAGCTTGCCGTGGCCGTCCTGGGTCTGCGAGATCGACGCCTCGATCGGGAATTCGGTGCCGTCCCGGCGCAGCGCGTGCAGCACGCGCTGCAGGCCCATCTGCCGCTCGCTCACGCCGGTCACGCCGAAGCGACGCACATGTGCTCCATGCGCCTCACGGAAGCGGGCCGGGATGAAATCCCCGAGCGGCCTGCCGAGCGCCTGCGCCGCGGTGTAGCCGAACAGCCGCTCGGCCATCGGGTTGAACAGCACCACCTGCTGCGCCTCGTCCACCGTGATGATGGCCTCCATCGAGGAGCGGATGATGCCGGCGAGACGGGCCTCGCTGGCCTGGGTGCGCGCCAGGTCCTGCGCGCCGGGTTGCGGTAGGTCGGTTGGTTCGGGAGCCATATCGGTAGCCGTCTTTGGGGCGAAGCGTGCTCCGCCGGCAGGTCCGCCGGCGGAGACGAAAGGTAGCCGATCTGCATGATACGCATTCGTGGCCCGCGGCGGGCACCCTTCTCGCGTTTGCCAGCCGTCTTTGTCAGGAAAACCTGACACGGACCTTCCTTTCCCGGACGCCATCTTCAGCCGTCGCTGCTTTCGGCCGGCCCCGCCGGCGACGATACTGCAACCCATGAATTCGTTGCCCTGCACCCAACCGCTGACCGTCCTCGTGCTCGAGCATGCGCCCATGATCAGCGCGCGCCTGACGCGGATGCTGCGCGCGATGAAGGAAGTGGAGCTGGTGGCCTCGTCGCGGGAGCCGCGCGCGGCCATGCTGGCGGCCCTGATCCTGCTGCCCGACGTGGTGATCCTGGCGCTGCCGCTGCGCCGCGAAGCCGGCATGCGCGCGCTGCAGGACCTGGCGCGCATGCGCCGGCCGGCCACCATCATCGTCCTGAGCAACTGTTCGATCCAGCCGATGCGCGATGCCTACCTGCAGGCCGGCGCGTCGTATTTCTTCGACAAGACGATGGAACTGGATGCGCTGCGCGGCGCGCTGCTGCAGCTCGCCGCCAGGAAGACCGCCGCGCAGCAGGCAGCGCCGCAAATTGACGTATCGACGCATTGACGTACCGACGGCAGCACCGGGAAACAGCGCAGTTGAATCGCGGCACGCCAGCCGGCATGCCAAAGGGATGAACGAGGCCACCATGTCACACCACCTGCAACAGGAAGCACCGCCGGCAGCCAGCGCTGCCATCCACGCCCCCCAGGTCCTGCGACTGCTGCGGCAGGAACCGCAGGCGCCGGCGGCGCCGGCCCCGTGCGCGGGCGCCAGCCACAAGGCAAGCTGCTCCAACTGCGCGATGCGCACCATCTGCCTGGGCAGCAAGCTGAACGACGCCGAGCGCATGCGGCTCGACACGGTGATCCACAACTGGCGCATGGTCAGGCGCGGCGAGGCCCTCTACCGCGCCGGCGATGCCTTCCAGAGCATCTACGCGCTGCGCTCGGGTTCGTTCAAGACCGTGGTGGCCCACGCCAACGGCTGCGAGCAGGTCAGCGGCTTCTTCCTCACCGGCGAGACGCTCGGGCTGGACGGCATCTGCACCGAGCAGCACGCCTGCGACGCCATCGCGCTCGAGGACAGCGCGGTCTGCGTGATCCCGTTCCACCTGCTCGAAGCGCTGTGCCGCGAAATGCGCTCGCTCCAGCAGCAGGTGCACCGCATGCTGAGCAGCGAGATCGTGCGCGAATCCGGCGTCATGCTGCTGCTGGCCAGCCTGTGCGCCGAGCAGCGCGTGGCGGCGTTCCTGCTCAATATCTCGGCGCGCCAGAAGGCGCGCGGCTACTCGCCGCGCGAACTCGCGCTGCGCATGACCCGCGAGGAAATCGGCAGCTACCTCGGCATGAAGCTGGAAACCGTCAGCCGGACCCTGTCGCGCTTCCAGCGCGACGGCCTGATCAGCGTGCACGGCAAGCGCATCAGCCTGCTGGACCTCGACGCGCTGGACCGCATCTAGCATCCCGCCCGGCGGCGGCCCCGCCCCCCTCTTGACCCCCGTCAAGCCGGCGCCCGGCCACCCGCCTAGCATGGAGACTCGGCCCGCCGGCACCGGCGGGCGCCACCCGGGAGAGCCGAGCATGGAATCCGAGGGACTCGCGCGGGCGCTGATGCGGCCCGCGGCCTACCCCCACCCCGTGGACAAGGTCACGCTGATCGAAACCCACATCTCGCAAGTCTTCCTGGCCGGTGCCTTCGCCTACAAGGTGCGCAAGCCGGTATGCCTGGACTTCGTCGATTTCCGCAGCCTGGCGGCGCGCCGCGCCGATTGCGAAACCGAGCTGCGGCTCAACCGGCGGCTGGCCGCGCCGCTGTACCTCGGCGTCGTGCCGATCGCCGCCGGCCCCGGGCCGCGCGAGGTCACGGTCGGCGGCGACGGCCCGGCGCTGGAATACGCCGTCAAGATGCGCCGCTTCCGCCAGCGCGACCTGCTGGCCACGATGGCCGAGGCCGACCAGCTGAGCGGCCCGCAGGTCGAGACGCTGGGCCGCCAGCTCTCCGCCTTCCACCGCGCCGCCCCGGCGGCGGCCCCCGGCGGCGGCCACGGCACCCCGGCGCAGATCGGCGCGGTGATGGAACAGGCGCTGGCCGGGCTGGCCGCGCTCGCGCCGGAAGACGCCATGACGGCGCGGGTGGCGGCGCTACTGCGCGAGCGGGCGGCGGCGCTGCGGGCCGCCTTCGGCAAGCGGCTGGCCAGCGGCCACGTCAGGGAATGCCACGGCGACCTGCATCTGGGCAACGTCGCGCTGATCGACGAGGTGCCGACGCCGTTCGACTGCCTGGAATTCGACGCCGGGCTGCGCTGGATCGACACCGCCAGCGACATCGCCTTCCTGTTCATGGACCTGCAGCACCACGGCCGGCAGGACCTGGCCTACCGGCTGCTCAACACCTACCTGGAATGCAGCGGCGACTACGCCGCGCTGGCCGTGCTGCCGTTCTACACCGCCATGCGCGCCGTGGTGCGCGCGCGCGTGCTGCTCGAGCGCGCGCGGCAGCGCGGCGCGGCCGGCGCCATCAGCGCCGAGGAAACCGCCAGGACGCGGCTGCTGTGCAAGGACCTGCTGGGGCTGGCCGCCTCCACGCTGACGCGCCGCCCGGGCGCCATCACCATCATGCACGGGCTGTCCGGCAGCGGCAAAAGCACGGTCTCCCGGCGCCTGGCGCTGGCCGGGGCGATGGTGCGGGTGCGCTCCGACGCCGAGCGCAAGCGCGCCGCGCGCCGCGCCGGCCCGCCCGGCGGCGAGCTTTACGCGCCCGGGCGCACCGCGCGCGTCTACCGGCGCATGCTGGCGATCTGCCGCCTGGGCAGCGGCGCGGGCTTTCCCATGATCGCCGACGCGACCTTCCTCGCGCGCGGCCAGCGGCAGCAGTTCGCCGCGCTGGCGGCGCGGCGCGGCGTGCCCTTCTCCATCGTCGACTGCGATGCCGACGTGGCCGTCCTGCGCGAGCGCATCGCGGCGCGGACGCGGCAGGGCGGCGATCCGTCCGACGCCACGCTGCAGGTGCTGGAAGGACAGCGGCGCACGCAGGAGCCGCTCGGCAGCGACGAATGGCGCCACGTGGTGCGGATCGGCGCCGGGACGCTGGCCTGACACGCCGGCGGCGCCGGCACGCTCCGTCACGCCGGCAGCACGCCGATACCTCCAGATCCAGAGATGGATGGAAATTGAAGGGTGGAAATTGAACCAGGCCCGCCGCGCGCGGGCCTGGCTGCGCTGGCTCAGGCTTCCTTGGGCGAGATCCACGCGGGGCGCTGCGCGCCGCCGCCCTGCCTGCCCGCTGCCTCGACCTGGTCGGCGAAGGTGCGCAAGGGCTGCTGCACCGTGCCGCTGACCACGTCGCTCTGGCGCAGCGCCAGCACCGGCGACGGCGGCGTCCTGCCCAGGCGGGCGATCTCCTCCGCGGCGTTGAACGCACCTTGCCGCGACATCACGCAGATCACCGAGGTATCGCAGCCCAGCGGCGCGCGCTCGCGCAGGAAGCTGCGCATCGGCGCGGCCAGCTTGCCGATCCAGACCGGCGCGACGATCACCAGCCGCCGGCAGTCGGCCGGCGCCGGCCCGCCGTAGCGATAGGCCACGCGGCGCAGCAGCAGGCTGTCGATCACGCAGCGCAGGTCGCCCGCCAGCCCGGCGCGGGTGGCCACGTCGCTGACTTCCGCGAGCGGCCAGCCGGTCAGCGCCGCCAGGTCTTCGGCGACCTGGCGCGCGGTGCCGGTGCGCGAGTAATAGACGATCTGGATGCCTTGCTCGTTGTCGTTCATCATGTCTCCCCGGCCATCTTGGCGTGGTTGGCTGCGTGGTTGGCTTCGTGGTTGCCTATTGCGCCGGCTTCGGCGCGTGCACCAGCAGCACCGGCAGGTGGCTCTGCCGCACCAGGCCCTCGGCCACGCTGCCCATCAGCAGCCGCTTGACGCCGCGGCGGCCGTGCGTGCCCACCACCAGCAGCTCGGCGCCGGCTTGCTCCGCCGCCTGCTCGATCGCGCTGGAGACGTCGCCGATCGCGAGCGGCTCGTCGATCATGATGGTCGAGCACTTGACCTTTGCCGCCGCGGCGAGGGCCTTGGCCTCGTCGAGCAGTTGCTGCCCGCCCTCGACCAGGCTGGAGCGCAGGTCCGTCAGGTCGACATAACCGACCTCGTAGCGCAGGTAGCTGTTGTCGATCACATGCACCACCACCAGTTCGGCGCCGGTCGCGCCGGCCACGCGCAGCGCTTCGTCCAGCGCCTGCATGGAGGATTCGCTGCCGTCCACGGCAACCAGGATCTTGCTGTACATCGTCTTCTCTCCCGCCGCGGTCGCTCCGCGGTCATCAAAGGGGGGAACATGGCCGCCCCTGCGGCAGCCCTGGTCCCGATGGTTCCAGTTTGTCCGCGCCGGCGCCGGCCATGTTGATGTGGATCATGCATTTCGCAGCTTTGCCGGCGCGCTCCGGGGGCTGCCCCGCCACCACGCGCCACCACGCGCCACCTTGATGCGGCGCAAGCGGCCGCGCGCGGCGTGGCCTAGCATGGAAACAGGATAATCCGGCCGGCGGCCGGCAAGGAGGCGGCGATGCAGCAGTGGATGCGAGCGATGGTGTTCGACGGCGGCGGCCCGGTCCTGCGCGCGGCGCGCGTGCCGGTGCCGGTGCCCGGGCCGGGCGAGGTGCGGATCGCAGTGACCGCCTGCGGCGTCTGCCGCACCGACCTGCACATCCTCGACGGCGAGCTGGCGCAGCCCAAGCCCGCGCTGATTCCGGGCCACGAGATCGTCGGCCGGGTCGAGTCCTGCGGCGCGGGCGTCACCGGCTTCGCCGCGGGCGACCGCGTGGGCGTGCCCTGGCTGGGCCGGACCTGCGGGCACTGCCCGTTCTGCGCGGCGCACCGCGAGAACCTGTGCGACGCGCCGCAGTTCACCGGCTACACGCGCGACGGCGGCTACGCCGAGTACGTGGTGGCCGACAGCCGCTATTGCTTCCGCATCCCGGACCGCTACGACGACGAGCACGCCGCGCCGCTGCTGTGCGCGGGCCTGATCGGCTACCGCACGCTGCGCATGGCCGGCGCGGCCCGGCGCATCGGCATCTACGGTTTCGGCGCGGCGGCCCACCTGGTGACGCAGATCGCGGTGGCGCAGCAGCGCGAGATCTACGCCTTCACGCGCCCCGGCGACGACGCCGCCAGCCGGCTGGCGCGCGCCACCGGCGCCTGCTGGACCGGCCCCAGCGACCAGCCGCCGCCGCGCCTGCTCGACGCCGCGCTGATCTTCGCGCCGGTCGGCGCGCTGGTGCCGCTGGCGCTGCAGGCGGTCGACAAGGGCGGCACGGTGGTCTGCGGCGGCATCCACATGAGCGACATCCCGGCCTTCGCGTACCGGCTGCTGTGGGAGGAACGGTCCCTGGTCTCGGTGGCCAACCTCACGCGCGAGGACGGCGAGGCCCTGATGCGGATCGCGCAGGACACGCCGCTGCGCACCACCATCAAGGTCTATGCGCTGGAGCAGGCCAACGCCGCGCTGGCCGACCTGCGCGCGGGCACCCTCAGCGGCGCCGCGGTGCTGCGCATCGGCGCGGACGCGGCGGGCGCTTGATGTGCGTCAACCCCCGGACGGCGCCGGCCCTTATTCTCCAGGCAACGGCGCCCCCCGCGGGGAGGCTGCCCTTGTCACACGGCGAATACTGACGAACACAGCGGCTGCTCAGCCAGGAGAAACATCATCATGTACGACAAGATCTTGCTCGCGGTGGACGGCAGCCGCTCCTCGGACCTGGCGGTGAGCCAGGCCATCCTCTTCGCCAAGGCGACCGGCGGCGAAATCAAGGCGCTGTTCGTGGCCGACGACGCCGACGTGTTCTACTTCGCCGGCACCACCTATCCGTCCTGGCTGATGGACAGCATCCGCACGATGGGCGAGGAAACGCTGGCCGCGGCCGCCCGGCGCATGACGGAAGCCGGCGTGCGCCACGCCACCAAGCTGATCGAGAACCCGGTCTCGCCCGGCCTGATCGCCGAGACCATCGTCGGCGAGGCCAATAGCTGGGGCGCCGACCTGATCGTGATGGGCACGCACGGCCGCCGCGGCGTCAAGCGCATGGTCATGGGCAGCGTGGCCGAAGGCGTGGTGCGCGAAAGCAGCAAGCCCGTGCTGCTGATCCGCAGCGAAATCAAGGAATGAGGGCAGCGCACCGCACTGCCCCGCCACGCGGCCACGCCGGCGCCGCCGCGATCCTGAAGGCGCCGCTGGTCGCTGCCCTGCTGGCCGCCGCGCTGGCGGCTTGGCATGCCGGCGCGCTGGCCGCCGAGGCCGGGCTGTGGTTCGCCCAGGGCCGCCCCGTGGCCGAGGCGCAGCAGGCCGTCGACAGCCTTGCCGATGCCGCCGCCGACGGGCTCGAGCCGGACGACTACGGCGCCGCCGCGCTGCGCCGCGCCCTCGCGCAGGCGCAGGACGGGCCGCCGCTGGCGCCGGACGCCGCGGCCGGCCTCGACCGGGCGCTGACGGCGGCGATGGAGCGCTACCTGGCCGACCTGCACGGCGGCCGCATCGACCCGCGCCAGATCCACGAGAATTTCTCCGGCGCGGCCGACGCCCGCTTCGACGCCGCCGCCTACCTGCGCGCCGCCGTCGCCGCGCACCGCCTGCCCGAGGCGGTGCGGCAGGCGGCGCCCTCGTTCCCGCTCTACGGCGCCCTGCGCGACGCGCTGGCCCGCTACCGCGCGCTGGCCGCCAGCCCCGCCTGGCAGGCGCCGCTGCCGCCGCTGCCGGCGCGCAAGCTGGCGCCGGGCGCGCCCTACGCCGGCGCGCCGGCGCTGGCGCAGCGCCTGGCCGCGCTGGGCGACCTGCCCGCCGGCCAGCCCGCGGGCGCGGCGCCGCCCGCGCGCTACGAAGGCGCGCTGGTGGACGGCGTCAAGGCCTTCCAGGCGCGCCACGGACTGGACCCGGACGGCGTGATCGGCGCGGGGACGTTCGCGCAGATGAACACGCCGCCGGCCGGCCGCGTGCGCCAGATCGAGCTCACGCTGGAGCGCCTGCGCTGGACGCCGCTGCTGGACGGCCCGCGCATGATCGTGGTCAACGTGCCGGAGTTCGTGCTGCGCGCCTACGAGGTGGAGGACGGCGGCGTGCGGGTCAGGGCCGAGATGAAGGTCATCGTCGGCAAGGCGCTCGACACGCGCACGCCGCTGTTCAAGGAGGACATGCGCTTCATCGAGTTCAGCCCCTACTGGAACATTCCGCCGTCCATCGCGCGCGCGGAGACCCTGCCCCGGCTGCGCCGCGACCCCGCCTATTTCACGCGGCAGGGGCTGGAGTTCGTCGGCGGCGACGGCAAGGTCTCGGCGGTGCTGTCGGCGGCGAACCTCGACGCCGTGCAGCGCGGGCAGATGCGCATACGGCAGCGCCCCGGGCCGCTCAACGCGCTCGGCGACATCAAGTTCATCTTCCCCAACAACGACAACATCTACCTGCACCACACGCCGGCGCCGCAACTGTTCACGCGCGACCGCCGCGACTTCAGCCACGGCTGCATCCGCGTGGAAGACCCGGTGGCGCTGGCCGGCTTCGTCCTGCGCGACATGCCCGGCTGGAACGAGGCGCGCATCCGCCAGGCGATGGACAAGGGCCAGTCGAGCACGCTGCGGCTGCAGGAACCGCTGCCCGTGGTGCTCGCCTACGGCACCGCCATCGTCAAGGCCGACGGGCGTGTATATTTCTTCAACGACATCTACGGGCTCGACGGCCTGCTGGACCGGGCCCTGCGGCAACATTCGGCCAGCCGGCGCGCGGGCAGCGCTGCCGGCGCGCCCGCCCAGGTCGCGCCCTGACGCCAGGAGGAAACACCCGATGCCCAAGCCGATGCCCAAGCCCTTCCCCCGCCGCGCCTTCCTGTCGCGCTCGGCGCAACTGGCGCTGGCCGGCGCCGCGCTGCCGCTCGCGGCGCGCCCCGCCTTCGCCTCGCTGGCGGCCTTGCCCGACGCGCGCAGCCTGTCGTTCGACCACACCCACACCGGCGAGCGCATCGCGCTGGTGTTCGCCGTGGGCGACCAGTTCGTGCCCGAGTCGCTGGCCGCGCTCAACCACTTCCTGCGCGACCACTACAGCGGGCAGGCCGGCGTCATCGACCCGCAGCTGTTCACGCTGCTCTACCGCCTGCGCCGCACGCTCGACAGCGACAGCCCGTTCCAGGTGATCTCCGGCTACCGCAGCCCGGCCACCAACGCGCGGCTGCGCAAGACGCGCGGCGGCGGCGTGGCCAGCCACAGCCTGCACATGGACGGCAAGGCCATCGACATCCGCCTGGCCGGCGTGCCGCTGGCCGACCTGCGCGACGCGGCGCTGTCCCTGCGCGGCGGCGGCGTGGGCTTCTATCCGCACGAGCAGTTCGTGCACGCCGACACCGGGCGCGTGCGCGACTGGTAGCGGCCCGGAGGATAGGCATTCCGCCGGCAGGACGCCGGGCGGGATAACGGCGGGCGGCCTCAGCCGCGCCGCCGCAGCGTCTCGGACGGCTTCTCGCCGAACGCCTTGCGGTAGTCCACGGCGAACTGCCCCAGATGCGCAAAGCCCCAGCGCAGCGCGGCCCCGGTTACGGTCTCGCCGCCATCCGCGTCGAGCAGGGCGCGCCTGACGCGCTGCAATCGCACCGCCTTCAGGAACTGCATCACGCCGATGCCGCGCCAGTCATGGAAGACCCGCTGCAAGGTGCGCACGCTGCACTGCGCCGCGCCGGCCACCGCCAGCAAGGTCAGCGGCTGGTCCGCGTGCGCCTCGATGAACGCGACCGCGCGGCGCAGGCAGGCCGGGCTGACGCCGCCCGCGGGCGATGCTTCCGTGCCGCGCAGCGCATCCTGCTCGAACAGCAGGTCCAGGATCAGCAGCTCCTCCGCCCGCGGCAGCAGCATGGCCCGCAGCGGCGGCGGCGCGTCCGGGTGCAGCGCCTGCTTGAGCCCCTGCAGCAGCGCCAGCCAGCGCGCCACCTGCGCGCGCCGCACCAGCGCCTGCGGGCGCAGGGCGAACCGCGCGCCGCCGCGGCCGGACAGCGCCCGGCCGACCGCGGCCACGCGCCCGATGTCGATGCGCGCGACCAGCTGCACGTTGTCCGCGCTGTACCGGTAGCGCGAAGCGACCCCGGGCGGCACCACCACCACGCCCGCCGCGCCACTGTGGCGAAACCCGCCGGCCTCGATGTCCGCGTGCCCCGCGACGGTGGCCAGGACCAGCGCGAAATCGGGGAACACCTCCGGCTCGATCGCGATCTCCCTGCCATAGGCAAAGCGCGACAGGCCGACCTGCGCGCCCGGCAGGTTGTGCATGCTGGCGGGATGCCGGCTGGCGCCGCCGGCGCGGTAGCGGTACGGGCAGTAGACCCGCCCGATCTCGTCGCGCGCCAGGCCGAGATCGCCGGACTCGAACAGCCTGGCCGACTCGGGCATCTCGGCGGCATGCCAGTCCGGCGCGGAGGCCGCCGCGTCGAGGGCGGTGCCGGGTACGGTAGCGGGTTCCATCCGATGTCTTCCTCCTCGATCGCGCGCCATGCCCGCGGGATAACCCTCGGGCAAGGGTGCCTCGCCACAGTAACGGCGCTGCGCCGATAGCCGTGGCGCCGGATCGATAGCGCCGCGGCCCGCCCCGCGCCGATGATCTGCCCACGCGGTGCGCCGCGGCCGCGCCGGCCAGCCAGCCAGAGCCGGGGCCAATGGCCGCAGTATCGCACCGCCGCCACCAGGAGACATCATGAGCACCCCCGCTTTCTACGAAGCCACCGCCGCCGTCACCCGCGCCCGAGGCGCCCCCTTCGTGCTGGAACCGGTCCGCCTGCGCGCGCCGCGCGGCAACGAAGTGCTGGTGCGCATCGTCGCCACCGGCATGTGCCACACCGACATGATCGTGCGCGACCAGTTCTACCCGGTGCCGCTGCCGGCCGTGCTCGGCCACGAAGGCGCGGGCGTGGTCGCCGCCGTGGGGCCGCGGGTCGAGCGCCTCGCCATCGGCGACCACGTGGTGCTGACCTATGGCGCCTGCGGGCACTGCCCGTCCTGCGGCGGCGGCCACGCGGCCTATTGCGATGCGTTCTACGCGCGCAACTTCGGCGGCGCCGGCCCGCACGGCGACTGCGCCATCGAAGACGCGCACGGCCAGCCCGTCCACGACCACTTCTTCTCCCAGTCGTCGTTCGCCACCTACGCCCTGAGCCGCGAAGGCAGCGCCATCAAGGTGCCGCGGGAAGCGCCGCTGGAACTGCTGGGGCCGCTCGGTTGCGGCATCCAGACCGGCGCCGGCGCCGTCATCAACGCGCTCGCGGTGCGCCCTGGCAGCAGCTTCGCCGCGCTCGGCGCCGGCGCGGTCGGGCTCTCGGCCGTGCTGGCGGCGCGCGCCGCGGGCGCCGCCACCATCGTCGCCGTCGACGTGGTGCCCGCCCGGCTGGCGCTGGCCCGCGCGCTGGGCGCCACCCACACCGTCGACAGCCGCGCGGGCGACCTCGCCGAGGCCGTGCGGCAGGCCACCGGCGGCGGCGCCGACTACGCGCTGGAATCCACCGGCCGCCCGGAAGTGCTGCGCCAGGGCGTGGCCGCGCTGGGCCGCCTCGGCACGCTCGGCGTGGTGGGCGCCTCGCCGCTGGGCACCGCGGCGGACTTCGACGTCAACGACCTGCTGATCGCCGGCAAGCGCATCCAGGGCATCTGCGAAGGCGACAGCGTGCCGCAGCGGTTCATTCCCGACCTCGTGAAGCTCTACCTGCAGGGCCGCTTCCCGTTCGACAAGCTGGTGAAGTTCTACCCGTTCGAGCAGATCAACCAGGCCGCCGCCGACAGCGAGAAGGGCCTGACGCTGAAGCCGGTCCTGCGCATCGGCCGCTGACCCCTCCCCGTCCCGACCGGACTCAGACCGAAATCAGATTGCACTCCGACACCATGAACACCTATCACGCCCACATCGGCGGCCGCCCGTTCGCGGCCGAGGCCGGCGCCATCATGACCACCTTCGCCGCCACCAATGCCGCCACCGGCGCGCACCTGGCCGACATCGCGCGCTGCGGCGCCACCGAGATCGACGCCGCCGTCGCAGCCGCGCGCCACGCGCTGCCGGCCTGGAAGGCCACCACCTACGAAACGCGCTCGGCGCTGCTCAACCGCCTGGCCGACGCGCTCGAGGCGCAGGCACCGCGCCTGGCGCGCATCGACGCGCAGGACATCGGCCGCCGCCTCGCCGAGACGCTGATCGACTACCAGATCGCCGTGGCCCAGTACCGCTATTTCGCCGGCGCCATCCTCACCCACGAAGGCCACGGCCGGCCGATCCCCGACGGCTACCTGATCGCCAAGCGCGAGCCCATCGGCGTGGTCGGCCAGATCATTCCGTGGAACGTGCCCGCCATCATGGTGGCGCTCAAGGTGGCGCCGGCGCTCGCCGCCGGCAACACCATCGTGCTCAAGCCGGACGAGAACGCCTCGCTCTCCACGCTGGAATTCGCCGCGATCGCCGCGCGCATCTTCCCGCCCGGCGTGGTCAACGTGGTTCCCGGCTTCGGCGAGGAAGCCGGCGCCGCGCTGACGCGCCACCCCGGCGTCGCCAAGCTGGCCTTCACCGGCAGCGCCGAGGTCGGGCGCGTCATCGGCCATGCCGGCGCCGAGCGGCTGGTGCCGGTCTCGCTGGAACTCGGCGGCAAGAGCCCGAACATCGTGTTCCCCGACATCGAGGACATCGGCGCGGTGGTCGACAACGCGCTGTTCGCCGCCATGTACTGCAACGGGCAGTCCTGCCTGGCCGGCACGCGGCTGTTCGTTCACGACGACATCTACCAACCCTTCACCGAAGCGCTGGCCGGCGCGGCCGCGCGCATCCGGGTCGGCGACCCGCTGGCGGCGGACACGCGGCTAAGCTGCCTGGTCTCGGAACGGCAGGGAGCGCGGGTGCTGGACTACATCGGCCTGGGCAAGGCCGAAGGCGCGCGGCTGCTGGCCGGCGGCGAACGCGTGCGGGTGCCCGGGTGCGAGGCCGGCTGCTTCGTCCGGCCGACCATATTCGAGGCGCGCAACGACATGCGCATCGCCCAGGAAGAGATTTTCGGGCCGGTCCTCAGCGTGATCCGCTGGCGCGACCACGACGCGATGCTGCGCGAAGCCAACGACGTGCGCTACGGACTGGCTGCCGGCATCTACACCGCCGGCCTCGAGAACGCCATGCGCACCGCCGACGCGCTCGAAGCCGGCTCGGTGTGGATCAACCACTATTTCAACCTCAACAGCGGCTCGCCCTTCGGCGGTGTGAAGGAAAGCGGGATCGGCCGCGAGCATTGCCGCGAGACGCTGAACCTGTACTCGCACGTCAAGTCGATCACCGTGCAGAACAAGGTGTCGGCGCCGCAGTTCGTGCCGCAGGGGCAGGTGTGAGTCGGGCGCGATGCGTCAGGCGTGAGCCGCGCATGGACCGCGCTTGAACAGCGCATGAACAGCGCGGGCCCGCAAAGGCCCGCGCGGCTGCGCGCCCGCGCCGCGCTCAGGCGCCGTCGGCGGGCGGCGGCGTGTCCGCCGCCGCGTTGTCGTTCTGCGCGGGCGCCGGCGCGACCGCGGCGGCGGCGACTTCCTTGCCGCCATCCTTGCCGCTGTCCTTGCCACCGCCCTTGCGGCCGCCGCGCCCGGGCGCGCGCCGCGCCCCCTGGCGCCGCGCCCGCGCGGCCTGGTCCGCGCTCACGCTGCCGACCGGGTTGCCCTGCAGGTCGACACGCGCCGCGCCCTCCACCAGGCACGCCCAGTAGCGGCTGCCCTGGCACCACGCGGCAATCGCCTGCTGCAACTGCTCGCGGGTCAGGCCCAGCGTGTCGAGCTGCAACGCGGCATCGTCGAGAATGCCCTGCTTGAGCGGCAGCTTGGGCGCGGGATTCTTGGGAAACGCCCGCGGGAAGTGCCTTTGCAGGCGCCAGATCGATTCGACCACCGGGTCGACCGGCTCCTTCTTCTCCGGCCGCCGGGGCGAGGCCTTCCGCTTGTCCGCCTTGTCCGCCCTGGCCTCTTTGCCCTGCCGGGCCTCTTTAGCCTGCGCCGCCAGTTGCTGCTTCAACGCGGCAAGTTGTTCAAAACCCATAGTGCATCCGCTTCAAGAAAGTTATTCGTGCCGGGTGGCAACCATCCCGCCAGCCATCTCCCCGGCGCTGGCCCGGAAGATGGCGGAAAGACCCGCCATCCAGGCCATCGGGGCCGGACCGGGGCAGCGGCAACCCCACAGTCTAGCAATCCTGGCGGCTGCCGGCTTGAATCATGTTGCTTCGGGGATGGGTGAAGGGTAGTCGGGCGGCGCATGTCGGGCGCAGCAACCGCGTTGCCCGGCAGCATGCGAATACCGCCTGCATACGGCACTCGCTCGGCTTTTCCCCGGAGCAAAACCGGACAGCGGGCCATTTGTGACCCACCCAGGCCACAAATGGCCCGTCTTATTTTCTTGAAAATCAACAGCTTATGAAACAGCGGGCCAAGACTGGCCCGATGGCTCCGCGAAAAAGCGGGATTCCTGTCGATACTGCGGTGCCAGGACCCGGAAAAACACCCGGACCTTGACCATACATCGTTGTTTTACAAGTACTTTTCTGGATCGTCGTAATGATGGCACAGACGTTGCGATTTCCTGTCGTTCCCTCGGCGGCATCTCGGTTGCCGAGGCCATTCCACGACGACAAAAGGAGTCTGTCATGCCTACACCCGCCTATATCAGCATCCAGGGCAAGACCCAGGGCAACATCACCAAGGGCGCGTTCACCAGCGAATCCGTCGGCAACATCTACCAGGAAGGCCACGAGGACCAGATCCTGGTCCAGGAAGTCAAGCACCGCGTCACCACCCCGACCGATCCGCAAAGCGGCCAGCCCTCCGGCCAGCGCGTGCACAAGCCCTACATCTTCACCTGCGCCCTCAACAAGGCCGTGCCGCTGCTCTATCAGGCCCTGGCTTCCGGCGAGATGCTGCCCAAGGTGGAAACCCAGTGGTATCGCACCTCCGTGGACGGCAAGCAGGAGCACTTCTTCACCACCACGCTCGAGGATGCCACCGTTGTCGACATCACTACCGTGATGCCGCACGCCCAGGACGCCACCAAGGCCGAGTTCACGCAACTGATCGACGTTCACCTGGCCTACCGCAAGATCACCTGGACCCACGACGTGGCCGGCACCGAAGCCTCGGACGACTGGCGCAAGCCGGTGGCCTGATGAGCCCGTACTGCCCGGCGCTGCGCCGGGCAGTACGGGCTGCCTGCCGGCGTCACTTCGCCGGCAGTTTTTTTATGACCCGCGCGCCATCTGCCCGCCCCTGGCATCCTTGGGATTCCTGGCGGCCGCGACATTCACCGGTGGCGACACCTGCAGCAGAGTGCGCGGCAGCACGAAACCGTTGAAGACCGTCCGGGTGAAGGGATTGCTGGCCTTCTCCGCCGTGATCCGGTAGCGCATGACCCCGTCGCCGGCGGTAAAGCTCAGGTCCACGCTGTTGGCGGTGGCGCTGTCGGGCCGGGCCTGGCCCAGCAGCCGGAACAGCGACCACGAGCCCCGGTACGCCAGGCTGCTGCTGTTGCCATTGCCGTTCACCACGGTGATCCGGCTCTCGGTGCTGTTGCCCAGGCTGTTGGGCCAGATCAGGCCGACACCGCTACCGGGACCGTGGCTGTAGGCAATCAACTGCCCTTCCACGCTCAGCACACTGCTGCGCCGCGTCGCGGTCAGGTCCAGCGGCTCGACGGTGAATTGCACGCCGAGTGCGCCGCGGCTGTTGAAAAAGGCGTCACGGATGCGGTCGGCCGCCTCCAGCCTGGCCAGCACATCGTCGCGCACCAGGTAGCCACCGCGCCGTTCGGAATACAGCGCCTCGCGGTTGTCCTCGAGGAGCCGCTTCAGGTACTGGCCCTTGAACTTCTGCAAGCGGCCCTCGGGGCCGAACATGGCGGCGAAGTCCTCCAGCGAGACATCGGTGCGGCTGGTCGGGTCGAACGGATAGCGCCCGGCCAGCCGCTGGCTGTAGAAACCGTACACGTCCGCATCCCAGCGCCGCTCCAGTTCGCGCAGCGCCTCGATCAGCAGCACCTGCGAGGATTCGTCGGCCAGCTTCTTGACCTGCCGGTCGAGCGGCGCCGGCAGCCCGGCCGCCACCCGCTGCAGATTGCCGATAGGATCGGGTCCCTTCAGCGCAAAACGGTTCAACACCACGTTCAGCGCGGCCTTGCCGCGCTCGGGGCTGTCCTGAACGCGCTTCATGGTGCCGTGCACGCTGCCGATCGCGGCCACGATTTCATCCAGGTACGACGGCTTGCCGTCCCTGGCCGTCAACAGATCCGTCAGGGGCGCGAACGTGCGCGCGATGCCGTCGGCCTGTGCCTGGCCAACGGATGCCGGTACCCGGGTGCTGCTCTTCTCAAGCGCCTGCGCCGCGGGCGCGGGGCTGAACACGGTGTTGTCGCGCACGGTCTCGACCAGCCGGCGCAGCGGCGCAGCGGGGCTGGCGATGCTGCCCAGCACGTCGACGGCCTGGTCGAGGTCATCGAAATCCGCTATCTCCAGTGCATCGAGGCTGCGCCGCCAGACACCGATGTAGTCGCGGCTATAGGCGGCACGGATGTGCTCGGCCAGGGCCTGCCTGTCGGCTTCCGGATAGTCGATGCGCCGGCGCTCGCCCAAGGCCCACTGGTCGATCATGGCCAGTTCGGCGAGATCGGCGCTGCGAGGCTCGAAGTAGCCGCGATAGCCCTTGGCGGTCAGCAGGGCCTCGATACGCGGGCCATCGCCCACGGGCAACGGCTTGTAGACGATGTCGAAAGCCGGCCCGACTTCGCTGCGCAGGTCCAGCGGCGTACGCAGCGCCTCGCCCGCCTGCGCGCGCAGGGCCATGTAGACGCGCTGCGGCACCGGGATCTGCCGCAGTTGCTGCTGCAGTTCGGCCACGCGGGCCCGGTATTGCGGCAGGTCGGCACGCGCGTACCGCATCGCATAGCCGAGATGGTCCATGAGTGCGTTCTGCACGACGCTGTCGCCAGGAAAGGCAGCCTGCCACTGCCCGGCCATCCATGCCTCCACGATCGGCGCACGCCGGTTGTCGCGATCCTCGATCATGCGATAGACGCGCAGCCCGGCAAGCTGTGCATTGCTGTTCGCCGGCGCGGCGCCGATCTGCTCCATGACGCCGCTCGCCAGTTCGGGCAGGAAGCGCGTGGAGAGCAGCCGCAGGTAGGCTTCATCCACCTTCGGGCCGATCTTGCGGCCCTGGTACAGGCCCATGTCCGAGACTGCCGGCCACGCCTTGCGATAGTCACCGAAGACGGCCACGGCGCCGCGGATCTGGTTCAGCGGCTCGACCAGATTGCGGCCGGTGGGATCGACGCCTCCGTCGATCCTGTACGCACCGAACTCTCGGCTCTTGTCCAGCACGCTGACCGCCATGTCGCGGTTCACCCCGTAGTAGTGATACCAGCCTCCGATCAGCAGCAGGCTGCCCAGCCCGGCCACACCGAAGCCGGCCGCCAGCATGCGCTTCTTGCCGGCCAGCACCTTGAGATTGTCGCCGGCCAGGCCGGCTTCGGGATAGATGACCCGCTGGAACACCTGCTGGGCAAAATAGACCATCGAGCGGCCGCCGGGCTGGGCGGCGGACACCGGCTCATCCAGCCCATAGGACTGCGAGGCGGCATTGACGAAGGCGTTGGAAAGCAGACCTTGCTGGTACACCGAGGAAAAATACACGCCGCGCGGCAAGGCCGGGGTGACATAGCGGTCGCTGCCCAGCACATCGGCGAGGAAGCCCAGCAGCACCTGGCGCATGCCGGCCAGCTGGCTCACCAGGGAAAACAGCCCCTCGCGCTGCGCCAGCGCACCGGCCTCGCTCAGCGCGTCGAAGATCTGCTCGTTGAGCCGGCCGATGAAACCGTCGTAGCGGCCGGCCAGTTCTTCCAGCCAGGCATCGTAGTCCTGCACCGAGTCCAGCGTGAAGGTGAAGCCGAAGAGGTCCTCGCGCACCGAGCGCGGCAGGCGGGAGAAAAAAAGCTCGAAACCGTCGAGCAGGTCGAACTTGCTCAATACCACGTACAGCGGCGGGCGCGTGCCGAGTTGCCGGCTCAGATCGGACAGGCGGGTGCGCAGCAGGATGGCCAGCGCCTTGCGGTCGCCGGCCGTCTGGTTCAGCAGCGCCACCAGGTCGACCATCAGCACCACGCCGTTGAGCGGCCGCCGGCTGCGATTGCGCCCTAGCCAGTCCACCAGGCTTTCCCATAGCCGCGCATTGGTGCCCGGCGGCAGCCTGCCGCCATGTGCGGCAGCATCCTCGGGCGCGGTGGCGTCCTGCACAGGCGTCGATGGAGGTGCCTCGTCCGTAGTGGGTACGTCGGCCTGGCTGACCAGTTCCCCGGGCGGATCGATCAGCACCGCCTGGTCGCCCATCCACCAGTCAATGACATAAGCGAGATCCGGGTCGGCGAAGATCCGCCGGCTGCCGGCCCTGATCTCGCCCGTCAGCGAGAAATTCTGGCCGGAGCGATTGATGAAGCTGGTCTTGCCGGCATTGCCCTGGCCCAGCACCAGATACCACGGCAGTTGATACAGGGCGTTGCCGCCCTTCAGGCTGGCGCGCAGCAGGGCCAGGCTGCGGTCCAGCGCCCGCTCCTGGGCCTGGACGTGGCGCAGAACGGGATCGGCCTGCCTGGCCAGCGCCTGCCGGCTTTCCGCTTCGAAGTATCTGTTGCGGCTGCGCAGCACCAGCGCCCAGGCCAGCACCGGCACCATCAGCAGCACCAGCGTGAGCAGCACCCGCATCGACAGCGCCGCCAGCGGCTGGCGCCCGCGCCAGGTCCAGTGCGGCCCCAGCCACCAGATACCCACCAGCAGGAACACCATGCCCAGCAGCAACAGCAGCGGCATCGCGCTCTTGAACTGGTGCACCAGCGAGGCGCCGGCGCGCTTGAAATACGTCCAGATCTTCCACATCTCGGTGTTCCTCACTTAACCCTTGCGTGCCTGTTCGACGACCAACTGCACAGGCGTCTGCCGGCCCAGATGGCCATAAAGTTCCGGTTCCCAGTGCTCGGCCGAGGTGCTCTGCATGATCCTGCCGACATTGGCGTAAAGATCCATGGCCAGCCACGACAACCCGCGCGAGGCCAGCAGGTCGGCGGCGATCACGGTGGCGTAGCAGCGCTGGCGCGGCGCGCTGAATGCCGCCTGCATGTCCTGCAGCCGGCGCAGTACCACTTCCACGCCCTCGCTGTCCAGTTGCGCCACGAGCTCCTCGCGCAAGCCGGCGTATTCCTGCACCGGGCTCGCCTCGGTCCCGGCCGCATCGGCACCGCTGAGCCAGCCCAGGGTCTCGCTGTCGACAAATGGCCGGCCATCGCTGAAGCACAGCTCGGCCAGCGCGGGAATCCGCCGCACGAAGCGCTCGGTCGCGAGGCGGATCGCCACGGCGACTTCGCGCATCTCCAGCCGCGCGGCCATGCCCGCCACCAGAAAACTGCCGCGTATCCAGTACGGCGAAGAAACCACGCTCTTCTCCACGCGCTGCAGCAGCGCGGGATTCACGGCGTTGGCGGCCAGTGCCTCCTGATAGCCGTCCACGGTATCGGCCGGCACGCCCATCAGTTCGGTGCGCTGCTCGCGCCGGGCCGCCGGCGCGGCGTGCAGGTGCGCCCACAGCGCGAAGCGGCGCAATTGGTAGCCGGTCGGATCGTAGGCGTCCTGCTGGTTGATGTACTCGGCCACGGCCAGCAGCGAGCGCCGGCTCTCGCGCTCGTCGCCAAGCTTCAGCCCGCCACCGGTGCTGAAGAATTCCTCACTGATCGCATGGCCGCCCTTCTGCCCCGTGCTTGGCCTGGGCGCGGCCGGCTCCGGGAACCGGGCCGCCTCCACGCGGCGGGTGAACTGCGTCTCCAGCCGCGTGAGCATCGGCACGTCGAGCCGGGCCGCGGCCGCGCTCGCCTGCAGGCGGTCCAGCGCCTGCTGCGCGGCCGCCTGATGCTCGGGTGCGAAGCCTTGCGCGCCCAGCGCATCCAGCGCGTCGTCCAGCCGCTCGACCAGTACCGCAACCAGCTTGCGCTTGGCCAGGTAGCCGGTGGGCCCGGGCTTGGGATAGCCGGTCTCCCAGTAATGCTCGACCATGCCGGCCAGCAGGCCCGCCGCCTCCGCCCAGTGGCGCCAGCCGCCGGCGCGCAGTCGGGCCGTCATCAGGTGCCCGGCCACGCGGAAATGCCGGCATTGGCGGCTCAGGTACTGGCGCGAGGCCTCGTCGATATAGGCCCAGTCCAGGCCCGCCTCGTGCAGGCCGCCGAGCTTGACCATCTCGTGGTCGATGCCCTGGAAAGTCTCGTCTTCTTCATCGAAGCAGCCAGCTGGCTGCTTCGCGTCCAACGGCTCCAGCAGAAGATCCAGGTCGAGGGGAACGTAGCTGGTCACCAGTGACACGCCTCCCGCTGCTGCGCAATCTGCTCGTGCAGGCCGGTCGCGTCGAACGCCAGCCCGTCGAGCGGTGCATGGTCGCTCTCCACCTGCAGGCGGGCGCCGGCGCCGCCAAGCTGCCGCAGCAGCTCGATGGCGACCAGTCCGCGCCCGGCATCCACGATGTCGCCGGTCTCCAGCACCTGCCACGGCCGCGCGGCCGACAACGGACGGCCGTCCAGCAGCAGGCGGATGCGCATCTGGTTGCCGTCGAGCGGGCGTGCCGTGAGCAATTGCAGCCGCGAGATATTGGACAGACAACTGACCGCCAGGATCGGCTGCTGTGTCCCGCCGCCGAGCGCCGGCGCCGAGATCACCACCTGCGGCTGCCCCGACTGCGCGTCCTCGTCGCGGGCAAGCCGGAAACGATGGTCGTCGCCCTGGCGCGAGGCTTCATTGCGCCGCACCAGCCCGGTAATCGCCGGGACCAGCACGGCAGCGTTCGCCGCGCCCCGCGTGCGCGCCTGGGCCGTTGCCGGCGCCGCAGGAGCCGGCGCGGATGGCGATGGCATGGCCGGCGCGACCGATGATGCCGCCAGTGCCGCTGCCACCGGCGCCGGTGGCGTGCCGGCAGCCGCATCGAAGCAGGCCAGGCGCTCCACCGCTGAAACGATGGCCGTGCAAGGACTTGCCGCGGCAGCCCGCTCTTCGCGGGCACCGCACCCCACGGCGGCCAGCAGCAAGATCAACATCGCGTTCGATGCTCTCATAGGGAAACGTTCTCCCGATCCAGGTTCCAGGTCTGGCACTTGCGCGCCAGCGTGCGTTTGGGAATGCCCAGGCTGCGGGCGGCAAGGCTGCGCGAGCCGTCGGTCTGGCGCAGCCGCGTGCCGACCACCAGGCGCTCGAAGGCCTCCACCGCGCCAGGCAGGTTGTCGGTGCGCAGCAGGCCGAGCAGCGCCGCGTCCTCCGCGCTGCCGCCGGGCACGGGCGCGGCCAGGTCCGCCTGCAGCTCGCGCACGGCGGCAGCGCTGATGGACGCGCCCTGCGCGGTGCGCTCGGCGGCGGCCAGCACCAGGCTGCGCAGCTCGCGCACGTTGCCGGGGAACGGATGCGCCTGCAGCAGCGCGAGTGCCTGCGGCTCGATGCCGGCCACATGCGCCTGCCGTTCCCGGTTGTGCTGGAGCAGGACATGCGCCGCCAGCAGCCCCACGTCCTCGGCGCGCTCGCGCAGCGGCGGCAGATGCAGAGTGTGCTGGCGAATGCGGAAATACAGGTCTTCGCGGAAGCGTCCGTCGCGAATCAATTGCGGCAACGGCTGATGGGTGGCGCAGATCAGCCGAAAATCGGAAGCCTGTTCGCGCGTCGCGCCCACCGGGCGGTATTTCTTTTCGTTGAGCAGGCGCAGCAGCGTGCCCTGGAGCGCCAGCGGCATGTCGCCGATCTCGTCGAGGAACAGCGTGCCGCCGTCGGCCTCGGCCACCAGCCCACTGCGCGCCTGCGTGGCGCCGGTGAAGGCGCCGCGCACGCTGCCGAACAGTTCGGCCTCGATCAGGTCCTTGGGAATCGCCGCGCAGTTCACCGGCACGAACTTGCCGCGCCGCGACGAAACCTGATGGATCAGCCAGGCTGCATGGTCCTTGCCTGCCCCGGTCTCGCCCGTGATCAGCGTCGCCAGGGTCGAGTCGGCGAGGCGCAGCATGTCCTCGCGCAGCCTTTGCGCCATCGCGCTGCTGCCGACGAACTCCGCTGCCAGCAAGCGTGCCGCGCGCGCCCGGCCCCGCTCCGCGGCCTCGGTCGCGCGGACGGCATGCGCGGTGAGCGCGTCCGCCGCCATGCCCGCCGGCTCGTGCAGCCGCGCGAACAGGTGCTCGTGCACCTCTGTCATCATCTGCCAGAGCGGATCGTCGCGCCACGCCCGTAGCGCGGCTGCTTCGCCGACCATCACCAGCACGCCGAGGGGCTGCCGGCCTGCCGTCCGCAGCGGCAGCACCAGCATGGCGTCGCGGCCGGACAATTGCTCGCGCAAGTCATCGAATCCCGCGCCGACGTCCACTAGGCTGCCGAGCGGGTCGACGTGGCAGGGCTTGCCGCCCATGAGGCTGAAGACCAGTGGATTCTCCAACTCGTCCATGCCGATGGGCCACAGCGCGTCCATCCGCAAGGCCGCGCACGCGACGGGCGACAACCGGTCTTCCGCCGCATCGCGCCGGTAGCAAAGCCCCTGATGCAGCGCGTGGGCCCGCAGCGCCGCTTGCAGGAACCGCGAGGCCAAGGCCTGCGCGCCGGTGGACGAAACCATGTCACGGGCCAGGCCGGCCGCTTCCAGTGCATCCATCGGCCGCGCCTCAGTCCAGACTCGCCACGAATGCGCCGCCGGCCCAGGCCACGCGGGCGGCGCCGAACGGCGTCCCCGCCGCCAGGCGCTGCAGCACCGCCAGCGACAGCGGCGGTAACAGCTCGCCGTCGATGCCGGCGTCGAGCATGCGCGCGCCGTTCTCGTGGCGGCCGCAGCGGGCGCGCAGTTCCTCGCGCGCGCTCGCATCGAATGCCAGCGCAACGTCGTAGCGCGCCGCGAACTGCTGCTCCACGCGCGCCAGGCGCGCGTCGACGATCTCGCCAAGCACCGCCTCGTCAAGGTAGCGGTAGGGAATGATCTGCATGCGCGCCAGCAGCGCCGGCTTGAAGAAACCCTTCAGCCGGCCGCGCAGCACCTCCTCGTCCAGATCGGCAAGGTCCCCATCCTGCTGGTCGAAGCCGAGGTTCGAGGTGAGGAAGAACAGGACATTCCTGCAGTCGATCCCGCGCCCCTCGCCGTCGGCCAGTTCGCCCTTGTCGAAGGCCTGGTAGAAGATGTTGAGCACTTCCGGATGGGCTTTCTCCACTTCGTCGAGCAGCACCACGGAATACGGCTGCCTACGGATCGCCTCCGTCAGCACACCGCCCTCGCCATAACCCACATAACCCGGCGGCGCGCCGAGCAGGCGCGATACGGTGTGCTTCTCCTGGTACTCGGACATGTTGATGGTGGTCAGGAACTGCTTGCCGCCGAACAGCGCGTCAGCCAGCGCCAGTGCCGTCTCGGTCTTGCCCACGCCACTGGGACCGACCAGCAGGAAGGCGCCCAGCGGCGTACCCGGGCGGCGCAGGTCGGCCATCGCGGTAAGCAGGTGCTTGTGCACCCGCCCGATGGCGACGTCCTGGCCCTTGACGCGCTCGCGCAGCGCCGCCGGCAAGCCGTCGAGGCGCGCCATCTGGTCACTGCTGATGGTGGTGGCCGGAATGCCGGTCCAGTCGGCGATGACCTGTGCGATCTGCTCGCGGCCGACATCGGCGTGCAGCAGCGCGCCTTCGCGCTGCATGTCGGCCAGCTCGGCGACCTTGGCGGCCAGCGCGGCGCCGTCTCCGTCCTCGCCCTGCGCGGCGCGCATCGCCAGTATCTCGTCCACCAGCGCACGCTGCCGCGTCCATGCCTGTTGCAGTTGTTCCATGCGTGCGTCCACGCCGTGCCGGGCGGTCTCGAGCGCCTCGAGCCGGCGGGAATCGGCGCCGCGGCCCGAACGGGCGTCGCGCCGCAGCATGTCGAGCTCGGCGCCGATCTGCACCTGCTCGTGCTCCAGCGCCGCAAGCCGCCGCGGCGGCTCGGCCAATGCCGTCGCCACCCGCGCGCAGGCCGTGTCCAGCACGTCGATGGCCTTGTCCGGCAATTGTCGCCCCGACAGATAGCGCGCCGACAGCGCCGCCGCGGCCTGCAGTGCATCGTCGCCGATATAGACCTGGTGCGCCTGTTCGTAGATCGGACGCAGGCCGCGCAGGATGTGCACCGCCTGCGTCTGGCTCGGCTCGTCCAGCCTGACCAGCTGGAAGCGGCGCGCCAGCGCCGCGTCCTTTTCGAAGTACTTCTTGTACTCCGACCACGTAGTCGCGGCGATGGTACGCAGCTCGCCGCGCGCCAGCGCCGGCTTGAGCAGGTTCGCCCCGTCGCTGCCGCCCGCGGCGTTGCCGGAGCCGATCAGCGCGTGCGCCTCGTCGATGAACAGGATGATCGGCTGCACCGATGCCTTCACCTCGTCGATCACCGCCTTCAGCCGCTTCTCGAATTCGCCCTTGACCGAAGCGCCGGCCTGCAGCGCGCCCAGGTCCAGCCCCCACAACGCCACCTGGCGCAGCGGCTCCGGCACCCGGCCCTGCACGATACGCAGGGCCAGCCCTTCCACCACCGCGCTTTTCCCCACGCCGGCGTCGCCCACCACGATGGGATTGTTCTTGCGCCGGCGCGAGAGGATATCGATCATCAGGTCGATCTCTGCATCCCGGCACAGGACCGGATCGATGCCGCCCCCGCGGGCTTGCGCCGTGAAGTCGTGGCCATACCTGCCCAGCGCCGTGTCCGGCACCCCGGACGGGGGCGCCGGCATGCCGGCGCCGGACTCCGGCGTTTCCGCGGAATCGGCCAGCAGGGCGGAGAACTGCTTGCGTAGCGCCTCGCGGTTCACGCCGGCAAACAACTGCACGGCCGCCAGCGGCAAGTAGCGCGCCGGATTATGCAACGCCGCGAGCAGCACGCTGCCGCCCCGGATGGTGCGCTGGCCAAGCTCGAGCGAGCCTAGCAGCCACGCTTCCTGCAACAACTCGATCAGCAGGGGCGAGAACGACGGGTACTGCTCCGCGTTGTCGCCCTGTCCCGGATACGCGGTGGCAAGCGCCTGGCGCGCCGCGTCGGCGTGCAACCCGGCCTGCTTCAGCAACAGCCGGACGTCGCCCAGCGGCTGGTCCAGCAGTGTGAACAACAGATGCGGCACCGTGACCTCGGCCCCCCGCTGGCCGATGCACAAGCTGGCAGCCTCTTCCAGTCCCTGCCGGCAGGCGGGGTTGAGGTGATCGATAACAGCCGAAAGGTCGATTCTGATCATGTCATCCGAGTTTTTTCCATGAACTTCATGTTTCCGCGTGCCCGGCAAAACCCGACACATCATTGAGATGGATCAAATCCCTGGAAACACACCGTCAACGCAATACAAGACAAGCACATCCCCGGCAAGGACGAAGCGTGATTGTCCATGTTACCTTCGCCAAACCCAAGTATTTTTGTCGTCATTCTCTGGAAAAATTCAATTCAGAAAATTCACCGAAATATTCCGAAACATCCCATTGCCATCGCGTCTTCCCGCGATTAATTTCCTACATTTACGGGCTGCCATGCCACCGTGATTTTCCTGGAAACAGACAACCTAATAGACTTACACCAGATATAAGTTATTTTTTATAGGAAATATCCTAATCGAAAATTTCAGCCATTACGGATGTTTTATTTGTCGATCATTCATCTTCATTTATTCTAAAAAACAGGAGTTCTTTCGATGGCAAAGAAGAGCGGATCAGTGGCACCCCAGGAACGCATCAACATCAAGTATGTGCCGGCCACAGGAGACCAGACGGCGGAAATAGAACTGCCATTGAAGCTGCTCGTCACCGGCGACTTCAAGGGCCACGGCGAAGAAACGGCGCTGGAAGACCGCCAGGCCGTCCGCATCGACAAGGACAGCTTCGACAATGTGATGGCCGAAGCCGGGCTCACCCTGAAGATGGACGTACCGTCCAGCCTCGGCGAAGGCAAGGAGGACGACACGCTCGCCCTCGACCTGCAGTTCCGGGCAGTGAACGACTTCAGTCCTGACGCGATCGCCAGGCAGGTCCCCGAGCTCGCCAAGCTGCTGGAGCTGCGCGAAGCCCTGGTGGCGCTCAAGGGCCCGCTGGGCAACGTGCCCGCCTTCCGCAAGCAGCTCCAGTCGCTGCTGGACGACGAGAAGGCACGCAACGCACTGGCCCGGGAACTGAGCCTGGTGCTGGACCGCACCGCATCCTGATCGACCCCCCCTCCCTTTCACTTCTGGCTTAAAAGGACATGAGCATGAAGGCTCAAAGCGCTGTCGCCGTATCGGAAGAACGCCCGTCGCCGGGACTGCTGGACCAGATCATGGCCCAGACCCGCATCGAACCCAGCCACGAGGGCTATGCCGTGGCCGAGCGCGGCGTCGCCGCGTTCATCGCCGAGATGCTCAAGAGCCACGAGCGTGAGCAGCCGGTCAACAAGCAACTGGTCGACCAGATGATCGCCGAGATCGACCGCAAGCTCGGCAGGCAGATGGACGCGATCCTGCACCAGCCCGCCCTGCAGCAGCTCGAATCGGCGTGGCGTGGCCTCAAGCTGCTGGTGGACCGCACCGACTTCCGCGAGAACATCAAGATCGAGGTCCTGCACGTCACCAAGGAGGAACTGCTGGAGGACTTCGAGAGCGTGGGCGACATCACCCGCAGCGGCCTCTACAAGCACGTCTACAGCACGGGCTTCGGCCAGTTCGGCGGCGAACCCGTGGCATGCATGGTGAGCAACTACACTTTCGGCCCGTCGGCACCGGACATCAAGCTGCTCAGCTACACGACCTCCATCGGCGCGATGGCCCACGCGCCGTTCCTGGCGGCCGCCGGCCCCGAGTTCCTCAACCTCCGCGGCTTCCAGGACCTGCCCAACCTGAAGGAAGTGAGGGACATCTTCGAGGGGCCGCGCTTCGCCAAATGGCGTGGCCTGCGCGATTCCGAGGACGCGCGCTACCTCGGCCTGACCATGCCGCGCTTCCTGCTGCGCCTGCCGTACGACCCGCAGGAGAACCCCGCCCGCAGCTTCGTCTACCGGGAAGCCATCGATGGCAAGCACGACAACTACCTGTGGGGCAACACGTCCTACCTGCTGGCGAGCCGCATCGTGGACAGTTTCGCCCGGTATCGCTGGTGCCCGAACATCATCGGCCCGCAGTCCGGCGGCGCGGTGGACGACCTGCCGGTGCACCTCTACGAATCGCTGGGCCAGCTCCAGGCCAAGATACCCACCGAAGTGCTGGTGTCCGACCGCAGGGAGTTCGAGCTCGCCGAGGAAGGCTTCATTCCGCTGACCATGCGCAAGGACAGCGACAACGCGGCCTTCTTCTCGGCCAACTCGGTGCAGAAGCCCAGGCTGTTCCCCAAGACGCCGGAAGGCCAGGCCGCGCAGACCAACTACAAGCTCGGTACGCAGTTGCCGTACATGTTCATCATCAACCGCCTGGCGCACTACCTCAAGGTGCTGCAGCGCGAACAGATCGGTAGCTGGAAGGAGCGCCAGGACCTGGAGCGCGAGCTCAACGGCTGGCTCAAGCAGTACATCGCCGACCAGGAGAGCCCGTCCGCCGACGTGCGCAGCCGGCGTCCGCTGCGCGCCGCGCGCGTCGAGGTGCAGGACCTTGCCGGCAACCCCGGCTGGTACCAGGTTTCGCTGGCGGTGCGCCCGCACTTCAAGTACATGGGCGCGAACTTCGAGCTCTCGCTGGTAGGTCGCCTGGACAAGGAATAAGGGCGCGGCGCCGTACCCGGGTCGAAACGACGGGGCAGTCTGCCCGCGCCGCCGACCCGGCCGGATCTCGCCGCACCCGCTTCGAAGCCGTCGCCGGCTTCCCCCAAGACCTTTTCCGGAGATTCCCGCATGTCGCAACCCCTCGACCGATCCACCCCGCCCCACGACTGGCTGGACGCCCGGCAGGCAGCCGGCGACGATCCCCGGCAGTTCGTCGCGCCCCTGATCGAGGGACTCGGGGCGCCACTCGGCACGCTCGATGCGCAGGCCAGCCATGCGCTGCTGCGCGAAGCTGGCGAGGCGCTCAACGCCGCCATCCGCGGCATTGCCGATCTGTACGGTAGCCAGGCGGCCGGGAATCGGCGCCTGGCCTTGCTGGGCCGTACGCTGCAGCCCATCGAGGACAATCCGCTGCGTCTAGGCCAGAGCTACCCCGAGACCGTGCGCGCGCTGTTTTCCAGCGAGCGCAGCGTCGTCCATCTTTCCCCCGGCGCAGCCATCGGCGAAAGCCTGTCCCAACTGCGCCAGCACCACGCCGCGCTGATCAAGGCGATCGAGGCCAGCCTCGATGCGCTGCTGCGCGCGTTCTCCCCCGACCTGCTGCTGGAGCGGTTCCGCCGCTACCAGCCCGAACGAACGCAGGAGGCACAGGAAGCGCACACCACCGACTGGGCCTGGCAGATGTACACCCACTATTACAACGAACTGACCTCCTCGCGGCAGCAGGGCTTCGAAAAACTGTTCTGGGAGGTGTTCGAGCAAGCCTACGACCGCGCCCTCCGGGCGGAGGCGCAATGATGCGCGTGGCGCCGCTGCTCGCGGCAGCACTGCTGGCCGCCGGATGCAGCACGGTCGGCAACGTCCTCAAGAAGACCGGACAGGTTCTGATGGACCCGTCGATCCAGGTAGGCGCGGCCGAAGACCAGGCCACCCAGATCGCCCTGAGCCTGTACGCGCTCGATGATGTCAACCCCAACACGGACAGCATGCCGGCCGGCCCAGCGCCAGAGGCCGCACCGGCCACGCGCTTCCCGCCGCGCAGCCACGAAGGGCCCTATGCGGTCAACCTGAACAGCCAGACCCGCGGCGGGCTGGTCAGCAGCCTGCGCGACCTGCTCGACTACCTCGAAGGCGAAGGACCGCCTGCGCCGGACGCCGGCGCGGCACGTCCGCCCGCGTCCGCCGGGAACACCGCCGCCGGCGACCCGGGCGACGCAGAGGTCGGCAGGTCCGCCGACCTGCCGCTGCCCCTGGCCGCCGCCGACACCGGCGCGGCTGGCGGCCCCGGCATGCCGCGGGCCAGCCTCGGGCCCGGCCAGTACAACGGCGGCTCCACGCTGTCCAGCGTGCCGCCGCCCGCCGAGAAACCGGCGGGCGGTGCCGCCACCCCGGTCGCCTTCAGGATCCTCCAGCTCAAGGACGACTCGCTGCTGCTCAGCGCGGACTCCGAGCAGATCGACAAGAACCTGAAGAAAGCGCTCGGCAGCACCTATGTGAGCGAGGACGACTATGTCCTGCAGCCCGGCCAGTTCAAGTTCGTCGGCTTCACCGCGCTCAAGAGCGAGACACGCTATGTGGCCGTCATCGCCGATTTCCACGACCGCAATGGCGCCACCTGGAGGCAAGCTCTCCGGCTCGAACCCACGGGACGCAAGTACGCCCTGCTGGTGACTCTCCGCGGCACCCGCGTCTCCATCACCGACGAAAGCTATCGCCCCCCGCAACCGCCTTCGCAGCCGAGTGCCAGACCGTGATTTCCCTCAACCCCGTCATCCGGGGCGACGACCATCTTCGCCAACCTGGAACGGCCGTTCCGGGCCGCCAGGAGCCAATGACATGACCGCCTCCGATACCGCCGGCCGTGCCCGCCACGGCGAACACTTCCTGCGCGGCGTCCCGGCGCCCGCCATCGCGCAAAAGCAGCAGAGCGGCCCCAGCCCCCTCCAGCACATCGGCCCCGATCCCGACCTCGGCTTCCAGCTCCGCGGCTACGGCATCAACCCGCTGGTGGACGGCGCGTTGCCGCTGTTCGGGCTGGTCATCCGGCTGCGCCGGATCGAAGACTACGAGGACATCGCGAAGCTCTATGCGACGGTGCGCGACCAGATCGCCGCGCTGGACGAGGAAATTCGGCAGCACAGCTACGACGGCGCCACCCAGCTCGCCTATCGCTACGCCCTGTGCAGCTTCATCGACGAAGCCGTGCTGGGAACGCCCTGGGGCCGCAGCTCGCTATGGGCCGAGCGCTCGCTGCTCAGCGTCTATCACAACGAGACCTGGGGCGGCGAGAAGTTCTTCACCGTTCTCTCGCGCATGCTGATGGATCCGGTCAAGTACCGCGACGTACTGGAACTCAAGTACCTCTGCCTGTGCCTGGGTTTCAAGGGGAAATACGGACTGCAGCACAACCAGGCCGAGGCGCTGCAGGCCATCATCGGCAAGCTGCATCACGTGCTGCGGGGGCTGCGCGGCGACGCGCCCGAGCAATTGACCGATGCGCAGGCCAACATCGCCTCGCGCCGCTACCGCATCGGCCGGCAATGGCCCTGGTGGACGCCATGGGCCAGCGCCCTCGTGGTCGCCGCCGGCGCCTATGCGCTGTTCTCGGTGAGCCTCGGCCACACCACTGAACTCGTGCTCCACTCGCTGGATGCGATTCTCAAGCGCTGACTGCCTTGCGGACCAGCCTGACCCTTTCGGTGCAGGCCCTGACGATGACCCGGGCCGGTCTGTGAACCGATCATGTTGCCAAAGATCCGCGCCCCGCTCCCATTTCGCGGAAGCGGGGCGACAACACACAACCAGGCTGATTTCCGCCGGCAGGCCACGTCGCCCGCCACGGCCATCAACCGGCCGTCAGGCTCAGAAATCCAGCCCGCCCGGCGCGCCGCCCGGCAGCGCGGGGGCGGCGTCGGCCTTGGGCAGTTCGATCACCGCCGCGTCCGTGGTCAGGATCAGGCCGGCCACCGAGGCGGCGTTCTGCAGCGCGGTGCGCGTGACCTTGGTCGGGTCGACCACGCCGCCTTCCACGAGGTCGCCGTATTCGCCGGTGGCCGCGTTGTAGCCGAAGTTGCCGGAGCCCTCCTCCACGCGCGCCACGATCACGCTGGCTTCCTCGCCGGCGTTGGTGACGATCTGGCGCAGCGGCTCTTCCAACGCGCGCAGCACGATCTTGATGCCGGCCTGCTGGTCCGGGTTGGCGCCGGTCACGCCCTTGACGGCCTGGCGCGCGCGGATCAGCGCCACGCCGCCGCCGGCCACGATGCCTTCTTCCACCGCGGCGCGGGTGGCGTGCAGCGCGTCTTCGACGCGGGCCTTCTTTTCCTTGACCTCGACCTCGGTGGCGCCGCCGACCTTGAGCACGGCCACGCCGCCGGCCAGCTTGGCCACGCGCTCCTGCAGCTTCTCGCGGTCGTAGTCGGAGGTGGCTTCGTCGATCTGGGTGCGGATGCGCTTGACGCGCGCCTGGATCTGCGCGGCGTCGCCGGCGCCGTCGATGATGGTGGTGTTTTCCTTGCCGATCTCCACGCGCGCGGCCTGGCCCAGTTCTTCCAGCGTGGCCTTCTCTAGCGACAGGCCGACTTCCTCTGCCACCACCTGGCCGCGGGTGAGGATGGCGATGTCCTCCAGCAGCGCCTTGCGGCGGTCGCCGAAGCCCGGCGCCTTGACGGCGGCGGCCTTGAGGATGCCGCGGATGTTGTTGACCACCAGCGTGGCCAGCGCCTCGCCGTCGACGTCCTCGGCGATGATCAGCAGCGGGCGGCCAGCCTTGGCCACCTGCTCCAGCACCGGCAGCAGGTCGCGGATGCTGGAGATCTTCTTGTCCACCAGCAGCAGGAACGGCTGCTCCAGCACCACCACCTGCTTGTCGGGGTTGTTGATGAAGTACGGCGACAGGTAGCCGCGGTCGAACTGCATGCCTTCCACCACTTCGAGCTCGTCGCCGAGCGACTTGCCGTCTTCCACGGTGATCACGCCTTCCTTGCCGACGCGGTCGATGGCCTCGGCGATGCGCTCGCCGATGGCGCTCTCGCCGTTGGCCGAGATGGTGCCCACCTGCGCGATCTCGCGGCTGGTGGTGGTCGGCTTGCTGATGCGGCGCAGCTCCTCGATGGCCACCGCCACGGCCTTGTCGATGCCGCGCTTCAGGTCCTGCGGGTTCAGGCCCGCCGCCACGTACTTGACGCCCTCGCGCACGATGGCCTGGGCCAGCACGGTGGCGGTGGTGGTGCCGTCGCCGGCGTTGTCGCTGGTGCGCGAGGCCACTTCCTTGACCAGTTGCGCGCCGACGTTCTGCAGCTTGTCCTGCAGCTCGATCTCCTTGGCCACGGACACACCGTCCTTGGTCACGGTGGGGCTGCCGAAGCTGCGCTCCAGCACCACGTTGCGGCCCTTGGGACCGAGCGTGACCTTGACTGCGTTGGCGAGGATGTTGACGCCTTCCACCACCTTCGCGCGCGCCACGTCGCTGAACACTACGTCTTTCGCTGCCATTGCTGTTGTTCCTGTGTCGTTGTCTGTTGGTCGGATTACGGTGCGGCGGCGCGTCAGCGCTCGACCACGGCGACGATGTCTTCCTCGCGCAGCACCAGCAGTTCCTCGCCGTCCACCTTGACGCCCTGCCCGGCGTACTTGCCGAACAGCACGCGGTCGCCCACGCGCAGGTCGGGCGCGATGCGCTCGCCGGCCTCGTTGCGGCGGCCCGGGCCGACCGCGATCACTTCGCCCTGGTCGGGCTTCTCGGCGGCGCTGTCGGGAATCACGATGCCGGACGCGGTGCGGGTTTCGTTGTCGGACCGCTTGACGAGAACGCGGTCATGCAGGGGACGAAGGCTCATGCTGGCTCCTGGATGGGAAAGGGATTCGGGCCGGGGCGGCGCTGCGCCGTCGATGCGATTCAGCGCGTTTCAGCGCGCGTCGGCACGGTCGATCAGCACTCGGCACCGGCGAGTGCCAAGTATAGAAACGCGCCCCCGCGCCCTCCAACTGCTTGTTTCGCATTTCCTTATCAGGGGCGCCAGGGGGGCACCCAAGGAGGCACCAAGGAAGCGCGCCCGCGCTCAGAAATCGAAATGGCAGGCCACGCGGTGCGCGGCGCCGGCGGGCCGCAGCACCGGCTGCTGCTCGCGGCAGCGCGGCGCGGCATGCGGGCAGCGCGCCTGGAAACGGCAGCCTTGCGGCAGCGCGATCGGCGACGGGATCTCCGCCACCGCGCCGCTCTGTGCGCCACTTTCCACGCGGCTTTCGCTGGACGCCATCAGCGCCCGCGTATAGGGATGCCGGGGATGGCGGATGATGTCGTCGCGGCTGCCCAGCTCCACGAACTCGCCCAGGTACAGCACGCCGATCCGGCTGCTCATGTAGGCCACCACGGCGAGGTCGTGCGAGATCAGCACATAGGTCAGCCCCTGCTGCTGCTGGATGTCCTTGAGCAGGTTGAGGATCTGCGCCTGGATGGAGACGTCGAGCGCCGACACCGGCTCGTCCAGCACCAGCGCGCGCGGCGCCAGGCCCAGCGCCCGCGCGATCGCCACGCGCTGGCGCTGGCCGCCGCTGAGCTCGTTGGGAAAGCGCTGCGCCAGCGTCGGCGCCAGGCCGACGGACTGCAGCAGCGCGGCCACGCGCGCGGCCAGCGCCGGCCCCTTCGCCAGGCCGTGGATGCGCATGGGCTCGGACACGATGTCGCCGATCCGCATCAGCGGGTTGAGCGATGCATAGGGGTCCTGCAGCACCGGCTGCACCAGCCGGTGGAAGGCCTTGCGCTCGCGCGCCGTGCGCGTGGACAGCGGCTTGCCGTCCACGTGCAGCCGGCCGCCGCTGGGCGGCTCGGCCGCCAGCAGCAGGCGCGCCAGCGTGCTCTTGCCCGAGCCGGACTCGCCCACCAGCCCGAAGGTGCTGCCGGCGGCCACCTCGAAATCGACGCCGGCCACGGCATGCAGGGTCTTGCCCTTGCCGAACAGGCCCTTGCGTACCTGGTACTGCTTGCGCAGGTCTTCCGCGCGGATGAATGCGGTGGCTGCGCTCATGCGACCTTCTGCCTGGCGGGAGGAACGGAAACGGGCTGCGCCACGGCGTCGGCGCCCGCGCGGGCGGCCTCCACGCGCTGCGCGGTGTGCCAGCAGGCCACGCGGCGCCGGCCGCCGCCGTCGCCACCGTCATCATCGTCGCCACCCCACTCGAACCAGTTCGGGTAGGCGGCGTGGCAGCGCGCCGCGGCCTCGGGGCAGCGCGCCGCGAAGCGGCAGCCGGGGGCCCAGTCGCGCGGCAGCGGCGGCGTGCCCGGGATGGTCCGCAGCGGCGCGTCGCAGTCGGACAGCGACGGGATCGCGCGCAGCAGGCCTTCGGTGTACGGATGCACGGGATGCGCGAACACCTCGGCGATGGGACCCTGCTCGACGATGCGGCCCGCGTACATGATGGCCACGTCGTCGCAGAACTGCGCGGCCAGCTGCAGGTCGTGCGTGATGAACACGATGGTCATGTCGCGCGTGGCCTGCAGTTCCTTGAGCAGGCCCAGGATCTGCATCTGCACGGTCACGTCGAGCGCCGTGGTGGGCTCGTCGCAGATCAGCAGGTCCGGCGAGCAGGCGATGTTGATGGCGATGGACACGCGCTGGCGCATGCCGCCGCTGAACTGGAACGGATAGCTGTCGAGCCGCTCGGCGGCGGCGGGAATCCGCACCGCCTCCAGCGCCTGGATGCTCAGGCGGCGCAGCTCGCGGCGGTCGGTGACGCCGTGGTGCCAGCGGAACACCTCGCCGACCTGCTCGCCGATGGTCAGCAGCGGGTTGAGCGAGGTCATGGCATCCTGCAGCACCATGCCGATCTGCCGGCCGCGCACCTTGCGCAATTCGCGCGCGGGCAGGCGCAGCAGGTCGCGGCCCTTGAACAGCACCTCGCCGCCGACCACCTTGCCGTTGGCCGGCAGCAGGCCGAGCATGGAGGCGCAGGCCATGCTCTTGCCCGAGCCGGACTCGCCCACCAGCGCCAGCACCCTGCCCTTGCGCACCGCCAGGCTGACCTGGTCGACCGCGGTGATGGTGCCGTTGCGGGTAATCAGTTGCGTGGCCAGGCCACGCGCTTCGAGCAGGATGTCCATGCGTTCCCCGTTCACCAGGTCTGCGGAATGACGGGGTTGAGCTTGCCGCGCAGCGCATCCCCCAGCAGATTGACGGCCAGCACGGTGACGATCAGCACCGCGCCCGGCATCACGCAGACCCACCACGCGGTGCTCAGCTGGCCGCGGCCTTCGGCGATCATCGAGCCCCACGAGGCCGCGGGCGGCTGCACGCCCAGCCCCAGGAAGCTCATGGTAGCCTCGAGAATGATCACGCTGCCGATGTCCAGCGTGGCCAGCACCACGAAGATGCCGGCGATGCCGGGCACGATGTGCCGCAGCATCACCCACGCCGGGCCGGCGCCGGCCAGCCGCGCCAGCAGCACGTACTCGCGCGACTTCAGCGACAGCACCTCGCCGCGCGTGATGCGGGCGAAGCGCGCCCAGTTGGCCAGCGTCAGCACCACCACCAGGTTGCTCATGTTGACGCCGATCACGCCGGCCAGCACCAGCGCCAGGATCACCGCCGGGAACGCCAGCTGCATGTCGGTCAGGCGCATGATGAAGGCATCGGCCACGCCGCCCAGGTAGCCGGCGACCACGCCGAGCAGCGTGCCGAGCACGCCCGCCAGCGTGACCACGATCAGCGCGATCGCCAGCGACACGCGCGCGCCGTGGATCACGCGCGAGAGGATGTCGCGGCCGAGCTGGTCGGTGCCCATCCAGTGCGCCAGCGACGGCGGCTGGAAGGTGTCGGCAAGCGCGATGGCCACCGGGTCGAACGGCGACAGCCACTCGGCCAGCACGGCGCAGGCGCACACCGCCAGCACCACGGCGAGCGCGGCCCAGCGCTGCGCGCGCGCCAGCCGCCGGCGGGAGCGCGCCTGCGTGGCGGCGGGCAGCGCGGGCTCGGCCGGTATTTCGCGGACGGTTTTTCCGGCGGTCTGGCCAATGACAGGCCGCATGGCGGCGCGGACGGTATCAGGCATAGCGGATGCGGGGATCGATCACGGCGTAGAGCAGGTCCACCGCGAGGTTGACCGCGGCGAACACCAGCGCGGCCACCGTCACGGCGGCCTGCACGACCGTGTAGTCGAGATTGTTGATGGAATCGAGCAGCAGCTGCCCCACGCCGGGCCAGGCGAACACCACCTCCACGGAGACGGCGCCGCCGAGCAGCACGCCAAACTGCAGCGAGACGAAGGTGATCACCGGCAGGATGGCGTTGCGCAGCGCGTGGCGCAGTACGATCACGTGCTCGGGCACGCCCTTGATGCGGGCGAACTTCACGTACTCCGAATGCAGCACCGTGGTCATGCTCGACAGCGTCAGCCGCGCCACGCCGGCCGCCGCGTACCAGCCCAGCGCCAGCATCGGCAGGACCAGGTGCGAGACGGTGCCGTAGCCGCCGGTCGGGAACCAGCCGAACTGCAGCGAGAACACCTTGACGAACACCAGGCTGAAGAAGAACGGCGGCGCCGCCTGCCCGAGCACGGTAAAGATGCGCGCGCACTGGTCCGCCACGCCGTCCGGCCACAGCGCCGACGCCACCCCCAGCGGCAGGCCGATCAGCACCGCCACGGCCAGCGCCGCCACCGCCAGCAGCAGCGTGGGCAGCAGCGCCTGCGCCACCACGCCCAGCGCCGGGCGCGAGAAACGGTACGAGGTACCGAAATCGCCGTGCGCCAGGTCCGCCACGAAGCTGGCGAACTGCACCGGCAGCGGGCGGTCCAGTCCCATCTGCTCGCGCAGCACCTGGCGGTCGGCCTCGGTGGCTTCCGGCGGCAGCATCAGATGGGTCGGGTCGCCGATGGCGCGCACCACCGTGAAGATCACGGCGATGACCAGGAAGACCGTCAGCGCCGACTGGCCGATGCGCCTGAGAAGGTAGTTCAGCATCGCAGCTCCCGGCCTATTTCCAGGCCACCTCGCGGAAGTTCAGGCTCCAGCCCGCGACCTGCGGCTTCCAGCCGAGCTGCGGGTCCTGCACGTAGAGCACCTTGGGCTCGGCCAGCAGCACGGCCTGCCCGTCGTCGCGCGCGATCTGCAGCACCTGCCGGAAGATCGCGTCGCGCCGGGCGCGCTCGGACTCGCCGTCCACCTGCGCCACCAGCTTCTCCACTTCCGGGTTGGTGTAGTCCGACCACGTGCCGTCCTTGATGGCGGCGCCGCCGATCACGTGGATCGGGTCGTAGATGGCGTTGCCGAAGCCCATCACCACCAGCGGCCCGCTCTGGTGCGTGTTGTTGAGCCGGTTGTAGGCGATCGAGTCGATCACCTTGATCTGCGTGCGCACGCCGACCTGGCCCCAGTAGGCGGCCAGCGTCTCGCAGATCGCGCGCGGCTGGTTGCTCGGGCAGGTCAGGCTGGTGTCGAAGCCCTTGGCGTAGCCGGCCTGCGCCAGCAGCTGGCGGGCGCGGGCGGCGTCGAACTCGAACGGCTTGAGCGCCGGGTTGCTGCCATACGGGTAGCTCGAAGGAATCAGCGCGTTGAGCTCGGCCGCCTGCCCGCGCAGCACGCTGGCGATCAGGGCCTTCTTGTCGACGGCGTAGTTCAGCGCCAGCCGCACCTCGCGCTTCGACAGCGGCGAGGCCGGGTCGCTGGCGTAGATGCGGATGTGCAGCGGGCTGCCGCCGTCCACCACCTCGGCCGCCAGGCCCTTGTTGGCCGCGAGGCGCTCCAGGTCGGTGGGCGCGACCTCGGTGGCCAGGTCGATCTCGCCGGCCAGCAGCGCGCTGGCGCGGCTGCTGGGCTCGGGGATGACCTTGTAGACCAGCCGCGCCACGCCGGGCTTCTTGCCCCAGAAGCCGTCGAAGCGCTCGAACACCAGCTCGCGCCCGACCTGGTTCTGCACGATCTTCCACGGCCCGGTGCCCACCGGCGCCTGGCCGAAGGCCTCGGCGTTCGGCAGGCCCTGCACGTACTTGCGCGGCACCACGTAGAGATAGCCGGCCAGCTTGTTGAGGAAGGCGCCATCCTTTTTCTTGAGCCGGAACACCACGGTGTGCGCGTCCTTGACCGTGGTGGATTCCACCACCGGCGCGAAGAACGGCCGGCGCGTGCTCTTGCTCTCGGGCTGCAGCACGCGGTCCATCGAGAACTTCACGTCGTCGGCGGTAAACGCGTCGCCGTTGTGGAACTTCACGCCGGCGCGCAGGCGGAAGGTCCACACCAGGCCGTCGGCGCTGATCTCGTAGCCGGTGGCCAGGCGCGGCTCCAGGTTGCCCTGGCGGTCGAAGCCGTACAGCGAATCGAAGGCGTTCCACGCGTACTTGGCCGATTCGATGCTGGGCGGGATCAGCGGGTCGAGGTTGGCCGGCAGCGCCGTGATGGCCACCACCACGGTCTGCCGGTCGACGGCGGGCTTGCCGTTGATGGCTGATGCTGGCGTGGCGAAGCCCCACGCCAGCGCGGCGGCCACGCTGGCGGCCAGGGCCGCCTTGCGGCGGCGGATGTTGCGAGTGTCTTGGGTCATGGCGGATTTCATTTCCACGTCACCTGCCGGAAGTTGAAGCTCCAGCCGGCGACCTGCGGCGACCACTGCAAGGCAGAGTCGGCCACGTAGTTGAGTTGCGGCTCGGCGATCAGCACGGCCTGGCCGTCGTCGCGCGCGAGCTTGAGCAGGCGGTTGAAGATCTCGGTGCGGCGCGCCGGATCGTTGACGCCCTCCACCTCGTCGACCAGCGCCTGCACGGCCGGGTTGTCGTAGTCGGCCCAGGTGCCGTCCCTGGCGATCGAGCCGCCTACCACGTGGATGGGGTCGTAGATGGCATTGCCGAAGTGCGACAGGAACAGCGGGCCGCTCTGGTGCGTGTTGTTGAGGCGGTTGGACGCGGTGGACTCGATCAGCCGGATCTGCGCCTTCACGCCGACCTGCGCCCAGTAGGCGGCGATGGCCTCGCAGAAGGCCCGCTCGAAGGTCGGCGTGGTGCACATCAGGCTGGTGGAAAAGCCCTGCGGATAACCCGCCTCGGCCAGCAACCTGCGCGCCAGCGCCGGGTCGTAGGCGAACGGCTTGAGGCCCTTGTTGGGATCGGTCGGGTAGCTGTCCGGGATGTGCGAGCGCAGCGGCGCGGCGCGCCCGCGGAACACGTTCTTGATCAGCGCGTCCTTGTCGATGGCGTAGTTCAGCGCCAGCCGCACCTGCGGCTTGGACAGCGGCGTCTTCGGGTCATTGGCGTACACGCGCACGAACACCGGGCTGCCGCCCGGCACGGACAGGCTGCGCAGGCCCGGGTTGGCCTGCAGGCGCTCCACCTCGGTCGGCGCGATGTCGGTGGCGAGGTCGACCTCGCCGGCCAGCAGCGCGTTGACGCGGCTGCTGGCCTCGGGCACGAAGCGGTAGACGATGCGGTTGACCTTGGGCGCCTCGCCCCAGAACTGCGCGAAGCGCTGCAGCTCCAGCGACTGGCCGATCTGGTACGACACCACGCGGTACGGGCCGGTGCCGACCGGCTGCCGCGCGAACGCCTCGGGCGAGCCCAGGCCGCGCGTGTAGGCCTCGGGCACCACGTACAGGTAGCCGGCCACCTTGTTGAGGAAGGCGCCGTCCTTCCGGCGCAGGCGGATCACCACGGTGCCGTCGTCGGGCGCCTGCACGCTCTCCACCGCGTTGACGAAGAACGGCCGGCGCGTGCTCTTGGTGGCCGGGTCGAGGATGCGCTCCAGCGAATACTTCACGTCGCGCGCGCTCAGGCTGTCGCCGTTGTGGAACCTGACGCCCTTGCGGATGGTGAAGGTAAACACCAGTCCGTCCTCGCTGATCTTGTACGCGGTGGCCAGGCGCGGCTCCAGGTTGCCCTTGACGTCGAAGCCGTAGGGCGTGTCGAACACGTTCCAGGCGTACTTGGCCGAGTCCACGCTGGGCGCGACCTGCGGGTCCAGGTTGCCGGGGCCGGAGGCGAGCGCCACCACCAGCGTCTGCCTGTCGACGGCGGGCTTGCCGCCCACCGCGTGGGCCGGGCCGGCCGACAGCATCAGGCAGGCGGCGGCCGCGCCGGTCATTCGCAAAACAGCCTTCATGAAACAGGTCCCTCTCTCTGGGTTGGATGATGGATTCACGCCGCTGCGCGCCGCGCGCCGCGCGACACCGCGTGCCGCGCGGCGGCGCGGCCGCCGACGAGACATTCGGCAAGATTGCCGCCGGCCATGTAGAGATGGCCGAAGGCGCTGCCCAGCTCTCCGGCCGCGTACAGGCCCTCGATGGCGCGGCCGCGCACGTCCAGCACGCGCTGGCAGGCGTCGTGCACGGGGCCGCCCTGGGTGTTGATCACCAGCGGCCACACCGGCGCCGCGTAGAACGGCGCGCGCGCCAGCGCCCGCATGGTGGCCGGCGGGCGGCCGAACGCCGCGTCGTGGCCGTCCGCGCAGGCCGCGTTCCACGCCTGCACTGTGTCCGCCAGCGCCGGCGCGGGCACGCCGGTCAGCGCCGCGAGCGCGGCCAGCGAGCCGGCCTCGCGGAAGATGCCCAGCGCCAGCTCGCGGCGGTTGTCCGCGCTCCATGCGAACGACTGCTGCGCGTCATGCGCGACGAAGCGGCCGAGCGGATACATGCCGAAACCGTCCGCGTCGAGCACCATCCACGCCGGCAGGCGCGTGTTGCCGCCGTGGTTGCCGTCGAGATGGGAGAAATGGCGCACCCCGGTGTCGCCGGGATAGGGCTCGTATTCGTTGGCGAAGCGCCGGCCGCGCTGATCCACCAGGATCCACGGCATCACCGGCAGGTGCGCGGTCGGCAGGCCCGGCGTCCACATCGGGAAGTTCTTGACGTAGAGGCCGTAGGGAAACCCGGGGTCGGGGTGGCGAAAGCCATACGGCCCGTGGAAATGCCACATGTGCCAGAGGTCCGCGCCCAGCTCCTGCGCCATGCGGATGCCGTCGCCGGTATTGCCGAGGAAGCTGCCGTTGAGCACCGTGGCCGGCTCCAGCCAGTCGCTCTGCATGCGCGCGTTGGCCTCGAAGCCGCCGCAGGCCAGGATCACGCCCTGGCGCGCCTGCACCGGCAGGCTGCCGTGCGCGTCCTCCAGCTCCGCGCCGCATACCGCGCCGGCGGCGTCGCGCACGAGCCGCGCCACGCGCGTGGCGGTCAGCACCGACACCGGGCGGCGCTCCACGTGCGCCTGCAGCAGCCCGAAGAAGCGTGCCCCGGCGGGCGAGACCTCGCGCACGCGCGGCGGCACCGGATGGCGGAACGCCAGCCCGGCGGGCAGCGCCTGCACCTCGGCGTAGCCGAGCGCCTCGAAGCCCTCGAACGGATAGTTGCCGGGCGCCGGGCGCACCGCCAGCTCGGCGCCGATGTCGCGGGCCAGCGCCGCCAGCCACGCGGGAAAGTCGCGCATGCCGTCGGCCAGCACGCGCAGCACGTCGTCGGGCGTGCGCCCGCCGCAGGTGCGGCGCAGGTAGGCCAGCGCCGCGTCCGCGTCGAAGGCCATGCGCGCGCCGCCCGCCGACACCACCGACAGGCCGCCCGGCGACGGCATCTTCTCCACCAGCAGCACCGCCGCGCCGGCATCCGCGGCCTCGATGGCCGCCGCCGCGCCGGCCGCGCCATAACCGACCACCAGCACGTCGCACGCCAGGCCGCGCGTGCTCATCGCTGGCGCGTGGAGTCGAACGCCTGGCCCAGCGCGGCGGCGCCGATGGTCTGGTGCGTGCGGTCGTGGCCCACGTGCAGGATGTGGGTCTTGAGGTCGCGGATCAGCCGGCCCAGCGGATGGTCGTCGAACAGCGCGGTGGAGCCGGTCAGGCGCCCCAGCGTGTCGGCCGCCAGCACGGCGGCCTGCGCGCAGGTCGACTTGGCCGCCATCGAGAGCAGCTCGGCCTGCTGCACGTCCGGCTGCCGCCACGCGGCGATGGCATGGTCCAGCGCCGCGGCGGCGGCCTGCAGCGCCGCCGTCACCTCGCCCACGTGGGCCTGCACGAACGGATCGGCCACGCGCTCCGGGAACTGCCGCAGCCACGCCAGCGACCAGTGCAGGATGCCTTCGCCCATGCCCAGGTAATTGGCGGTGAAGCCGAGGTGGAAGCGGCCCTGCCAGCGCCCGCGCAGGTACTCGCCGGGCTGGCCCAGCACGTGGCTGGCCGGCACCTCGACCTGATCAAGCCCGATCTGCGGGCTGGCCGCCACGCGCATGCCGCTGGGCGCGTACCAGTTGTCGTCCTGCGCGACGCCGGGCATGCCGGGCTCGACGATCACCATCTGGTGGTTGGCCGCCATGCCCTCGACGCCGTCGAGCGAGGTGAAGACGATGCCGTAGCCGCGCGCCACGCCGTTGGTGGCGTACTGCTTGCGGCCATGCACGCGCAGCCCGCCCGCGTGCGGCGTGGCGGTGGTCTGGAAGCGCGCGGCGCCGGGCGCCAGGCCCGGCTCGCTGCCGATGAACGAGAACAGCGACAGCCCGTGCCGCAGCGGCGCGAGAAAGCGCGCGTGCTGCTCGGGCGTGCCGGCCTCGAGCACGGTCCATACCGCATGGTTGTGCACCTGCAGGCAATGCGCGGTGCCGGGCGACACGCGCGCCACCGCGCGGATCGCCTGCAGGTAGGTGGCGGCCTCGCCGGTGCCCAGGCGGCTGTCGGCGCCGCCGAGCGACTCGGGCAGGGTCAGGCGCAGCCAGCCGCCGTCATGCAGCTCGCGCAGGTTTTCCAGCGGCAGCGCAGCGGCTTCGTGCAGCGCGCGTTCGCGCGGCGCGAAGCGCGTCTGCGCCAGCTGCCGCAGCGCCGCCAGGTCCGGCTGCCGCGCATCGGCGACAGCAGCGGCGGCGACGGGCGCGGGCACATCGGGCAGGCCGGCGGCGCGGGCGGGATCGGTTTCCAGAACGGCGGACATGGAGGGCGTCTTCTTCGATGCGGTTGCCGGGCGACAGGCTTGGCGCCCCGGGCAGGCTGGCAGGCCGCCGCCGCCGCGCCGCCGCTGCCGCGGACGGCGGCGCAACGGACCAAACGAGCGAAGCGGGGGGCGCGCCGCTGGCCTGTGTGCGGCCATGCGGCTCAGTCATGGACAGGCATTGTGCGAATTCCCGCCACGCGCGACAAAGACCGATTTCTCATATGCATGGAAATGCGCGCGGATAACCAAATGCGGAAATCGCGCTTCGGCCACGGCCGCGGATTGATTAACCTGTCGGCTCCCGGCGCGCGCTGCCGTGGCCACCTCCGCGGCAAACGGCGTCGCCGCGCCCGTCCATGCCGCCCGCCGCGGCGGCCCTTCCATGCCTCGCCCATCCCGTTGCGCCATGAGCAAAGAAATCCGACTCAACGCCTTCGCGCTGGCCGCGCCGTCCCACCTGTCGATGGGCTTGTGGCGGCATCCGCGCGACCGCTCGCTGGAGTACAACACGCTGTCCTACTGGACCGACCTGGCCCGCATCGCCGAGGACGGCAAGTTCGACGCGGTGTTCCTCGCCGACGGCATCAGCCTGTACGACGTGTACAAGGGCAGCGCGGACACCGCCATCCGCCGCGCGGTGCAGTTCCCGCGCCTCGACCCGATCCTGCTGGTCTCGGCGATGGCGCACGTCACCACGCACCTGGGCTTCGGCATCACCAGCAGCGTCAGCTACGAGCCGCCCTACCTGTTCGCGCGCCGCATGAGCACGCTGGACCATGTCACCGGCGGCCGCGTGGGCTGGAACATCGTCACCAGCTTCGGCGACAGCGGCACCAGGGCCCTCAACGGGCAGGCCGCGCGCGCCCACGACGACCGCTACGACGTGGCCGACGAATACATGTCGCTGGTCTACCAGTACTGGGAAGGCAGCTGGGAGGACGGCGCGGTGCTGCGCGACCGCGAGCAGGGCATCTTCGCCGACCCGGCGCGCATCCACCAGGTGCGGCACGAGGGCGAGTTCTTCCGCAGCGAGGGCATCCACATCTGCGAGCCCTCGCCGCAGCGCACGCCGCTGCTGTTCCAGGCCGGCACCTCCACGCGCGGCAAGGCCTTCGCGGCCGCGCACGCCGAATGCGTGTTCATCAGCGCGCCCAGCAAGAAGGTGGTCAAGGACGCGGTGGACGACCTGCGCCGGCGCGCCGTGCAGGCCGGGCGCCACGCCAGCGACATCAAGGTGTTCCTGTCGCTGACCGCCATCCCCGCGGCCACCGACGAGCTGGCCCGCGCCAAGTACCAGGACTACCTGCAATACGCCTGCCCCGAGGGCGCGGCGGCGCTGTTCTCGCGCTGGGCCGGCATCGACCTGTCGCGCTACGGCCTGGACGACCCCATCGAGTACATCGACTCCAACCACATGCAGTCGGTGGTGAACAACTACACGCGCGCCGACCCGGAGCGCGTCTGGACCTTCCGCGAGATCCTCGCGCGCGTGGCCATCGGCGGCGGCAGCGCGAGCCTGCTGGTGGGCGCGCCCGCCACCATCGCCGACCGCATGCAGGAGTGGGTCGACGACACCGGCGTGGACGGCTTCAACCTCGGCTACGCCGTCGCCCACGAAAGCTTCCGCGACTTCGTCGACCTGGTGGTGCCCGAGCTGCAGCGCCGCGGCGTCTACAAGCGCGACTACGCCCCCGGCACGCTGCGCGAGAAGCTCTACGGCCAGGGCCAGGCGCGCCTGCCCGACAGCCACCCGGCCAGCCGCCACCGCCACGGCGCGGCCGCCTCTCCAACCACCGCCGGCGCCGCCGCGCCCGCACCGCACGTCACCGCACCGTGAGCAAAGAAATCCGCATCAACGCCTTCGTCACCTTCGCCCCGAGCCACCTGTCGCCGGGCCTGTGGAAGCATCCGCGCGACCAGTCGCTGCAATACCACACCCTCGCCTACTGGACCGAGCTGGCCCGCATCGCCGAGCGCGGCCTCTACGACGCGCTGTTCTGGGCCGACGGCATCAGCACCTACAACGTCTACGGCGGCTCCCACGATCCCGCCATCCGCGGCGCGCTGCAGTTCCCGCGCCTCGATCCGCTGCTGCTGGTGTCGGCGCTGGCGCAAGTCACCACGCACCTGGGCTTCGCCGTCACCAGCAGCACCACCTACGAGCCGCCGTACCAGTTCGCGCGGCGCATGTCCACGCTGGACCACCTGACCAACGGCCGCGTGGGCTGGAACATCGTCACCAGCTTCGGCAACACCGGCACCCGCGCCGTGGGCCTGGGCGACGCGCGCGCGCACGACGAGCGCTACGACGTGGCCGACGAATACATGGCCCTGCTGTACAAGCTCTGGGAAGGCAGCTGGGAAGACGGCGCCGCGGTGCGCGACCGCGAGCGGCAGGTCTTCGCCGATCCGGCCCGGGTGCACGAGATCCGCCACGACGGCCGGTATTTCCACATCGAGGGCGTGCACTACAGCGAGCCCTCGCCGCAGCGCACGCCGCTGCTCTACCAGGCCGGCACCTCGGGCCGCGGCAAGGACTTCGCCGCCGCGCACGCCGAGTGCGTGTTCATCAGCGCGCCGTCGCGCAAGGTGATCCGCGACACCGTGCAGGACACGCGCCGCCGCGTGGCCGAACAGGGCCGCGACCCGGCCTCGGTGCTGTTCTTCATGCTGCTCACGGTCATCGTCGGGCGCACCGAGGAAGAAGCGCGCGCCAAGCTGGCCGACATCGAGCAGCACGTCAGCCTCGAAGGCGCGCTCGCGCTGTTCTCGCGCTGGACCGGCATCGACCTGGCCGGGCGCGACATCGACGCGCCGTTCACCTACGAGAAGAGCGAAGGCATGCAGTCCACCGTCGAGGGCTTCACCATCGCCGACCCCGACCGCGTCTGGACCATCGGCGAGCTCGCGCGCCACAACGCCATCGGCGGCAAGGGGCCGGTGCTGGTGGGCTCGCCTGCGCAGGTGGCCGACGCGATGCAGGCCTGGATGGAAGACACCGGCGTGGACGGCTTCAACCTCAGCTACACCATCATGCCCGACTCGCACCGCGACTTCGTCGACCTCGTGGTGCCCGAGCTGCAGCGCCGCGGCGTCTACAAGACCGCCTACCAGCCCGGCACCCTGCGCGAGAAGCTCTACGGCCCGGGCCACGCCCGGCTGGGCGGCGATCATGCCGCCGCGCGCTACCGCGTGCCGGAGGCCGGCACCGCTGCCGTCACCACGGCCGACACAAGCGCCAGCACAACCGCCAGCACCGCCACCGCCTGACGCACCGATTCCGCCTCGCGCAAGGCCGCCGCGCGCCGGGCACCACACCCCACGTATCTCCGCCATGACCCATACCGACTTCCCGTCCGCGCCCGCCGCCGGCGCCCTGCCTTCCGCCACCGCCGCCCATCCCGCCCCGCCGGGCCAGGCCCTGCCGCCGGCCGGCGACGTGGCCACGCTGTTGCGGCGCGCCCAGGCGCTGCTGCCCGAGATCGGCCGCGAAGCGGCGCGGCGCGAGCAGCAGCGCGAGCTGCCCTATGCGCTGGCCCGCCGCATCGCCGACGCGGGCCTGCTGACCTTCCGCATTCCCAAGGCCTACGGCGGCCCCGGCGGCAGCATGCGCGACACCATCCGCTTCCTGATCGACCTCGCCGCCGTCGACTCCAACATCACCCAGGCCCTGCGCCCCAACTTCGGCCTGATCGAGGCGCTGCTGGCCGGGCAGGACAACGAGGCCGAGCGGCAACTGTGGTTCGGCCGGCTGCTGGCCGGCCAGATCGTCGGCAACGGCGGCGTGGAGCGCGGCGGCAAGCACGGCGAGATCCGCGCCACCATCGTGCGCCGCGACGGCCACTACGTGGTCAACGGCACCAAGTTCTACAGCACCGGCGCGCTCTACGCCGACTGGGTCAGCTCCATCGCCCTGAACGAGGACGGCAAGGAAACCCACTTCGTGGTGCCGCGCGGGCGCGCCGGCATGGAGCTGGTGGACGACTTCGACGCCATCGGCCAGCGCCTCACCGCCAGCGGCACCACCCGCTTCACCGACCTGCGCGTCGAGCCGGAGGAGCTGCGCACCAGCTACTTCCCGCGCGACCGCCGCAACCCCGTGACGCCGCTGTTCCAGCTGTTCCTGGCCGCCGCCGAGGCCGGCATCGCCCGCAACGCGCTCAACGACGCGGTCTGGTTCGCCCGCAACAAGGCGCGCCCGATCAAGCACAGCTCGGCCGAGCGCTCGGTGGACGACCCCTACATCCAGGAAACCATCGGCCAGATCGCGGCGCTGGCCTTCGCCGCCGAGGCCGCCACCCTGCGCGCCGCCGACGCCATCGACGCGGCCTGGGCCGACCGGCTCGGCGACGCCGCGCTGACCGAGGCCTCCATCGCCGTGGCGCAGGCGCAGTACTTCGCCGTCGACGCCGCGCTCAAGAGCGGCGAACTCGCCTTCGACGCGGGCGGCGCCTCGTCCTGCGACCGCCAGTACAACCTCGACCGGCACTGGCGCAACGCCCGCACCGTGGCCAACCACAACCCGCGCCAGTGGAAGGCGGCGGCGGTGGGCGCGTGGCTGCTCAAGGACCAGCCGCCGCCGACCACGGGCCTGTTCTGATTCGGTGTGCCGAAGCGCCGGGCGGCGCCGCGGCGAAGCCGCCCGCAAGCCACTCCGGCGACGGATCGCGGCGCCGGGGCACCCTGCCCGCGCCGCCGGCCCGCCGCGGGCGGGCGGCCGCGGCGGCGCATCGTCCATCCGCCGGCCCGGCTCCCGCCGGAGTGGCCCCCGCGTCGCAGGCGTTCCTCCCGGCCTGCCCCCGCTTACCCCTTTCGCCGGTCAGGCTACGCGTGCCGCCGGCGGCAACCTGCGCTATTGTTCCGGGCAGCGCAGACCGCGAGACGAAATCCCTCGTCCAGAACATGGGGCGCGCTGGATTAACCTTTTTGGGGAGCAACTCAGATGTCCGAATTCCGTTCCGAAACCGACTCGATGGGCGCCATCGACGTCCCCGCAGACCGGTACTGGGGCGCGCAGACGCAGCGTTCCATCATCAATTTCCCGATCGGGGTGAGTCGGTTCCGCTGGCAACGGCCGGTCATCCGCGCGCTGGGCATCCTCAAGCGGGCCGCCGCCGAGGCCAATGCCGAACTGGGCGAGCTGCCCAAGGACCTCGCCGCGCTGATCGTGCAGGCCGCCGACGAGGTCATCGCCGGCAAGCTGGACAGCCATTTCCCGCTGGTGGTGTTCCAGACCGGCTCCGGCACGCAGTCCAACATGAACGCCAACGAGGTGATCTCGAACCGCGCCATCGAGATCGCCGGCGGCGAGATCGGCAGCAAGAAGCCGGTGCACGCCAACGACCACGTCAACCGCGGCCAGAGCTCCAACGACACCTTCCCCACCGCCATGCACATCGCCGTGGTGGAGCAGATCTACACCAAGCTGCTGCCGGCGGTGGAAGCCCTGCGCGACACGCTCGCGGCCAAGGCCACGGCCTACAAGGACATCGTCAAGACCGGCCGCACCCACCTCCAGGACGCCACCCCGATCACGCTCGGCCAGGAGATCAGCGCCTGGGTCGCGCAGATCGACTTCGGCCTGAACGCGGTCAAGGCCGCGCTGCCGGGCCTGCTGGAACTGGCCATCGGCGGCACCGCCGTGGGCACCGGGCTGAACGCGCACCCGCGCTTCGGCGCGCGCGCGGCGGCCTACATCGCCACGCTGACCGGCCATCCGTTCGTCGACGCGCCCAACAAGTTCTTCGCGCTGTCCGCGCACGACGCGCTGGTGCAGGCCTCGGCCGCGCTGCGCACGCTCTCCGGCGGGCTGATGAAGATGGCCAACGACGTGCGCTGGCTGGCCTCGGGCCCGCGCTGCGGCATCGGCGAGCTCAACATCCCCGAGAACGAGCCGGGCTCGTCGATCATGCCCGGCAAGGTCAACCCGACCCAGTGCGAAGCCATGACGATGGTGTGCGCGCAGGTATTCGGCAACGACGCCACGGTCGCCTTCGCCGGCAGCCAGGGCAACTTCCAGCTCAACGTGTACAAGCCGGTGATGGTGCACAACGTGCTGGAGAGCATCGAGCTGATCGCCGACGCCAGCGTGGCCTTCAACGACCACTGCGCGGTCGGCATCGAGCCGAACCTGCCGAAGATCGCCGAGAACCTCGACAAGAACCTGATGCTGGTGACGGCGCTGAACCGCCATATCGGCTACGACAAGGCCGCGGCCATCGCCAAGAAGGCGCACAAGGAAGGGCTCACGCTCAAGGCCGCGGCGCTGGCGCTGGGCTACCTGAGCGAGGAAGACTACGCGCGCTGGATCGTGCCGATCGAGATGACGCATCCGAGCGCCTGACACGCCTGCCGCCACGCCTGGCCGGTCCGGCGCATCGGGCCGGCCGCGCCGCTAGGCGCCGGCCGGCCCGAACGGCGTGCGCGCGCGCGGCTCCAGCGACGTCACCACGCGCTGCAGCAGCGCGATGAACTGGCGCCGCTCGGCCGCGTCGAACGGCGCCATCAGCGCGTCGTAGGCGGCGTCGGCCATTTCCATCGAGCGCGACAGCGCCTTGCGCCCCTTGGCCGAGAGCGCGAGCTGGCGCTGGCGGCGGTCGTCGGCCGAGGTCTCGCGCGTGACCCAGCCGCGCTCCTCCAGACTCTGCGCCACCTGCGAGACACTGACCTTGTTCACGCCGAGCGCGCGCGCCACGTCGTTCTGGCTGGCGCGCTCGATGTTGTGGAGCGCGATCAGCACGGCGTATTGCGACGGCGTCAGCTCCAGCGCGGCGAAGCTGTCCTCGAAGATGGCGACGGAGATCTGGTGCGCGCGCCGCAGCAGGAAGCCGGGACGGGAATAGAGTTGGGACAGGCGCTCGACCTCGGTGGTGGACATAGGGATACGAAAGTGGGTGGAATGGGGTGTCACGCGGCCTGGTGGCCGCTGAGCTCCTCTCCGGCGCGCCGGGGCAGCGCCCGGTAGCGCGGCAGCGCGGCGCAGGCGAACAGCGCCACCGCCACGAACGCGAGCGAGAAGTCGGCGCCGGCGGGCTCGGCGCGGCCGCCGAGCCGGGTCGACCACTGCACGGCCAGCGCCGACAGCGAAATACCCAGCATGATAGCGAGTTGCCAGCCCATCGTGTTCAGCGTGGTCGCCGCGGCCACCTTCGCCGGCGGCAGGTCGGCATAGGCGAGCGCGGTCAGCGCGTTGAACTGCACGGCGCGGAAGAAGCCCGCCAGCGACACCACCGCGCCGATTCCCAGCAGGTTCCAGCGCGGCAGCACGAACAGCGCGCAGGCCGCCAGCGCGAGCGCGCACATCAGCCCGTTCCACAGCAGCACGCGGCGAAAGCCCCAGCGCCGCAGCATGGCCGTGGTGCGGGTCTTGGTGAAGAACGCGACCACGCCGCTGGCCAGCAGCACCACCCCGCTGTGCAGCGCGCTGAAGCCGAGCCCGATCTGCAGCATCAGCGGCAGCAGGAACGGCAGCGCGCCATACCCCACGCGCACCAGCGCGCCGGCCCAGAAGCCGGTCGAGAAGGTGCCGACCGAGAGCAGGCGGAAGTCCAGCATGGGCCGCGCCAGCCGGCGGAACTGGCGCGCGTGCAGCCAGGCCAGCAGCGCCAGCAGCGCCGCCAGCGCGGCCAGCAGCGGCGCGTCGAACGCATGGCGCGCGCGCTCCAGCATGACCACCACGAGCGTCAGCACCACGGCGGCCAGCAGCCATTCGCGCGGGTGGAACACGGCGTCGGTGCGCTCGCGCAGTTGCGGCATCGCGCGCCGCGAAGCCAGCAGGCCCAGCAGCCCGACCGGCACGTTGATCAGGAACACCCAGTGCCACGACAGCCATGCGCACAACAGGCCGCCGAGCGGCGGCCCCAGCATCGGGCCGAGCATGGCCGGCGTGATCATCCACGCCAGTGCCTCCACCAGTTGCGCCTTGCCGACCAGGTGCACGATGGCGGTGCGCCCGACCGGCACCATCATCGCCGCGGCGCTGCCCTGCAGCGCGCGCGCCAGCGTCAGCGCCGGCAGGCTCGGCGCCAGCGCGCACGCGGCCGAGCTGGCCACGAACAGCGCCACGGCGGCCTGGAACACGGTGCGCGTGCCGTGGCGCGCGGCCAGCAGCCCGCTGAGCGGGATGAAGATCAGCGAGCACAGCAGGTAGACCGTCATGGTCAGGTTGAGGCTGAGCGGATCGACGCCGAACGCGCGCGCGATGTCGGGAATCGCCGGGCTGACGATGGTGGCGTCGAGCTGCTCCATGAAGAAGGCCATGCCGACCAGGATGGAGAGCGGGCGGAAGTCGGCCTGTGCGGCTTTGGCGGCTGTGGCGGTCGAAGCGTGCTGGGATGGCATGAGCGGGGAAACGGAAACCGGGGAGGAAAAGGCAACGGGCCGGACCAGGCCGGACCCCGATTCTCGGCGCTGCGCGGGCGCAATGGAAATGCGATTAGTAAATATGCTAACTATTAATCGGTCGTTGGTTGGCCGGCGCGCTGCCTATACGATGCGATCCATTCCTTGCAGCCGGCGCGCTCGCGCGCCGGCCCATCACCACAGAAGACACGGAGCGACACCGATGGCGGTATTCGAACTCGTCAGCGCCGACTGGCTGGCACAACACGCAGGCGCCGCGGGCGTGGCCGTCATCGACAGCCGCCCGCAGGCCGACTACTGGGAAGGGCACATCCCGCACGCGCGCCATCTCGATGCCGCGCTGCTGTCGCTGCCGCGCACCGACGCGCCCGCGCTGGCGCGCTTCCACACGCTGCTGGGCTGGACGCTGTCCGCGCTGGGCATCGCGGCGGACACGCACGTGGTGGTGGCCGGCGCGCAGAACGAGGTCAATGCCGCGCGCGTGGCCTGGGCGCTGGCCTATGCCGGCGTGGCGCGCATCGCGCTGCTCGACGGCGGGCTGAAGGCGTGGGGCGGCGCGCTCGACCGTGCCGCGCCGGCGGTGCGGGCCACGCGCTTCGTGCCGCAGCCGCGGGCCGCCTATCTCGCCACCGCCGAGGAAGTGCTGGCGGCCACGCAAGGCGGCGCGCGCGTGATCGACGCGCGCGAGCACGACGAATACGCGGGCCTGCGCAGCAACGCCCGCCGCAACGGCCGCGTGCCGGGCGCGCGCTTCTGGGACACGCGCCAGGAACTCGGCGCCGACGGCCGCTTCGCGCCGCGCGCGCAGCTTGCCGCGGCGCTGGCGCAGGTCGCCGCGCCCGGCGAGCGCGCCATCGTCTACTGCGGCGGCGGCGGGCGCGCCGCGCGCGCCTTCGTGGCACTGCAGCTTGCCGGCCACGCGGACGCGGCGGTCTATCCGGCCTCCTGGAACGAGTGGGGCAACCTCGACCAGTACCCGGTCGACGCAAGCGCCATCGCCATCCCCGCCGCCGCCGCCGCGCCCGCGGCCTGAACCGGCACGCGGCCCGCCCTCCTCTCTCGCACAACCTTTCCCGATCACATCATGAACGGCATCTTCGTCGACGACGAAAAACTGGACCGGATCCAGTCCAGGGTCCTGGACATGCGCCGCTACCACGGCGCGCCCGCCACCTTCGAGGGCGTCACGCTGACGCCCTATTCCGCCACCGTGGGCGCGCGCGTCACCGGCCTGCGCATCGGCCCGCATGCCGGGCCCGGCGCGGCGCTGCGCCGCTTCCTCTACGACGGCATCCTGCGCCACGGCTTCCTGAGCTTCGCGCCGGGCACGGTGGCGCTGGAGGACTTCGAGCAACTGGTCGCGCTGTTCGGCACGCCGAAGCTGATGAACACGCCGTACACGCCGGAGACCGGCAAGGACGGCCAGCTCAACGCGATCGACTCGTCGATCAAGAAGACCCGCATGAACTACATCTGGCACATGGACCAGGTGTTCCAGCCGACACCGCCGCCCTTCACCGCGCTGTTCGCGCAGGCCGCGCCGCAGGTCGGCGGCGACACGCTGTTCGCCAACGCGACCGCCGCCTACGACCTGCTCGACCCGCTGTTCGCCGCCTACCTGGAGACGCTGAGCGCGGTGCACGACGTGGAGGCCCAGGGTTTCCTCACGCTGGCCTACCACGACCTCGCGCAGCGCGCGGCGCAGCGCGAGAAGCATCCGCCCATCGAGGTGCCGCTGGTGCGCACGCACCCGGAGACCGGCCGCAAGCAGATCTTCGCCAACGAGCTCTATACGCAGCGCATCCTCGGCGTCACGCGCCGCACCAGCCAGGCGCTGCTCGACGTGCTGTTCGACGCGCTGGGCGCGCCCGAGGTGCAGACGCGCCACCGCTGGGAAGACGGCACGGCGCTGATCTGGGACAACCGCACCGTGCAGCACCGCGGCGTGGCGGACTTCGGCCAGGGCCGGCGCGTGCTGCACCGCGCGCTGGTGGTGTGAGCGCGCTTGCGCCGCGCCAGCCTCACGCGCCTTTGACCAACAGGACATCCATGCAACGCAGGCAATTCCTCCTTACCCTCGGCGCCGGCCTGGCGCCGCTCGCGCCGCTCGCGGCCTTCGCGCAGGCGTCCGGCGTGCGCATCACGCTGCCTTCGCCAGGCAGCGCGGGCTCGGTGTGGCGCCCGCTGATCGACCGCTACAAGCTCAACACGGACCCGGCCCTCAAGCTCGACTGGGTCACGGCCGATCCCGGCAAGATGCAGGTGCAGCTCAGCGCCGGCTCGCTCGACGTGGGCGTGTTCGGCGCGGTCGGGCTGGCCACGCTGGCCAACCGCGGCAGCGACATCGTGCTGTTCGGCCCCGCGCTGAACAACCACGGCCGCTGGCTGGTGCGCGGCGACAGCGGCCTGCGCGCGCCGAAGGACCTGGTGGGCAAGCGCATCGCCACCACCGCCGAGACCAGCGAGACCTACCAGCAGGCGCGCATCGCCGCCTCGCTGATCGGCATCGACCTCAAGAAGGACGTCAAGGTCATCCACGGTTCCCCGACCGCCAACCTCGCGCTGTTCGAGCGCGGCGACGTCGACGCGATCATCACGCTGGAGCCGACCGCGACGCGGCTGGTGGCGCGCGGCGCGCGCGAGATCGCGCGCGTGGCCGACATCTGGAAGCAGGCCACCGGCCAGCAGGAAGACCCGATCCTGGTCGGGCTGGCCGCGAGCCGGAGCTGGTACGAGAGCAACACCGCCACCGCGGCCAAGCTCGGCGCGCTGTTCCAGCGCGTGAGCGGCTCGTTGCGGCAGAACCCGGCGCAGCTGCGCGAGATCGCGCCCGAGATCGGCTTCAAGGCCGACGAGGCGCGCGCCATCGAGCTGCTGCCGTCGCGGCTGGCGCCCGCCTACGCGACCCGGTGGGACGCCAGCGTGTTCGCCACCATCGACAAGCAGATCGAGGTGGCGGTCAAGCTCGGCGTGCTCGACCGCGCCCCGGCGCGCAAGATCTACGTGCAGGCCTGATGAATACCGATCACATCATTCTCGAGCGCCCCGCCGCGCCGCCCGGCCGGCGCGGCACGCTGGCGCTGCGCCTGCGCGCGGCGGCCGCGCGCTTCGGCCCGCAGGCGCTGTTCTTCGTGCTGCTGGCGGCCGGCTGGGAAGGCATGGCGCGCGTGTTGCACTCGCCGCTGGTGCCGGGCACCGCGGCCATCGCGCGCGAGCTGGTGGCGATCAGCGTGAGCGGCTTCGCCTTCAGCGAGATCGGCGTGACCTTCCTGCGCATGTCGCTGGGCTTCCTGCTGGCGCTGGTGTTCGCGCTGCCGATCGGCATCGCGTCGGCGGTGTCGCGCTTCGCCGAGCGCTTCTTCGAGCCCGGCATCATCCTCGGCCTGACCGTGCCCGGCCTGGTGTGGGCGCTGCTGTGCGTGATCTGGTTCGGCGTCTCGCTGACCTCGCCGGTGGTGGCGGTGGCGCTGGGCGTGCTGCCCTCGCTGGTGATCTCGGTGCAGCAGGGCGTGCGCTCGCTCGACCACGAGATCGTGGAGATGGTCCGCGTGTTCCGCCTGCCGGGCGCCACGGTATTGCGCAAGGTGTGGCTGCCGCTGCTGTACAGCTTCATCGTGTCGGGCTGCCGCGTGGGCTTCTCGATCGCGTGGAAGGTCATCGTGCTGGTCGAGATCTTCGGCATGTCCAACGGCGTGGGCTACCAGCTCAACGCGCAGTTCAGCACGCAGAACGTCGAGGGCGTGATCGCCTGGACCATCGCCTTCTGGGCGGCGATGATCGTGGTCGAGCACGGCGTGTTCCGCACGCTCGAGGCGCATGCGAACCGCTGGAAACGGGGCGGCGCATCATGAGCAGCGACATCCGCATCGAAGGCGTGGCCAAGCGCTTCGCGCCGCGCGGCACCGACGCCGCGCGCACCATCCTCAGCCAGGTGGACCTGACCGTGCGCGCCGGCGAGTTGGTGGCGCTGGTGGGGCCGTCGGGCTGCGGCAAGTCGACGCTGCTGAACCTGATCGCGGGCCTCGACCGGCCCAGCCAGGGCCGCGTGGCCTTCGACCGCAGCCAGGACGCGATCAGCCTGAGCGTGGTGTTCCAGCAGCCGCGGCTGCTGGACTGGCTCAGCGTCGAGGAGAACATCGGCATCGTGTTCGAGGGACGCGCCGTCGATGCCGCCGAGCGGCCGCGCGTGGTGCGCGAACTGCTGCGCAAGGTCGAGCTCTCCGAGCACGGGCGGGCCTACCCGCAATTCCTCTCGGGCGGGCAGAAGCAGCGCGTGTCCATCGCCCGGGCGTTTGCCGTGCAGCCGGACGTGCTGCTGCTCGACGAGCCGTTCAGCGCGCTGGACGAGCTGACCGCGCGCCGGCTGCGCAGCCTGCTGCAATCGTTGTGGCTGGACGAAAGCCGGCCGCGCCCCACGGGCGTGCTGGTCACGCACAACATGCTCGAAGCGGCCTTCCTCGCCGACCGCATCGCCGTGATGGGCGGCAGCCCGGCCGGCGTGCAGCAGGTGATCGAGGTGGACGTGCCGCGCCCGCGCCATCCCGACGACCCGGCGCTGTTCGAGGTCCACCGCAAAGTGATGGAAGCGCTCCAGGGCTGAAGCGCGCCGCGCGGACGACGAAACGGGGCCGGGCCTGGACGAACGGCCCGGGTGGCCCCGCCGATCAGGCGCCGCCGGCCGAACGCGCCTGCTCGTGCCCGCGCTGGCACGGCATGCAGCGCTTGGCGGTCGGGTAGGCCTGCAGGCGCTCGTACGGGATGGGCGCCCCGCACTCCACGCACACGCCATAGGTATGCCCGGCCAGCCGGACGCGCGCGGCGGCGATGTCGGCCAGCTCCACGCGGTGGCGCGCCACCATCGCCTGGTCCGCGTCGTCTTCCTCGGCGATGTCGGACGCATCGCCCGGCTCGGGCCGCGTGGCGACGACGCGGGCGGCCTGCGCCGCCTCGATCTGCCCGCGCAGTTGTTTTTCCCGGCCATCCAGCACCAGGGCCAGGCCGTTGCGTTGCTCGTCGGTCAGTGCAGTCAGTGCCGCCATCATGGGTCTCCGCTCGCGCCGATGCGCGTTCACTCCATTCTGCAACGTCGTCCGCCATCGGATTTGCGCTGCATCAAGCGCCGTGGCGGCACGTGGCCAATACTGCGGTTAGCGTCATCCACGGCGCCCGCCCGGCGGCGACGCCGCGTGCCGGGCGCGTCTCCGGGCACCCGCACGGGCACGGACCGGACTCATCTGGCAAGGACAGCATGGAACAACGGCACCGACAATTCTCCCTGGTCTACCTGCTGGCGGCCCTGCTGCTGATGGCGGCCATGCAGACCCTGCTGCGCACCGGCGCCGAGCAAGGCCTGGCGTACAGCGACTTCAAGGTCCTGCTCAAGGCCGGCAAGCTGCACGACCTGGTGGTCGGCGAGCGGGAAATCCGCGGCACGGTGGACACCCGCGACCTCGGCACCATCCTGGCCGGCCCGCAGGCCGACGCGCTGCGCGGCGCGGGCGGCGGCGAGCGCCGCTTCACCACGGTCCGGGTCGGCGACCCGGCGCTGACGCAGGACCTGGAGGCGGCGAAGATCCGCTTCGTCGGCGACGTCGACAGCCAGTGGCTCGGCACCCTGCTCTCCTGGGTGCTGCCCGCGCTGATCTTCGTCGCCATCTGGGGCTATTTCCTGCGGCGCATGGGCTCCGCCACCGGCGGCCTGCTGGAGATCGGCAAGAGCCGGGCGCGCATCTACATGCAGACCGACACCGGGGTCACGTTCGCGGACGTGGCCGGCATCGACGAGGCCAAGGCCGAGCTGATGGAGATCGTGGAATACCTGAAGGCGCCGGAGCGCTTTCGCCGGCTCGGCGGCAAGCTGCCCAAGGGCGTGCTGCTGCTGGGCGCGCCGGGCACCGGCAAGACGCTGCTGGCGCGGGCCGTGGCGGGCGAGGCGGGCGTGCCGTTCTTCAGCATCAGCGGCGCCAGCTTCGTCGAGATGTTCGTCGGCGTGGGCGCGGCCCGCGTGCGCGACCTGTTCACGCAGGCCGAGGCCAAGGCGCCCTGCATCATCTTCATCGACGAGCTCGACGCGCTCGGCAAGGCGCGCGGCTTCGGCATGGCCGGCGGCAACGACGAGCGCGAGCAGACCCTGAACCAGCTGCTGGTGCAGATGGACGGTTTCGACACCAACAAGGGCGTCATCATCATGGCCGCCACCAACCGCCCGGAGATCCTCGACCCGGCCCTGCTGCGCGCCGGCCGCTTCGACCGGCACGTGCCGCTGGACCGGCCCGACCTGCGCGGGCGCGAGCAGATACTGCAGGTGCACGTGCGCGGCGTGCGGCTCGCGCCCGGCACGCAGATCGCGCAGATCGCCGCGCGCACGCCGGGCTTCGCCGGCGCCGACCTCGCCAACCTGGTCAACGAGGCGGCGCTGCTGGCCGCGCGCCGCGGCAAGGACGCGGTCGACATGGCCGATTTCGACGACGCGCTGGAGCGGATCGTGGGCGGCCTGGAGAAAAAGAACCGCGTGATGAATCCGCTCGAGAAGCGCATCATCGCCTACCACGAGGCCGGGCACGCGCTGGTCGCCGAGAACCGCCCGTATGCCGACAAGGTGTCGCGGATCTCGATCATTCCGCGCGGGATCGCGGCGCTGGGCTATACCCGGCAGACGCCGTCCGAGGACCGCTACGTGCTGCGCAAGAGCGAGCTGCTCGACCGCCTGGACGTGCTGCTGGGCGGGCGCCTCGCCGAGGAACTGGTGTTCGGCGATGCCTCCACCGGCGCCCAGGACGACCTGCAGCGCGCGACCGACATGGCGCGCCAGATGGTCACGCGCTACGGCATGGGCGAGAAGCTCGGCTTTGCCACCTACGAGCGCCTGGCCAGCCCGCTCGAGCCCGATCCGGCGGCGGCGCCGCGCGAGCCGCGCGACTACAGCGAGCGCACCGCCGAAGCGATCGACGACGAGGTGCGGCACCTGCTGGCCGACGCCGGCGAGCGCGTGCGGCAGACCTTGCAGACCCGGCGCGCCGAGCTGGCGGCGCTGGCGGACCTGCTGCTGGCCACCGAGGTGGTCGACCGCGCGGCCCTCGACGCCTTGCTGCATGCGCCGCCGGCGCAGACGCCAACGACGCCGCAGACGCCGCCGGCCGCGCAGCCCGGCGCGGTCGCGCACGCCTCCTGACGCCTGACGCCCGGCGCCCGGCGCCGCCGGCCCTCCGGCCGGGAAGCGCGGGCCTGCCGATTGCCAATTGCCAATTGCCGATCGCCGATCGCCGATCGCCGGTTCTAGGCCGCGTCCACCCGCCGGCAGACCGCCGGCCGCCCGTCTCCGGCGACGCGAAGATCGCCCCCCGCCCCGGCGCCGGCCGGCATCACCGCCGCCGCGCCGGCCTTGGGCCGCGGCGGGCGCCACCAGTCCGGCCCCGACGCGCATCCCGCGCAAAGCAGCGCGGCCAGTCCCGCGGCGCCGCACCAGGCGCGCGCGCGGGCGCCGCCGCCAATCCGGACCGCCGTTTTCGTCGTCATTCGCTGTTCCTCCGTCGATGCCCGTGCGGGCGTTGCCATCGCGGCCGGCGCGCCGGCCGCGTCAGTACATCAGGAAGCGCGCGCGCTGCGCGGCGAAGCCGGCGCCCTGCGCCGACACCGCCCGCTCGACCTCGGCCAGCGGCGCGTGCGCGTCGATCAGGCGCCAGGCCTCCGCCGAGCCCAGCGACGCGCGGATCGCGGGCAGGTCGAACTGCTTTGCGTGGAGCGCGTGCAGCGCGATCGCCAGCGCCAGCCCGAGCCGGCCCGGCGGCCTCGGCGCCGCGCCGGGCCGGATCGACACGCCCTGGCACAGGCGGCCGCGATAGCGGCCTTCGGTCGGCACGAAGCTGGTGGCCTCGAAGCGCGCGCCGGCATCCAGCGCGTTCAGGTAGGCGGCCAGTTCCCGCGCGGCGATCCACGGCGCGCCCACCAGCGCGAACGGCGTCGGCGTGCCGCGCCCCACGCTGACGTTCGCGCCCTCGATCAGGCCGACGTCGGCATACAGGTCCAGTTGCGCCGCGTCGCGCAGGTTCGGCGAGAGCGGCACCCAGCCCAGGCCGGTGTCGGCGAAGCGCATGCCGCGCGTGTAGCCCTGCATGGCGACGACGCGCAGGTCGGCGCCGATGCCCAGCTCGCTGTTGAACATCCGGGCCAGCTCGCCCACGGTCATGCCGTGCAGCAGCGGCAGCGGGAAGTAGCCGGTAAACGACGCCTGCCCGGGGTCCTGCGGCGGGCCGCCGAAGCGGTCGGCGCCGAGCGGATTGGGCCGGTCCAGCACGAAGGCCGGCACGCCGCGCGCGGCGGCGGCCTCCAGCATGTAGCCGAGCGTGGTGATGTAGGTAAAGAAGCGCACGCCGGCGTCCTGCACGTCGAATACCAGCGCGTCCACGCCCGCCAGCGTCGCCGGCGCGAAGCGCCGGTGCGCGCCGTACAGGCTGTGGACCGGCACGCCGGTGCCCGCGTCGACCGCATCGCCGAGCGGCGCGTCGACATCGCTGCCCAGGCCGTGCTCGGGCGCGAACAGCGCCGCCAGCGTGACACCGGGCGCGCGCGCCAGCACGTCCGCGGTGCGGGCGCCGCTGCCGTCGAAGCCGCTGCGGTTGGTGACAAGCCCCACGCGCAGGCCCGCCAGCGGCGCGAACGCCTGCGCCTCCAGCACGTCGATGCCGCTGCGCACCGGCCCCGCGGCCGGCGGCAGGCGCATGCTCCACGCCAGCGCCGCGGCGGTGCCCGGCACGGCGGCGCCGATCGCCCGCGCGGCCAGCGGCGGCGTCTCGCTGGCCAGCAGCGCCAGCACCTGCTGCCGCAGCGGCGCGGCGTTGCCCTGGTCGCCGGGATGCAGGCGGCTGCTCAGGATCACGGCGAAACGCCCGCTCACCATGTCGATCCACACGCCGGTGCCGGTGTAGCCGGTCTGCTCCAGCATCCCCAGCGGCGGCAGGCGGTCGCGGCTGGCCGCGAGCGGCGCGGCCAGCGCCCAGCCCAGGCCGCGCCACGCGCCGGCGGCCAGCGGCGTGGCCGGCGCCGCCAGCAGCGCGACGCTCTCGGGCCGCAGCACGCGGGTGCCGCCGGCCTGCCCGCCGTTGAGGATCATCTGCGCGAACCGCGCCAGGTCCGCCGCGGTGGAAAACAGGCCGGCATTGCCGGCCACGCCGCCCAGGCGCGCCGCGGTGGGGTCATGGACGAGGCCGCGCAGCATCCGGCCGCCGCGCGGCGCCGTCGGCGCGGTCCGGGCCACGGTCTGCGGGCCGGGCAGGAAGCCCGTGTCGCGCATGCCCAGGGGCGCGAAGACGTGGTCGCGGCACCATGCGTCCAGCGGCTGTCCGGCCACGCGCCGGACCAGTTCGCCGAGCACGACGAAATTGACGTCGCTGTAGATGACGCGCTCGCCGGGCGGCGCCACCGGCGCCAGGTTCATCGCCTCGCGCAAGGCGTCGCCGTCGCCCGCGCGCCGGCGCGGCGGCAACCCGGCGGGCAGGCCCGAGGTATGCGCGAGCAGTTCGCGCACGGTGATGGACTCCTTGCCAGCGGCGCCGAACGCCGGCAGGTAGCGGACCACCGGCGCGTCCAGCGAGACCGCGCCGCGCTCGCTCAGCTGCAGCACGGCGGTGGTGGTGGCGATCACCTTGGTGACGGAGGCGAGGTCGAACACGGTATCGGCGCTCATCGCCTCGCTCGCCGGCAGGACCGCGCGCCGGCCGGCGGCCAGCTGGTAGCGGATGTGCCCGGCGTCGCCGGCCAGCACGACCGCGCCGGGAATGTTGCCGGCGCCGATCTGGCCCTCGACGATGGCGCGCAGCTGTTCGCGCGCGGCGGCCGTCGCCGGCTCCGCGGGCTGGGCCGCGGCCGGTGCCGCGGTCTGCCCCCGCGCCAGCGCGCAGGCGAGCAGCAGCACGGCGGACAGCGCGCGGCGCGCGGCGCGATGGTTCATCTGGCCGGGGGCGCTGCCTGCGCCGGTTGCGCTCGCTGCGCCGGTTGCGCTGGCTGCCCCGCTTGCGGCAACTGCGGCAACTGCGCCGGATCGTAGCGGTTGCGCGGATTCCACAGCATCCACCCGTCGGTCTGCTCGGCGTCCGCGGCCTGCGTCTGCGCGCGGATCTCGTCGGCGTCGAACTCGCGGTGGTCGAAGGCGTAGTCGCGGAAGGCCTGCAGCCACGGGCGGAAGCGCACGCCCGGCAGGCCGGTGCGCTTCCTGGCCTCGGCCAGCGAGCGCGCCACGATTTCGCCGGCGTGCTCCACCGGCCGGGTGCATCCCGGCAGGCCCCAGGTAAAGCCCGAGGGATAGAGCATGGGCGAGATATAGTCCAGCGCCGCGCCGAGCGATTCGAGCTGCTGGCCGATCGCCGTGTCGTCGAGGTTCCAGCACACGTAGCCGAAGATGTCCGCCGCGATGTACACGTTGTAGCGGGCCAGCCGCGCGCGCGCCGCGCGCAGGAAGCCGGTGATCGCGGCCACCCGGTTGTCCTGCGTGTTGGGCCGCGAAAAGCGCAGCCCGCCGGCATCCGGGAAACGCAGGTAGTCGAACTGGATCTCGTCGAAGCCCATGCGCGCCGCCTCCTCCGCCAGGTCGAGGTTGTGCTGCCAGGCTTCGGTCTCGAAGGGATCGATCCAGCGCAGGTCCTCGCGGTCGCGCCACACCGCGCCCTGGCCGTCGCGCACGGTCCAGTCCGGGTGCGCGGCGGCCAGCGGCTCGTCCTTGAAGACCACGATGCGCGCGATCAGGTACAGCCCGCGCGCATGCAGCCCGGCCAGCAAGGCCGGGAAATCCCGCACCAGCGGCGCCGGCGCCTTGACCTGCGCGCTGGCGCCGATGGCGTCGCGCGCCGCGCTCCGGTAAGGCGTCATGCCGCGGTCGCCCTTGACGTCGATCACCAGCGCGTTGATGGCGCTGGCCTGCGGCAGCGCCACGGCGGCGTCGCGCAGTGCCGCGCTGCCGATGCCGAACACCGAGAGGTAGACCGCGCGGGGCCGTACCGGCGTCAGCGCCAGCCGCACCGGCGCGCCGCCGGTGGCCGTGGCGAGCGCGCGGCCATAACCGGGAGCCCTGGCGCCGATGCCGATGCCCGCGCCCGGCGGCGGCGCGGCCAGCGCGAAGCCGCCGTCCGCGCCGGTCTGGGCGGACGCGGCGGCATCGTCCATCACCACCACCGTGGCCCCGGCCAGGGGCGCGCCGGTGTGCGCATCGACGACGGTGCCGGTGACGGTGTCCGCCGCCGCGCCATGCCACGCGGCCAGCGCCAGCGCGAAGCCGCACAGGCGGCGCGCGAGGGCGCTCATTGCGCGGCTCCGGCCCGCGGCCGGGATGCGTGCGGCGGGGATGTCTGCGACCGGGACACGGCGGGCGAGGCCGGCGCGGTTGCCTGCGCCAGCATCCGCGCCAGGCAGCCGTCGCCGCAGGCGTCGGTCATCAGGAAGCGCGGCAGCGCCAGCCGCGGCGACGCCAGCGTGACCGCGCTGCCTTGCAGCGAGAAGGCCGCCTCCACGCCCTCGCTGGCGGCGATCGCCATCAGTTCCTCGTCATGGATGCCGAACGGCCACGCCAGCCACCGCACCGGGCCGCCCAGCTCCTGCTCCAGCCGCTCGCGCGCGCGGCGCAGCTGCATGTGCGCGAACGCGCGGAACGCCTCGGGCGCGAGGCGCCTGCGTTCCGTGTTGAAGTTCGGGTGCCAGTAGCTGTGCGACTGCACCGCGAACAGGCCGGTCTCCTTGAGCGCGCGCAACTGATCCCAGGTCAGCGCATAGGCGGCATTCGAAATCGCCGAGGGATAGATGAACAGCGTGACCGGGACATGCTCGCGCCGCGCGATCGGCAGCATCACGTCGAACACCGAGCGATGGCCGTCGTCCGCCGTGATCGCCACGGCCCGCTCCGGCAGCGTATCCGGCCCGCCCTGCTGCCACCGCACCACGTCGGCCAGCGGCACGACGTGGTAGCCCTGCGCGGCAAGCATGCGCAGGTGCGCCTCGAACGTGGCCGTGCGCACCGTCATGCTGTCCGCGGCCACCGGGCCGAAGCGGTGATAGACCAGCACGGGAACCCCGCGCTGCGCGCCAGGCGCCTGCGCGCCGGCCGACAGCGCGGCGAGCGCCAGCGCCGGCAGCAGCACGGCCCGGCACAGAAGACGGCACCACCTGCCCTGCTGCTGCTTCCGATGCATCGCATTCTCCGTGTGATTCCCGCGCCCTCTCCCGGGCCGCTCCGGCTGGCGGCATGGCGGCGCGCGCGTATCCATTCTGGATGCCGCGGCCCGGCGGGACATGACGCACGTCAAGCCCGGGCCTCTGACGGCGCATGTCCGCGCATTGCCGCGGCGGCTGACCGGGATCAATGCCGAAGCGCCGGCGTTGCCTACGATGCAGGGACGGATCGCCGGCGACATCGGCCGGGTACGGGCCCGTACCCGGCCCGCACCCGGCACGCAGGCGGCGCCGGCGCGCTGGCGGCGCCCGCGCCTCATGGACACCAGGAGCCCGACCATGCCATGTCACCGCCCTTTTCCCGCGCCGTGGAAGCACGCGCTTGCCGCCCTGCTGGTCTGCCTGCACGCCGCGGCCGCGCCGGCGGCGACCGCGCCGCCGGCCACGCCGCTGGGCCCGAACCCGCCGCGGGTGGAGCAGCGCGACGGCATCGCCTACCTGTCCGGCGGCATCGGCGCGGACGAAGCCGCGCGGATGCGCTCGATGCGCGCCGCGTTCAACGTCCAGATGCAGTTCGCCGACGCCCGCACCGGCGAATGGCTGTCCGACGTGGCGGTGGCGCTCGCCGACGCGCGGGGCAAGCCGGTGTTCTCGCTGGTCACGTCCGGGCCGTTTCTCTACGTGAAGCTGCCGCCCGGCAGCTACCGCGCGCGCATCACTTACCAGGGCGTCTCGCAGACCCGGAAGTTCACCGCCGGCCGCAAGCCGGCGGCGCTGGACTTCCGCATCGCGGTCAACGACGCGGAGCGCTCCTGGCTCTACTGCGGCGGCGGCTGCAAGCCGGCCGGGCGATAGGCGGACCAGGAGCGGGCCAGGAGCGGACGATGAGCACGCGATGAGCACGCGGAAGCACCGGCGCCAACGCTTGATATGCGTCAAGCACCCGCCGCCGCCGTCACCTATGCTGCAAGAAGGACGCGCGCCCTCGCCGGGCGCGCCATGACAACGTTGAAAGGAGACCCGCCATGTACCAGAAAATCCTGCTTGCCGTGGATGGCAGCCATTCTTCCGACCTCGCCATCAGCCAGGCGATCATCATCGCCAAGGCGACCGGCAGCGAGGTGGAGGCGCTGTTCGTGGCGGACGACAGCGACGCCTTCTTCCCGGTCGGCGCCTACGACCCCAACAAGCTGGTGGAAAGCATCCTCACCCTGGGCCGCGAAGCGCTGGCCACGGCCGCCAGGCGGCTCGCGGAAGCCGGCATCCGCCACACCACCCAGCTGATCGAGAAACCCGTCTCTCCCGGGCAGATCTCCAGCACCATCGTGGCCGAAGCGGACCGCCAGAACGCGGACCTGATCGTGCTCGGCACGCATGGCCGACGCGGCCTGCGGCGCCTGGTGATGGGCAGCGTGTCGGAAGGCGTGCTGCAGAAGAGCCACAAGCCGGTCCTGCTGGTGCGCAGCGAGACCGAGCGCTGACCGCGCGCGAGCGCGCGCGCCGCGCTCGGAACGCTCGGAACGCTCGGAATTTGTGCCGGATGCCGACGCCGGCCGTCATGCCGCTGCCCTGATTGCTGAGCTTGTCGTACAGCGCGTTGGCGTGGAGATCCGTGCGCCTGGACATCGCGTACAGGTAGCCGATGCCCGCGTCGCGGCGGCGCACGTCGGGCTGGGCGTCGGCGCGGATATGGGTCTGCACCGCGGCGACCATGAACTTGCCGGCCAGGAACGGGATGGTCGCGCCAAGCTGGAAACTGTCGGTGCGCAGGCCGGCGCCGCTGGTGCGCGTGCCGTCGTACTGGAAGAATGCCTTGAGCCAGTCGAAGTCGTAGGCCATGCCCACGGCGGTCACGCTCTGCGCCCAACCTCCCGCGGGCAGGCCCGGGCCGACCCGGGTGCGCTGGAACGCCGCGGTGGCCGTGAAGGGACCGCGGTCCAGGTAGAGCATGGCCACCGCATTGTTCGATGCGTTGGTGCCCGCCGCTTCCCCGAGCGCGTAGAGGAAGCGGCCCGACAAGCCGCCGTATTCCGGCGTGTAGTAGCCGATGACGTTGCTCCAGCCCGTATCGCCGGAAATATAGCGGCCATACTGCGGCACCCACAGCGGATCGAGCAGCGGCGAGAACTTGGTCGAGCCGCCGAAGGCGTCGAACTGCGCCGTCGCCAGGAACATCGGATTCGCCAGCCGGCCGATGCGGACCTCGCCGAAATCGCCCTCCAGCCCGACGTAGGCGTTGCGCGACAGCATGGTGTCGCCCGCGGCGCGGCCGCTGGCGCCGGTGTCGGCCAGGAAGAAGCCTTCCAGCCGGAAGTTGGCCTTGAGGCCGCCGCCCAGGTCCTCGCTCCCGGTCATGCCCCAGAACGAGGTGGACATGCCGCCGCTCTCCATCCCGATCGTGCTGGCCGCCGCGCCGCTGGGCTTGGTCGCGGCGACGTAGGTGTCGACGATGCCGTAGAGCTCGACGCCGCCCGCGAAAGGCGACGCCAGCGCCAGGGCTGGCAGGACGCGGGTGGGTTCGATCGATTGACGCATGGCTCCTCCGTGCATGGTCATCGCGCGCGAACTGCGCCACGAGTACGGCATCCCGGCGGCGCGCGACAGCGCCAAGGAGGAAGACGAGATCGACCTGGTCTGGGCCATGCACTCCAGCGTCTTCTACATCGGCGTGCGCAAGTGGGTCTACGAACTGCCCACGCCCAAGGACCTCGACCGCGTCATCGAGATTCGCGTGGCGGCGTTTCTGCAGGGCGTGCCGGCCGTGCTGAAGGCTGCGCGCGAGCGCTGAGCCGCGTCCCGGGACGGTCCCCGGCCTCGAGGCATCTTCCCTGGCGGGATTGCTCGTGCATTTCGGAATCTCGATAACCAGCTCGGTCGAGTCCGCGGGTCCCACCTGACAGGCGAGCCGCGAGGTCGGCTCGAGCCCCCACGGCGCGATCGGGGAGATCGCCCTCCTTGCCGCTGGCCTCCGGCAGCGAGCGGCGCCCCTCTCACGGGGCTTATCGATGCCGACCGCGAGCACAGTTCGGTCCCCGTACTCACGGAATGACGCCGTTTCCATGCAGTCTTTCCGAAACGTCTGATGCTCATCGGCCTTTTCCTGCGGCACCCTCCCTGCGAGGGATAGTCCATGGACGGCCATACGGTTCGGCGCCATGCGCCACAGGCAGGCGATCTCGCCATCGGTGGCAACGCATGCGTCATCACACCACCTGTCTCCTTACGTCGCTCCCCGTCACGATGTATCCGCCGCTCCGGTCGACGGATCGTATCGCCTTGCCAGGAACCTGCCATGCCCAGCCAATCGGACCTGCGCTTCACCTTCGCCGTCGTCGGCGGCGTGGACTTCGAGGTCATCGCGTTCGACCTCCACGAAGCGATCAGCGA
>Ga0255334_1000070_pt1 | contig 118885 bp, 127 predicted proteins | sample EtOH5_35cm_T3_12_FD_202080 | JGI IMG/M metagenome (GOLD analysis project Ga0255334, IMG submission 202080) | Sandy soil microbial communities from University of British Columbia, Vancouver, Canada - EtOH5_35cm_T3_129 | ecosystem: Engineered > Artificial ecosystem > Sand microcosm >...
CCAGCGGCACGGCCTGACGTTGTATGTTCGAGCCCATGAGGGCGCGGTTGGCGTCATCGTTTTCGAGGAACGGGATCAGGGCGGCGGCCACCGACACGACTTGGCGCGGCGACACGTCCATCAGGTCGACCGTCTCCTTTTGCAGGAGGGTCGGTTCGCCGTTGATGCGGCCCGGGACCAGGTCTTCCAGGATCTCGCCGTCGACCACCTTGATGTTCGACTGGGCGATGACGTGCTTGGATTCCTCCATCGCCGACATGTAGACGACTTCGTCCTGCGGCTTGCCGTCCTTCACGCGACGGTACGGGCTCTCGATGAAGCCGTACTTGTTGACGCGGGCGTGGGTGGCCAGCGAGTTGATCAAACCGATGTTCGGGCCTTCCGGCGTTTCGATCGGGCAGATCCGGCCGTAGTGGGTCGGGTGAACGTCGCGGACTTCGAAGCCGGCGCGCTCGCGGGTCAGACCGCCCGGGCCGAGGGCCGAGAGACGACGCTTGTGGGTGATTTCCGACAGCGGGTTCGTCTGGTCCATGAACTGCGACAGCTGCGAGGAGCCGAAGAATTCACGCACGGCGGCCGCGGCCGGCTTGGCGTTGATCAGGTCGTGCGGCATCACGGTGTCGATGTCGACGGACGACATGCGTTCCTTGATGGCGCGTTCCATGCGCAGCAGGCCGACGCGGTACTGGTTTTCCAGCAGCTCACCGACCGAGCGGACGCGACGGTTGCCCAGGTTGTCGATGTCGTCGATTTCGCCGCGACCGTCGCGCAGGCCCACCAGGACCTTCAGCACGGCCAGGACGTCGTCCTTGCGCAGGATGCGGACTTCGTCCGACACGTCCTGCTCCAGGCGCATGTTCATCTTCACGCGGCCCACCGACGACAGGTCGTAGCGCTCGGCGTCGAAGAACAGCGACTTGAACATCGCCTCGGCGGCTTCGACGGTCGGCGGCTCGCCCGGACGCATGACGCGGTAGATGTCGAACAGCGCGTCCTCGCGGACGGCGTTCTTGTCCACGCGCAGGGTGTTGCGCATGTAGGCGCCGACCGTGACGTGGTCGATGTCCAGCACGTCGATGGTGTCGAAGCCCTGGTCGGCCAGGGCCTGGATCGAGGTGACGTCCAGCTCGTCGCCGGCTTCGGCGTAGATTTCACCGGTCGAGAAGTTGACCGCGTCGCGCGCCAGGTAGCGGCCCGTCAGGGCTTCCGGGGCCAGCAGCAGGGTCTTCAGGCCGCCGTCGGCGAACTTCTTGGCCTGGCGAGCCGTGATCTTGGTCCCGGCCGGAGCGACTTCCTCGCCCGTGTCGGCGTCGACCAGCGGGAACTCCGGCTTCACGCCGCGCCAGCGCTCGGGCTTGTACGGGGTGGCCCAGCCGCCCGCGCGCTTCTCGAACGGGACGACGTCGTAGAACGTGGTCAGGATCTCTTCGCCGTCCATGCCCAGGGCATAGAGGAAGGTCGTGGCCGGCAGCTTGCGGCGACGGTCGATGCGGACGTAGACGATGTCCTTGGCGTCGAACTCGAAGTCCAGCCACGAGCCGCGGTACGGGATCACGCGGGCGGCGAACAGCAGCTTGCCCGAGGCGTGGGTCTTGCCCTTGTCGTGGTCGAAGAACACGCCCGGCGAGCGGTGCATCTGCGAGACGATGACGCGCTCGGTGCCGTTGACGATAAAGGTGCCCTTGTCCGTCATGAGCGGGATATCGCCCATGTAGACGTCCTGCTCCTTGATGTCCTTGACCGAGCGGGCGCCGGTCTCTTCTTCCGTTTCGAACACGATCAGGCGAAGCTTGACCTTCAGCGGCGCCGCGAAGGTCATGTCGCGCTGGATGCACTCCTCGACGTCGTACTTGGGCTCTTCGAATTCGTACGAGACGTATTCGAGCACCGCGCGCTCATTGAAGTCCTTGATCGGGAAGACCGACTTGAAGACCGCCTCGACGCCCTCGTCGCGGCGCTGACCCGGACGGACCTCGCGCTGCAGGAACTGTTCGTAGGAAGAGCGCTGAACCTCGATCAGGTTCGGCATCTGCACAGCTTCGGGGATGCGGCCGAACGACTTCCGGATCCGCTTCTTGCCGGTGAAGGATTGCGCCATGTTGTTTCCCTGCGGCGCGGACGGAATCCGCGCGTGAATTAGAATGTCCGTAGCGTCCACCCTCGCCGCTCGCCTTCTCAGGGAGCCGCGGACGCTGGAATTCCCCTATCGGGCGACCGGGACCGGAAGCCTGATGGGCGCCCCTTCGCGCGGATCGGAGGGCGGCTGATCGCGCCTCGGGGCGTAATACGGACGCGCCAAAGCGCTCCGCCGATGTAATCGTGAACGCGGGGATATAGGGGAACCGAGCGGGGAAGAAAAGGGGGATTCGTAAATGAGGGTAAATCCCGCGAATCTGTCATCCCGGCCAAGCGCGTAGCGCGCCGAGCCGGGACCGTCGGAAACTCAGAGCCTGCCGCGGTCCCGGCTCTACGCTTCGCTGCGGCCGGGATGACAATCCCTTACGCCTTCTTCAGCGCCTTCATCGCCAGGGAGACGCCGAGGGCGATCAGGCAGACGAAGAACGCGACCTTGGTGATCGCGCCGGCCACGTTGGCGACGAAACCCAGGATCCCGAACAGGATCATCAGGACGAGCAGAACACCGGCGACCTTGAGCATGGCGAAGCTTCCTTGGTGATACCCGCCATTAGCGCACGGCGACGCTTGGCGTTCCCCTTCTAGGCGCTGAAGTCCACGAATTGAGGAACGCCCGTCCCGCCCAGCGGCTGGCCCTTGCGCTTGGCTTCCTCGCGCGCCGCCTCCATCGCCTCGTCGATCTTCCGCCGCACATACTCGTCGATCTGCTGCATCGCCTTGGCCCGGTCCTCCGGCGACATGGCGTCCAGCTTCTCCTGGGTCAGGCCCATCGCCTTCATGGCCTCGTCGCGCCACTTGCGCACCTTCTCGGCCCAGGCCTCGGCCTTGGCTTCCTTGGCGAAGGCCGTGAGGCCCTTCTCGCGAACCTTGTCGACGTCGCTGCTCGGGCCGTTGTCGACGCGGGCGTTCGCGGTCCCTCGCGTGCGCTCGGCGCTCGCGGCGGCGTAGGCCGACCAGTTTCCGTTTCCGATACCCGAGACCGACATCCCGTCCTCCAAGACGAACACGCCTGGAGGTTGCAAGAATCGCGCCAACGCGAGTGGCGTTGAAAAGCTTCGGCTTTCCCGGAAGCGACGCGGCGCCTTTTGCCGCCTCAGGCCCGCCAGAGACCGATCGAACCCTTGGGTCCGCACAGCACGGCGGATTTCTCCGAGGCCAGCCGCACCGTGTTCATCGGCGCGGCCGAGACCCGCTGGAACGCCCCACCCTTGCGGCTGACGATCGTGCCGGCCAGACCCGCGGCCATGACGGTCGAACCCTTCACCGAGATCCCCGACAGGTAGCCGGCCGGCGCGGCGACCGCCTCGAAGCTCACCCGGCCCGGATCCAGCCGCGCCAGGTTCACGCCCTCGGCCCGAGGCTTCTGGTAGTCGCCGCCGCAGACCCACAGCGCGCCATGCTTGTCGTAGGCCACGGCGAAGGCGCCCTTCGACGGAGCGTCGGCCAGGATCGGCGTGTCGGCGGCCACGAACACCCCGCCCCCGCCGCGCGAGACATAGACCCGCGCCTTGCCCGCACCGCCCGAGCAGAAGGCGACCTGACCGCGCGGGCCGATCGCCACGCAGCCGTTGCTGGCGGCGAAGGCTCCCTCGTTCGGCGCGGCCGGCGGCACGCCCTCGTCCTTCAGCCGCGCCCAGGTCTCGCCGCCATCGGCGGTGTAGAGCACCGTGAACCGGCCCTTGGTCGGGTCGCCCAGGATAAAGCCGCGCCGGCTGTCGACGAAGGCGATCGAGTCCCAGAAGCCTTCCGGGTCCAGGTTGGCGGCGATCCGTTTCCAGGTCTTGCCGCCGTCCTTGGTGCGCCACAGCTGCGAGGCCTCGCCGGGCCCGGCGCTCATGGCCAGGACGTGGTTGTCGTCGAAGGCGTGCAGGCCGCGGAAGTCCAGCGTCTCGGCCCCGACGATCCGCATGGCGTCCTGGCGCTCGTCATGCCCGCGGATCAGCCAGCCCTTCGAGCCCGAGGCCCAATAGCGCTTGCCGCCGGTCGGCGACAGGCCGCGCAACTCGCTGTCGATCACCGAGGCCGGCATGCGGATGCCGCCCAGACCGTCCTGGGCGACACCGTCGGCGGCGAAGGCGGGTCCGGCGGCCAGGGTCAGGCCGCCGGCGATCAGGTGACGACGATGGATCATGTTGAACTCTTCAGGACGCCATCGCGGCGTGGATCGCCGAACGCAGGGCGCGCTCGGACACGGGCTTGAACAGGATCGCCGCCGGACGGCTCAGGCGCATGCGGTCTATGGCTTCCTGCTCGCGCGAGCCGGTCAGAAAGATCACCTTCGACCCGACCGTCGCGTGGATCGCCAGGGCCGCGTCGACCCCATCCCCCTCGCCGCGCAGCCGCATGTCCATCAGAACCACGGCCGGGCGATGCCGCTGGGTCAGGACCACGGCCTCGTTCGCCGTCGCCGCCGAGCCGCAGACGGGAAGACCCATTTCCTCAACCTGCATGCAAAGTCCCTGGGCGATCAGGAACTCGTCGTCCACGACCAGCACGCTGTTGGAGAGGTAGTTCATGCGGGCGCCGCCCCCGGGATCGTGATTTCGGTGCGCACGCCCTTGTCGTGTCGCACCTTCATTGTACCACCCAATTGCGTCACCAAACCCTCTATGATCGTGCCGCCTAGGGAGCCCGTCTTGGTCTCGCCGGGCGCGTAGCCCTTGCCGTTGTCGGACACGGCCAGTTCCAGCCGGCCGTCATCCAAACGCACCAGCGAAACCTCGATGCGGCCCTTGCCGTCGGGAAAGGCGTGCTTGAGCGAGTTGGTCACCAGTTCGGTGACGATCAGGCCCAGGGGGATGGCGAAGTCCAACCCCACCGGCAACGGCGCGGCCTCGACCGACAGCTCCACGTTCTCGGCCGAGCCGCCCTGGACGATATTGTCGGCCAGTTCCCGCAGGAACGGCGCGATGTCGAAGGTCTCGAGGTCCGTCGATTCCATCAGTTGATGATGCACCAGGCCCAGGGCATAGACGCGCCCCCGCATGGTCGCCAGAGCCGACCGGGCGCTCTCGTCGTCCAGCCTGCGGCTCTGCATGGCCAGCATGCCGTCGATGATCTGCAGGTTGTTCTTCACCCGGTGATAGACCTCGCGCAGGAGGAGGTCGCGCTGGGCCAGCGCTCGGGTGCGATCGGCCAAGGCCTCGGTCAGCTGGCCGTTGACGGCCTCCAGCTCGGCGGTCCGCTCGGCGACCCGCTGGGCCAGGGTGGCGTTGACCTGCTCCAGCTGCTTGGCCGACGGCAGGGCGACGATCTTGGGAATCAGGGGCCACAGCAGGGCGGCCGTCGCGATCGACAGCATCGCCGTGATCGCCTTGATGACGCCCTCGACGCCATAGGCGGGGAACCACAGGATCAGGATGGCCCACAGGTGGGTGGTGCCGCAGGCCAGGATGAAGGCCACGAACAGATAGGCCACCCAGCTGTAGCGGATGTCCGGCCGCTGGCGCACGAAGGCGGCGATGGCCAGGGGGATCGAGAAGTAGGACAGGCCGATCAGCGCGTCGGCGATCACGTGCGTCGCCACCAGCCCAGGCGCCCAGCTCAGGCAAAAGCCGTGCGGCGTCAACCCGGACGGGTTGATCAACCAATCCCAGATCGCCCCCATCGTCGCCTCTCCTGGGCCCGCTGACCCGGTTCGGGATCTGACTTGGCCATGGTCGACGACGAAACTGCTACAGAGCCGCTCCGGATACAATCTTGGCCGGCATTTCGCCGCACGCCGTCGGCGGGCGCGAGCGCCTCGAAACAGAACGGGCCCGGAGGTTTCCCTCCGGGCCCGCTCGCCAGTTCCAAAGGAACCCAGTCCCCGCCCGGGGCCCCAAGGGGCTCCGATTTCCTGTAAAAGGCTGGACATTCCGACATGGTCGAAATGTCCAGGGCGGGGGCCAGATTACTTGATTTGGACGGTGGCGCCGGCTTCGGTCAGCTTCTTGGCGACTTCGTCGGCTTGAGCCTTCGAGACGTTTTCGACGACGTTCTGCGGAGCGCCTTCGACCAGGTCCTTGGCTTCCTTCAGGCCGAGGTCCGGACGGACGCCGCGGACTTCCTTGATCACGTTGATCTTCTTGTCGCCACCGTTCGTCAGAACGACGGTGAATTCGGTTTGCTCTTCAGCGGCTTCAACCGGAGCGGCGGCGCCGCCAGCGGCGGCGACGGCGACCGGAGCGGCGGCCGAGACGCCCCACTTTTCTTCCAGCAGCTTCGACAGTTCAGCGGCTTCCAGCACCGACAGGGTGGACAGTTCTTCGACCAGCTTTTCGAGCTTCGACATGTGTCAGTTCCTAAAGAGAGATTGGGATAGATATGCGGGGATGACCGTTACGCGGCGTCTTTGGTCGCGTAGGCGTTGAAAACGCGAGCCAGCTGGGCAGCCGGGGCCTGCAGGACGCCAGCGATCTTGGTCGCCGGAGCCTGGATGAGGCCGATAAGCTTGCCACGCAGTTCGTCCAGCGACGGCAGGGTCGCCAGAGCACGCACGCCGGCTTCGTCGAGCACGTTGGTCTGGTCCAGAACGCCACCGACAATCTTAAGCTTGTCGTTTTCCTTGGCGAACTGCACCGCGATCTTCGCGGCCGAGACGGCGTCCGGGCCGTAGGCGATGGCGACCGGGCCGGTGAACAGGGCGGAACCCGTATCACCAAGCTTGCCGTCCAGAGCCTTGAGGGCCAGGGTGTTCTTCACAACCTTGATCGCGGCGCCTTCCTTGCGGAGGCGAAGACGAAGGTCGGTCATTTCCGCAACGGTCAGACCCATGTAGTGGGTCACGACGACAGCGCCGGCGTCGGTGAACACGCTTTTCAGCGATTCAATCGACTCCTGCTTTTGAGCGCGGTCCATTGCGGTCTCCTACTCAGTTAGCAGCGGCCGGACCATTCCGGCAGCCAGATGCGGTCCCATGCGGAATTGCTCCCGCGCGCGAGTCGCATATGCCTGTTCCAAGGAAAGTCGGCCGCGCTCCGATCTCGGACATCCCCTCCTGGGAAGGGGTCACGAGCAGGAGACCTTGGCGTCTCTATCCCTGTCTCCCGACGGCGAGGAAGGGCTCTTCCTCGATTACGGCGTTGGTGACCCCACGCCCCGTAGTTCTCAAACAGGTTCTCCGTCGGACCGGAGTCCGTCGAAGAGGCGCGCCGTATAGACGAAGTGAGGGAGAATATCAACACCCGCGCCCCTTCTTCTCCCGCGACGGGAGAAGGGTGATAGTGCGCTCAAGCTCCGAGGGGATCCGCCATGCACCGCACCGTCGCCGCGTTCACCGCGCTTCTGCTGGCCTTCGCCAGTTCCGCCTGGGCCAGTCCCGCCTTCGCCGAGCTGAAGGCCCCGCCGACGCCGCGGGCCGTGGTCGCCGATCCCGCGCGCGACAAGGACCATCCGGCCGACATGGCCGCCTTCCAGGTCGACATCGCCGGATCCAAGGTCAACGCCATCCTCTACCTGGCCTCGGGGACGCAGCCGCACCCGACGATGCTGTTCCTGCACGGCTTCCCGGGCAACGAGACCAATATCGACCTCTTGCAGGCCGTCCGTCGGGCGGGCTGGAACGCGATGCGGATCAGCTATCGCGGCTCGTGGGGCAGCCAGGGCCAGTTCAGCTTCGCCAACGCCCGCGCCGACGGCGAGGCGGCCGTGGCCTGGCTGCTGGATCCGGCCAATGTCGCCAAATACCACATCGATCCCAAGCGCATCGTCGTGGCCGGCCACAGCATGGGCGGCTTCATGGCCGCCGACGCCGTCGCCGCCGAGCCGCGCGTGGCGGGCGCTGTGCTGATCGACGCTTGGGACATCGGTTCACGCAGTGAGCGGATCACCTCGCCCGAGGCTCGCAAGGCCGTGATCGAGGCCATGCGCCCCGACACCGCGCCCCTGGCCGCCACGCCCGAGACCCTGGTCGCCGAGATCGAGCGCGACGCGGCCAAGCTGGACCTCGAGAAACTCACCGGCAGGATCTCCGATCGTCCGGTGCTGTTGGTCGGGGCCGAGTTCGCCGGCGCGCCCGGCACGCGCAAGCTGGCCGCCGCCGCCAAGGCCGCCGGGGCCAGGGAACTGACCGAGGCCTATTACCCCACCGACCACAGCTTCTCGGACTCCCGCATCGCCCTGGAGAGCGAGGTGATCCGCTGGCTGGCCCGGTTCGACCCGACCATCGCGCCGGCCGGGTCCCGAATTCCGCTGAAGGCCGCCTACGACCCGAACAACCCGTTCGCGAAGATCATCCGGGGCGAGCTGCCGGCCTGGAAGGTCTATGAGGACGCGGACGTCCTGGCCTTCATGGATCGCGCCCCGCTGGAGGCCGGCCACGTGCTGGTGATTTCCAAGACCTCCAAGGCCCGCAACCTGCTGGAGATGGATCCCAAGGATATCGCCAGGGTCATGGCCGTCGCCCAGAAGGTCGGTCAGGCGGAGGTCGACGCCCTGGGGCTGGAGGGCTTCATGATCCTGCAGAACAACGGCGTCGGCCAGAGCGTGCCGCATCTGCATGTCCACGTGATCCCGCGCATCGCCGGCAAGCCCGTCTACCTGGCCGAAAACGCACCGGCCGATCCGAAGGACCTGGAAGCGATGGCGGCGAAGATCCGGGCGGCGATGAAACCTTAGAGCCGAGCGAGCGCCTGCTTCCCCGCCGCCACGCCCGTCGCGAAGCAGGCTTGCAGCAGATAGCCGCCGGTCGGGGCTTCCCAGTCCAGCATCTCGCCAGCCAGGATCACGTCGGGACGGCCCTTCAGCGCCAGGCCGTCCAGACTCTCGAACGTCACGCCGCCGGCCGCCGAGATGGCCCGGTCCAGCGGCTGGACGGCGGTCAGCACGATCGGCGCGGCCTTGATCGCCGCGGCCAGGACGGCCGGCTCGCTCGGCAGATCCAGGCCGTGCGCCTCACGCAGCAGGTTGACCTCGACGGGCGACAGCTTGACCGTCTTGCGCAGGAAGTTGGCCAGGCTCTGGCCGCCGCGCGGCGCGCCCAGCCGGCGCGCCAGGGTCTCGACCGGCAGATCGGGCCGCAGGTCGATGGTCAGCGCCGCCCGGCCGTCGGTCTCGATCGCATCGCGCAGACTGGCCGCCAGGGCGTAGACCGCCCCGCCCTCCAGGCCGTAGCCGGCGACCATGGCGTCGCCCCGCGCGCTCATCTCGCCATGGCGCAGGCCGATGTTCTTGAGCGGCTCGCCGGCGAAGCGCTCGCGGAAGATCGCGCTCCAGGCGACGTCGAAGCCGCAGTTGGCGGCGCGGAACGGCGCGACGGCCGCGCCCTGCCCTTCCAGCGCCGGAACCCAGGCCGCGTCGGAGCCCAGCCTGGGCCAGCTGGCCCCGCCCAGCGCCAGCACCACCGCCTTGGCCCGCACGACCTCGCCATTGATCAGCAGGCCGCCGTCCGCGCTCCAGCCGGTCCATTCGGCCCGCGTGCGCAGCTGAACGCCCAGCCCCTCCAGGCGCGCCAGCCAGGCCCGCAACAACGGCGAGGCCTTCATCGCCTTCGGAAACACCCGGCCGCTGGCCCCGACGAAGGTCGGCTGCCCCAGCTCCTCGGCCCAGGCCGTGAGATCCTTGGGCGCGAACGCCTCCAGCAGGGGGGCCAAGGCCGCCGACCGCGCGCCGTAGCGCTGGGCGAACCGCTCGAAGTCCTCGGAGTGGGTGAGATTGAGCCCGCCGCGCCCGGCCATCAGGAACTTGCGTCCGAAGGTCGGCATCTTCTCGAACACCGCCACGGACTTGCCGGCCCCTCCCCCTAAACCTTGGGCGACCGTCTCGGCCGCCATCAGCCCGGCCGGCCCGCCGCCGATCACGACGACGTCGAAAACACTGTCGATCAATCTAAGCGGCCCGAATGTCGGTATGGGAGAAATCATCGCCCTTGTAGAGCAGGGGCGCGCCGTGAGACCGGGCGCAGGCATAGGCGAAGCAGTCGCTCATGTTGAGCTTTGCGGGGTGGACGCCCTTTTCCGAACCGGGCATGGGCCTCAAGCGCTAGGCCTTGCTCAGCCTGACCGATCTCCACGAGCGTTGCGCGCACGCCCAGTTGGTAGCCGGCGATGATCGCCTGCACCCGCGACTGAGATTGTAGCGTCATCTTCATGACCGCCCGAGCGGTCTCCCAGTTCGCGATCGCCGAGGTCAGCACGCGGTCGGAAGCCATGAGCTTCGCCTCGAAAGCGTCCGCCTCGGGCTCGCTGAGAATGATCGCCGTCCAGGCTGAGGCGTCCACGAACATCAGTCGCCTGATAGTTCGTCGAAGAACGCCTTGTCCGCGACCTCGCCTGTTCGAGGCCACGAGGCGACCTCATCCCGGATCGCCTTCAGCGCCGCGCGTCGCTTGGCCAGATCGTCTTCATCGGCCGCGCGTGCCTTGGTCACGGCCAGCTTGATGGCCTCATCGATACCGACGCGCTGTTCTTCGGCGTAGGACCGCACCATCGCGTCGACCTCGGGATCACGAACGTGGATAGACATCGAAACCTCCACCTTGGGCCGAAGATAACATCGCCCGGCCGCCCCGCCAAACCACCGCCCGAACGCAAAACGGGCGCTGGATCGCTCCAGCGCCCGTCCAGGTAACTCAAGCTTCGAACGGCGATTAGCCGACCGAGGCGGTGTCCACCTTGAAGCCCGGACCCATCGTCGACGACAGGCCGATGCGCTTCACGTAGACGCCCTTGGCGCCCGACGGCTTGGCCTTGTTCAGGGCGTCGATCATGGCCTTGACGTTGATGACCAGGGCTTCGTCGGTGAACGAGGCCTTGCCGATGCCGGCGTGGACGATGCCCGCCTTCTCGACGCGGAACTCGACGGCGCCGCCCTTGGCGTCCTTAACGGCTTGGCCGACGTTCGGGGTCACGGTGCCGACCTTCGGGTTCGGCATCAGGCCGCGCGGGCCCAGCACCTTACCGAGGCGACCGACCAGGGCCATCATGTCCGGCGACGCGATGACGCGGTCGAAGTCCATGAAGCCGCCGGCGATCTTTTCGTACAGGTCTTCGGCGCCGACGTGCTCGGCGCCCGCCGCGGTCGCTTCAGCGGCCTTGGCGTCCTTGGCGAAGACGGCGACGCGGACGTCACGGCCGGTGCCCGACGGCAGGTTCACGACGCCACGGACCTGTTGGTCGGCGTGACGCGGATCGACGCCGAGGTTGACCGAGATCTCGATCGACTCGTCGAACTTGGCCTTGGCGTTGGCCTTGACCAGGGCGATGGCGGCTTCGACCGAGTGAGCGGCTTCACGATCGCCGGTCCAGGCGGTGATGCGCTTGGGTTGCTTAGCCATGTGATTAGGCCTCCACGATCTTCAGGCCCATGGCCTTGGCGGAGCCTTCGATGATCTTGGCCGCGGCCTCGATGTCGTTGGCGTTCAGGTCCTTCATCTTCTTTTCGGCGATTTCGCGCAGTTGCGTGCGCGTCACTTCGCCGACGGTCTCGCGACCGGTCAGCTTCGCGCCCGACTTCAGACCGGTGATCTGCTTCAGGTAGTGCGTCGCCGGGGGCGTCTTGGTGATGAAGGTGAACGACTTGTCTTGGTAGACAGTGATCACGGTCGGCAGGGGCGTGCCCTTTTCGACGTTCTCGGTGCGCGCGTTGAACTCCTTGCAGAAGCCCATGATGTTGACGCCGCGTTGACCCAGAGCCGGGCCGATGGGGGGCGAAGGCGTGGCCGAGCCAGCCTTCACCTGGAGCTTGATGTAGCCCAGGATCTTCTTAGCCATGGTATCCTCTCGTGAGGGCCGAGGGCCCTCGCTGGTGAGCCGTGGTGCGGGCTTGGCGGCCCTCCCACGGATTTGAGCGTGTCGTCGAAACGACAAGCACGCCCCAGAACCGGGGTTCGGGAGCGAGGCGCGGCGTTTAGCAGGTGGTCAGGGGAGAGTCAAAGCCTCCAGGGCCCTTAGCTCAGGCCGCGTTCGGGCAGCGGAGCATCGAATAGAGCTGCGCCGTCAGGCCCGGCCGGGCCGCGTCGGTGGCGCAGGCCGCCGCCGGCGCCAGCACGGCGACCTGGCTGGTTTCCAGGAACACCTCATCGCTGGCGTCGCCGCAGGCCCAGTCGTAGATCGCGCCCAGATAGTTGGCGTAGATCACCCGGCCCAGCCGGTCGGGGTCGACGTGCGGCGCGATCTCGCCGGCGGCCTGGGCCTGGATCATCGCCAGAATGACAATCTGGGCGACGTCGCGGCCCAGGTGCGTGCCCTCGAACAGCACGCGCGGGATCCGCACCAGCACCTGGCGATAGAGATGGCTGTCGTCGATATAGAGCTGGGCCGAGGCCCGCGCCGCCTCCAGCGCGAAGGCCACGCCTTTCGCCGAGGAGCGCGACAGCAGCGACTCGACCCGGTTCATGGCCACGTTGATGACCGCCAACCCGACCGCGTCGAGACCGCCGATCAGGTTGTAGATGGTCTGGGGCGAGACCTCGGCGGCCGCGGCGATTTGACTCAACGAGACCTTGTCAAACCCGTGCTCACGCCACAGAACAGCCGCCGCGCCGACGATCTCGGCATATCGGCGCGCCTTGCCCAGCTCCCGCAGAGCCATCCCAGAGTTTGGAATAGAATCCATTTTCATTGATGCGTCTATTTTTAGACTGTATTCCATTTTCCGAACAAGCGGAACCTTACGACCACCCTCCGCGCCGAATTCAGAAAGCACGCACTTGGGACTCTTCGACAGCCACTCCGCCCTGGCCGCCCGCTACGAGACTGCTCGCGCTTCCGGCCAGATGCCGACCGGCGTGGTGATGGACCAGCTCCTCTCGGCCAGCGAGGCGATCATCAACGGCCGCAAGACCGTGACCGTGGGTACGCACAACTATCTGGGCCTGGCCTTCGACGAGGCCAGCATCGAGGCCGCGGTCGAGGCGGTGCGCCGCGAAGGCACGGGCACCTGCGGCTCGCGGATCGCCAACGGCTCGTTCTCGGACCACGTCGCGCTGGAGCGTGAACTGGCCGACCTGCACGGCATGCGCCACGCCATGGTGTTCTCGACCGGCTACCAGGCCAATCTCGGCATCATCTCGACCCTGGTCGGGGCCGGTGACTTCCTGCTTCTGGACGCCGACAGCCACGCCTCGATCTACGACGCCTGCAAGCAGACCCAGGCCAGCGCCATCCGCTTCAAGCACAACGACGCCGCCGACCTGGACAAGCGCCTGCGCCGCCTGGAGGGCGAGCCGGGCAACAAGCTGATCGTCGTCGAGGGCATCTATTCGATGCTGGGCGACATGGCCCCGCTGAAGGCGATCGTCGAGGTCGCCAAGCGCCACGGCGCCTATATCCTGGTGGACGAGGCCCACTCGATGGGCGTGCTGGGCGACAACGGCTGCGGCCTGGCCGAACAGGAAGGCCTGCTGGACCAGGTCGACTTCGTGGTCGGCACCTTCTCCAAGAGCCTGGGCGCGGTCGGCGGCTACTGCGTCTCCAACCACGAGCAGTTCGACATCCTGCGCATCGCCTGCCGCCCCTACATGTTCACCGCCTCGTTGCCGCCGGCGACCGTCGCCTCCGTGCGCGCCGCGCTGAAAGCCGTGAAGGAACGTCCGCACCTGCGCGCCAAGCTGTGGGCCAATGTCAGCCGCCTCTACGGCGCGCTGGAGGCCGCCGGCTTCCAGCTGGGCTCGACGCCCAGCCCGATCGTCGCCGTCTGCCTGGAGTCGGACGCCACGACCCTGGCCATGTGGCGCGCGCTGCTGGAGGCCGGCTACTACGTCAATATCGGCCTGCCGCCGGCCACGCCGTCGGGCGAGAGCCTGCTGCGCTGCGCCATCTCGGCGGCCCACACCGAGGCGCAGATGGACGGCTTGGCCGAAGCCATGATCCGCCTGGGTCACGCGTTCGGCGTGCTGGCCGAGCCGCGCCTGATGGCCAAGGCTTAGGGGGAGCGAAAACCTCGTCCTTCGACACGCTCAGGATGAGGTTTTCTACTGAGATACGGCGCTGAAATTCGTCCTCATCCTGAGCTTGTCGAAGGACGAGGACGGCCCCGCTGATTTGAGCCCCCTACCCCTTCGCCAGCTCGGCCTCGACCTGGCCGAGCCGTTCCTTGCCGAAGAACATCTCGCCGCCGACGAAGAAGGTCGGGATGCCGAAGACGCCGCGCGCGACGGCGGCCTCGGTGTTGGCCATCAGCTGCCCCTTCACCTCCGGGTCGCCGGTCGCCGCCAGCAGGGCCGCGCCGTCCAGGCCGGCCGCATCGGCCGTCGCCACGAACACCTCCGGATCGTCGAGCTTGAGGCCCTGCTCCCACATGCCCTTCAGCATCGTGTCGAGATAGGCCTCGCCGACGCCGAGGCGCTGGGCGCCGATCTGGCCGCGCATCAGCAGCAGGGTGTTGACCGGGAAGTGCGGATTGAACCGGAACGCCGAAAGCCCGTGCGCGGCGATGAAGCGGCGCATCTCCAGCATCTCGTAGTCCATCTTGCCCTTGACGCCGCCAAAGGCGATCGCCGGTGCCTGGTTGCCGGTGGCCTTGAAGATGCCGCCCAGCAGGCACGGCAGCAGGGTCACGCTCGCGCCGTGGCGGGCGGCGATCTCCGGCAGCACCTTCCAGGCCAGGTAGGCGTTCGGGCTGCCGAAGTCGAAGATGAAGTCGACGGTCTTCTTGAGGGATTGGGTCACCACGCTTCTCCCCAAGGCCGCAGGTCGATCTCGTGGGTCCAGGCCGAGCGCGGCTGGCCGTGCAGCCAGACATAGTTGGCGGCGATCTCGGCGGGCTTGAGGATCTCGTCGCGATCCAGCAGGCCCTGGACATCCTCGCGGACCGAGCGGGTGAAGACCCCGTCGATCGCCCCGTCGACCACGACATGGGCCACGTGGATCCCCTTGGGCCCCAACTCACGCGCCGCGCTCTGGGCCACCGCCCGCAGGCCGGCCTTGGCCGAGGCGAAGGCCGAAAAGCCGTCCTTGCCGCGCAAGCTGGCGCTGGCCCCGGTGAACAGGATCGTGCCGCGACCGCGCGGGACCATCACTCGCGCCGCCTCCCGCGCGGTCAGGAAGCCGGCGAAACAGGCCATCTCCCAGACCTTGCTGAACACCTGGGCCGTGGTCTCGGTGAGACCGAAGCGGACGTTCGCGCCGATGTTGAAGACGACCACCTCCAGCGGCCCGACCTCGGCCTCGATCCGGTCGACCAGGGCGATCATCTCGGCCTCCTGGCGGGCGTCGACGCCATAGGCGCGGGCCTGGCCGCCGCTTTCACGGATCTCGGCGGCCAGGGCCTCCAGCTGAACGAGGTGACGCGGGCGGCGGGTCATGCAGACCGTGTAGCCCTCGGCCGCGAAGGCCCTGGCGATCGCGCCGCCGACCCCGTCGCCGACACCCACCACCAGGCAGGCGCCTTTGGGACTGCTCATCGACCAACTCCTCTATCTCGGCGACAGGTTCGTCTTGAATCGCTACGGAGTCGAGGGGCGCTGGCGCGCGCGCCTTGATCGGATAACGTATCTCCGAAACAGCGCAGGGGCGCGGGGGAATTTTCATGGATCGTCGTCAGTTTCTGCTGGGCGTCGCGCTGACGCCGTTCGCCGTCTCGCCCGCCCTCGCCGCGCCCGGATCCCCATTGGGCGCGAAAGACGCCGAGCTCAAGGCGCTGCTGGACCGGTTCTGGGAAGCCGACCTCGACGCCTCGCCCGAGACCGCCACCAGCCGGGGCCTGGACGTCGGGGCCCGCGCCGGCCAGCGCGCCCAGCTGAACGACGGCTCGCGCGCGGCCCGCACCGCCTGGGTCGCCCAGCGCAAGGACCGGGTCGCGGCCCTGGCCAGGATCGACCCGGCCCAGCTGTCGCCGGCCGCCCGCGTCGACCACGAGGTCACCACCTACACCTACAAGCGCATCGTCGAGGGCGGCGAGAAGTTCACCTACGGCGAAGGCCCGGCCGGCTTCGGCTACGCCCCCTATTCGCCCTATGTGCTGAGCCAGCTGACCGGCCCCTACCAGGCGGTCCCGGACTTCCTGGATTCCCGTCACCCGGTGAAGACCAGGGAAGACGCCGAGGCCTATCTCTCGCGCCTGGAAGCCTACGCCAAGGTCCTCGACGACAACACCGCCGCGTTCAGGATGGACGCCGCCGCCGGCGTTCTGGCCCCGGACTTCGCCCTCGACGCGGGCCTCGCCCAGCTGAAGCGCCAGCGCGCCCCGGCGCCGGAGCAGAGCAGCATCGTCCAGTCCCTGGTCGCGCGCGCGGCCAAGGCGGGCCTTTCCGGCGACTGGTCGGCCCGCGCCAGCGCCATCGTCGGCGGCAAGGTGCAGCCGGCCCTCGACCGCCAGATCGCCGCGCTGGAGGCCCTGCGGCCCAAGGCGACCGGCGACGCCGGGGCCTGGAAGCTGCCGATGGGCGAGGCGTTCTACGCCGGGGCCCTGGCGTTCCAGACCACCACCCGACGCACGCCCGAGGAGGTCCACAAGCTGGGCCTCGACCAGGTGGCCGACCTGACCGCCCAGATCGACGTACTGCTGAAGAAGCAGGGCCTGACCACCGGCACGGTCGCCGCGCGCCTGACCGCCCTGTCGGCCCGCCCCGACCAGCTCTACGCCAACACCGACGCCGGCCGCGCCCAGCTGCTGGCCGACCTCAACGCCCAGACCAAGGCCATCCGCGCGCAGCTGCCGACCCAGTTCCGCACCCTGCCCGCCGCCCCGGTCGAGATCGTCCGCGTGCCGCCCGAGATCGAGGACGGCGCCCCAAATGGCTACGCCCAGCCGCCGTCGCTGGACGGCGCGCGGCCGGGCCGCTTCTACATCAACCTCAAGGACACCACCGAGTGGCCGAAGTTCAGCCTGCCGACCCTGACCTATCACGAGGCCCTGCCCGGCCACGTCTGGCAGGGCTCGATCGCCCTCGGTTCGCAGGAGATCCCGATGCTGCGCCGGGCCGGCATGGGCTTCGCCGCCTATAGCGAGGGCTGGGCGCTCTATGCCGAGCAGTTGGCCGCCGAGATGGGGGCCTACAAGGACGACCCGCTGGGCGAGATCGGCTTCCTGCAGTCGCTGCAGTTCCGCGCCGTGCGCCTGGTGGTCGACACCGGCATGCACCACAAGCGCTGGAGCCGCGCCCAGGCCACCGACTACATGGTCGACAACACCGGCATGCCGCGCTCGCGGGTGCAGCGCGAGATCGACCGCTACTGCATCTGGCCCGGCCAGGCCTGCAGCTACAAGATCGGCCACACCGAGTGGGAGCGCCTGCGCGACGTGGCCAGGGCCAAGGCCGGCGCCCGGTTCGACCCCAAGGCCTTCCACGACGTGCTGCTGCGCGGGGCCATGCCGCTGGTGGTGCTGGAACAGGTGCTGAGCACGATGACCTTCACCGCCTGACCGCTCAATCTTGACGTTCTCGCCGCCGCACCCACAGCTTGAGCAGACCTCGGGCGGATGCGGCGGCGATTGAAGACCGCCCGCGCGGACCCGGGCACGGGAGAGAGACTTGGCCGATCCGCGCGACTTCCACACGCCCCAGGACCACTACACCAAGGCCGACCTGCTGGAGTCGGGCCGGGGCGGCTATTTCGGGCCGGGCAACGCCCAGCTGCCCGCGCCGCCGATGCTGATGATGGACCGCATCACCGAGATCAGCCTGGACGGCGGCGAGTTCGGCAAGGGCCACGTGGTCGCCGAGCTGGATATCACCCCCGACCTCTGGTTCTTCGCCTGCCACTTCATCGGCGATCCGGTCATGCCCGGATGCCTGGGCCTGGACGCCATGTGGCAGGTGATCGGCTACTGGCTGGGCTGGTCGGGCTCGCCCGGCAAGGGCCGCGCGCTCGGCGTCGGCGAGGTCAAGTTCCGCGGCGACATCACGCCGGCGTCCAAGCTGGTCCGCTACGAGATCAGCCTGCGCCAGGTCCGCCGGGGCAAACTGGCCCTGGGCCTGGCCAACGGCCGCCTGCTCGTGGATGGCGAATGCGTCTACACCGCCAACGACCTGAAGGTCGGGATGATCGCGTCGCGTGGGTGACCCGCGTCCGATTTCCGCAGGAACGCCGATTCCCGAACCCCACCCAAGTTGGACATCAGAATCCGCGCTACGGAACGGCCCGACCGCCCCGACCTCTGGCGTGATCCAACTTGAGCGTGTAGGATTCGTTCCAGTCTTGTTCCGCCGCCGAGAGTCCGCATGGCCAAGCCCGAGCATCACCGTGCCGCCCGCGCCGAGGAGGCGCTTGCCATGCGCCGGGCGGCGGGCGAGACAGCGGACATGGCCAACACCCTCGATCACCTGCCGGCCGGCAAGCAGCGCGAACTGGCCTTCGTGGTCGAGATCCTGCAAGCGGGTTTCGCCGAGGAGGTCGCCAAGCGTTCGGGTTCTTTGGGCCAGGGCAGGATCCTCAAGATCATCCTGTTCGGATCATACGCCCGAGGCGACTGGGTCGAGGACCCGGTCGGCCGTTACTTCTCGGACTACGACCTGCTGGTCGTGGTCGATCAGGAGAAGCTGGCCGACACGCTGGAGTTCTGGGAGGGGGCGGAGAAACGCCTGCTGGACGAGCTTTCGGCCGGCCAGCGGCTGCGGACGCCGGTCAACTTCATCGTTCACGACCTGGACGATGTGAATGAGCAGCTGACGCGCGGGCGGTACTTCTTCACCGACATCGTGCGCGATGGGGTGGCGCTGTTCGAAGAGCCGGGGCATCCGTTCATCGAGCCGACGCCGCTGTCGCCCGAGGCCGCGTTGAAAGAGAGCCGGGAGTACTATGATGGGTGGATTGAGGACGCGGATCAGTCCTTGGAATACGCTCGCATTGGTGTTCAGAAGAGATGGCATAAGAAAGCCGCCTTTAATCTTCATCAGGCCACTGAGGGGCTCTACAACTGCTTGCTCCTGGTCCTGACGCTCTATGCGCCCAAGTCGCACAACCTGGTGCGCCTACGCGGCCTGGCCGAGCCCTTCGACCCGCGCCTGGCCGAGGTCTGGCCGACCGACAGCAAGTTCCACAAGCGCTGCTTTGAGTTGTTGCGCGCTGCCTATGTCAAGGCGCGTTACTCGCCGCACTACAAGATCACCGCCGAGGAACTGGCCTGGATTCAAGAGCGCGTCGAGCTCCTCCAGTCCCTGGTCAAGGACCTCTGCGAAGCCCGCCTCCGACAACTCGGCGAAGACGCAGCGACCCCGAACTGACCGGTGTCGTGTCCGCGGTCCGGCCTTGCGTCCAATGTCCGGTCGCTGGCTCGGACCTAGTTTCCGCGCCCGACCCAGAGCGGATTTAGGCGAAAGCCTGCGGCAAGATCGCCGCGACGATCGCGCCCCCGACCACGAGGCCGACGATGGGCGCGCGGGGGTGCGCGACGTTGATCGTCCACCCCATGATGGGAATGCGCTTTGGCACGAAAAGCCGTGGGTCGTTAGGCCCGTGGTAGAATCCGAAACCGTCGTACTGACCGTTCATCTCGACATCTCCGAACAGTCGGAATTTGCCAGACCAAACGGCGGTTTTCCACCCCGAACTGACCTTCACCCTGTCCGCTTTTCGGCACGGCCCCCAAGGTCCGGTTTCAGGCGCAGCCGCAATTTCTGGACCCGACCCTAGTCAGACATCAACAGCGCCTGCTAGTGGCGAGAAGCACATTGATATGTCTAGCGCTGAGGGTAGCGACAATGGACTTCAAGCTGGATGAACACGGTTTTTCTTGGAGAGCCAGTTGTCGATTGCCGTCGTGGTCCGGGTATCTCGACTGCAGCGGCCCTTACGGCGGCTTGGTCAACGGGGCCAAGTCAGATGGCACGGTAGAGATTGTTTTCGCCCCCGAAGGTCGAGACAGCAGCCCCTTGGAAGACGACGAGTTGGGTCTGGTTCAGTGGCTTATAGCTAATGAGGGCACTGTCTCTGACGCCGTAAAGACGGCCATCTTCGATGCCTACCCCCGCTTGATCGAAGGGTATGGCTATACTGCTGAAGAGCAGGCGAAGTTCATGCCGGCGGTGGTCGATCGTGGCGAGATGAGCTCGCTCTTCGGCTTATGCGCTGTCAACGTACACCAGACGCGAAATGGCGCGGAGCCCTATCTCGGTTTTGAGTTCGGCTGCACGTGGGATCAGGAGCACGGTCTCGGCGTCCTCACTCATGGAAACCGCGTCATCGAGGTCGGAGGCGCTGATACGGCAATACTGCTCTGGATGGCTGAGCAGGACGCCGGCAAAACTTGAAGTCCGCAACCCACCCTTGTCAGTCCTTCGCGACGTCCGCTTTCGGCGCCAGATTGATATTCACAGCGCCCGCTTGCTCGGGTTCCGCAGGCTCTGCCTATTGGCGCTACAACCTCCTACCGCCCCTTTCGCCCCAGCTTTCTCAGCGCCGCGCGCATGGCGACGGCCTGGGCGGCGGGGGGCTTGGGGTCGGGCTCCGCGATCTCCGGAACGAGGACGCGGGTCGCCGCCGCCTCGAGGCGTTCGAGCAACGTGTCGGGGATGACGGGTTCGCGCCGCGCCTTGGCCTTCGAGGGGACCATGGCGGCGATCCTGCGGGCGTCGGCGGCCAGTTGGCCGCAGGCGCGGGCCTTGGCGCGGGCGAGGGCGACCACGGCGGGGTCGGCGCTGTCGTCGATCAACGCCCAGGCCGCGTCGAGGGCGGCCATCAGCTTGGCCTGCAAGGCGGCGCACCAGGCGCTGGGATCTTGGGCGCTGAGATCTCGGGTCTGGCTCATGAGCCTAGCATGCGGCCGTCGCGAACGCGGATGACAGGAAACGTGCGTTTTCGTCCAAGCCCCTGGCCCGTAACGGAAACGCTCATTTCTGGCCGGGGAAGCAGGCCGCTCAATCCCCGTGCTCGCGCCAGGGTCCCAACTGAATTCAAGCGTTGGGCTTCCGCGGGAAATTCAAGGCCACCCATCCTTTGTCATCCCGGAAACGCCGCAGGCGTTGTCCGGGACCCAGGGGCCGGCGCATCGCGGTTGCCCCTGGTCCCGGCTCTCCGCTTCACTGCGGCCGGGATGACAGGTTGAGCGGGCGATCCCTCAGAGCGCGCCACCCTGTGGATAACTCGCCCCGACAGGCATGAAAAAACCCCGCGTCTCGCGACGCGGGGCTCTTCGGATCCGAAGTGGATCGTGACTTTAGGAGATCTTTTCGACCTGGGCGTATTCCAGCTCGACCGGGGTCGCGCGGCCGAAGATCGAGACGGTGACCCGCAGGCGGGCCTTTTCCTCGTCGACCTGCTCGACCGAGCCGTTGAAGCTGGCGAACGGACCGTCGATGACGCGGACGTTCTCGCCGACTTCGTACAGGACGACGGTCTTGGGCTTCTCGACGCCTTCCTCGATGGCGCCGACGATGCGCTGGACTTCCTTTTCGGAGACCGGCATCGGCTTGGAGCCGCTGCCCAGGAAGCCCGTGACCTTCGGGGTGTTCTTGATCAGGTGGTAGGCTTCGTCCGAGAGGTTCATCTTGACCAGGACATAGCCCGGGAAGAACTTGCGCTCGGCGTTGACCTTACGGCCGCGGCGGATCTCGACGACCTCTTCGGTCGGAACCAGGATCTCGGAGAAGTTCTCCTCCAGGCCCTGGTTCTTGGCCTGCTCGCGGATGCTCTCGGCCACCTTCTTCTCGAAATTCGAGTAGGCGTGGACGATGTACCACTTGTGGTTCGGGTTGGACGCGGTTTCGGTGCTCATCGTCTCTATCTTATCCCGAGGTCGCCAGCTTCAGGAGCTGATTGATGGCGAAGCCCAGGCCGCCGTCGACGGCCAGGAAGAACAACGACGCCAGGACCACCATGATGAAGACCATCACGGAGGTGATCCAGGTTTCCTTGCGGCTGGTCCAGGTGATCTTGCGGGCCTCGGCGCGCACCTCACGGAAGAACTGCACCGGCGTGGTGCGCTTCTTCGGCGGGGCGGGCGCGGCGACGGCCGCGGCGGCCCCGGCGGGCGCCATCGCCGCAGCCGTCTTGGCGGCGCGGTTCTTGATCGCTGACGGGCTGGATCCCGGTTTCCTGGCCATGCTCTAGAGGCTCACGACTTCCTAAGTTGGACCCGGACCTACAAGCGGCCCGGTGGCCATAGCCGGGCCCGAAAGCGACCCGTCAAACATATATAGTGGCAGGAGTGGGGGGACTCGAACCCACGACTTTCGGTTTTGGAGACCGACGCTCTACCAGCTGAGCTACACTCCTGCGGACCGACCACCCTTTCGGGCCGACGGACATCCGGAGACAGACAGCGCGCCGGAAGGCTTGGAAGCCTCGGCGCGCCAAGTCCTGTCGCCAGAGCCGCGCCATTTAGCAGGGTCGCGAACGGCGGGCAAGCGGCGCGCGGAGGTTTGAGCGGCTTCGCGGGCTCGATCGTGGTTTTCTTCCCGGCCCATGGGGTCTTGGCGAGGATCGAAGGCGAGGATCGAAGCCTGGGGCGGTGCGTTCTTACGCCATGCCCACGATCACCAATCCGCCCCAGCCGGCCTCATCCTCCGACCGCCCGTCGAATCGGGAAGTCGAGAACGAGAACCAGAAGCCCTCGCCCCGCGAAGGCGAGCCGCCGCGACCGGCCACCGAGCCTCAAGGCGCGGCCGACAGCACCCGTTCGCCGAAGACCCGGACGGATCCGGGCTCCGGCGAGGGTTAGGACGCTCTTCGGCCTGAACCTAGCCGGCCTTGGCCAGCTTGGTCTTTTCGCCCTTGTCGGCCGCGGTCGAGTCGCTGGCCGGCAAGGTCGCGCCGCACTGGATGCCCAGATACGACCACTTCACGTCCGTCAGCTCGCGGCCGCACTGGGTGTTCTTGCCCGAATCCCTGCCACGCAGCGAGACCGCGACGCCCTTCGACATGTCCGGCGCCGGACTGGCGCTGCTGATGTCATAATAGCCGCCGCCACGCCCTTTCACGACGAGACAGTTGGTCTTCTCGACGGGCCGCACGCAGCCCGACGCTGTGACTGACGTGGATTCCACGACAACCTGATTAGCTTGCGCGACTTTCGTCTTCGCGCCGCCGTCACTGCAGGCAGCCAAACCAAACGCTAACAGACCGGCCGCCGCGGCGGCCCCTACGAACCAAACCCGCATACGTTCCTCCGTATCGTTGGCTCCGCGAACGAAGCAAAAGGAAGTCTGCGCCTCGTTTGGAATACCGGCAATCACATTTTTGACGTTTTCGAAAAACCGGTCCGGCGTTTTGACGGTTCGAGAAAAAGATTGTCCCTAATCGGACGACACACGCACGGGTCTGCGAAACTGATCCATGGCGGTGCAATCCTATGCCGAACAGGCACGACATTTCTTCTTATCTGAATATTTGCTGGCGAACCGAGACGCCGCTTTTTCTTACGGCGCGAATACTCAGCCTGATCTTCCGACTCGCCGACACATCGCGGACACTGGCGCGCAGGCGCGAACCGGCGGCGAAGTTTTTCCGGGGACGACTTTAGACAACCGGCGTTGACATCAAGACGGGCTTGCACAAATGAGACAGGCGTCGCCTCAGGGCCGTGGCGGCGCCCTTTTCTCTCAAGGATTTCAGAGCTCAGATGACGGCCACCGCGACCGCCGCAACGCCGGTTAAAGAAGCCCCTTTCCACGTCGAGAAGGTGCTGTGGGTCAAGCACTGGACCGACCGCCTGTTCAGCTTCGGCATCACCCGTCCGGCGTCCTTCCGCTTCCGCTCGGGCGAGTTCGTGATGATCGGCCTGCCGCCGCGCGAAGAGCTGGGCGAGAAGAAGCCGATCCTGCGCGCCTATTCGGTGGCCTCGCCGCACTTCGCCGAGGAGCTGGAGTTCTTCTCGATCAAGGTTCCGCACGGTCCGCTGACCTCGCGCCTGCAGCTGATCCAGCCGGGCGATGACATCCTGCTGGGCAAGAAGCCGACCGGCACGCTGGTTCTGGACGCCGTCCGCCCGGGCAAGCGCCTGTTCCTGTTCGGCACCGGCACGGGCCTGGCGCCCTGGCTGGCGGTGGCCCGCGACCCTGACGCCTACAGCCGCTTCGAGCGCGTGATCGTCGCCCACGGCGTGCGCGAGGTGAAGGAGCTGGCCTATCGCGACCTGTTCACCCACGACATCTTCGACGATCCGCTGGTCGGCGACGAGGCCCGGGCCCAGCTAACCTACTACCCGACCGTGACCCGCGAGCCGTTCGAGCGTCAGGGCCGCTTCACCGACCTGATCGAGAGCGGCAAGCTGTTCAAGGACCTCGGCCTGGACCAGACGAAGTTCGACCCCGAGAACGACCGCGCCATGCTGTGCGGCTCGATGGCGATGATCAAGGACACCGCCGCCCTGCTCGAAGCCCATGGCCTGAAGGAAGGGTCCAACGCCGATCCGGGCGACTTCGTGATCGAGCGGGCGTTCGTGGGGTGATGCGGGCCCGATAACCTCGTCCTTCGACAAGCTCAGGATGAGGTTATCTAGTGCGTCGACATCAAATTAGTCCTCATCCTGAGCCTGTCGAAGGGCGGGGACGGCATCCTGGACGGAACGGCGCGTGACCAACCTCAAGAACCTCACCGTCGAAGACGCCCGCGCCCGGATCCTGGACGGCGCCGCCCGCCTCGGCGTCGAGACCGTCGCGCTTGCCGACAGCCTGGGCCGCGTCCTGGCCCAGAGCGTCACCGCCGCCCGCCCGCAGCCGCCGTTCGACGCCTCGGCCATGGACGGCTGGGCGATCCGGAAGGCGGACTACGCGCCCGGCAAGGCCTTCGCGATCGCCGGCGAGAGCGCCGCGGGCAAGGCCTATCCGCATGAAGTCCGGACCAATCAAGCGGTGCGCATCTTCACCGGCGCGCCGGTTCCGGCCGGCGCCGACCTCGTCGTCATCCAGGAAGAGGCCATCCGCGACGGCGATACGGTCCGCTTCGAAGCGGGCGAGACCCCCAAGTCCAACACCCGCCCGGCCGGCGGCGACTTCCAGGCCGGCGACGTCCTGCTCGAGCCCGGCGTCGTCATCGATCCGTGGCGGCTCAGCCTGATCGCCTCGGCCGGTCTCGGCGAGGTCGCCGTCGCCCGCCGCCCGCGCGTGGCGATCCTGGCCACCGGCGACGAGCTGGTCCCGCCCGGCGCCAGCCCGCGCCCGGACCAGATCTTCGAAAGCGGCTCGTTCAGCCTGGTCGCCCTCGTCCAGGCCTGGGGCGGCGAGGCCTTCCGCCTGACCGCCGCGGCCGACGACGCAACCGCCATCGCCGCCGCCGTCTCTTCCCGCGCCTCCCGCGAGGGGCCGGTGGAAGCCGACCTGATCGTCACCATCGGCGGCGCCTCGGTCGGCGACCACGACCTGGTCAAGCCGGCCCTGAAGACCCTGGGGCTGGAACTCGCCGTCGAGACGATCGCCGTCCGTCCCGGCAAGCCAACCTGGTCCGGCCGCCTTTCGGATGGCCGCCGCGTGCTGGGGCTGCCTGGCAATCCGGCCTCGGCCCTGGTCTGCGCGGAGCTTTTTCTGCGCCCGCTGCTGGCGGCCCTGGCCGGCGGCGACGCCGAGGTCCGCCTGCTCCCGGCTCGCCTGGCCGCCGCCCTGCCCGCCACAGGTCCCCGCGAGCACTGGATGCGCGCGGCCCTGTCCGTCGATCCCGAGGGGCGAACGATCGCCCACGTATTCCCCGATCAGGATTCCTCGCTGGTCAGCGTCTTCGCGCGGGCCGATGCTCTCCTGCGACGACGGGCGGGAGTCTCCGCCGCCTCGGCGAATGACATCGTCGACGTTCTGCTTCTGCGGCGCGGCTGAAACCGCGACGGCGACAATTTCGCGTGCTAAGCCCGGACGAGTTTCACGGGCGCGACCCGACCTTCAGGCCGAGAGGTTCTATTCATGGGGCATGTTGGCAAGATCGCGGCCCACGTTCTGCTGGCCTCATTGGCCCTGCTGTTCGGGCGATACCTCGTCATCGACATGCCCTTCACGCCCGACACCCTGGTACAGGCGGGCTACTACGGACTGGGCGCTCTGATCGTCGAGCTGCTGTTCCGCGTCGAGCGCGCGCCCTGGCGCTTCGTGTCGGCCAGCGACCACCTGCGCCTGTTCCGCTCGGCCGTGCTGACGGCGGCGACCTTCCTGGTCATCACCCGCCTGGTTCACCCGGGAATCGACGGCGGCCTGCGCATGGTCGCCGGCGCGGCCCTGATCCAGGCCACCTTCCTGTCGGCCCTGCGCGTCATCCGCCGCAGCCTGCACGAGCGCCAGCTGTTCGATTCGGTCCTGCGCCTCGGTCCCGCCTCGATGCAGCCGGCCCTGCCGCGCCTGCTGATCATCGGCTCGGCCAACGAGGCCGAGGCCTTCCTGCGCGCCCCGGCGGGCCTTGGCGAACGCTACGCCCCGATCGGCGTGGTCTCGCCGCATGACCGCGAGATGGGCGACGAGCTGCGCGGCGTCTGCGTGCTGGGCTCGATCGCCGACTTCGACAGCGTGCTCGCCCGCCTTCGCGACAGCGGCCTGTCGCCCTCGGCCATCCTGTTCCTGACCGACAGCGCCATGAGCACCTTCGGCGCCGAGCGCCTGGGTCGCCTGAAGACCGAGGGCGTGCGCCTGCTGCGCCGTCACGGCGTGGTCGAGATGGGCGCCGACGCCGCCGCCGTCGCCTCGCTCCGCGAGATCAGCATCGAGGAACTGCTCAGCCGTCCGCCCGTGCGCCTCGACCCCGAGCCCGTCCGCGCCCTGGTCGCGGGTCGCCGCGTCCTGGTCACCGGGGCCGGCGGCAGCATCGGCTCGGAACTGTGCCGCCAGATCGCCGCCAGCGGCTGCGCCCACCTGACCATGGTCGACGCCTCGGAATACAACCTGTTCCACATCGACCGCGAAATGGCCCAGACTTGGCCCGGCATGCCGCGCCGCGAGATCCTCTGCGACGTCCGCGACGCCGCCAGGGTCCACCGCGTCTTCGCCGAGCAGCATCCCGACATCATCTTCCACGCCGCGGCGCTCAAGCATGTGACGCTGGTCGAGAACCATCCGTGCGAGGGCGTGCGCACCAATGTGCTGGGCACCCGCAACGTCGCCATCGCCGCCAAGGCCTGCGGCGCGGCGCACCTGGCCCTGATCTCCACCGACAAGGCCGTGGCCCCGACCAGCGTGATGGGCGCGGCCAAGCGCGTGGCCGAGGCCGTGGCGCGCCAGTATGGCGGCGGCGGCGACATGCGCGTCAGCATCGTCCGCTTCGGCAACGTCCTAGGCTCGGCCGGTTCGGTGGTGCCGATCTTCCAGAGCCAGATCGCGCGGGGCGGCCCGATCACCCTGACCGACGCCGCGGTCGAGCGCTACTTCATGACCATTCCCGAGGCCGTGCAGTTGGTGCTGCGGGCCGTGGCCCTGTCACGCATAGCCTCCGAACCCGAGGCCGGCGTCCTGACCCTGGAGATGGGCGAGCCGGTCAAGATCATCGACCTGGCCCGCCGGATGATCGAGCTGCAGGGCCTGACCCCCGGCAAGGACATCGAGATCCTGATCACCGGCCTGCGTCCCGGCGAGAAACTGACCGAGACCCTGGTCGACGCGAACGAGATCGCCCGCCCCAAGGCCCCCGGCATCATGGAAGCCCTGCGCCTGGCCGACGCTCCGATCATCGAGCCCGAGCGCCTGATGGCCCTCGACGCCCTGGCCGAGGACGGCGACGAAGCCGCCGTGCGCGCCCACCTGTTCGACCTGGTCGAGGACCTGCGTCAGGTCGGACCGTCCAAGGTGGTCAAGATCCGGGCGTCCTGAGACGCGCTAGCGCAGCAGCGGCGCCAGCGCGGCCAGATCGTTGCGCAGAGTGGTCGCGGCGACCCCGGCCTCGCCCATGGCGTGGCTGATCTGATCCAGCCCCAGCACCACGTCGCCGGCGGCGTAGAGGCCGGGGATGCTGGTGCGCTGATGGGCGTCGACCTTGATGCAGCCGTCCTCGGTGATGGCCGCGCCCAGGGCCCGGGCGAGGTCCGAATGGACGTCGGAACCCAGAGACGGATAGACGGCGTCGAAGCGCAGACGGCCCGCCGTGCAGGTCACCACCAGACCGTCGCTCTCAAGGTGAAAATCACGCGCCGGGCCGGCGAAACGTTTGACCCCGATGGCGTCGAGACGAGCCCGGGCGGCCTCGTCCAGACCGTCCTCGCCCGTCAGGCCGATCAGGCTGACATTGGCGGTGTAGCTGCGCAGGAACTCGGCCTCGCGCGCGGCGCGCGGACCGCGGCCGACGACCGCCACGGCCTGGTCTGTGACCTCATAGCCGTCGCAGACTGGACAATAACGCAGGCGTCCCTGCCGCAGCGCCTCGGCGTGGAGAGCCTCGTCCATCAGCGGCCGCCGATTGGTCACCCCCGTAGCGAGCAGGACGGTGCGAGCCGCAATCTCGCGATCGGGCAGCGTGGCGCGGAAACCATCCTCGCCGCGCCCCAGGTCGGTGACGCGCCCGGCGATCAGCTCCGTTCCGTAGCGGACCGCCTGTTCGCGCATGCGCTCCAGCAACGCCACGCCGGAGATCCCTTCGGGAAAGCCGGCGTGGTTGCGGGTGAGCGGAATCCGCGCGGCGCGGCTGTCGCCGGCGTCGACCACCTGCACAGACAGGTGGAAGCGCGCGGCGTAGATCGCGGCGGTCAGGCCGGCGGGCCCGCCGCCGATGATGAGACAGTCGATCATGGATGGCAGGGCGCCGAGGCGTGGCTTCAGGCCGCCGCGATCAGCGGCTTGGGCGGCGGACGCACCAGGGGCTCGCGCGCCCAGATGCGGCCGGCCGAGGCCGCGGCGATGAAGTCGTCGAGGCTGGCGTCGGGCAAGGCGATCAAGCCCGCGTCATCATCCAGTCCGACGTCGACGACGCCGCCCGCCGCGAACAGCGGCGCGGCCGAGGGCAGGTAGGCGATGACCTTCAGGTGGCCATAGGCGTCGCGCAGGAAGTTGACCGCCGCCGCCTCCATCGCCAGTTGCTCGCCGCCGTCATCCGACGGCAGGATGGCCACCGCGTCGAACAGCACCGACGGACCGCCGTCGATCTTGTGGTCGACCGGCAGCAGCGCGCCGCTCGCCGTGGTCACGCCATAGATGGTCGGGCCGATGATCTGCAGCCTCGCGCCCGCCGCCTCGACCGCGGCCTTCAGTTTGGCGACCAGCTTGTCGTCGCAGCCGTCGCTGACCAGGGCGCCGATCTTGCGGCCCTCCAGGGTCGGCGCGGCCTTGGCCAGCAGGCTGAGCATGGGCGAAGGCTCCATGTCCTTGGCCGGGATCGGCGCGGGGGCCGGGACGATCTGGCCCGGGAAACCCAGGCCTTCGGCCACCGACTGGGCCAGGAATTCATCGATGTGGATCAGCCGCGACAGCACGGCCTCGCGAACACGGGGCGTCACGCACTTGCTGAGCTCGAAGACCAGGGCCGCGACGATGTGGTCCTGCTCGGGCTTGGTCTGGCTGGCGAAGAACAGCCGGGCCTGGGTGTAGTGGTCGGCGAAGGTCTCCGGCCGCAGGCGCAACTGCTCGCCGGCCTCCGGATTGGGGAAGGTGTGGAAGCCGCTTTCCAGCGACTCGCGCGCCACGTCGGCGCCCAGGCTGGAGGGCTCGTAGTTCACCTGGCCCTTGGGAACGCCCATCTGCATGTGACCGTCGCGCTGCAGGTTGTGAAACGGGCACTTGGGCTGGTTGATCGGGATCTGGTGGAAGTTGGGCCCGCCCAGGCGCTTGAGCTGGGTGTCCTGGTACGAGAACAGCCGGCCCTGGAGCAGCGGGTCGTTGGTGAAGTCGATCCCCGGCACCACGTGGGCGGCGCAATAGGCCACCTGTTCGGTCTCGGCGAAGAAGTTGTCGGGGTTGCGGTCCAGCACCATGCGGCCGACCACGCGCAGGGGGATGACCTCCTCCGGGATCAGCTTGGTGGCGTCCAGCACGTCGAAGTCGAAGCCGTCGGCCTGCTCCTGGGTGAAGGTCTGCAGGCAGAACTCCCACTCGGGGAAGTCGCCCCCCTCGATGGCTTCCCAAAGGTCGCGGCGGTGGAAGTCGGGATCGGCGCCGTTGATCTTCAGGGCCTCGTCCCAGACCACGGACTGCGCCCCCAGCTTGGGCCGCCAGTGGAACTTGACGAAGGTGCTGTCACCCGCCGCGTTGATCAGCCGGAAGGTGTGGACGCCGAAGCCTTCCATCATTCGCAACGAGCGCGGGATCGCCCGGTCGCTCATCACCCACATGATCATGTGCATGCTCTCGGGCGTCAGCGAGATGAAGTCCCAGAAGGTGTCGTGCGCCGTCTGGGCCTGCGGGAACTCGCGATCGGGATCCTGCTTGGCCGCGTGGATCAGGTCGGGAAACTTGATGGCGTCCTGGATGAAGAACACCGGGATGTTGTTGCCGACGAGATCGAAATTGCCCGCTTGCGTATAGAACTTCACCGCGAAGCCGCGCACGTCGCGCGGCAGGTCGGCCGAGCCCTTGTTGCCGGCCACCGTCGAGAAGCGGGTGAACACCGGGGTGCGCTCGCCAGGGCGCTGCAGGAAGTCGGCGCAGGTGACGTCGGCGCAGGACTCCAGGCACTCGAAGAAGCCGTGCGCGGCCGAGCCGCGGGCATGGACCACGCGCTCGGGGATGCGCTCGTGGTCGAAGTGCATGATCTTTTCGCGCAGGATGAAGTCCTGCAGCAGCACCGGACCACGCGCGCCGGCCTTCAGCGAGTTCTGGTTATCGGCGATCGGCACGCCCTGGTTGGTGGTCAGCTGGGTGGCCGGGCCGTCGGCCTGCTGATGCGTTTCGCCGCCGGGAGCGATGAGCGTCTCGCCCTCGGTCGAAGGGCCCGCGGGTTGGGGGACCTTCGTCGAAATCGGGGGCTTAGCGCCTGCGCGCGGGGCCGTCTTGGCCTTGGTTTTCGCCGGGGTGGCCATGAGCATCTTCCGATTGTGTGGATGTGAGAGCCTAACGTCCGTTCGCGGCGCGAGGTTGCGGTCGTGAACTCGACACATCGGCGACTTCGGTATCGCGCCGCGAAGACGACCTGCTAGAGTATTTTCCGACGAAGTGGATACCGGTTCGTCGTCAGAAAATGCGTTAAAACAATACGCTAGAGCTTTTCACCGATCCAATTGGATCGGGAAATACTCTAGACCGGGCCCATGGCTGAACTCCACGACACCTACGATCCCCTGACCCCCGTTCCGGAAGCGCGCCGGGTCTTCCGCGCCCAGGACGCGTTTTCGCTGTGGTTCAGCCTGGGCATCGGCCTGCTGGTGCTGCAGGCCGGCGCGTTCCTGGTCCCCGGCCTCAGCCTGGGCATGGCGCTGGCGGCGATCGTCACCGGCTCGGTGCTGGGCGCCCTGCTGCTGGCCGCCGCCGGCGTGGTCGGGAGCGATACCGGCCTCTCCGCCGTCGGCACGCTGCGGCTGGCGCTGGGCGCGCGCGGCGCGGCGGTCCCGGCCGCGCTCAACGCCATCCAGCTGACCGGCTGGGGCGCGTTCGAGATCATCGCCATGCGCGATTCCGCCGACGCCCTGACCAGGCAGACCTTCGGCTTTTCCAACCCGATGATCTGGACCCTGGCGTTCGGGATCCTGGCGACCTTCCTGGCCATCCAGGGACCGGTGTCGTTCGTGCGCCGCTTCCTGCGCGCCTGGGGCCTGTGGCTGCTACTGGCCGGCGCCGGCTGGCTGAGCTGGCGACTGCTGGCCGAGCACGACCTTTCCGCCCTGCTGGCCAAGGCCGGCACCGGCGAGATGAGCTTCGGGGCCGGCGTCGACCTGGTGGTGGCCATGCCGTTGTCGTGGCTACCGCTGATCGCCGACTACACCCGCTTTGGCCGCACCAGCGGCGGCATGTTCAAGGGTTCGGCGACCGGCTACGTGCTGGCCAATATCTGGTTCATGGCCCTGGGCGCGGCCTATGCCCTGGTGTCGGGCGGCGGCGACAACCTGCTGCTGACGGCCCTGGCGGCCAGCGGCGGCGGTGTCGCCCTGCTGCTGATCGTCATCGACGAGACCGACAACACCTTCGCCGACCTCCACTCGGCCGCCGTCTCGACCGCGACCCTGGTCCCCGCCAAGCCGGCCAACCTGGCCCTGGTCTTCGGCGCGCTGTGCACGACCATCGCCCTGTTCGCGCCGATCACCCAGTACGAGGGCTTCCTGCTGTTGATCGGCTCGGTGTTCGCGCCGCTATTCGGCGTGCTGCTGACCGACCACTTCGTCCTGCGCCGCCGCGCCGCCGCCGTGGCCCGGAGCGGCCTGAACCTGCCCGGCCTGCTGGCCTGGGCGATCGGCGTCGCCGCCTATCAGGGCTTGAGCCGCCTGGCTCCGGACCTCGGCGCCACCCTGCCCAGCTTCGTGGCGGCCGGGGTGGTCTATCTGGGGCTGAAGCGGGCGTGGGGCGGCCGGAGGTCGTCCGACTCGACTCTTTGACATGCAGCAATGCGCCGCTGCCGCTGACGGCCAAGGCTGTCCCCCACAGCGACGGCAAAGGACAAGGCGAATGACCACGCCAACCGGCACGGCAAGAAGGTTGTCTCGGCATCCGGCCGCACTGCAGATGCTTCTACGCAAGTGGCACGCCTACATCGGGATGATCATCGCGCCCACCGTCCTGCTCTTCGCCATGACGGGCGTGTTGCAGATCTACGAGTTGCACGAAGCCCATCCTGGCTACGCGCCGCCGGCGGTCGTGGCCAAGCTGGGGGTGCTGCACAAGAAGCAGCTCTATCGCGAAGGGCGTCGTCCCCAGTCGCAGCCCTCCGCGAAGCCCTCGCCGGGGCCCGCCCCGGCCGCATCGCGTCCGGAAGCCAAGGCTCAGCGGCTTCCGACGATCTTGCTGAAGGCGTTCTTCGCCCTGGCGTCGGTCGGCCTGATCATCTCGACGATCACCGGCGTCTGGATGACCCTGCGCCAGCCTTTGCACCGCATGCGCCATATCCTGCTGCTGGTGGTCGGGACGGTCGTTCCCTTCGTCCTGTCCTGCCTTAGCCAATGAACGGCGACATCACCGGCCTCGCCTAGAGCCCTTTAGCTTTAGATGGAATCATCTAAAGCGTTCAAAAGGGCTCTAAATGTTTGATTCTAGAGCCTGTTTTCCCCGTTTAGATGGTTCCATCTAAACGGGGAAAACAGGCTCTAGTGGAAATCCCGGCTCCGTAGCAGCCTTCCGGACACCTTCTGGCGCACGCGCGGGGCCGGCGCGCCCGGCTCGTCGCGCAGGGTGGACAGGTGCGCCGACAGGTCGGTGAAGCCCTCGGCCACCACGTGGATGACATTCTCGGCCCTTTGCACCCGGCCGTGGACGACCAGGAACGAGGCCGTCATCACCACATTACGGTCGGCCTCGAAGCGGTCCTTCCAGACCACCGCGTTGGCCACGCCCGTCTCGTCCTCCAGGGTCACGAACACCACGCCCTTGGCCGTCCCTGGTCGCTGGCGGATCAGGACGAGCCCCGCCACCGACACCTTGCGGCCGTCCTTCAGGGTCAGCAGTTGCTCGGCCGTGATCACCCCGCGCCGGGTCAGCATCGCGCGGTAGAAGCTTACCGGATGGTCCTTCAGCGACAGGCTGGTGGTGCGGTAATCCTCGGCCACTTCCTGCGGCTGGCCCATGGCCGGCAGCGCCGCACGGTCTTCGAACAGCGGCAGCCCGGCCAGCAACGGCGCCCGCACCGGCGCCTTGTGCTCGCCCTTCAGCCCCTTCACCGCCCACAGCGCCTCGCGGCGGGTGAGCCCGACCGAGGCGAAGGCGTCGGCCTCGGCGAGCAGCTCCAGCGCGCGCTGCGGCACGCCGCCCTGCGCGAACTCGCCCGGGGTGCGAGCGCCCTCCTCCCTCGCCTTGAGCAGGGGTTCGATATCGCCCTTCTCCTTCAGGCCCTTGATCTGGCGGAACCCCAGGCGGACGGCCTTCCAGCGGAGGCGGTTCTGGTCGTTGGCGATCTTGTCCGCGCGCGGCCTGAACCGGCGAGCCCCCTCCACCGCTTCGCGGTCCCCCTCCCCCATGAAGGGGGAGGAAGGCATTTTGCGAGCCTCCAGCGTGCAGTCCCAGTCGCTGGCCAGGATGTCCGGCGGCAGCACCTCCACCCCATGCTCGCGCGCGTCCCGCACCAGCTGGGCCGGCTGGTAGAAGCCCATCGGCTGGGAGTTGATCAGGGCCGCGCAGAACACGTCCGGCCAGGCCCATTTGATCCAGGCCGAGACGTAGACCAGTTTGGCGAAGCTGGCCGCGTGACTCTCTGGAAAGCCGTAGTGGCCGAAGCCCTCGATCTGCTTGAAGCACCGCTCGGCGAAGTCGCGCTGGTAGCCGCGCGCGACCATGCCCTCGACGAACTTGTCGCGATATTCGGCCGGCGTGCCCAGGTTGCGGAAGGTGGCCATGGCCTTGCGCAGGCCGTCGGCCTCGTCGGGCGTGAACTTGGCCGCCTCGATGGCCAGGCTCATAGCCTGCTCCTGGAAGAGCGGCACACCGTAGGTGTTGCCGAGGATCTGTTTCAGCTCATCTTCGGGGCCATGCTCCGGCGACGGCGCGGGCATGTCCACGGGCTCGATCCCATTCCGGCGCTTCAGGTACGGGTGCACCATGTCGCCCTGGATCGGGCCGGGTCGGACGATCGCCACCTCGATGACCAGGTCGTAGAACCTGCGGGGCTTCAGGCGCGGTAGCATCGACATCTGCGCCCGGCTCTCCACCTGGAAGACGCCCACGCTGTCGGCCACGCACAGCATGTCGTAGACGCCGGGCAGCTCGAGCGGGACATCGGCCAGGTCGACGATCGGCTCGCCATGATCGGCCCGCAACATGCCGAAAGCGCGCTGGATGGCGGTCAGCATGCCCAGGGCCAGCACGTCGACCTTCATCAGCTTCAGGCTGTCGATATTGTCCTTGTCCCACTCGATGAAGGTGCGGTCGGCCATGGCCGCATTGCCGATCGGCACGGTCTCGTCCAGCCGCCGCTTGGTCAGGACAAAGCCGCCGACATGCTGCGACAGGTGGCGCGGGAAGCCCATCAGCTCGGTGGCCAGATTGACCGCGCGGGCGATCTCAGGCGCCTCGGGATCCAGGCCCGCATTGCGCAGATGCTCCTCGGGCAGGCCCGAGCCCCAGCTGCCCCAGACCGTGCCGGCCAGCAGGTTGGTGACGTCCTCGGTCAGGCCCAGGGCCTTGCCGACATCGCGGATGGCGCTGCGCGGGCGGTAGTGGATCACCGTCCCGCAGATGGCGGCATATTCCCGACCATAGCGACGATAGACATACTGCATCACCTCCTCGCGCCGCTCGTGCTCGAAATCGACGTCGATGTCCGGCGGCTCGCCGCGGTTCTCGGAGATGAAACGGGTGAACAGCAGCCGGTGCTCGGTCGGGTCGATCGCCGTCACGCCCAGGCAGAAGCAGACCGAGGAATTGGCCGCCGACCCGCGCCCCTGGCACAGTATGCCCATGCTACGGGCCTCGCGCACGATGTCGTGCACGGTGATGAAGTAGTTGGGATAGTCCATCTTGGCGATCAGCCGCAGCTCTTCCTTCAGCTGCCTGGCGACCTTCTCCGGCACGCCGGCCGGATAGCGCCAGGCCGCGCCGGACCAGGTGAGATCGCTCAGGTGCTCCATCGCCGTCTTGCCGGCCGGCACGGGCTCGTCCGGATATTCCTCGTTGAGCTGGCCGAGGTCGAAGCCGATCCGCTCGACGATCTCGACCGTGCGCTCGACCGCACGGGGCCAGCGTTCGAACAGGCGCGCCATCTCGGCCGGCGACTTGATGTGACGCTCGGCATTGGCCTCCAGCCGGAAGCCCGCCTCCTGGATCGTGCAGTGCTCGCGCACGCAGGTGATGACGTCCTGCAGCGGTCGCCGTTCGGGGCCGTGATAGAGCACGTCATTGGTCGCCACGATCGGCGCGCCGGCGGTCCGGCCCAGGTTGTCCAGGCGCGAGAGACGCTTGAGGTCCTGGGCGGCGTAGGCCCGGCTGGCCGCCAGCCAGGATCGCCCGCGCAGGTCGCCGGCCATACGGGCCAGGTCGCGTTCGAAAGCCTCGTCCAGCGTCCCGGGCGGCAGGATCAAGCCCAGCTGGCCATCGGAATGCTCCAGAAAATCCGACCAGGAGAGGTGGCACTCGCCCTTGCCCGCCCGCCGCTGGCCGACCGTCAGCAGGCGCGTCAGCCGGCCGAACGCCTCGCGGTCGGTCGGGTAGCAGAGCAGGCTGGGCGTGCCGTCCATGAAGTCCAGCCGGCATCCGCTCAGTATACGGACGTTTCGCTTCTTGGCCGCCGTCCAGGCCCGGACGACGCCCGCCAGGCTGTTGCGGTCGGTGACGCCGATGGCGGAGAGGCCCAGCGCCTCGGCCGCGATCGCCAGCTCCTCCGCGTGCGAGGCCCCGCGCAGGAACGAGAAGTTGGTGGTGGTCTGGAGCTCGGCGTAGGCGCTCATCCGAACAGCCCATGGATCCACCACTTGGGCGCTTCATCCTCGCCAAACAGGCCCTGGCGATAGATCCAGAACCGCCCCCCCACATCATCCTCGACGCGGTAGTAGTCCCGGACCTTGCCGGGGCCTGTATCGGTCTCGCCGACGCCAGCGCGCCACCATTCCTGGCCGATGCGTTCGGGGCCCTCGGCGCGGCGGACGCGGTGGGCGCGGCCGCGCCAGGTGAACGACATCGGCGGATCGTCCGGCAGCTTGGCGATGGCCGTGATCGCCTCGGGCCGCTTGAACAGCCGCACCGGGCGCGGTCGGTCGGGGTTCCATTTCGCGGCGGCCGGCGGGTCGAGCGGGGCGTTGCGGACGACCGAGCGTTCGGGGACATGGCTCTCATACGGATCGGCGCGCCAGACACGGGCTTCGCCCAGGCGGTTGACCAGGCGGTCGATCAGAGGGGCCAGGGTCTCGTCGAGGCTGGTCCCGGCTTCGGCGTCCAGCCGGTCCTGCGCCGCCGCCAAGGGCTCGACGGCGGCGGCGTGGACGGTGACGACCTCGATGCCGAAGCCGGGGTCGACCTTGTCCAGCTTGGGGACGATCAGCTTGGTCAGCCGCTTGGCGTCGCGACCGATGCGGGCCAGGCTCGCGCGGACCGGATAGGCCTGGCCGTCCAGGCGGTGGAACACGACCTCGAAGCGCTTGGCCCCGCGCCCCTCGGCCTCCAGCCGTTGGCAGATCAAGGCCAGGGCGTCGCCGGTCACGCGGGCCAGGTCCTCGGGCGCGCTGATCGGCTCGAAGAAGGCCATGCGGTCGAACCAGGGCGTGGCCGGGCGGCGGAAGCTCAGGGCCTCGGCCGCCATGCCCAGGGCCTGATCGAGGCGCAGGGTCAAGCCCAGGCCGAAGCGCTTGGCCAGCTGGGCGCGGGGCAGAGCGAAGAGCTGCCCGACACGGTGCAGGCCCAGGCGCGGCAGTTGGGCCTCGGCGGCGTCCTCCAGGCGCAGGGCCGCGACGGGCAAGGCCTCGATCGCCGCGCGCTGCTCGCCCGGCGCGGCGATGGCCAGGCCGTCGCCGTCGCGGCCCCCGAACCGCGCCAGGGCCCACGCGGCTCCCGCGGTGTCGGCGATCGCCGCCCGAGCCGGCACGCCCCAGCGCGCCAACCGCGCCACGAGATCGACCAGCATGTCGCGCTCCCCGCCCCACAGGTGGTCGGTCCCGGTGATGTCGAGAAATAGGCCGTCCGCCCCGTCGATCGCCACGGCCGGCGAGAAGCGCACGCACCAGTCGCACAGGGCCTCCAGCGCCACGCGGTCGGCGACGGGATCGTGGTCGAAGGTCATCAGGTTCGGAACCAGGGCCATGGCGTCGGCGGCCTTCTGGCCGGGGCCGAGGCCAAGGGCCCGGGCGGTCTCGTCGACGGCGGCGAGGCGTCGGGTCCCGCCCTCCGTGGCCAGCAGGGCGAAAGGCGCGGTTTCAGCCGACGTATCGCAGCCCGGGTTCCGCCGGCGCCACGTCGTGATCGGCCAGTTGGGACACCAGACGGAAAGGATGCGGGCCATGGCCGGCCTCCTGTGCTTCCAAGATCCAAGAGCCGGGACGTCCGCCCCGGCAGCGTTCCAGTTCGACCCGCCAGCGCGGGGGGCCGAGGCCGATGTCGTCCGCCGGCGGCGGGGTCGGCGATGGCCCGATCCGCCAGCGGCTGAACGAGGCCGAGCCGGACACCGCCTGGCCCGCGCCCGCTCGTCCCCCGTAAGGTCTTCGGTGCAGCACCACCCCGAAGCCGCCGCGCTTCTCGCAGGCCAGCTGCAGGCGGCGGCCGGCCGTCAGGTCCGGGGCCTCGGCTTCACCGACGGCGGCGGCGACACCCTGAGTGGAAAGCGCGTCCTCCAGCACCGACAGGGTCTCGGCCTCGTCGCGCGTGCGAACCTGGATCAGCCGCTCGACCGGAAAGCCGAGGCCAAACAGACCAGGCGCGAACAGGTCCCCGCGTCGGGTGATCCAGACGATGGCGCCGGTCTTCACGAGAGGGCGCAACAGCAGGCCGACGAAGGCGGCGGGGGCCGCCCCGGTCTCGCTCTCCAGTCCCGCGCCCGTCACCTCGTGCCAGCCGCCCAGCGGCAGGCCGCCGCCCGGAAAGCACCCGTCGATGGCCGGATCGCCGAACGGCAGGACTGGATTCGGAGTCCGAGTCCCCGCTTCGATCGCGGCGATCCGGCCTCTCAGGGCCGCAAGACGCGCCTCGCGCGAGCCGGCCATTTCCGCACTCCTTGTTCCACTTTTGTTCTGATCTCGCGGCGCGGCGGAGTCAAGCCTTGGAGAGTCGGGCGGGACCGGCCAAAGTGTCTCAAACGGCCGTATGAAGCCTTCGCAGGAAACCTCATGTCCCTCACCCGCGTCCTGATCGCCAACCGTGGCGAGATCGCCGTCCGCATCGCCCGCGCGGCGGCGGAGGCCGGGCTTACGAGCGTGGCGATCTACGCGACCGATGACGCGGGCTCGCCCCATGTCGGCGCCGCCGACCAGGCGGTCGCCCTGCCCGGCGCGGGGGCGCGGGCCTATCTCGACATCGCCGCGATCGTGGCGGCGGCCAAGGCGCAGGGCTGCGACGCCCTGCATCCCGGCTATGGCTTCCTGTCGGAAAACGCTGGCCTGGCGCGGGCGTGCGCCGAGGCGGGGATCATCTTCGTCGGCCCCTCGCCCGAGCACCTGGAGACCTTCGGCGACAAGGCCGCCGCCCGGGCGCTGGCGGCCGAGCGGAACGTGCCGCTGATCCCGGGGACGGGGGCGATCTCACCGGACGGCGCGCGGGCGTTCCAGGCCGAGCACGGCGCGATCATGCTGAAGGCGCGGGCCGGCGGCGGCGGGCGCGGCATGCGGGCGGTGCTGGACCCCGGCGAGCTGGACGCCGCCTTCGCGGCCTGCGCGCGGGAAGCCCTCGCGGCCTTCGGGGACGGCGGACTCTATGCCGAGAAGCGGATCGAGCGGGCGCGCCACGTCGAGGTGCAGATCGTCGGCGATGGGCGGCGCGTGCTGGCGATCGGCGACCGCGACTGCTCCCTCCAGCGGCGGAACCAGAAGCTGGTCGAGATCGCCCCGGCCGCCCTGCCCGCTCCGCTGCGGGCCGCTCTGTGGAAGCACGCCGAGACGCTGTGCGCCGGCTATCGCGGCCTGGCGACCGTGGAGTTCCTGATCGACGCCGACGCCGATCCTTCCGTGGGGGGTGAGGCCTTCTTCCTCGAGGTCAATCCGCGCCTGCAGGTCGAGCACACGGTGACCGAGGAGGTCACGGGCCTGGACCTGGTGCGGCTGCAGTTCGACCTGGCGGCGGGAAAGCCCCTGGACCTGGGGGTTCCGCCGGCCTTCGGGGTCGCGATCCAGGCGCGGATCAACGCCGAGACCCTGACCGCCGACGGCCTGGTCAAGCCGTCCAGCGGTGTGATCGACGCCTGGAGCCCGCCGGGCGGTCCAGGCGTGCGGGTCGACGCCGGCGTGGCGGCCGGGACGGCGGTCGGCGGAGCCTATGACAGCCTGCTGGCCAAGGTGATCGCGCGCGGGCGGACCCATGCCGAGGCTTCGGCGCGACTCGATCGGGCGCTGGCGGAGTTCCAGATCACGGGCGTCTCGACCACCGCGCCGCTGGTGCGGGCGATCCTGGCGGCCGCGCCGGATACGCCGACCACGCGGTTCATCGAGGACCACGCCGCGGCGCTGGTCGCCGACTTGCCGGAGGAAAGCGCCGCGCGGTCCTTCGAGACCCTGGACGGCGCCGTCACCGTCGCCGCGCCGCTCGCGGCCACGGTCGGTTCGATCGCGGTAGCCGAGGGCGACCTCGTCCGCCCCGGCCAGGCCCTGGCCGTGCTGGAGGCGATGAAGATGGAGCACCTCGTACACGCCGCCGGCGGCGGGCGGGTGCTGAAGATCGCCGTCGAGCCCGGCGCCACCGTCGCCGAAGGCCAGCCGCTGGTGTTCCTGGAGTCGATGGAGGTCGCTGGCGACCAGGCCGTCGAAGCCGTCGCCGAGGACCTCGATGCCATCCGCCCGGACCTGGCCGAGGTGATCGCCCGCCACCGCCACACCCTGGACGAAGCCCGCCCCGACGCCGTCGCCAAGCGCCGCAAGACCGGCCACCGGACAGCGCGGGAGAACATCGACGACCTGGTCGATCCGGGCAGTTTCCTGGAGTACGGGGCCCTGGCCATCGCGGCGCAGAAGCGGCGGCGCTCGACCGAGGACCTGATCGCCAACACGCCCGCCGACGGGCTGATCACCGGCGTCGGGACCGTCAATGGCGGCCTCTTTCCGCCCGACAAGGCGCGGACGGCGGCGCTGGCCTACGACTTCACGGTGCTGGCCGGCACGCAAGGCGCGATGAACCACCGCAAGTCCGACCGGCTGATGGCGATCATCGCCGACCAGAAGCTGCCGGTCGTGTGGTTCGCCGAGGGCGGCGGCGGGCGGCCGGGCGACACGGACACCACGGCGGTGGCCGGGCTGGACGTGCCGACGTTCAGAAGCTTCGCCCAGCTGTCGGGCCTGGTCCCCAAGATCGCCATCGTCGCCGGCCGCTGCTTCGCCGGCAACGCCGCCATAGCCGGCCTGTCGGAGATCATCATCGCCACCCGCGACAGCAATCTGGGCATGGGCGGACCGGCGATGATCGAGGGCGGCGGCTTGGGGGTGTTCAAGCCCGAGCAGATCGGCCCTTCGGCGCACCAGTGGGCCAACGGCGTCATCGATATACTCGCCGACGACGAGGCCCACGCCACCCGGCTGGCCGGGCAGGCCCTGTCCTACTTCCAAGGCGCGCTGCCGACCTGGACCGCGCCGGATCAGCGGCGGCTGCGGGGCGCGATCCCGCAGAACCGGCTGCGGGTCTATGACGTGCGGGCGCTGATCCATGGCCTGGTCGACGAGGGTTCGTTCCTGGAGCTGCGCGGCGGCTTCGCGGCGGGCATGGTCACCGGCCTGATCCGCATCGAGGGCCGGCCGATGGGGCTGATCGCCAACGACCCGCGCCATCTGGGCGGGGCCATCGACTGCGAGGGGGCCGAGAAGGCCGCGCGGTTCCTGCAGCTCTGCGACGCCTTCGCCCTGCCGGTCCTGAGCCTGTGCGACACGCCCGGCTTCATGGTCGGTCCCGACAGCGAGGACGCCGCCGCCGTGCGCCGGGTCAGCCGCCAGTTCATCGCCGGCGCCAAGCTGCGCAGCCCGCTCTTCACCGTGGTGACCCGCAAGGGCTACGGCCTCGGGGCCCAGGCCATGGCGGGCGGCAGCTTCCATTCGCCGGCCTTCATCGCCGCCTGGCCGACCGGCGAGTTCGGCGGCATGGGCCTGGAGGGCGCGGTCAAGCTGGGCTACCGCAAGGAGCTGGAGGCCGAGACCGATCCCGTGAAGCAGAAGGCGCTCTACGACCAGCTCGTGGCGCGGCTCTACGCGGCCGGCAAGGCGACCAGCATGGCCGCCGCCCTGGAGATCGACGCGGTCATCGACCCCGCCGACACCCGGCGCTGGGTGATCGGCGGCATGGACGCGGCGGCGGGGGTGTCCAAGCCGTGGAGCGTGCGCGTGGACAGCTTCTAGGCTCGCGCCGCGACGAAGTCCGAGCGGGGACGCGCCAGCCGGCCAAGTCTTCAGACCGGTTAAGTTATGCAAGACTGCGGGCTCTCACGATTCGGCGGAGCGGCATGAAGCCGGTACTCATCTTTCAGCCCGGCATGGTCGGGGATCTGCTCTTCGTCCAGAAGATCGCCAAGACCTACGCCGCGAACGGGCGCCGCGTGATCATGCCGGTCCTGCAGAAGCACAGCTGGGTCTATAAGGGCTTGGTCATGCCCGCGAACATCGAGACGCCGATCCTCGACACGGAGGCCTTCGACTTCCGCGATGAGCTGCTGTTCCTGAGCGACAAGATCGCCCTCAGCCCGATCGAGGGGCCGAACTATACGTTCCTGTCGCTGTTCTTCAGCTGGCGCTACGCCCCGGAGCAGACGATGGACCTGAAGTATCAGGTGGCCGGAATGGATATGGCCGACTGGGCCGACCATGTGGAGCTGCGCCGCGACCTCGCCAAGGAAGAGGCGCTGTTCAAGCTTCTGGGTCTGGACGATGGCGAGCCCTATGCGCTGCTGAACGAGCATGGCAGCAACAGCCAGATCCAGTTCACGCACAAGGCGCCCGAAAAGGAAGTCCGCCTCCGGCCGATCGAGGGCTACAGCCTGTTCGACTGGAGCACGGTGATCGAGCGGGCGGCGCGCATCGCCACCATCGACACATCACTAGTGCTGTTGGTCGAGATCCTGAAGATCCGTGACAAGCCCCTCAGCGTGGTGTCGCGCTATGAGCCGCCCAGCTTCCGCATCCAGAACATCCTGAGGCTGGACTGGCTGTTCTATTTCCGCGCCGAGCACCTGACCTTTACCTAGCTTCGCCCCAAGGGCCATGACCGAAGCGGGAGGCTCAGCCGCCCGCCATGCCCTTGATCTGGTCCGACATCGGATCGTCCTGGTGAACGGCCAGAATGTTGATGCCCATGTAGTAGACGCCGTAGCCCAGGCCGATCAGGAATTCGCGCAGGTCAGATTCGTTGGACTTGATCCGCTCGATCATCATCGTCGGCTTGCAGGTCGCGATGGTGCGTTGAGCGCCCCGCAGGGCCTCCATCTCCATGCCCTCGATGTCGATCTTGACGAAGTCCAGCCGCGTGAGGGCCAGGTCGTCAATCGCCGTCATCTGGGTGCTCTGGGCGTTCTCCGCGGAATAGTCGATCTCCTGGCCGATAAATTCGGTGCGCTCGGTCTGGCGGATCTCGAGACTGCCGAAGCTGGCGGGCTTGAAGTAGTCGGGGACGGGAACGTCGATCACCCCGCGCTCGGCGCCGACCGCCGCCCAGATCGCCCGGGCGTTGAAGCAATTGTTCAGCGTGATGTTGCCGGCCAGGGCGTAGAAGATCCGCTCCTGCGCCTCGAAGGCGATGACCTTGCCCCAGCCGGTCATCAGCTGGGCCCACTCGACGGTGTGGACGCCGATATTGGCGCCGCAGTCGATGGCCACCACGCCGTCGCCGAAATGAGCCCGGCGCATTTCCAGCAGCCTGACGGCGGCGTCCACCTCGTCCTGGTCGAACGACGAGGTCTCCAACAGTTGGTAGCCCACACCGTAAGCGCCGTTCTGGACGATCCGGTAGTCGTGACGATTGACCAGCAGGGAGCCGTGGTTGGTCGACACCAGCACGAAGGCCGTCGGGCGGAGGTTTGATTTTCGCATTCGGCCCCCGAGACGCCGTCGCGCCGCGATGACGGCGCCGGAATCGGCGTCTGACGATAGGCCAAGAACTCTCGGCGTCTAGGGCGTCTGGACTTCGAGCTTGGCGGCTTGGGCCGGGGTGGGCGACGGCCTGACGGTCAGGTCACGCAGAATGATCGGTCCAAACAGCGCGGCGATCCCGCAGGCGTCGGCCAGCACGTCGCCCCAAGCCGCGTCGCGGCCGACGAACGCCTGCAGCACCTCGATCATGCCGCCAAAGGCCAGCAGCACCAGGCCGATGCGCCAGAAGCGGCTGGCGGGCAAGGCGGTGATCGCCAGGGCGGTCAGCACATAGAAGACGATGAAGTGCTTGGCCTTGTCCCAGGGGATCAGACCCATGCCCCCATCGTCGGGCAGCAGGGCCCGCCACAGGGCGAAGGCCGCCGCCGCGACGAAGATCGTGAAGGCCAGGACGTTGATCTTGCGACTGCGAAACAACATGAGCGGCCTATCGAACCAAAAAGGGGCGTCATCCAGGCGATGCAAGGCGGAAGCCAACCTTGGCCATCCCCGACGCCCCGGTCCTGTCCCGGATCGGTCATCCGGGACAGGCAGGTCGAAGCGCCTAGAACGTCAGCGCGCGCGCTTCCTTCACGTGCGGCAGGGCCTGGATCTTGGCCAGCAGTTCGGCGGCAGGAGCCTGGTCGACGCCCACCAGCGCGATGGCGTCCTCGTCGGCCGAGACGCGGCCCAGGTTGAAGGTGGCGATGTTGACGCCCGCCTCGCCCAGCAGCATGCCCAGCGCGCCGATGAAGCCCGGCTTGTCCAGGTTGTTGATGTAGAGCATCGCCGGCGAGAAGGCCGCGTCCAGCTCCATGCCCTTGACCTCGACGACGCGCGGGGCGCCGGCGATCACCGTGCCGGCGAAGCTGCGCTTGCCCTTCTCGGTGGTGATGGTCACGCGCATCAGGCTGTCATAGGTCGGGCTGACTTCCTGGCGGCTCTCCGAGACGGTGATGCCGCGCTCCTTGGCGATGGCCGGGGCGGAGACCATGTTGATCTCGGCCAGCATCGGCTTCAGCACGCCGGCCAGGGCCGCCGAGGTCATCGGCTTGACGTTGAGGTTGCTGACCTCGCCCTCGAAAGCAATGTCGATGGCGGTGATGCCGAAGTCGACCATCTGGCCGGCCAGGGCGCCGATCTTCTCGGCCAGGGCCACGAACGGCTTCAGCTTGGGGGCTTCCTCGGCCGTGATCGAGGGGCTGTTGAGGGCGTTGGTGACCGCGCCGGTCAGCAGGTAGTCGCTGACCTGCTCGGCGACCTGCAGGGCCACGTTCTCCTGCGCTTCCGAGGTGCTGGCGCCCAGGTGCGGGGTGGCCACGACCTTGTCCGAGCCGAACAGCGGGTTTTCCTTGGCCGGCTCGGTGACGAAGACGTCGAAGCCGGCGCCGCCGACATGACCGCTGTCGAGCAGGGCGCGCAGGGCGACCTCGTCGACCAGGCCACCGCGGGCGCAGTTGACGATCAGCACGCCCTTCTTGGTCTTGGCCAGGTTCTCGGCCGACAGGATGTTGCGGGTCTTGTCGGTCAGCGGGGTGTGCAGGGTGATGACATCGGCGCGGGCCAGCAGGTCTTCCAGCTCGACCTTCTCGACGCCCATCTCGACGGCGCGCTCGGGGCTCAGGAAGGGGTCGTAGGCCACGACCTTCATCTTCAGGCCCAGGGCGCGGTCGGCGACGATCGAGCCGATGTTGCCCGCGCCGATCAGGCCCAGGGTCTTGGCGTACAGCTCCACGCCCATGAAGCGGTTCTTCTCCCACTTGCCGGCCTGGGTCGAGACGTCGGCGGCGGGGATCTGGCGGGCCAGGGCGAACATCATGGCGATGGCGTGTTCGGCCGTGGTGATCGAGTTGCCGAAGGGCGTGTTCATCACGACGATGCCCTTGGCCGTGGCGGCCGGGATGTCGACATTGTCGACGCCGATGCCGGCGCGGGCGATGACCCGCAGCTTGTGGGCGGCGGCGATGACGTCCTTGTCGAGCTTGGCGCCCGAGCGGATGGCGACGCCGTCATAGTCGCCGATCACGGCGATCAGTTCGTCTTTCGACAGTCCGACCTTGATGTCGAAGTCGACGCCGCGGTTCTTGAAGATGTCGACGGCGGCGGGGCTGAGCTTGTCAGCGATGAGGACGCGAGGAGCCATGTGCGTTGTTCCTTGGATCGGGAGGCGGCCGGTCGGGCCGCGATACGTGTCGAAAATCCGCGCGGCTCAGCGAAGCCATCGCAGCATGTGGGGAAAGGGTGCGACCCCGCGTTCGGCGGCCTGGCGCGGTTCGAGGGTGAGACCGAAATACTGCAGCAGCGGCTGACCAAGGGTCGCGCCGTGCTGGAAGCTCTCGATCAGGCTCTCCGAACCGCCCTTGTAGCCGTCGGCGTGGAAGACGACGGCCGGGTCCAGTCCCAGGTGGGTCAGGGCGGCCCACGACCAGGCCAGCGTCGCCAACTCCTCGCCGTCGCCGGGATCGAGCCGTTCGGCCTTGCGGCTTTCCGGTTCGGTGACGGCGATGTGACCGGCCTCGTGCAGGATGTCGCCGGGATGGGCCAGCCTGTCCTCGTCGATCACCAACCCGCCGAACCGGATATCCAGTCCGGGCAGGAAGGTGTCGGCGGGCAGCTCGCCCTTGCGGACATCGATGCCGAGGCCGACGACGAAGTCGGCCAGCCGCTGCGTCATGGGGTCGGCGAACACCGGCGTCAGGCCGCTTGCAGCACCGCGGCCTTGGTTTCGGCGAAGGCCCAGTCGAGCCACGGCGTCAGGGCCTCGAGGTCCGAGGCTTCCACCGTGGCGCCGCACCAGATGCGCAGCCCGGCCGGAGCGTCGCGATAGCCGCCGATGTCGAGGGCCGCGCCCTCCTTCTCGAGCAGGCTGGCCAGCTTCTTGGCGAAGTCGGCCTGGGCGTCTTCCGGCAGGGCGCTGATTTTGGCGTCCACGACCTTGAGACACACCGACGTATTCGACCGAATCTCCGGCGTGGCGGCCAGGAAATCGACCCAGTCGGTCTTGGCGACCCACTCGGCCAGCACGGCCAGGTTCTGGTCGGCGCGGCCCTGCATGGCTTCCAGACCGCCGATCGAAGCGGCCCACTTCAGGGCGTCCAGGGCGTCTTCCACGCAGAGCATCGACGGCGTGTTGATCGTCGCGCCCTCGAAGATGTCGGCGGCGATCTTGCCGTTCTTGGTCATGCGGAACAGCTTCGGCATCGGCCAGGCCGGCGTGTAGCTTTCCAGGCGGGCCACGGCGCGCGGCGACAGGATCAGGATCCCGTGCGCGCCCTCGCCGCCCAGCGCCTTCTGCCAGGAGAAGGTCACGACATCGAGCTTGGCCCAGTCCAGCTCCTGGGCGAACGCCGCCGAGGTGGCGTCGCAGATCACGATCCCCTCGCGGTCGGCCGAGATGAAGTCGGCGTTCGGGACGCGCACGCCCGAGGTCGTGCCGTTCCAGGTGAAGACCAGGTCCTTGGCCGGATCGACCTTGGTGGTGTCGGGCAGCTGGCCGTACGGGGCGCTCAGCACCTCGACGTCGGGCAGCTTGAGTTGCTTGGTGACGTCCGTGACCCAGTCCTTGCCGAAGGACTCGAAGGCCATCAGTTGCACGGGACGGGCGCCGAGCATCGACCACATGGCCATCTCGACCGCGCCGGTGTCCGAACCGGCGACGATGCCGATCAGGAAGTCGGCCGGGACTTCCAGCACGTCGCGCGTCTGGTCGATGGCGGCCTTCAGGCGCGCCTTGCCCAGCTTCGAGCGGTGCGAACGGCCCAGGACCGCGTTTCTGAGATTTTCGGGGGTCCAGCCCGGCCTTTTGGCACAAGGTCCGGAAGAGAACTCGGGGCGAGCCGGGCGGATCGCCGGCTTGGCGAGGGTCGTCATATCGATGTCTCCCATCCTTACAGATGGACTGCATCCCGTTGGGGGGATGTGGCCCGCCGGCGAAGAACCGCGTTTCGGGCGAGATTGCAAGGACGATTTTTGCGAGGCGCGCGACGTTTCGTCCGGCCGCGGCAATTATTTCGCGGCGACGCTCGAGGTCTTGCGCCAACGCCAGGCCAGGATCGAGCCGGCCAGAAGGCAGAACAGCACGCCCAGGCTGACCAGGTTGTTCACCAGGGCGTAGAGGCTGTCATAACGCCGCGCGGCGACCAGGTAATAGGCGTGAAGGCTGAACTGCACGCCTTGCAGCAGCACCGCCACGCCCAGCCAGCGAGTCGCGTGGCGCAGAGCCAGCAGCAGCAGGCCTAGCGCCAGAATCCCATCCAAAAGCAGGTAGACGGCCCGCATCACTTCCTTGTCGAGCAGGTAGCCCGCCAGGGCGAAGCCGACGGTGATCGCCAGCACCAGCGTCGCGCCACTGCGCTCCGGTCGACCGCCCCATCGCCACGAGGCGAAGCACGTGACCGCAAGAAGCAGCCAGCCGAACAGGACTAATGGTTGCAGGTGCGCAAGCATGTTTTGGGTCTCTAACGTAGATTAGAGACCCAAAGGTATTAAACTATTGCAATGTGCTTTTTGGCGAGACTTAGACAGCCTCGCGAAGGCCGATCTGCTGGGGGAGTTGATCCTCCTTGATGAAGCCGCCCATCCGCGTGCGGATGCCGACGCGCAGGCGCGTCTCGTCCAGCTGGCTGTGCGCTTCGACGATCGCCGTGCGCGCCGTCGCCAGAGCCTGGACGGCTTCCGCGAACTTGGCGCTGGCGCCGTTCCCGACCGTCGCCGACAGGCCCAGGTCCTTACGGGCCTGCATCAGTTCGGCCATCATTTCCATGACTTCCACCGTGGCCGCGTCCACCGCGGCTTCGGTCGCATACAGCTTGCTAGCCACACGCTGCGCTACAAAAACCTTTTCCAAACCCGCCTCCTTAACGAAACACTAAGAAGAAAGGTAAATAGAATGTTAACGCAAAAGCAATCATGAAAATGCGCCTTAGCGTTGTTTTGTCGCGCTACTAACCCCCACCCTCGCTCGCCTTGGAAGCGAACCGTTAGGAACCTTGCGGCACACTGTCGCAACGTTGATGAATACCTGGACGTGGGATGAGCAGCATCCGCAATCATAGCGGGTACACACACGCACCGCTGCAGGCGCGCATCGCTGGCGTGGCGTTGGCCACGACGGTGCTGGCGCTGGTGGCCGCATGCCTGTGCTTCATGCTGCAGCAATGGAGCGTCGCGCGGCAGGAAGCGCGCGCCAATCACGAGATTCTGGCCGAGATGGCCGCCGCCGGCGCCGCCGCGCCGCTGGCCGATCACAACATGGTCGGCGTCTATCGCGCCCTGGAAGCCGTCGCCAAGGCCCCCAGCGTGGCGGGCGTGCGCATCACCGACACCAAGGGGCGCGTCGTCGCCCAACTGGGCGCGGCCAATCCGGCCGACACCGACACCTTGACCCGCCCCATCAAGCTCGCCTCGCAGGATGTCGGCACGCTGGTGCTGCTGGCCGAGCATCCGGGCCTGGGCCAGATCCTGGCCCGCGACCTGGCCCTGACCGGCGCCCTGTTCTTCGGCGCGGCCGGCCTGGCGATTCTCCTGGCCAACAGCCTGGCGCGCCGGCTGGCGCGGCCGATGGAGCGCCTGTCGGAAGCCATGCACGAGACCGCCGTCGGGGGCCGCTTCAAGGCCGTCGAGCAGACCGCCGACGACGATGTCTTCCAGAGCCTGACCGACAGCTTCAACCACCTGGTCTGCCGCCTCGAGGCCAACGACCACGACCTGCGCGGCGCCATGGCCGAACTGGTCAGGGCGCGCGACGACGCCAACGCCGCCAACGTCCTGAAGTCGCACTTCCTGGCCAATATGAGCCACGAGATCCGCACGCCGCTGAACGGCGTCCTGGCCATGGCCGAGCTGATGGCCATGGACAAGATGAGCGACACCCAGCGCGAGCGCCTGAAGGTGATCCGCGAATCAGGCGCGGTGCTGCTGGGCGTGCTGAACGACGTGCTGGACCTCTCCAAGATCGAGGCCGGGCGTCTGGAGATCACCGACCGCCCGTTCGACATCGCCCAGCTGGCCCAGTCGATCCGCGAGACCTACGCGCCCCAGGCCCGCGACAAGGGCCTGGCCTTCGAGGTCGCCGTCGCTCCCGAGGCGCAGGGCCTGTGGCGCGGCGACTCCGACCGCCTGCGCCAGATCCTGGGCAACCTGATCGCCAACGCCCTGAAGTTCACCCTGGAAGGCGCGGTGGCCGTCAGGTTCGCCTCGGCCGAGGACGGCTCGGGCCTGCGCATCGACGTGGCCGACACCGGCATCGGCATCTCGCCCGAGATCCTGCCGCGCCTGTTCGACAAGTTCGTCCAGGCCGACAGCTCGACCACGCGCCGTTTCGGCGGCTCGGGCCTGGGCCTGGCCATCTGCCGCGAGCTGGCGGTGCTGATGGACGGCTCGATCAAGGTCCAGAGCCGCGAGGGTCGCGGTTCGACCTTCACCGTCCTGGTCGCCCTGCCCCGCGAGGAGGCGATCACCGACGTCCACTATATCGACGACGACCACGTCCCCGCGCCGCAAGCCGCGCCGGCCGAGACCGCCCGCCTGCGCGTGCTGGCCGCCGACGACAATCCGACCAACCAGAAGGTCGTCGCCGCCGTCCTGGCTCCGCTCAACGCCGAGGTGACCACGGTCGCCGACGGCCAGGCCTGCATCGAGGCTTGGCGGGCCGGGACGTTCGACATCGTGCTGATGGACATCCACATGCCCGTCATGGACGGCGTCGAGGCCGCCAGGGCCATCCGCGCCCTGGAGGCCGAGCAAGGCCGCGTCCGCACGCCGATCATCGCCGTCACCGCCAACGCCCTGGCCCACCAGGTCGAGGACTATCTGGCCGCCGGCATGGACGGCCACGTGGCCAAGCCGATCGAGGTCACCAAGCTCTATGACGCGATCGAAGCGGCCATGACCGCCGCGCGCGTGGCCCAGGCGGCGTAAGTCGATCCCTCGACACCAGATGAACGGAACATAACGAGCGGCTCAGAACCGCTTCAGGCTGCGCGTGTTTCTCTTAGCTCAACGTCGCTTCCCCCGGAGTGACGGGACAAGTTTCAGAGAGGAACCGAACCAATGAAAAAGATCCTGATCTCGATCGCCGCGGTCTCGGCCCTGTCGGCCGCCGCCGTTCCCGCCATCGCCTCGGCCCAATCGGTCAACGACCGCCAGGCCATGCTCGACCGCCGCATCGACATCGGCGTGCGCAATGGCTCGCTGAGCCGCGGCGAAGCCTACCGCCTGCGCGCCGAGCTGCGCGACACCGAGCGCCTGGAGCGCAAGTATCGTCGCGGCGGCCTGAGCGGCTGGGAGCGCGCCGACCTGGATCGCCGCTTCGATCGCATCAGCGCCCAGATCCGCTACGAGCGCCACGACCGTAACTACGGTTACGGCTACGGCGAGCATCGCGGTCCGAACCGCTGGTAACAGCCTGACCTAAGCCGGCTCCACCCGGAGCCGGCTCTCCAAGACCGTGAAGCCGCGGCCGCGCAACAGAACGCGCGCGCCGCGGCTTTCGCATTCCAGATCCCCGCCCCGGCCCGGATAGGCCTGGTGGAACTTCAGCGGGCTCGCACCAAGCTTCGCCTCATACAGCGGCGTCAGGATGCAGTGGGCCGAGCCGGTGGCCGGGTCCTCGGGGATGCCGAAGCCCGGCGCGAAGAAGCGGCTGACCACGGCGTAGGGCTGGCCAGGATCGGCCGACGCCACGACCACGGCCTGGCCGGGGCCGCCGGTCGCCTCGCCCTGGATTTTCTTGATCAGGCCAAGGTCGGGCTTCAGGCCGCGCACCGTCGCCTCGCTATCCATCACCGCGATCAGATAGGCCCCGGCCCAGACCTCGACGGGTTGTGCGCCCAACGCCTCGGCCAGCCCCTCCGGGATCTCCGTCCGGCGCGGCGGATCGGCGGGAAAGTCCATCTCCAGCCCTTCATCTGCCCGCTTCACCGTCAGCGGCCCGGACAGGGTGTCGAAGGTCAGGAGCGGAACGTCGACGCCCAGTTCCTCGAACAGGGCGTGCGCCGCCGCCAGGGTGGCGTGACCACACAGCGGGGCCTCCAGGGCCGGCGTGAACCAGCGCAGGCCATAGCGGGCCGGATCGGCGGTTTTCAGCAGATAGGCCGTCTCGGCCTGGTTGTTCTCGGCCGCCAGGGCCTGCATCCAGGCGGCGGAGGGCCAGGCGTCCAGTGGCTCGACCACACAGGCGGGGTTGCCCTTGAACGGTCCGCTGGCGAAGGCGTCGATGGTCCACTGGCGCATAGCGATCTCCCGAGCTGGACATCGCTGTTATGCGCGCGGAACGCGGGCGGCAAAGGCTTTATTGTCCTCGTGACAATCGCCGCGGAGCTGAAAACCTCGTCCTTCGACAAGCTCAGGATGAGGGTTTCAACTGCACGGCCTCAACATTCGTCCTCATCCTGAGCCTGTCGAAGGACGAGGACGGCTCCTCACCCCTCAACAGTGATCTCCGGCCACCGCGCCTTGGCCGAGCCGGTGGTGCGCTCCCAGCCGCCCGCGCCCTTCACCCGCAGAGGATTGGGTCTCAGGCGCCTGGCGAACAGATCCTCCAGGCCGAACGGCGCCCAGACGCTCAAAGAGTCATCGGCCTCGAGCCGCACCCCGACGCAGAAGGCGGTGGCCACGAAGCGCTTCAGGGCCGCGGCGCTGTCCTCCAGCGGCGGATAGGGCTCGTCGGCGCCGAACTTCTTCTCGAACCACAGGTGGACGCGGGCCTGGTTCCGCACCTCCACGAGGTCGCGCAGCGGTGGCGCGAAGGCGGCCGCGACGCGCTGAATGACCACGTCCTCGGCCTCGTAGCTGGTGTCGCTGTCGTCGTGATAGGCGACGTCGTAGTCCTTGATGCCGTAGGCGGGATCGCGGCCGGTCAGGGCGTTCCAGACCGGTTGATAGACCGCGCCGGAGAAGATCATCCAGTCGGGCAGATCCAGCCCCCGCACGGTGCGCAGCACCTCCCAAGTCGTGGGCGTGGCGCGGACGATCTCGCGCAGGCGGTCCTCGAGACCTTGTTGAGAAGGTTGAGCGTTCATCGGCGCAGCGTCCAGCCGTGGTCCAGCGGGCCGTGGCCCGCGCCGAAGCCCGGCGCGCGCAGCATGGCCTCGTGGACATAGTTCCAGGCCCGGGCGACGGCGGCGTTCAGCGACAGCCCCTGGGCCAAGCCCGTGGCGCAGGCGCTGGCCAAGGTGCAGCCCGTGCCGTGGGTGTGACGGGTCTCGATCCGCTCGCCCTCGAAGGTGGTTTCGCCGTCGGCCGTCATCAGCACGTCGACGACACGCTCGCCGTCGATATGACCGCCTTTCATCAGCACCGCCTTGGCGCCCATCGCCAACAGGCTCTCGCCGGCCCGGCGCAGGTCGTCGGTGGTCTCGACCGTCAGGCCCGTCAGGGCGGCGGCCTCGGGAGCGTTGGGGGTCAGCAGGGCCGCGCGCGGGATCATCAAGGTCTTGACCGCGCCGATCGCGGCCTCGGCCAGCAGGGCGGCGCCGCCCTTGGCGATCATCACCGGGTCGACGACGACCGGGACGCCGTCTTCCCGCGTTCTTTGGGCGTGATCAATCGCGGCGGCCACGGTCTCGACCACGCCGACATCGCCCAGCATGCCGGTCTTGATCGCGTCGGCGCCGATGTCGTCCAGCACCGCCCGGGCCTGGGCGGCGATCACGTCCAGCGGAATCGGATGGACGCCGGTGACGCCCAGGGTGTTCTGCACCGTAACGGCGGTGATCGCGGTGGCCGCGTAGCCCCCCAGGGCGGTGATGGTCTTGATGTCGGCCTGGATCCCCGCGCCGCCGCCGGAATCCGATCCGGCGATGACGAGGACCCGGCCCAGGGGCGCTGTGAGGGGAACTTGGGACATGGAGGGTGTTTAGGCGGGAATCGGATCACCGGAAACTCCCTTCCCCGTTGATGGAGAAGGGATAGGCCTAAGCCCCCGCGATCGCCGCCTGGACGTCCAGGGCCTGGACCGTCTCGCGCACGTCGTGGACCCGCACCGCCGCCACGCCGGCCGCAGCGCCGGCCAGGTGCGCGGCCAGCGAGCCGCCGAGACGATCCGTGGCCTCGCCCGCCGACGGGTCGAGCCCGGCGATGAAACGCTTGCGGCTGGCCCCCAGCAGGATCGGATAGCCCAGGGCCACGAAGCGCGGCAGGGCCTTCAGCAAAGCAAGATTGTGAGCCACCGTCTTGCCGAAGCCGATGCCCGGATCCAGCCAGATCTTCTCCTTGGACACGCCGGCGGCCATGGCCGTGAAGGCCCGCGCCAGCAGGAAGGCCTCGACCTCGGCGACCACGTCGCCATAGCGCGGGTCGTCCTGCATGGTCCCCGGCTGACCCAGCATGTGCATGAGGATCACCTCGCAGCCAAGCTCGGCGGCGACCTCGGGAGCCTCGGGCGACAGGCGCAGGGCGGCCACGTCGTTCCAGATATTCGCCCCGGCCCTGATCGCCGCGCGCGCGACGCCGGGCTTCATCGTGTCGATCGAGATCGGGATATCGCTGGCCCGACGGATCGCCTCGATGATCGGGACCACGCGCAGGATCTCGTCGAACTCCGAGACCGGGACCGCGCCCGGCCGGGTGCTCTCGCCGCCAATGTCGAGGATGTCGGCGCCCTGGGCGATCAGCCGGCGCGCGTGCTCGATCCCGTCGGCGGCGCCGAGATACTTGCCACCGTCGGAGAAGCTGTCGGGCGTGACGTTGACGATCCCCATCACACGGGGGCGCTGGGCCTGGATCATGGCGCGGTTCTAGCCCTCGCGCGGCCAAGAAAAAAGCCGGCCCTTTCGAGCCGGCTTTGATCGTCTGAGTTCGGTCCGCCTAGGCCGTGACGCTGGCGCCCGCGCCCGGGGACAGCGGCACCAGGGACGGCGCGGAGACCGTCTCCTTGTTGCTCTCGTCCTCGTCGCGCTTGGGGGTCTCGCCCTTCATGACGCCGATGATCTCGTCGCCGCTCAGGGTTTCGAACTCCAGCAGGGCCTTGGCCACGACGTGCAGGTTGTCGAGCTCTTCGGTCAGGATCTTGCGGGCGTCGTCTTCGCCGCTCTTCACCAGGCGGCGGACTTCCTTGTCGATCTTGACCATCGTCTCGGGCGAGACGTTCTGGGTGCGGGCGACCGAATGGCCCAGGAACACCTCGTCCTGGTTGTCGCCATAGGCCACCGTGCCCAGCTCGTCCGAGAAGCCCCAGCGGGTGACCATGTTGCGGGCCAGGCTGGTGGCGGCGCTGATGTCGCTGGACGCGCCCGAGGTGATCTTCTCCTTGCCGAAGATCAGCTCCTCGGCGACCCGGCCAGCCATCATGATGGCCAGGCGCGAGGTCATCATGTCGTAGCTCATCGAGTAGCGGTCGCCCTCGGGCAGCTGCATGACCATGCCCAGGGCCCGGCCGCGCGGCACGATCGTGGCCTTGTGGACCGGATCGGCGACGGGAACGCGCAGGGCCACCAGGGCGTGGCCGCCCTCGTGATAGGCGGTCAGCTTCTTCTCGGCGTCGCTCATGGCCATCGAGCGGCGCTCGGCGCCCATCATGACCTTGTCCTTGGCGGCTTCGAAGTCGTGCATGGTGACCATGCGGCGGTTCTTGCGGGCGGCCAGCAGGGCGCCTTCGTTGACCAGGTTGGCCAGGTCCGCGCCCGAGAAGCCCGGGGTGCCGCGCGCCAGGGTCTTGACGTCGACGTCGGCGGCCAGCGGCACGTTCTTCATGTGCACGCGGATGATCTTTTCGCGACCGGCGACATCCGGGTTCGGCACCACGACCTGGCGGTCGAAGCGGCCCGGACGCAGCAGCGCGGGGTCCAGCACGTCGGGACGGTTGGTGGCGGCGATCAGGATGATGCCTTCGTTGGCCTCGAAGCCGTCCATCTCGACCAGCAGCTGGTTGAGGGTCTGCTCGCGTTCGTCGTTGCCGCCGCCCAGGCCGGCGCCGCGGTGGCGACCGACGGCGTCGATTTCGTCGATGAAGATGATGCAGGGCGCGTTCTTCTTGGCCTGCTCGAACATGTCGCGCACGCGGCTGGCGCCGACGCCGACGAACATCTCGACGAAGTCCGAACCGGAGATGGTGAAGAACGGCACGCCCGCCTCACCCGCGACCGCGCGGGCGATCAGGGTCTTACCCGTACCCGGAGGGCCGACCAGCAGGGCGCCCTTGGGGATCTTGCCGCCCAGGCGCTGGAACTTGGCCGGATCCTTCAGGAAGTCGACGACCTCCTGCAGTTCTTCCTTGGCCTCGTCGACGCCGGCGACGTCCTCGAAGGTGATGCGGTTCTTGTTCTCGGTCAGCAGCCGGGCCTTGGACTTGCCGAAGCCCATGGCGCCCTTCGCCCCGCCTTGCATCTGGCGCATGAAGAACAGCCAGACGCCCACGACCAGCAGGATCGGCAGCAGCTGGACCAGGATGGCCAGGAAGCTGATCGAGCCGCTCTTGAACTTCACGTCGGCGTTCTTGGCCACCATGCGGTTGACCAGTTCGTCGGAGTTCAGCGGCGCGTTGACCGTCAGCACCTTGCCGTCGGCGCCCTTGGCCATGACGGTCTGCCCCGCGATCTCGGCGGACTTGATCTTGCCCGCGTCGACATCCTTGAGGAGCTGCGAATAGCTTATCTCGCCGCTGCCCTTGGTGCGGGCGTTCTGACTGACGACGAAAACGCCCGCCAGCACCGCGACGATCACCAGCCAGATGGCCAGGTTCCGGAAATTCATACGCCTCGTCTTCCCAACGAATAGGTTCTTGACCTCCCAAGATAGGAGGTCACGCGCGCTTGCGCCATGGACGTGACATCAGGTCACGGATTCTTGGTCGATCAGACCGATCGCGGCCTTGAAACGATCCAGAACGAGCGGACGCGCGCGCGCACTTCCTTCGGCTGCAAGGTCCGGGCCGTCAAGCGCGGGGCAATACGGGACCGCGCCGGGACGCATGATCAACGGCAGGCCGGGACGGGCCGGCGCCGGGAGGGCGGAGAGCGCGGCGCGCTGGCGGGGCGAAAGACGGGAGGCCCCGCCTTTCAAGGCGCTGACGGTCAGCGGCTCGGTCCCGGCGGCAATTTCCCAGCGACCGTCCCAGACGCTGGTCTGGCCCGCAGCAAGGTCCAGCGGGCCAAGGCCGCCGCGCGCGATTTCGCCGGCGTCGCGGCAGACCATCACCTCCGCATCGGCCTCGATCCGCGCGCCGGAGAGGGTAGCGGTGAAGATTTCACCGGAGCGCAGACGTTGCGCCAACCGCGCCAGCCGTTCGCCCCGGGGCGGTCGCTCTGTCCCGGCGGCGCACAACAGGGCGGCGGCCAGATGGGCGGCGGCGACGTCGCGCGGCAGGCGGATGGTTCCGGCGCGATCGACTTCGAAGGCCGGTGGGCGGCGCGAAACGGCCTCGTCCGCCGCGACCTCGTCGACGCCCGACGCCCTGGCCCGCGCCCGAGCGTAGCGGAGATCCTCGTTGGCGGGATCGTCCAGCCAGGTCTCGCCCTCGGCGGCCAAGGCCCGCCGGATTTCATCGCGGGTCAGGCCCAGCAGCGGCCGCAGCAGGAAGACGTTCCGCCCCTCAGGCCAGACCGGCGACGGCGCCCATTCGCGGGGGTCGGAAACCGTCGAACCCTCGGCCCGCATGGCCGCGCCCTCGGCCAGATCGCTGGCGGTGTGGCCCAGCAGCAGGACCTTGGCCCCGGCCTCTCGGGCGGCGGCGGCCAGCAGAGCGTGACGCGCGCGACGGGCGGCGGCGGGGAGACCGGCGGAAGGCTTGTCGCCGGTCCAAGCCAGCGCTTTCGCCGCCGCGCCCAGCGCCCGCGCCTTGGCGACGGCCTCGGCGGTCCAGCGCGCGCTGTCGGGCTGAAGCTGGTGATCGACGACCAGGGCCAGAACGGGCCGTTGGTCCGCCCAGTCCACGACCGCCTTCAGCAGGAAGAGAGAGTCGCCGCCGCCGGAGAAGCCGACGGCCAGTGGGGTGTTGGAAGCGCGATCGAGCCGCCGGTCGAGAGCGGCTCGAACCGCTTCTACGCGCACTTGGCCGCGACGCGGGTCGAGGCCGCGCGGGAGATGACCTGGGCCGGGGCCTTGGGATAGCGCTTGGTCAGCTCGTCCAGGGTGCGGCAGGCCTCGGTGGTCTTCTTCAGAGCCACCATCGAGCGGGCCAGCTTCAGCGTGGCGTCCGGCGCCCAGCTGGTCTGCGGCCAGCCGCGGATCGCGCCAATATAAGCTCCGGCCGCGTCGGTATAGGCCTCGCGCACGAACAGGGTCTCGCCCTGCCAGTAGCGAGCCTCCGGCGCCTTGGCGCTGTCCGGATAATTGTTCGCATAGGCCGCGAAGGCCTGCTCGGCACTGGCGTAGTCGCCGGCCAGCAGCAGATCCTTGGCCTGCTTGAAGGCCAAGGCCGGATCGGCGGGCGGCGCCGGCGGCGGCGGGGTCCCGCCGGCGAGCGCCATTCCCCCGGTTCCTTGGGCGCTCACCTCGGCCCCGGCGACCTGCATGTCGGCGATCGACTTCTCCAGCGCGGCCAGGCGCTGTTCCAGCAGGTCGGCGCGCGCCTTCTGGTCGGCGACAGCGCGATTGGCCTTGGTCAGCTCGAAATTGGCGGCCTCGTTCTGGCCGTTCAGCCGGGTCAGGGTCTGCTCCAGGTCGCCGACCCGCTCGTTCAAGGCGGCGATCTGGGCGTCGGTCTCGGCCGGCTGAACCACCACGGGCTTACCGGTGTCGCGGCCCTGGAAGACGATCGACCGCAGCTCGCGGACCACCTTTTCCATGCGCTCGACGCGCTTGGCCGAGCGATCGTCCAGCGGATCCTCGACGGGCAGCGGGGTCTGGGCGACAGCGACGGCGGCCGTCGAGGCGAACAGGACGGCGAGCAGAGCGGATTTCAGCTTCATGGCGACCAGTATGTCCAGGTTGCTGACAAAAGTAGGGCGCAAAAAGCCCTCCCCCTTGATGGGGGAGGGTTGGGTGGGGGTGACCAGGGCTTGAACAGCGGAACCGCCGCGTCACCCCCATCCCTGCCCTTCCCCCATCAAGGGGAAGGGTTCCTATTCTTAGCGGGCGCCGTCCGTGATGGCCGTGTGGCCGTTACGGTTCTTGGCCCAGGCCTCTTCGCTCGTGCCCGCGTCGATCGGGCGTTCCTTGCCGAACGAGATCGTCTCGATGCGGGCGGCGGCGACGCCTTGGCCGATCAGGAAATCACGCACGGCGTTGGCGCGGCGGGCGCCGAGCGCCAGGTTGTACTCGCGGGTGCCGCGTTCGTCGGCATTGCCTTCGATGCGGACGCGGACCTGCGGGTAGCGGTTCAGCCACTGAGCCTGACCGGCCAGGACCGGCTGGGCGTCGGCGCGGACCGAATATTCGTCGGTGTCGAAATAGACGCGGTCGCCGACATTGACGACGAAGTCCTGAACCGAACCCGGCAGCACGCCGCTCGACACCGGCGGGGCCGGCGGCGGGGTGTAGGGCTGGCTCGGCGCGGCCGGCGGCGGCTCCGGCGCCGGCGCAACGGGCTGGGGCTTCGGACGCGAAGCGCAGGCGGCGAGCGAGGCGGCAGCCACGCCGACGAGCGCCAGTCTAATGGCGCGCTGGGTGTCGAAGCTCATCCAGTTTCTCCTCAGTCTACGAACTCTGGACCTGATCCATACCTGCGCAACGCTTGGAATGGACCCATGAAATGCCTGACCAAGCCTCACAATGATGTCAGAAGCTCGTCAGACGATGAAGATTCACTTCCGGCGCGAATAGACCAAGCCGAAACCTCTGCCTTAACGCCTGTGCTCCGCGCAGGTTGCCCGAAGGATGTGTCAATCAGTCCAGCAGCGGCGACCAGGCCGGGTCGGAGCCCGAGCCGCCATAGGCCGCCGGCCGCAGGATCCGGCCGGTGATGTCCACCGTCCACAGCTTGGGATTGCCGGCCGAGCCCTCGCGGAAGAACATCAGAACCCGGCCGTTGGGGGCCCAGGTCGGACCCTCGTCCAGATAGCTGGTGGTCAGCAGACGCTCGTCGCTGCCGTCGGGACGCATGACGCCGATGTGGAACTCGCCGCCCGTCTGTTTGGTGAAGGCGATGAAGTCGCCGCGCGGGCTCCAGACCGGGGTCGTGTAGCGGCCGCCGCCGTACGAGATGCGGCGCACGCCCGAGCCGTCGGTGTTCATCACATAGAGCTGGGCCTGGCCGCCGCGGTCGGAGTTGAAGGCGATCTTGGTCCCGTCCGGCGAGAACGACGGTGAGGTGTCGATGGCCGGGTCGGTGGTGATGCGGGTCGACGAACGGCTGCGCAGGTCCATCAGATAGATGTCGCTGTTGCCGGCCTTTTCGACCGAGAACGCCACCTTGCTGCCGTCCGGCGAGAAGCGCGGGGCGAACACCATGCCCGGGAACTTGCCGACCGTTTCCTGCCGGCTGGTCTCCAGGTTCAGCAGGTAGATCGACGACCCCGTCGGCCGCAGGGCCATATAGGTCAGTTCCTGACTGGTCGACGAGAAGCGCGGCGTCATCACGATGTACGAGCCGTCGGTCAGGTACTGCGGGTTGGCGCCGTCCTGGTCCATGATCGCCAGGCGCTTGACGCGGGCCAGCTTGGGGCCGCTCTCGGCGACGAAGGCCACGCGGGTGTCGAAATAGCCCTTCTCACCGGTCAGCCGCTCATAGACGGCGTCGCTGATCTTGTGGGCCACCCGCCGCCAGTTGTCGGGCGTCGAGGAGAATTGCAGGCCCAGCAGTTGCTGCTGCGAAAAGACGTCCCACAGGCGGAAGTCGACGCGCAGGCCGCCGTCGGGCCCGACCGTGACCTGACCGTTGATCAGGGCCTGGGCTCCCGTCGCCTGCCAGTCGGGGAAGCGCGGCTGGACGTTGACGTCCTGCAGCCTGTCCGGCACGCCCGACACGTTCAGCGGCTGGAACAGGCCCGAACGCTCGAGATTGCCGGTGATGACCTGGGCGATCTCGGCCCCGCGCGTCGTCCCCGAGAAGGCGGGAACCGCGATCGGCAGCGGCTTGACCGCGCCGGCGTTGATGTCGACCTCGATCTGCGCGGCGGCCGGCGTGACGAAAGCCGCGCCGCCCAGCAGGACGGCGGCCATGAGCAAGAGAGCTCTCAGACGCATCGGGGCTTTCAAGCGCATCGAAGTCTCCTTCAAGTTCATTCCGAGCATCAACGCGAACAGGCCTGTTTTGCGTTGAAGTTCAGGGCGATTTTCTGACCGTACAGGTCGGACGGCAGGTAGGCGAACGGCGAAGCCTGCAACAGCGCGCGGACCGCACGGTCGGACTCGGATCGGACGACGGGATCGGACGACGACGAGCCGGGGCTCTGGGGCTGGCCCACGACCCGGCCGCCCGGGCCGATCTCGAACACCACCCGGACGGTGACGGCGGCCACGCCCTCGACGTTGCAGGCCGGGTTCCAGCGGTCCTGGACCTCGCCCTGCAGGCGGCCCAGGGCGGCGGCGGACAGCCCCGTCGCCGCGCCCATGGCCGGGCGGGCCGAGACCGAGGTCTCCGCGCGGGCCGGCCCCTTGGGGGCGTTGGCGGTCGGCTTCCCCGTCGCCTTCTTGGACTTGGCGATCGAGGCTTCCAGCGAGGCGAAGAAGTCGGTGTCCGGCTTCTTCCGCGTCGGAGTCGGCTTGGCCGGCGTGGGCGTGACGGCCGGCTTGGGAACGGGCGTCGGCTTGGGCGGCGGCGCGGGCGCGGGGGTCGGCGTGGGCGCGGGCGTCGGAGCCGGCGGCTGCGGCGTGGCCTCCGGAACCGGATCCGGCGCCTGGGCGGTCTGCTCCTCGGGCGCTTCCTCGGCGGGACGCACATTGGTCGGGCCGTTGGTGACGATGGTCACCGGCACCGACTCGCCGATGGTGATCGGCTTGGACTGCTTCCACGGCAGGCCGAACGCGATCAGCGCCGCCACCGCTCCGTGCAGCGCGATCGAGGCCAGCAGGCCTGGAGAGATCGGGGATTCGCGGCGAGCGCTCATCAAGCTTTCCTGGCCGATCCTACTGGGCCGGGCGCAGTTCGCCCGAGCCCTCCGGCTGGGCGTCCCGGGGAGCCGCGCCCGTGGAGGGGCCGCCCGTCTCGGTGATCAGGTTGATCTTGTTGAAGCCCGCGTTCGACAGACCCGCCATCACCTGGGCGACGACCGCATAGGTCGCCCCGCCGTCGGCGCGGACGAAGATCGGCTTGTCGTAGCCGCTGCCGGCGATCGCGGTCAGGCGCGGGGCCAGGTTCTGGAACGGGATCTCGGTCTCGCCCACGAAGATCTTGCCCTCGCGGTTGATCGACACGGTGATCGGCTCGTCCTGATTCTGCAGGGCGGCGGCTTCGGTCTTGGGCAGTTCCAGCGGCACGCCGGCGGTCAGCAGCGGCGCGCTGATCATGAAGATGATCAGCAGCACCAGCATCACGTCGACCAGCGGGGTGACGTTGATCTCGGACAGCGCCCCGCGCGAGCGGCGGCCGCGACGACGACGGCCCCGGCCGCCGCCGGTCGCGAAGGCGTCATTGGACGACATCGCCATCGGCCTAGACCCGGTCCGACAGGCGACGCTGGATCGCGGTCGACAGGTCGTCGGCGAAGCCTTCCAGGCGGCCGGCGTACTTGCCCGCGTCGGTCGAGAACTTGTTGTAGGCGATATAGGCCGGGATGGCGGCGATCAGGCCGACGGCCGTGGCGAACAGCGCCTCGGCGATCGACGGGGCCACGACGGCCAGCGAGGTGTTCTTCGAGATCGCGATGTTCTGGAAGGCGTGCATGATGCCCCAGACGGTGCCGAACAGGCCGATGAACGGGCTGGCGGTGGCGACGATGGCCAGGCTGCCGAGGCCTTCCTCGACCTTGGCGTTCTCGCGGGCGATCTGGGCGTCCAGGATGCGGTCGATGCGGGCGATCAGGAAACCGGCCTGGTTCTCGCTCATGGCGCCCTTGGTCTTGGCGTCGCGCCATTCCTTCAGCGCCGCCTGCAGCATGCGCGGCAGGGCGTGGCGCGGATTGGCGCCGGCCTCGCCCGCGACGTCCTCCAGCGAACGCCCGCCCGAGACCTGCTCCTCGAAGCGGTCGGCGGCGCGGTTCAGGCCCGCGAAGCGAACCAGCTTGTCCAGAATCACGGCCCACGAGCCCAGAGACGCCAGGATCAGGCCGATCATGACGGCCTTCACGACCCAGTCGGCCTGCATGAACAGGGCGAAGAACGAGAAATTCGGGGCGGCTGCCGAGGCGTCCATGCGGGTTATGGCTCCGTTGGGGCGTCTGAAGAACAATTCTACATTTGGAGCGTGACGGTCGCCAAAACCGGTGTCCACTTTTGGCTGTCACGCTCTAGCACGCGCCGTATGGCATGAAGCGACGCTTGGGTGAAACTATGACAATCGTCGAGCGATCCCGAAAAACGCTGTTTGTTTATTCGTCGTCGCTGACCAGCCACGGCGCCAGCTGCGCCAGCATCTCCGCCGTCGGACGACGCGGACGGCCGTCCAGGGTGATGCAGACCGCCTCGCCCCGGGCCTCGACCAGCACCTCGTCGCCGCGCGTCACCTTCTGGCTGACATAGAGCCGCGCGCCCTTCACCCGGTCATAGGTCGTGCGCACGATCAGCGCGTCATCGATCCGCGCCGAGCGCTTGAAGTCCAGCGTCATGTGGATGATCGCGAACGCCGTGTCGGCCTTGGCCAGCGCGGTGTGCGAGATTCCGACCATCCGGAAGAAGTCGCTGCGCCCGCGCTCCATGTAGCGCAGGTAGTTGGCGTGATAGACGATGCCTGAGAAGTCGGTGTCCTCGTAATAGATCCGCACGGGCAGCTGATGCTCGCGGCCGGAAAACACGCCGGCCGTCGGCTCATGGGCGGTGGGTTCGGGCGGGGTGGTCATGGGGACTGCTTAGCGTGGGAGGCCTGCGACGTCAGCCCCACAATGTCGCTCAAACCCCGACGTCAGGCGCTGGACATGTTCCCTTTTTGTGCTATCGTTCGAGCCATGAAGATCGAACCTGGCATCTTCGACGAAATCGACGACGACGCCGAAGCGGCCGCCGACGCGCGCGCCGAAGCCGATGTCTTGGCTGGTCGCGTGATCAGCCACGAGGCCGTCAGTCGCTGGCTGGCCTCATTGGCCGAAGGTGATCCGCGACCACCGCCGGAAGTCGGCGATTAGTGCGGCAAGTTATTTGGTCCGCCGAAGCGGTCGCCAATTTCAAGAGCATTTACGGTTACGTCTCGGCGTTCAATGCGCCAGCGGCGGCGCGGCTGGCTCGCAGACTGCAAGCGGCGGCCAATAGCCTGGCCGACCATCCCGAGCGAGGTCGAGAAACTGCCCGTGGACTTCGCGAACTTGCGATCATCCACCCGTATCTGATCCGATATCGGATCCGGGACGACGCCGTGATCATCCTGCGCATCCGCCACGGCGCGCGCCAGGACGACTAGCCCCACGCCCTGATGAGCAGGGTCAAACGTCATCCCCGAACAAACCGCCCTGCCCCGTCGGGGCTGGCGGCGCCTTCAGGCCCAGGTGCAGATAGGCCTTGCCGCAGGCGACGCGGCCGCGGGGGGTGCGCTGGATGAAGCCCTGCTGCATCAGGTAGGGCTCGATGACGTCCTCGACGGCGTCGCGGGCCTCGGCGATGGCGTAGGCGATGGTCTCCACCCCGGCCGGGCCGCCGCCATAGTGCTCGATCAGGGCGCGCAGATAGCGGCGGTCGAGACTGTCGAGGCCCACTTCGTCTACTTCAAGCCGGGCGAGCGCCAGGCCGGCGGCCTTGCGGTCGATGACGGCCGCGCCGTCGGCCTCGGCGAAATCGCGGACACGACGCAGCAGGCGGCCCGCGACCCGCGGCGTGCCGCGCGCCCGCTTGGCGATCTCGTCGGCCCCGTCCTCGGACAGCGGCGCGCCCATCTTGCGGGCCGCGCCCAGCAGCACGTGGCGCAGCTCGGCCGGGGTGTAGAACTCCAGCCGGATCGGAATGCCGAAGCGGTCGCGCAGCGGCGTGGCCAGCATCCCCGCCCGCGTCGTCGCCGCCACCAGGGTGAAGGGCGCCAGGTCGATGCGGATCGAGCGCGCCGAGGGCCCCTCGCCGATGACGAGGTCCAGCACGTGGTCCTCCATGGCCGGATAGAGGATCTCCTCGACGTTCGACGACAGACGATGGATCTCGTCGATGAACAGGACGTCGTTCGGCTCGAGATTGGTCAGGATCGCGGCCAGGTCGCCGGGCTTGTTCAGCACCGGGCCGGAGGTGGCGCGGAAGTTCACCCCCAGTTCGCGGGCGATGATCTGGGCCAGGGTGGTCTTGCCCAGGCCCGGCGGACCGAACAGCAGCACGTGGTCCAGGGACTCGGCCCGGCCCTTGGCGGCCTCGATGAAGATGCGCAGATTGCCCTTGGCCTGCTCCTGGCCGACGAACTCGGCCAGGGTTTGCGGGCGCAGAGCGCGGTCGGCGCTGGGCAGGGTTTCGCCGGCCTGCGCTTCTCCTGAAATAATACGGGTCATCGGCGCATCTTCTCCCTTCCCCCTTGATGGGGGAAGGGTCGGGGATGGGGGTGACTACGGCGGTTCGGCTGCGACGAGCGCTTGTGGCCAAGGCCGCGACACCCCCATCCCAACCCTTCCCCCATCAAGGGGGAAGGGCTTTGCACCGCGCTCACCGCCCCAACTCCTGCAGGCCCGCCTTGATCAGCGCCTGAACGGTCGCCTCTTCGCCCAGCTTGACGGCGGCGGCCTCCACCACGCGGCGGGCGTTCACCTCGGCGACGCCCAGGCCCATGAGGGCGGCGACGGCGTCGCCGGTGGGCGCGGGCTTGGCGGGCGCGGCGGTCGCGCCCGAGGCCGGGGCGGCTGTCAGCACCGGCCCGTCGGTGATCGGCTTGTCCTTCAGTTCGGTGACGATGCGCAGGGCCAGCTTGGGCCCCACGCCGTTGGCGCGGCCGACAGCGGCCTTGTCCTCGCGGGCCACCGCCGACGCCAGCTCCGCCGGCGACAGCACGTCCAGCACCGCCATGGCGGCCTTGGGCCCGACGCCCTGGATCGCCTGCAGTAGCACGAAGGCCTTGCGATCCTCGCGCGTGGCGAAGCCGTAGAGGCGCAGGCCGGCGCTCTCGCTCCACTGGCTCTCGATATGCAGCAAGGTCTCCTCGCCCAGGGCCGGCAGACGCTGAAGCGTGCGGTGGCCACAGCGGACGACATAGCCGACGCCCATGACGTCGATCAGGGCCTCTTCCTCGCCGACCTCGGCGACGGCGCCCCGCAATCTTCCGATCATGCGACCCTCCGATTGGCGACGCGCAGGTTGGCGTGGGTGACGGCGACGGCCAGGGCGTCGGCGCAGTCGGCCGTGGTCTTGCCCGCCGTGGGCAGCAGGCGCGCGATCATGAAGCCGATCTGGGCCTTGTCGGCCGCGCCGGTGCCGACCACCGCCTTCTTGACCAGGCGCGTGGAATATTCAGCGACCAGCAGCCCGGCGCGGGCCGGCGCGATCAGGGCCGCGGCGCGGGCGTGGCCCAGCTTCAGCGTCGACTGGGCGTTGGTGTTGAGGAACACCTCCTCGACCGCCGCCTCGTCGGGCTTGTGCTGCTCGATCACCGCGCAGATGCCTTCGAACAGATGCAGCAGGCGCTGGGCGAAGTCGGCCTTCTCGTCGGGAACGATCACCCCGTGGGCGACATGGCTCATGCGTGAGCCCTCGACCGTCAGCACGCCCCAGCCGGTGCGGCGCAGACCGGGATCAAGCCCGAGGATTCGGATTGGCGTGCGATTCGCGTTCATCATGTGTTCTCGCACCATCGCCTTTTCCCGGCCCCACGAAAAGCCAGTCCTTTGCTAACGAGGCGTTAACAGCGGCCCTTGCGCGGCGGGCGCTGGCAGGCTCTCCTCACGCTCAAGTTCATTGGGGAGAGTACGGATGAAACGGTCGATGTGGATGATGGCGGGCGCCCTTGTGGCCTTCGCGACGACGGCGAGCGCCCAGGTCGCCGAACCGCCCAAGACCGTCCGCCCCGACCAGCTGGCCTTCCGCGACCTCTACAAGGAGTTGGTCGAGATCAACACCACCCTGTCGGTCGGCTCCTGCACCCAAGCGGCCGAGGCCATGGGCGCGCGGCTGAAGGCGGCGGGTTTCCCGGCCGAGGACGTCAAGGTCGTGGTCGCCGACGGCCATCCCAGGGAGGGCAGCCTGGTGGCGATCCTTCACGGGACCGATCCGAAATCCAAGCCCATGCTCCTACTGGCCCATATCGACGTGGTCGAGGCCAACCGCGCCGACTGGACCCGCGACCCGTTTAAGCTGGTCGAGGAGAACGGCTACTTCTTCGGGCGCGGCACGTCGGACGACAAGGCCCAGGCGGCCATCTGGGTCGACAGCCTGGTCCGCCTGAAGCAGGCCGGCTTCAAGCCCAGGCGCGACATCAAGATGGCCCTGACCTGTGGCGAGGAGAGCGAGGCCTATAACGGCATCGAGGACCTGGTGAAGAACCACCGGCCGCTGGTCGACGCCGAATTCGCCCTGAACGAGGGCGCCGACGGCCTGCTGGACGAGCACGACAAGCCCGTCGTGCTGGAGGTCCAGGGCGGCGAGAAGGTCTATCAGGACTTCACCCTGACCGTGACCAATCCCGGCGGCCACTCCAGCCGGCCCGTCCCGGCCAACGCCATCTATCAGCTGTCGGCGGGCCTGGACCGGATCGGCGCCTATGGCTTCCCGCCGCGCTTCAACGACGCCACGCGCGGCTACTTCACCAAGATGCAGGCCCGCGTGCCGGCCGAGCAGGCGGCGGCGATGAAGGCGCTGGTCGCCAACATCAACGATCCGGCGGCGCTGAAGACCGTGACCGCCGACCCGATGTGGAACTCGATGCTGCGCACCACCTGCGTGGCCACGATGGTCAATGCCGGACACGCGCCCAACGCCCTGCCCCAGCGCGCCACGGCCAACGTCAACTGCCGCATCCTGCCGGGCACGCCGGTCGAGGAGGTCCGGACCAAGCTGGCCGAACTGGCGGGCGCACCGACGACCGTGACCCTAGCCCACGAGCCCAACAGCGTCTCGCCGCCGCCGCCCCTGACGCCGGCCATCATGGGCCCGATCGAGAAGGAAGCCGCCAAGCTGTGGCCCGGCGTTCCGATCGTGCCGATCCTGCTGACCGGCGCCACCGATGGCGTCCATACCAACGCCGCCGGCATCCCGACCTATGGCGTCTCGGGCCTGTTCGGCGGCTCGGACGGCGACGGCATCCACGGCCTGAACGAGCGCATGCGGGTCAAGTCGCTCTATGACGGCCGCGACTTCCTCTACGCCCTGATCAAGGACTACGCGGGCGGCAAATAGACGCCCCTCGCCTCTGGAACCGTCGTCCGATCTCCCTATCTCCGCTCCAGCGTAAAGGGAGACGGACGATGGTCGAGACATCGGACGACGGCATCCTGGCCGAGTACATGGTCAGCTACTGGTCGATGAAGCACGAGAAGCTCGACCGACCGACCAAGCTTCTCGAGACCCTCTACATAACCGAGCGGTACCAGGCCGGCGAAAATCTTCGCGAAGCGCGGTCGGCCTATGACCACGCGGTGTGGAACGGCGTGCCGGTGGGCGAGATGGATCGCCGCCTGGCCGAGCTCGACCAGTTCATGCGCGAGCTGGTCCGCGAACGCGCGGCCCAGTGGGGCCAGCCACACTAGGAAGCCGGGGCGAGACTCAAGCCGCCTCCACCGCGCTCCAGCCGAACAGGCCGCCCAGGATCAGGCGCTTGACGGCGACGACGTCGAGGCCTGTGCAGACCTCGGCGTTGGGCGCGCCGTCGATGCGGTCGACGCGGCCCAGGCGTTGGCCGTCGACGACCACCCGCAGCCGCGCGGGCGTGAAGCTGAAGAGCTCGGGCGCGATCAGGCTGGCGGCCGCCACCGAGTCGTGCGGCCGGCAGCCTTCGCCGCCCCAGACCTGCCGGTGGAAGGCGATATAGGGCCCGGCCGCCTTGATCAGGCGCTGGGACAAAGGCGAGCCGCAGCAGGCCGCGCCCTTGGCCAGGTCCTCGGCGGTGACTGACACCTGGTGCGTGACGTCCATCGGCATCAGGCGCGGCATGACCCGGCCCTCCAGCGTGCGCTGCAGGGCCTCCGGGTCGCTCCAGCTGTTGAAGTCGGCGCCGCCGGCCGCCTTGCCGGCCACCTCGAAGGCGCCGGCCATGATCGTCGGCCGCCAGTCGCGGAAGGCGGCGGGGTCCTCCAGCAGGCCCTTGGCCAGGTTGGTCAGAGGCCCGAGGAACAGGCCGCTGACCTTACGGCGGGCGGCGAAGGCCAGGAAGTTGGCCGAATGGCCGCGCTCCAGCTCGGGCAGCTTCCAGCGCTGCGAGAAGCCCGCGCCGTTCAGGCCGTCGACCCCATGAGCCGGACGCATCCGCTCGACCCGCCGGCGGGCCAGGCCCGAGCCGGCGCCGATATAGACCTCGGCCCCGCAGCCGGCCAGCCGCAGCACGCCCCGGGCGTTGGCGGCGGCCTGGTCGACATAGGTGTTGCCGAACACGGCCGAGACCGAGACCACGTCCACGGCCTGTCGCGCGCGGGCCAGAAGCGTCAGCGCCAGGGCGTCGTCCACGCCGCAATCGGTGTCGATGTGAACCCGCAGGACCATGTCCGCAGTCTAGCCGCGCCCCATGACGAGGAGAAGGGTGGCGGAGCGCGGTGAGCTCGCCTACCCCGCCAGGTACCGGTCCAAATTCCGCTTCAGCCGCGCCATCACCGGCTCATCGGCCGCCGGGCGCTGGAACGCCTGGCCGGTGATCGTCTCGAACGCCTCGATATAGACGTCCGAGGTCTGCCGGATCAGGTCCGTGGGGATCTCCGGGATCGCGTCGGCATAGGGATCGCAGCGCTGGGCCACCCAGGCGCGGACGAAGTCCTTGTCGAAGCTGTCGGGGCGTTCGCCCGCCGCGAACCTGGCGTCGTAGGTCGCCGCCTTCCAGAAGCGGCTGCTGTCGGGGGTGTGGATCTCGTCGGCCAGGACGATGGCGCCGTCGGCGTCGAGGCCGAATTCGTACTTGGTGTCGGCCAGGATCAACCCGCGCTCGGCGGCCAGGGCCTGGCCGCGCGCGAACAGGGCCAGGGCGTAGGCGCTGAGCTGGTCCCACTGGTCGGCCGTCAGCAGGCCCTGTTCCAGGATCTGGGCGGGCGACAGCGGCGCGTCATGGTCGCCGTCGGCGGCCTTGCTGGTGGGGGTCAGGATCGGCTCGGGCAGGCGCTGGTTGGCGCGCAGGCCGTCGGGCAGTCGCACACCATACATTTCGCGCTCGCCCTTGTTGTAGAGCGTCAGGATCGAGGTCGAGGTGGTCCCGGCCAGATAGCCGCGCACCACCAGTTCGACCGGCAGCATCTCCAGACGCCGGCCGATCAGCACGTTCGGGTCCGGATAGGCCAGGACGTGGTTGGGGCAGATATCGGCGGTGGCGTCGAACCAGTAGCGCGCCGTCTGGGTCAGCACCTGGCCCTTGTACGGCACGGCGCACAGGATGCGGTCGAAGGCGCTGAGACGGTCGGACGCCACGATCACCCGGCGGCCGTCCGGCAGGTCGTAATTGTCCCGCACCTTGCCGCGATAGTGGTTGGGCAGGCCGGGCAGGTCGACTTCAGCCAGGGCGTTCGGGGCGGAAAAGGTCACCGGGGCCTCGTCGCTGGAAATACTGGAAGTAAGAAGGGGAGGCCCATTCGGACCTCCCCCAAGAGCGTCAGCCCAGCTTGGCCAGGTCTTCGTCGCTGATGTCTTCGTTCGAATAGACGTTCTGGACGTCGTCGTCGTCGTCCAGCAGGTCGAGCAGCTTCATCAGGGTGGCGACCGAGTCGCCGGTGACCGGCACCTGCATCTTCGGGCGCCAGGCGATCTTGGTGTTCGACGCCGCGCCGAACTTGGCTTCCAGGGCGGCGGCCACCTCGTTCAGGCTTTCGAAGGCGGTGTAGATGGTGTGGCCTTCGCCCTCCTCGTCCATGTCCGAGGTGACATCGTCGGCGCCGGCCTCGATGGCGGCTTCCATCATGGCGTCTTCCGACGCGGCCTTGGCCGGGTAGGTGATCTGGCCGACGTGATCGAAGTTGAAGGTCACCGAGCCGGTGGCCCCCATGTTGCCGCCGATCTTGGTGAAGTAGGACCGGACGTTGGCGGCGGCGCGGTTCTTGTTGTCGGTCAGCACCTCGACGATGATGCCGACGCCGCCGGCGGCGACGCCTTCATAGCGGATTTCCGAATAGTCGGCCGCGTCGCCCATCTGCGACTTCTTGATCGCGCGGTCGATGACGTCCTTGGGCAGGCTCTCGGCCTTGGCGTTGTTCACGGCCAGGCGCAGGCGCGGGTTCATGGCCGGGTCGGGCAGGCCGGCCTTGGCCGCGACGGTGATTTCCCGCGACAGCTTGGAGAACAGCTTGGAGCGCGCGGCGTCGGCGCGGCCCTTGCGGTGCATGATGTTCTTGAATTTCGAGTGGCCGGCCATTCGGAGGCTCTGTCTCTGGTCTGAAAAATGGAGTGTGGGCGCTTCTAGCCCCCGAGGGCGGGTTTTGTCACCCCCAAGGGGCGCCGGGCCAGGCTTGCGCTCCGCCTGGCCTAGATGATAGTTAGGCAATAACTTAAGTGTTCAAGAGCGACCGATGAGCCTGACGCTATACGCCCACCCGCTGTCCTCGTTCTGCTGGAAGGTGCTGATCGGCCTCTACGAGAACGACACGCCGTTCACGCCGCTGGTGGTGAACCTGGGCGAAGAGGCCTCGCGCGCCGCCTTCCTGTCGGTCTGGCCGATCGGCAAGTTCCCGGTGCTGCGCGACGACGCGCGCGGCGAGACCGTGCCCGAGACCAGCGTCATCCTCGACTATCTGGACGCCTACTATCCCGGTCCGGTGCGGTTCACGCCGGCCGATCCAGACGCGGCCTGGCGCACTCGGCTGTGGGACCGGTTCTTCGATTTCTACGTGATGACGCCGATGCAGAAGATCGTCGGCGACCGCATCCGCCCGTCGGACGACCAGCGTGATCCATTCGGCGTCGATCAGGCGCGCGGGCAGATCACCACCTCCTATCCGGTGCTTGAGGCCGAACTGGCCGACCGGACCTGGATGTCGGGCGACGCCTTCGGTCTGGCCGACTGCGCGGCGTTCCCGGCGCTCTACTACGCCGACAAGGTCCAACCGCTGGGCGAGGCCTATCCTCGGATCAGCGCCTATCTGGCGCGGCTGACGGCTCGGCCTTCAGTGGCGCGCGTGCTCGAAGAAGCCGAGCCCTTTTTCAAGTACTTCCCGGCAGGGTGAGGCCAGCATGGCCGGGGCGCCCGCCGCTGCGGGGTTTTGTCACCCGATTTGATCTGGCGCATTTGCGGAACCGCCAGGCCCCGGGATGGTTAAGGCTCCAGTCGGGCGCGCAGCGACCCTCTCCGGCGTCGCGCTCGGTCCCTGGGCTCAAGGAGCCATCTCATGCGAAGATTCCTGACCATCGCTATCGGCGCGGCCTTGCTTGCCGCAACGCCGCTCGCAGCGTCGGCCCAGAGTGGTCCGATGGGACGACCGGGCGCCCCCCAAACCAGCCCCGGTCCGGATCGTCCCGGACAGGATCGCCCGGGCATGGGCCGCCCGGGCATGCACGACAACGACTATGGCCGCTGGGACAATGGCTGGGGCCGTCGCCCGCCGCCGCCGCCCAAGCACTTCAACCGCCACGGAAACTGGTACCAGCACGTGCGGGCCTGTTCGGCGCGCTATCGCAGCTACAATCCCCGCACTGACACCTATCAGCTCCGTCGCGGCGTCTATCGCCGGTGCCGGCTGTAGGCTTCGGCGGATGACAGCCCGCTCTCCAGGAGAGGCTTAGATCACGGGCACCGTCGGCTGCAGCCGCCCGCCGACCCTGATCGGCTCGACGCGCACCGCCAGGCCCGTGCGGTCGTCGGTCTCGACGAACACGCCGCACACCGTCGCCGGACCCGAGGCCGGCGTGTAGCGCCCGCCGCTGATCTTGGTGGTGAAGCGCCGCAGAGGCTCTTCCTTCTGGTTGCCGATGACGCTGTCATAGTCGGCGCAGGCGCCGGCGTCGGTCTGGTAGGCGGTGCCGCCCGGCAGCACCTGGCAGTCGGCGGTCGGGACGTGGGTGTGGGTGCCGACCACCAGCGAGGCGCGGCCGTCGCAATAGTGGCCCATGGCCATCTTCTCCGACGTCGCCTCGCAGTGCATGTCGACGATCACCGCGTCGGCCACCTGGCCCAGCGGGGCCTTGTCCAGCTCACGGTCGGCGGCGGCGAACGGGTCGTCCATGGCGTCCATGTGCACCCGGCCCAGCAGGTTGACGACAAACACCGTCTTGCCACTGTCGGTCTGGAAGAGATGGCTGCCGCGCCCCGGGGCGTCGGACAGGATCGGGTAGTTGGCCGGTCGGATCAGGCGCGGCTCGCGGACGATATAGGTGAGGGCCTCGCGCTGGTCCCAGCTGTGATTGCCCAGGGTCAGGCAGTCGGCCCCGGCCTCGAACAGCTCGCGCGCGGTGTTCTCGGTGATGCCGAAGCCGGCCGCGGCGTTCTCGGCGTTGATGATCACGAACTCGAGGGAGAGCCGGCGGCGAAGATCGGGCAGATGGTCGGCCAGGCCATCGCGGCCCGACTTGCCGACGACATCGCCGAAGAAGGCGAAACGCATCGAAAGTCCTTAAGGAGGGCCTGGGCGGCCCATGTCATTGACCGCGATATACTCTTTTTCGGTGAGAATAGCGTCCAGCCTTTGATCGTGCGGCTCGTGCGGCAAATTCTCCGCCTGCTGGCCACTGTAGGCCAGGCCCAGCACGACCACGGACTTGCGAGTCCTCAGGGCTTCCAGCGCCCGGTCGTAATAGCCGCCGCCCTGCCCCAGGCGCAGGCCGTCGCGCTGGAAGGCCAGCAGCGGCGTGATGACCAGGTCCGGCAGCACGACCGCCTGGGTCGGCGGGGGACCGCGCAGGCCGATGGCGTCATGGACCAGCGGCTGGCTGACGTCCCAGACGCGGAACACCATGCGGCGCGTCTCGGCGTCCTCGACGGCCGGCAGGGCGATCGTCCAACCGGCCTCCCGCATCTGGTCGGCCAGAATGCGCGGCGACACCTCCGAGCCAAGCCCGTGATAGAGCGCGGCGACCTTACCAGCGGGATCGGGGAACAGTCGCGCCAGCGGCTCGCGCGCCACCTCGGCGATCATCCAGTCGGCTTCGGGGTGCTCCAGCGCCAACTGCTTGCGCTGGTTGCGCAGAAAGATGCGCAGGGCCGTCTTGGCCGCGATGGGATTGGTGATCGCCATCCGTCGCTTATAGGAGACCATCGCTTCGGGAAGAAAGGTGGCGGCGCCGCGAAGAACCGTGAAGACGTTTCAATCCACTCGAACCTGTCAGTAACAGGTGGGCCCCGTGTTCCCGCAGCCACGGCCACGGGAGGGAACAGGTCCCGATAGAGAGATTAAGGTCCCTGGGAATAGAAATCTTCGACGAGAGCCACAGCAAGACCCGCCGTGGATCAATATAGGGGGTTGGGCGCCCCAGCGATAGAGGCGCCCGCGTCGCAGGCGACGATCAGAGGCCCAGCGACGCCTTCAGGAAGGCGTCGGTCTTGGTCAGCATCTCGGTTCGCGCCGTGTCGTCGTTGAGCTGGTGGTCCAATCCCTTGAACTCGACCAACTCGGCCTTGCGTCCCGCGTCCCGCAGCTTGCGCTCCATCAGCCGCGACTCGCCGATCCCGACATTGGCGTCAAGGTCGCCGTGGAACAGCAGGACCGGCGCCTTGATCTTCGCGGCGTTCTGGGCGGGCGAGCCCTCGGTCACGTGCGGGCCCTTGCCGATGAATTCACTGACCTGGAGGTAGTTGGTGAAGTTCAGCGACTCGGCGCGCAGGGTCTCCAGATCGGTGACCGGCGCGATCGCCACGATGGCCTTGAAGAGGTCCGGATCCAGAACCGCCGACTGCAGCGCCGCGTATCCCCCGTACGACCAGCCGACGATGGCCAGCTTGCCCGGCGCGGCGATCCCCTGCTGGGCGAGCCAGCGGCCGCCGTCATTCACGTCGCCGATCGCGGTGCGCCAGGACTGGAAGCCGTTCTTCTGGAACCAGTCGGCGCCATAGCCGGCCGAGCCTCGATAGTTGGGTTGCAAGACGGCGTAGCCCTGCTGGGCGAAATACTGGGCGAGCCAGTCGAAGCCCCATTCGTCGCGCGCGCCGGGGCCGCCGTGCGGCATGACGATCGCCGGCAGGTTCTTGCCGTCGCTGCCCGGCGGCAGGGTCAGGTAGCCAGGGATCTGCGTGCCGTCTGCGGCCGGATAGGTCACCGCCTTCACCGTCGCCAGCTTCAATTTTTCCAGCTGCGGCCGGGCGGCGATCAGCTCCTGCAGGTTCCGGGTGGTCTTGTCATAGAGGTAATAGAGGCCCGGATCGCTGTCGCTGCCGGCGAACAGCAGCAGCTTGGACTCGTCGGCCGAGGCGTCGACGAACGTGATCAGGCGACCCGGCAGCGCCTTGCCCAGCGCCAGACCCAACTTGCGCAAGTCGGGGTCGAAGAATTCGGTCTCGCGCTTGTCGGTGACGTAGGAGACGCCGACCACGCGGCTCTGGCGACCGATCCGAACAAGGCCCGTAACGTCGACGTCGGGCCGCGCCAGCACCAGGTCGCGCTTGAGGCTGTCGTCCAGCGCCGTCTTGTACAAGGCCAGGCGGCCGTCCTTGACGTCGAAGCCGTAGACGACATTGAGCTTGGGATCGACGGCTTCGGGGCTGAAGCCGCTGTAGCCCGTGGCGCCGAGGGTCAGCTGGCCCAACGGCAGCCAGTCGCGGCGTTCAGGCTGGCGATAGAAATAGAGGATCCTGTCGCTGGCGTAGCCCGACGACCGCGTCGGCCGAACGCCCATCACCCGGACGGTCCCGCGCCCATCGCTGATATATTCGATGGCGTTGAGGTTTGACTTCTCGACGGACCGGCGAGCCAAGGTTGTCGTGTCGACGCGATCGACGCCCAGGCCGTCGTCTTCCTTGGCCAGGTGGGTGCCAGTGCCGCGCTCCGGCACATAGTCGCGGGTCATCAGGATCCCGCCCGGCGCATCGTCGGTGGCCCAGTCGATCACCACGCCGCCGTTCTGCGACAACCGCAGCGAGCGGTCGTTGGTCTCGGCGCTGAGCACCTTCAGGTCGCCGCCGTCGCTGTTGATCGCGATTAGGCGGGTGAAGCCCAGCCGATTCTGCGCGTCCTTCACGACGACATAGATCTGGCAGACCAGGCGAGTGTTGGTCGACCAACGGCAGCTCGTCAGCCGTTCGGGGCTGCCGCTGGAGGCGAGGATCGGCTTAGGCGGGCCGGAAGCGGCCGTGTCGACCACCTCGAGGTGGACGCCGCGCCCCGCGGTCGGGACGATCATCGCCACCTTCTGGCCGTCGGGCGACAGGCTGATCTGCTGGATGTATTCGCGCGCGCCGAACGCGGCGGCAGTGGAATCCGCCGCTATGGCGGGGCCGCTCAAGGCCAAGCCCAGAAGCCCGAACGTCGCCAGCACTCTCATCGAAGCCCTCTTCCGAAACAAGCCCCGAGGGTAGGGAATACAGCGGAGAGAACAACCTCAAGTTATAGTGAGCGGAGCGCCTACTCCGCCGCCAGCTTCTCGATCTTCTCGGCCGCCGCGTCCAGCGCGCGGATGGCGGCGATCTCGGCCTTGGTGCCGTCCTGGTTCAGGCGGGCGATCTCGGCGTTGGCGTGGGCCAGGCGCAGCTTCATGTCCGACAGCTCGTCGGCCAGCAGCAGGGCGCCCATCAGGAAGAGCCGCGTCTCGCCCAGTTGGCCGACGTCGGAGCTGACCTGGCGGACCTGGCGGTCGAACAGCCGCGCCAGTTCCGAGAGATGCGGCTCCTGGCCGTCCTCGCAGCCAACCATGTAGGGCCGGCCGTTCACGTGGATGGTCACCTGGGCCATGCGTCAGGCCTCCCCCCGATCGCGGACTTTGGGATCGCTGACTTTGGGATCGCCTGCCTTGGGCGCGTCGAACAGGTCGTCGTCCTGCAGCGGCGCGACGGCGTCCTCGGCTTCGTCGTCGTCATGCGCGTGGTCGTCATTGGCCACGAACTCGTCGCCGAGCGCGGAACGGATCTCCGCGATGGCGCGGCCCAGGGCGGCGGAGGCCTGCTCGCCGGCTTCCTCCAGCGCCTTTTCACGTTCGCGGGCGGCTTCCAGGTCGGCGACCAGGCGGACGCGCTCTTCGTCATCGAAGAGGCCCGGCTCGGCGGGCGACGACGACGCGACAGGCGCGGCGGCGGCGGCGGCAAGCGCGCGCTCGACCTCGGCGGCCCGGGCTGCCTGGCGCTGCTCAAGCTGAGCCACCGCGCGCTCCAGACGGCGCACGGCCAGGTCGAGGGCCGTACCGTCGGCCGGGATCATCGGCGATTTCCAATCATGCGACGCAACATATAGATGAGCCCCGTCTATGCCAGTCGTCAGGGCGACATTTGGGCGGCGCGGAGCCCATAGCAGCATTTACCGAAGCCGTGTCAGTTTCTAGGCCTTGACTCAGCGCCTTTCCCCCGCAAAACGCGCACCCAAATAGGGAACGCCGATCGAACTCGATCGCGCGGTCATAACAGGAGAACGACCCATGGCTATTCGCGTCGCCATCAACGGCTTCGGCCGCATCGGACGTCTGGTCCTGCGCTCCATCGCCGAGCATGGCCGCCGCGACATCGAGGTCGTCTCCATCAATGACCTCGGCCCCGTCGAGACCAACGCCCACCTGCTGCGCTACGACAGCGTCCACGGCCGCTTCCCGGGCGTGGTCACCTCGGGCGAGGACTGGATCGACGTCGGCATGGGCAAGATCAAGGTCACGGCGATCCGTGACCCCAAGGACCTGCCGCACAAGGAATTGAACGTCGACATCGCGTTCGAGTGCACGGGCATCTTCACCGCCCGCGACAAGGCCGCCCTGCACCTGGAAGCCGGCGCCAGGCGCGTATTGGTGTCCGCTCCCGCGGACGGGGCCGACAAGACCATCGTCTACAAGGTCAACCACGAGACCCTGACCGCCGACGACATCGTCGTCTCGAACGGTTCGTGCACCACCAACGCCCTGGCCCCAGTCGCCAAGGTCCTGCACGACCTGGTCGGCATCGAGCGTGGCTACATGACCACGATCCACAGCTACACCGGCGACCAGCCGACGCTGGACACCATGCACAAGGACCTCTACCGCGCCCGCGCCGCGGCCCTCAGCATGATCCCGACCTCGACCGGCGCCGCCAAGGCCCTGGGCCTGGTTCTGCCGGAACTGAAGGGCAAGCTGGACGGCTCGTCGATCCGCGTCCCGACCCCGAACGTCTCGGTCATCGACCTGAAGGTCGTGCCGACGCGCGACACCGACGCCGCCGAGGTCAACGCCGCGCTGCAGGCCGCCGCCGACGGTCCGATGAAGGGCGTGCTGTTCACCACGACCGACCCGCTGGTCTCGACGGACCTGAACCACATCGCCGCCAGCTCGACGGCCGCCCTGCCCCAGACCCAGGTCATCGAGGGCAAGCTGGTCCGCGTGCTCAGCTGGTACGACAACGAATGGGGCTTCGCGACCCGCATGAGCGACACCGCTCTGGAAATGGCGAAGTTCCTGTAAGGAACGCACCACCAAACCCCGCTCTCGCAAGGAGCGGGGTTTTCCTTGGCCCGCCCTCGTCCTTCGACAGGCTCAGGATGAGGGCTATTGCCGATCTCTTGAACCTCATCCTGAGCTTGTCGAAGGACGAGGTTCACGCACCGCAGGACGACCGATGACCTTCCGCACCCTCGACACCGCCGATCTCGCCGGCAAGCGCGCCCTGGTCCGGGTGGACTTCAACGTGCCGGTCGACGGGGGCGCGATCACCGACGACACCCGCCTGCGCGCGGCCCTGCCGACCATCCACTACCTGTCCCAGCAAGGCGCCAAGGTCGTGCTGCTGGCTCACTTCGACCGTCCCAAGGGCAAGGTCGTTCCGGAGATGAGCCTGGCCTTCGTGGCCGAGCCGCTGTCGGCGCTGCTGGAGCAGCCGGTCGCCTTCGCCTCGGACGCCATCGGCCCCGAAGCGGCCAAGGTCGTCGACGGCCTCGAGAACGGCGGCGTGGCGCTGCTGGAGAACGTCCGCTTCCACGCCGGCGAGGAGAAGAACGATCCTGATTTCGCCAAGGCCCTGGCCGCCAATGGCGACGTCTATGTCAACGACGCCTTCAGCGCCGCCCACCGCGCCCACGCCTCGACCGAAGGCCTGGCCCACCTGCTGCCGGCCTATCCGGGCCTGGCGATGCAGCGGGAGCTGGAAGCCCTGGACGCCGCCCTGGGCAATCCCAAGAAGCCGGTGATCGGCATCGTCGGCGGCTCCAAGGTCTCGACCAAGCTCGATTTGCTGCGCAACCTGGTGACCAAGCTGGACTATCTGGCGATCGGCGGCGGCATGGCCAACACCTTCCTGCACGCGGCCAAGATCGATGTCGGCGCCTCGCTGTGCGAGCCCGACCTGGCCGACACCGCCCTGGAGATCATCGACCTGGCCGGCGCGGCCGGCTGCAAGCTGCTGCTGCCGACCGACGTGGTGGTGGCCAAGAGCGTCAAGCCGGGCGTCCACGCCGAGACCCGCAATGTCTATGACGTCCAGCCCGACGACCTGATCCTGGACGCCGGCCCCGAGACGGTGAAGACCCTGCTGGCGGCCATGGACGCCAGCAAGACCCTGATCTGGAACGGCCCGCTGGGCGTGTTTGAAGTCCCTCCGTTCGACGAAGCGACCGTTTCGGCGGCAAAGCACGCCGCGCAGCTGGCGAAATCGGGTAAGATCGTGGCCGTGGCCGGCGGCGGTGATACGGTGTCGGCGCTGAACCACGCGGGCGTGTCGGCCGACATGACGTTCGTCTCGACCGCCGGCGGCGCGTTCCTGGAATGGATGGAGGGCAAGACGCTTCCGGGCGTCGCGGCTCTGGAGGCTTGAGAATCTGACTAGTTTTCTCCGATCTCCCCGGCGAATGCCGGGGCCCAGATGGACGAGCGCTGAAGCGATTCCAAGAACACCGCGTTCTTCCAATCAGCCCAAGCGCCTTGGGATCTGGGTCCCGGCATTCGCCGGGAAGATCGGAAGAGTTTAAGTACGCAGACTGACTAGACGGGCAGAGAACGCACAAGCGTCACGGCCCCAAAAACAAGAAACGACCCAACCACTTAACGCTTGCAGGAGAGAACTACGTGGCTCGCATCACGCTGCGCCAGCTGTTGGACCATGCCGCCGAGCATGAGTACGGCTTGCCCGCCTTCAATATCAACAACATGGAACAGGGCCTGGCGATCATGGAGGCGGCTGAGGCTGTCAACTCGCCCGTGATCATCCAGGCGTCGCGTGGGGCGCGGAACTACGCCAACGACATCATGCTAGCCAAGATGATCGACGCTCTGGTCGACATCTATCCGCACATCCCGGTCTGCATGCACCAGGACCACGGCAACGGCCCGGCGACCTGCGCGACGGCGATCCAGTACGGCTTCACCTCGGTGATGATGGACGGCTCGCTGATGGAAGACGCCAAGACCCCGGCCTCCTACGAGTACAATGTCGAGGTCACCCGCAAGGTGGTCCAGATGGCCCACAGCTGCGGCGTCTCGGTCGAAGGTGAACTTGGCGTGCTGGGAAGCCTGGAAACAGGCATGGGCGAAGCCGAGGACGGCCACGGCTTCGAGGGCAAGCTCAGCCATGACGAGCTGCTGACCGATCCGGACCAGGCGGTCGACTTCGTCGCCCAGACCGGCGTCGACGCCCTGGCCATCGCCATGGGCACCAGCCACGGCGCCTACAAGTTCACGCGCAAGCCGGACGGCGACGTCCTGGCCATGAACGTGATCGAGGAAATCCACCGCCGCCTGCCCAACACCCATCTGGTGATGCACGGCAGCTCCAGCGTTCCGCAGGACCTGCAGGACATCATCAACCAGTACGGCGGCGAGATGCCCCAGACCTGGGGCGTGCCGGTCGAAGAGATCCAGCGCGGCATCAAGCACGGCGTGCGCAAGATCAATGTCGACACCGACAACCGCATGGCCATCACCGGCGCGATCCGCAAGATCCTGGTCGAAAAGCCGGGCGAGTTCGATCCGCGCGCCTATCTGAAACCCGCCAAGGAAGCCATGCGCAAGGTCTGCCAGGCCCGCTTCGTCGAGTTCGGCTCGGCCGGCCACGCCGACAAGATCAAGGCGCTGTCGACCTCGACCATGGCCAAGCGCTACCACTCGGGCGAACTGCACGCCAAGTTCGGCGGCGACGCGGCCAAGGCCGCCGCCGAATAGGCGTCGATCCGTTGAAGACGAAGAGGCCTCCCGGCGCGATCCGGGAGGCCTTTTTCGCGCCGGCTACTCCGCCGCGACGAGAAAGCGGCGGCGGCGGGCGAGCAGCTTGACCGCGACGGCCCCGACCGCGCCGCACAGCAGTATGGCCAGGGTGAACCCAGGACCCACGAAGGCGTAGGTTCCCTGCCAGCAGTGCAGGCCGTCGACCGTGGCCGCGACGCCCCCGCAAAACAGACCGCAGGCGAAACCGGTCGGCCCAGGCCGCTCCAGGTCGACATCGCGCAGGCCGGCCGCGACCAGGGCCAGCATCGGCGCGGCCATGACCAGGACATTGCCGAGGCAGACGGCGGCCTGCGGCCAGTAGAGGGCCGCCAGGGCGCCGGCCGTCATGTCGGACGCCTGGACTCCGCCGGCGATCAGGAGGACGCTAGCCAAGGCCCCGGCGACGGCCAGCGCGCTGAACCCGCCCGGGCGATCGCGCGCCATCCGCGTGGCCGCGATCATGGCGCAGCCGGCCACCGCGGCGGGATAGGCGGCCTTGATCCAGAAGAAGGATTGGGCGGCGGCGAGGGGCAGGTCCGGACGCAGGTCCAGCCAGACCAGGATCATCAGCACGCCGGCCAGGACGCCGGCGGCGGCGACCTCGGCCAGTCGCCAGGGCAGGGTCGCGGCCGACCAGATGGGCGCGCCGGCCCTCGCGCCGCTTATCGGAGCGACGGTGTCATCGATCGTCACGCGCCTCTCCCCACAGAGCCGGATGGCGGTTGCGCCAGCACCTGTCGCGTCTCATTCGCGAAAGGCGGCGTCACTTCAGTGGCGGAACATCGGTTTGTCAATCGACCGCGGCGCGACGACACGAAACTTGATCGTCGCTAGAACTAGGGACGGGCGGCCAATTCCCGGCCCTGCCTACCAGCGCAGCGCCCAGCGCCCGACCGCCGCGCCGAGGGCGGCCAGGGACAGCACCCCGAGGCTGTACCAGAGGGCGACGAAGGTGAAGGTGTTCTCGGCGCAGTGCAGGCCATAGACCGTCGCCGCCACGCCGCCCGCGAACAATCCCGTCGCCAGACCCGCCAGGGTCGGCCGGGTCGGGGCCATGCCGCGCACCACCCACAGGCCGAGGGCCAGCATCGGCAGACCCAGGACCAGGATATTGCGGCTGCAGACATGCCAGGAATGGCCGCGCAGCATGTGCAGCGTCATCTGGATGTCGGGGCTCATCATCGCCTGGACGACGCCCGCGACCGAAAACGCTCCCAGGACGGACAGGCCCAGGATCCAGCCGCGGCGGCCCGATCCACCCGGCCGCGACAGCCGCTCGATGGCCAGGTAGCCGGCCGCGCCCAGCAGGGCGGTGTAGAGCGCCTTCATCCAGAACATGCCGCCGCGCATGGCCGGCATCAGGTCATGGCGGGTATGCAGCCAGGCCAGCACCAGGACCAGGGCCGCCAGGGCGCCCAGGCCGGCGACCATCGCCAGACGCCGGGGCGGCGCGCGCGTCGGCCCAAAATCCGTGGCCTGGGCGTCCGAGGCGAGGGCGTCGATCAGATCATCCGTTCGCACGGCGCATCCTTTCGGCCAGGGCCTTCAGCGCCCGGTGCAGGGCGACCTTGGCCGCCCCTTCGGTCATGCCCGCCTTCGCGCCCGCCTCGGCCAGGGACAGGCCGGTCAGCTTGACGTCGGAGACCAGGGTCCGCTGCTTTTCGGACAGGGTGGCCAGGGCGCGGTCCAGCTCGAGGCCGACGCCCGGATCGGGCTCGTCGGCGGCCAGGAATTCGATGTGGTCCTCGATCGGCAGGGTCTGGCGGACCTTTCGCCGCCGCCAATGGTCGATCAGCTTGTAGCGCGCCACCGCGTGCGCCCAGGCGGTGAACGACTGGGACGAGTCCCAGGTCGACCGCTTAAGATGCACCGCCAGCAACGTCTCCTGCACCAGATCCTCCACATCGCCGGACGCGCCGGACATCCGCCGCGCGAAATAGGCGCGCAGCCGGACGCCAAGAACGCCCAGACACTCGCGATAGGCGGCGGCGTCACCGTCCAGCCCGCGCAGCATCAGCGCCTTCAAACGGGTCTCGGTATCCGTCACGCACACCCCTATTCGCGCGGGAAGGGCCGATGGTTACACGGTGTCGCGCCGCGCCGGAACCGCCCGAGACCGCCGCGCCGAAATTTTGTTCCCCCCGTTTTTTGTTCGGCGACCGGTGTAACCTTCACGGCGGAAGCTTCGTATCTCCCATCGACCGGGCGACGACATGCCGCTCCGGCCAGCAACGATCCCAAGACTTCCCCAAGAACACCAAGGAGAAACCCCATGAACCGCACCGCCACCACCGCCGCCCTCGCCGCCGTCCTCGCCCTCTCGGCCGGCGTCTCGATGGCCTCGGCCGACGAGCACATGAAGACCGGCGCCAAGGTCGAAATGGAAAAGTGCTACGGCGTGGCCAAGGCCGGCGAGAACGACTGCAAGGCGGGCGCGGGCACCTCGTGCGCCGGCACCTCGAAGGTCGACTACCAGGGCGACGCCTGGAAGCACGTGGCCAAGGGCGCGTGCGTGACCATGAAGACCCCCAAGGGCATGGGTTCGCTGACTCCGAAGGCGTAAGCGACCTTTGAAACTGTCATCCCGGCCAAGCGCGAAGCGCGCCGAGCCGGGACCGCCGGACGCGCCGCGCTTTTGGCGGTCCCGGCTCTCCGCTGCGCTGCGGCCGGGATGACAAGGGTTTTGAAAGCGCGCCCATGACCCCCACCGCCGGCCTTGGCCTCAAGTCCCAGCACTATGCCGACGCGCTCGCGTGCGAGGCTCAGGGCCTGTGGTTCGAGGTCCATCCCGAGAACTACATGTCGGCTGGCGGCCCGCGTCTGGCGGCGCTGGAAGCCATCCGCGAACGCCGCCCGATCTCGCTGCACGGCGTGGGCCTGTCCCTGGCCGCCGACGCCGATCCGGACCGCGAGCACCTGGCCGCCCTCAAGCGGCTGGTCGACCGGTTCGAGCCGTTCGTGGTCTCCGAGCACCTGGCCTGGTCGACGCATCGGGGCCAGCACCAGCCCGACCTCCTGCCCTTTCCGCGCACCCGCGCCGCCCTCGCCCGCATCGCCGCCAATGTCGGCCGGATGCAGGACGCCCTGGGCCGCGAGGTGCTGATCGAGAACCCCTCGCTCTACCTGCCCCTGACCGGCCACGACCTGGACGAGGTCGACTTCCTGAAGGCCCTGGGCGCCCAAACCGGCTGCGGCCTGCTGGTCGACGTCAACAACGTCTTCGTCAGCGCCAGCAACCTCGGCTACGACGCCGAGGCCTATCTGAACGCCCTGCCCGCCGAGGCGATCGGCGAGATCCACCTGGCCGGCCACGGCGCCGATGAAGGCGGATCCGACCTCCTGATCGACACCCACGGCGCGCCGGTGGCCGAGCCTGTCTGGACGCTCTATCGCCAGCTGATCGACCGCATCGGCCCCCGCCCGACCCTGATCGAGCGCGACGACGACATTCCCGATTTCGCGACGCTGATGACCGAGCGCGACCGCGCCGCGGCGATGCTGGAGCCTGTCCGGGAGAAGGCCCATGCCTGAGCTGCTGGACTTCCAGGACGCCTTCGTCGCGGCCCTCGGTGGCGAGCGCGCCGCCCTGTCGCCCTGGCTCGCGCCCGGCGCCGGCGAGGCGGGGCTGTCGGTCTACCGCAACACCATCGCCAAGGGCTGCGTCGACGCCCTAACCGCCAACTTCCCGACCGTGCTGTCCATGGTCGGCGAAGAGTGGTTCCGCGCCGCCGCCGCGCTGTTCGCCCGCGAGGCGCCGCCGACCGGCGCGGCCCTGCTGGACTACGGCGAGGACTTTCCCGCCTGGCTGGGCCGCTTCCCGCCGGCTCAGGACCTGCCCTATCTCGCTGGCGTCGCCCATCTCGACCGCCTGTGGACCGAAGCCCTGTTCGCCGCCGAGGCGCCGGCCCTGACCGCCGGGCCGCTGGCCGCCTTGCCGCCCGAGGCCCTGGCCGAGACGCGGCTCGCCCTGCACCCCAGCGTCCGCTTCGCCGCCTTCGAGGCCGGCCTGCCCAGCCTGTGGTCGGCGGCCCGCGCGGGCCATGAGGACCTGGAGCTCTCGGAGGCTCCCGAAGCGCTCCTCTGCCTTCGCGCCAACGGCGTCGTCACGCATCGCGTGGTCGGCGAGGCCGAAACCGAATTCCTCCGCGCCTGCCGCGAGGGCCAGACCACCGCCCGGGCCGCCGAGCGCGTCCTGACAACCCATCCCGCCGCCGACCTCGCCGCGCTGTTCGCGGGCCTGATCGCCGACGGCGCCTTCATGGATATCGACCAATGACCGCTGCCGCTCTCCGCGCCCCCTTCGATGCCTTCGCCCGGATCGCCGGCAAGGTTCTGACGGAGGACGTCCTGGCCCTCGTCGCCCGCCTCGGCGTGGCGGCGATCTTCTTCCAGTCGGGCCGCACCAAGGTCGACGGGCTGCTGCACATCAAGGACAGCACCTATTCCCTGTTCGAGACCGAATACCACGTGCCGCTGCTGTCGCCGGACGTGGCGGCGCACGCGGCGACCTATTCGGAGCACCTGTTCTCGGTCCTGCTGGTGCTGGGCCTGTTCACCCGGCTCTCGGCGCTCGCCTTCCTGGGCATGACGGCGGTGATCGAGATCTTCGTCTATCCCGACGCCTGGCCGACCCACCTGTCGTGGGCGGGCCTGCTGCTGCTCCTGATCGCGCGCGGCGGCGGCCGGTTCAGCCTGGACCGGGCGCTGAAGATCGCTTGATCTACAAAGCGCTTGTCATCCCGGCCGCAGCGAAGCGGAGAGCCGGGACCACGGCGAGCTCAGCGCTTCCGGCGGTCCCGGCTCGGCGTGCTTCGCACTTGGCCGGGATGACAGTTTTCAATGAATCGTCGGCATGCGCGGCACGGGCTTGCGCCACAGCTGCGAGGTCAGGGCGTTGGCGATGCCGATCCAGCCGAAGTCGGGAGCGACGCCGCCGCCGACCTTGCGGGCCTCGATCGCATAGGCCGCCGAGGCCGTCAGCGAGGCCGTGGCCGCGCCCAGCTGGCCGCCCAGGCGCTTGGCGCCCAGGCCCAGCCACAGGGCGTTGAAGCCCTGCACCAGGCTCCAGATCGTCAGGGCGCGGGTGCGGGCGGGGCTGGCCGGGGCGTTCCAGGTGCGCAGGCCCGACAGGGTCATGGCGATGAACAGCGGCGGCAGAAGCAGGCTGGTCAGCGGCTTGGGCTGGTGGGCCACCGGTTCGTGCATCTCGGCGAACTCGACGGCGTACATCTCGTCGTCCAGCACCCGCTCGTGGCGGCGGCCCATCACCATGGCCGCGATGATCGCGCCACCGGCCAGGGCCGCGCCGACGCCGATCTGCGCCGCAGGATGAAGGCCTTCCCGCCTTTCCAGCTCGAACGCCTCGCGTCCAGCCAGAGCGCGTTCCCGCGACTTTCCGTTGGCGACATGCATGGCGGGACTCCTTCGTGAACTCGCAAGGTCAAACAGCCCAGCTGAACCTTGGTTCCAGCGCGACCGGGACCCCGACGCCATGATGGCCTGATCCGCGCCGCGCGCCAGCTAAAACGCCTTCGGGTCTCGTGCGACCGATTGTCGTCCGAGACCCAAACGCGAACAGCGGTCTAGGCCGGCAGCTCTCCCACCGCCGACTGCAGGTAGTTCTGCTCGCCCAGCGCCTTGACCAGGCCCAGCTGCATCTCGAGGAAGTCGATATGCTCCTCGGTGTCGCTGAGGATCTCGCGCAGCAGCTCGCGGCTGACATAGTCGCGCGCCTGTTCGCACTGGACGATGCCGGGGATCAAGGTCTCGCGGCCGCCGACCTCCACGGCCAGGTCGCTGGCCAGGCATTCCGGAACCGTCTCGCCGATCTTCAGCTTGTGCAGGTCCTGGAGGTTCGGCAGCCCTTCCAGGAACAGGATGCGGTTGATCAGCTTGTCGGCGTGCTTCATCTCGCCGATCGATTCGTCATAGGTGATCTTGCCGAGGCGCTTGAAGCCCCAGTTGTCGTACATCCGCGCGTGCAGGAAGTACTGGTTGACCGCCGTCAGTTCGTTGGTGAGCACCGCGTTGAGCAGTCGGATGATGCCGGGATCGCCCTGCATGGCGGCCTCCTTGAAGTTCACATGTTCGGCCGGAACCTGGGGCAAGCCGAAACCGGCTTCAACCTGAATGTGTGCGAGTAGCTCGCGCTCTCACGGAAATCCGTCCGGATCTCTGATTTGCTGGCGTTTCGGCCGTCACTCGGCCGCGAAGGCCAGCGCTTGGCGGTTGTCCTGGATCATCTGGCGCATTTCGCACACGCACTTGGCGCACTGCGCCTGGCAGCCCTTGTGACGGAAGATGTCCGCCGGGCGCGTGGCGCCAGCGTCGATGGCGGCGCGCACTTCGCGCTCGCGGATGCCGTTACAGTTGCAGACGTACAAGGCAGAACGCCCTACCCGATTGAGTGTCATTCTCATCTAGCCGCTCACGACAGCTTTTGCAACTGACTCTCACTACGGTTCATAGCGGCTAGGTGTCGCGGGGCGGCTCGAATTGGCTTAAAGCCCAGCCCATGACGCTCGCCTGCCGCCTCTATCTGATCACCCCGCCGTCCCTGCCCGACCTGGCCGCCTTCGGCCGCCAGCTGGCCAGGGCCCTGGAAGGCGGCGACGTCGCCGCCCTGCAGATTCGCCTGAAGGACGCCCCGGACGAGGTGATCGCCGCCGCCGTCGAGGCCCTGGGGCCGATCGCCCAGGCCCATGACGTGGCCGTGATCCTCAACGACCGCCCTGACCTCGCCGCCCGCCTGCCGGTCGACGGCGTGCATGTCGGCCAGTCGGACATGGCCCTGAAGGACGCGCGCAAGCTGATGGGCCAGCGGATGGTCGGCGTCACCTGCCACGACAGCCGCCACCTGGCCATGGAAGCGTCCGAGGCCGGCGCCGACTACGTCGCCTTCGGGGCCTTCTTCCCGACCACGACCAAGGACGCCCCGACCACCGCCGAACCCGAGATCCTGACCATCTGGCAGGAGACAATGGAGATCCCCTGCGTGGCCATCGGCGGCATCACCGCCGCCAACGCCGCGCCCCTGGCCACGGCCGGCGCGGACTTCCTGGCCGTCTCGGCCGGGGTTTGGGCCTATCCGGAAGGCCCTGACGCGGCCGTCGCCGCGCTGAACGCCGCGATCGTCGAGGGCTTGAGCGCGAGGTCGGGGCTGGCCGCGAATAAGGCCAAATAACGGCGTTCCCTTGTGACGCGCCGCACATCGGCATAGCTTCCCCGTCAGCGAACAACGATAAACGGGGGAGGACGCTCATGAAGCGACTCAAGTTGTGTTTGCTTAGCGTAACGGCCCTGGCGCTTGCCACGGCTGCGACTGCAGAGACCTGGAAGCAGGCGCCGGGAGACACCAAGTCCTACTATGACGCGGACTTCACCCGCGTGGACCAGGCCACCGGGTTGATCGTGACCCGCGTCGCCGAGGGCAAGCCCAACGGCCCCTACAAGAACTGGCCGGCCAGCAAGGGCCCGATCCTGGTCTTCGCGCTGGACTGCGCGGCCGACAAGTGGATGGACCTGGGCATGGACTTCGACGGCTCCAAGGGCCTGCCCAAGGGCTGGCGCAAGGAAGCCAAGATCGACGACATCTCCGGCGCCGTCGGCAAGGCCGGCAAGATGCTCTGCGAGACCAAGGACACCCTGCCGAAGGTCGAGCTGCCTTAGCCTCCAATCCGATCTTCCCGGCGAAGGCCGGGACCCAGATCGAACCCATTGGCTTCAACGAGGTGGCGAGGCCGCGAGGCGCGCCATCCCAAGTCATTCCGGATGGATCTGGGCCCCGGCCTTCGCCGGGGAAATCGGTGTTTTGATACGTGTCCGGCCTTAACCATCTCGAACCGCGCCCATCTTGCCTTCAGGCCTGTGGACGACTAGGTTCCGCGCCCGTTCTTTCACACCGTCGACCTACCGCTCCGCCGCCGGACCTTCCGGCGGGCGTCGACGGCATTGCATGAGGATTACACGCCCGTGGCTACGCCTTCCGCCCTTCTGAACGTCATGATCGACGCGGCCCGGAAGGCCGCCCGTGGCCTGGCTCGCGACTTTGGTGAAGTCACGGAACTGCAGGTCTCGAAAAAGGGCGCGGCGGACTTCGTCACCAACGCCGACATCAAGGCCGAACAGACCCTGTTCGAGATCCTGACCAAGGCCCGCCCGGGCTACGGCTTCCTGGGCGAAGAGCGCGGCATGATCGAAGGCACCGACAAGACCCACACCTGGATCGTCGACCCGCTGGACGGCACCACCAACTTCATGCACGCCATCCCGCACTTCGCGGTCAACATCGCCCTGCAGCGCGAAGGCGAAGGCGTCGTCGCCGGCGTCACCTACAACCCGATCACCAACGACCTGTTCTGGGTCGAAAAGGGCAAGGGCGCGTTCCTGGGCGCCGAGAAGCGCCTGCGCGTCGCCGCCCGTCGCAACCTCGACGAATCCGTGCTGGCGACGGGCGTGCCGTTCGCCGGCAAGCCGGGCCACGGCCAGTTCCTGAAAGAGCTGCACCAGGTCAGCCAGAAGGTCGCCGGCGTCCGCCGCTTCGGCGCCGCCGCCCTGGACCTGGCCTGGGTCGCCGCCGGCCGCTTCGACGCCTACTGGGAGCGCAACCTCAACCCGTGGGACGTCGCGGCCGGCGTGCTGATGGTCCAGGAGTCGGGCGGCAAGGTCACCACGATCGACGAAAGCGACCACGACGTCGTGCAGGGCAAGTCGATCCTGGCCAGCAACCAGGACCTCTACCCGCTGATCCTCGAGCGGCTGCGGGCGGCGTAGTTTTTGTGATGGCGAGGGCGTCAAACCCCTCGCCAAACCGTCACATCCCGGCGCTAAATCGCGCCCCATGACCCTGCTCACCCGTCGCGCCATGACCACCGCCGCGCTCGCCGGCACGTTGCTGCCCGGCTTCGCCCGCGCCCAGGCCAGAAAGCCCATCGTCATCGGCCACCGCGGCTGCAGCGGCGAGCGGCCCGAGCACACCGCCCTGGCCTACGAGCGCGCCATCGACCAGGGCGCGGACTTCATCGAGCCGGACCTGGTCCCGACCAAGGACGGCCACCTGGTGGCCCGCCACGAGAACGAGATCGGCGGCACGACCGACGTCGCCAGCCGTCCCGAATTCGCGGCCCGCAAGGCGACCAAGACCATCGACGGCGAGCAGGTCACCGGCTGGTTCGTCGAGGACTTCACCCTGGCCGAGATCAAGACCCTGCGCGCCCGCGAGCGGCTGCCGCAGCTGCGTCCGGCCAGCGCCGCCTTCGACGGTCAGGCCCAGATCCTGACCTACGAGGAGGTCGTGGCCATCGCCAGGGCCGGCGGCCAGCGCACGGGCCGCGTGATCGGAACCTATCCGGAGCTGAAGCACCCGACCTATTTCGCCTCGATCGGCCTGCCGACCGAGGACCGCCTGGTGGCGAAGCTGAAGGCGCTGGACCTGAACTCGGCGAGCGCGCCGGTGTTCGTGCAGTGCTTCGAGGTCGGCGCGCTGAAGAAGCTGCGCGCCAAGACCCCCGCGCGCCTGGTGTTCCTGGTCGACGGCGAGGGCGGCCCGGCCGACCTGCCGAACGTCAAATACGCCGACCTGATCACCGCCCAGGGCCTGAAGGACGTCGCCGTCTATGCCGACGGCCTGGGCCCGAACTGGAGCCTGGTGGTTCCCAACGACAAGCAGGTCCTGCTGCCGGCCACCGACCTGGTCACGAACGCCCACGCCGCGGGCCTGCAGGTCCACCCGTGGACGGTGCGGGCCGAGAACTATTTCCTGCCCGCCAGCTTGCGGAAAGGCGATCCCAAGGCCCAGGCCTTCCTCGCCCTGCACGGCGACGTCACCCCGGTGTTCAAGGCGCTTTACGCGGCGGGCGTCGACGGCGTGTTCAGCGACTTCCCGGGACTGGCGGCCGCCGCGCGGGGGTAGCCTGGCGCCTCTTGCGGAGACGGCCCGGACCGGTGCAGCGTGCCGTCCGAACTCCCAGGGGAAGCCTCATGAAGATCCGCCACGTCGTCTCCACGGCCGTCCTCGCCGCCGCGCTCATGCTGGGCTCGGCCGCCGCCGCTCAGCCCGCCCGCACGGCGTCCAGCGAGTTGCTGGACCGCGTCGCCGAGGATTTCGTGCGCATGACCCTGGAGGCCGGCGAGCGCGAGCCCGGCTATGTCGACGCCTATTACGGCCCGGTCCACCTGATGGACACCGCCAAGCTCGCCCCGCGCCCCGTCTCGGTGCTGCGCAAGGAGGCCGACCGCCTGATGACCCTGGTGGTCGCCGCCAAGGACAGGCAGCTGTCGCCCGACGAGCGCCGCCGCAAGCTGTTCCTGAAGGGCCAGATCAAGGCCGCCCAGACGCGCCTGGCCATGATCGCCGGCGACACGTTCAGCTTCGAGGACGAGGCCGAGGGCCTGTTCGGCGTCCGCCCGGTGATCAGGCCGCTGAAGAGCTACGACCCGATCCTGGCCCGCATCGACAAGCTGGTTCCGGGCAAGGGCGATCTGGCCGCCCGCGTCGACGCCTTCCAGAACCGCTACGTGATCCCGACCGACAAGGTGGAAGCGGTGATGCAGGCCGGCATCGCCGCCTGCAAGGCCAAGACCGAAGAGCACATCAAGCTGCCGGCCGGCGAGCGCTTCGACATGGAGTTCGTCACCAAGAAGCCGTGGAGCGGCTACAACTGGTACAAGGGCGGCGCCCACAGCCTGATCCAGATCAACACCGACCTGCCGATCTATATCAGCCGCGCGCTCGACCTGGGCTGCCACGAGGGCTATCCGGGCCACCACGTGCTGAACGCCCTGCTGGAAGAGAAGCTGACCAAGGACAAGGGCTGGGTGGAGTTCTCGGTCTATCCGCTGTTCTCGCCACAGTCGTTCATCGCCGAGGGCAGCGCCAATTTCGGCATCGAACTGGCCTTCCCGGGCAAGGCCAAGACCGAATTCGAGCGCGACAAGCTCTACCCGCTGGCGGGCCTGGATCCCAAGACGGCCGAAGCCTATGGCGAGCTGCAGGACGCCAAGGCGGCGCTGTCCAGCAGCGGCAACACCATCGCGGCCCTGTACCTCTCCGGCAAGATGACCAAGGAACAGGCCGTCCGGGCGCTGATGAAGTACACGCTCTATTCGCGCGGCGGAGCCGAGAAGCGGGTGTCGTTCATCGAGACCTACCGCTCGTACGTGATCAATTACAACATCGGCCAGGACATGGTTCGCGACCACGTCTACCGGGCCGGCAAGACCCAGGACGCGCGCTGGAAAGCCATGGAGCGCGTGATCAGCGAACCGACCGTTCCGGCGGATCTGCGGAGATAGTCAGCGATCCTCCCGCGTGTGCCAGACGCGCAGGATGTATATCCTCTCACCGACAAGTTCGTAGTGAAGCTCATAGTCGCCCGCGAGGATGCGACGGATTTCTCGCGGCGCAAACTCTGCAAGACGTTCACCGGATCGAGGCGCTTCCGGTAGACGTCGCGGCGCGGCGACCAGCCTTTGCACGACGGCTTTGGCGGCTCTCGGGTTCACTTCGGCAAGAAATTGGTGCAGCCGCGCCACGTCGGACGAGGCCTTACCCGTCCAGACGACTTGCATCAGCGCGGCGCGAGCGGCGCGTTATCGGGATCAAGGCTATCGGCCCATGCCTCCATCTCGGCTTGGGTCACGAAACGGCCGGCGTCGACATCGGCCATTCCTTCCAGGATCATGGCGTGATGGCGCGCTTCGCGGTCAACGAACGCCCCGAGCGCTTGCTCGACCACCCAGTTCTGAGACCGATCCAGGCGACGCGCCAGGCGCTCGATCTCATCGGCGAGCGGCGCTGAGACTTCGGCGGTGAGAACCTTGTTGGGCATGGATCGCTCCTGCCGCGAGTATAACCCCAATCCTACGCCGCCTCGACCCCGAACTGCAGGCGAGCCAGCCGCGCATAGAGGCCGCCCTTGGCGAAGAGCTCGGTGTGGGTGCCCTGCTCCACCACGCGCCCCTCCTCCATCACCACGATCCGGTCGGCCTTCAGCACGGTGGCCAGACGGTGGGCGATGACCAGGGTGGTGCGGCCGGCCATGGCCGCGTGCAGGGCCTGCTGGACAAGGCGTTCGCTCTCGGCGTCGAGGGCGCTGGTGGCCTCGTCCAGCAACAGGATCGGCGCCTGGCGGACCAGGGCCCGGGCGATGGCCAGCCGCTGACGCTGGCCGCCCGAAAGGGTCTTGGCGCGCTCGCCGACCGGGGTGTCGAAACCCTGCGGCAGGGCGGACAGGAAGCCGGCGGCCTGGGCGGCCTCGGCGGCGGCCCGGACCTCGGCCTCCGTGGCGTCGGCGCGGCCGAAGCGGATGTTGTCCATGGCCGAACCCGAGAACAGCGGCGAATCCTGACCCACCAGGGCCATGCGGGCGCGAACCTCCGACGGCTCGACGTCGCGCAGGTCGACGCCGTCCAGGCGGATCGCCCCGGACTGTGGGTCATAGAAACGCAGGAGAAGCCGCAGAACGGTGCTCTTGCCCGCCCCCGAGGGGCCGACCAGGGCGACCGTCTCACCGGGCTTCACGGCCAGATCGAAGCCGTTCAGAGCCGGCAGGTCGGGGCGACCGGGATAGGCGAAGACCACGTTCTCGAAGGCGATCGCGCCCTGGGCCGGGACCGGCAGGGCCTTGGGCGCCGGCGGGGCGGCGATGTCGGGCTTGGCGTTCAGCAGCTCCGAAATGCGGTCCATGGCCCCGGAGGCCTTCTGGACGTCGCCCCAGACCTCGCCCAGGGCCCCGATCGCGCCGGCGGCCATCACCGCCAGCATGGCGAACTGGGCCAGGGTGCCGCCGGTCATCTCGCCGGCCAGGACCAGGCGCGCGCCTGTCCACAGCAGCAGGGTGACGCCGCCGAAGGCCAGGGTGATGACCATGGCGGTCATGCTGGCCCGGGTGGTGATGCGGCGCACCGAAGCCTTGTAGGCCTCTTCCACCGCCCCGCCGAAGCGCAGCGAGGAGGCCTGCTCGCGGCCGAAGGCCTGCACCGTCTCCAGGGCGTCCAGGCTCTCGCCGGCATAGCCGACCGCGTCGGCGAAGCGGTCCTGGGCGGTGACGGTCAGCTTGCGCACGCGGCGGCCGACCAGGAACATCGGGGCCAGGATCACCGGCACCATCAGCACGATGAAGCCCGCCAGCTTCGGCGAGACCACCGCCATGTAGCCGAGGCCGCCCACCAGGCTGAGGATGTTGCGCAGGGCGATCGAGGCCGAGGCGCCGACCAGCTGCTCGATCAGCGAGACGTCGGTGGTCAGGCGCGACAGCACCTCGCCCGTGCGGGTCTTCAGGAAATACTCCTGGTCCAGGCCCAGGGTGTGGCCGTAGAGCGCGCGGCGCAGATCGGCCACGACCCGCTCGCCCAGGCGGGTGATGAAGAAGAATCGCAGGGCGGTGGCGATGGCCAGCACCATGGCCACCGCGCCGAGGCCCAGGAAGGCGCTGTTGATCTCGCCGCCCTGACCCTTGGCGAATCCGTGGTCGATCACGTCCTTGAAGGCGGCGGTCAGGCCCAGGGTCGCCCCGGTCGAGAACAGCAGGAAGAAGGCCGCCGCGATCCCGTCGCCCTTGTGCGCCTTGACGAAAGGCAGCAGGTGGGCGAGCGGGCGGATGTCCTTGCGGCGCGGTCGCCGGGCCTTGGCCTCGGCCATGCCCTGGACCAGTTCTGCCCCCGCGCCGGGACGGCCTTCGGCCTTTTGGTCGCCGCCGTTCGCGTCAGTCATCAACAGTCCCTTGCCAAAATCGCGCGGGTTCTTTATAGCCGCCCGTCTTCGAGGGCCACCCCGCGCGTGCGCGGAGGGCGCTTAACCCAATTCACACTCGCCGGCTTAGTCGGACTGGATCGCCGCCATGAAACAAGACATTCACCCCGACTACCACTTCATCACCGTCACCCTGACGGATGGCTCGAACTACCAAACCCGTTCGACCTACGGCAAGGAAGGCGCGACGCTGGCGCTCGACATCGACCCGCGCACCCACCCGGCGTGGACCGGCGGCAACGCCCAGCTGATGGACCGCGGCGGCCGCGTCTCGCGCTTCAACGCCAAGTTCGCCGGCTTCACCAAGAAGTAAGAAGCTTAAAGCTTCTCACCGTAAGGGCGACGAAAAGCCGGCGCCGCGTTTGCGGGCCGGCTTTTTCCGTATCTGGACGCCCCCTCAGTCCTCTGGATCGTAAGGATCATCGCCGCGATCGCGCATCAGGTCCGTCGCCACGAAATCCATGGCGTCCTCGGCGTCCTTGAAGCTCAGCTCCGACACCGTCTGGTCGCGCACCGAGACGCCCGCCTTGTGGGGACTGTCCGGATCGCCGGTGATCAGCGGGTGCCAGCGCGGCAGGTCCTTGCCCTCGTGGATCCGGCGATAGCCGCAGGACAGCGGCATCCACTCCAGATCCTCGATATTGTAGGGCGTCAGCTTGATGCAGTCCGGCACCGTCTTCTTGCGGTTCGGATAGTCCTTGCAGCGGCAGAGATGCGCGTCGAGGAGCTGGCAGTGCACCCGCGTGGGGATGATTTCGCCAGTATCTTCGTCTTCGAAGCGAACGAGGCAGCAAAGGCCGCACCCATCGCATAGGCTCTCCCACTCGGGGACGGTCATCTCGGAGAGCGTCTTCGTCTCCCAGAAAGGTTTGCGTGGCGTCATGGCGCCGTCCTAAACCCGATTTACCTGGCGACCAAATAGAGCCTGACTCAGACCGTGAACGACTGGACCCTTCCGCCGTACAAATTCGACGACAAGGATCCGTCCAAACGCAGGCCGGAGCCTGCCGCCGGCGCGCCGCCTGAGCCGCCCCACGACCCGTGGGCGCAGCCCGAACCGCTGCGGGATCCGTTCCAGCTGTCCCCGCCCCCGCCGCCCTCCCATCAGCCGCCGCCGCCTCCGCCACCGGAGGAGCCCTTCCGCGCCGACCTCAAGCACCGCGCCGCCAGGAAGAAAGCCCGCAAGTGGGGCTGGATCTGGGGCGTGCTGCTGGTCTCGTTCCTGGTTGGCGTGCTCGCCGCCGGCGGCGGCGCGGCCTATGTCTGGCAGAAGTACCTCAAGGACACCCCGCCCCTCCCCTCGCGCTCGGCGCTGTTCGCGGTCAACCGCGCGCCCGGCATCCGCTTCGAGGACCGCAACGGCCAGGTGATCGCCACGCGCGGCCCGCGCTATGGCCAGCGCATCACCATCGGCGCCGTGCCCAACTACGTACCCCAGGCCTTCCTGGCGGCCGAGGACAGGCGTTTCTACCAACACGGACCGATCGACGCCCAGGGCATCGCCCGGGCCGCCTGGGTCAACTGGCGCGGCGGCAAGACCAAGCAGGGCGCCTCGACCCTGACCCAGCAGCTGGCCAAGGGCCTGTTCCTGACTCCGGATCGGGTGGTCAAGCGCAAGCTGCAGGAGATGCTGCTGGCCTGGAAGCTCGAGCAGGTCCTGACCAAGGACGAGATTCTCGAGCTCTATCTGAACCGCATCTATTTCGGGGCCGGCACCTACGGCGTCGACGGCGCGTCCCAGACCTATTTCGGCAAGCCCGCCAGCCAGCTCACCCTGTCCGAGGCGGCCCTGCTGGCCAGCCTGCCCAAGGCCCCGTCGCGCCTGGCGCTGACCAACGACATGGAACGGGCCCTGGCCCGCTCGCGCCTGATCCTGGCGAACATGCGCAAGGAAGGCTGGATCACCGCCGAGCAGGAAAGCCGCGCGCTGGACGACACCCCGCGCCTGTCGCCGATGGCCCTGCAGGACGAGGGCGACTACGGCTGGGTGCTGGACTACGCCACCACCGAGGCGGTGAAGATCGCCGGCCAGAACGCGCCGGACCTGGTGGTGCGCCTGACCATCGACCCGCTGCTGCAGCGCGAGGGCGCCGAGATCGTGCGCCAGACCATGGCCACCGAGACCACCCGCTCGGGCGCCCGCCAGGCGGCCCTGCTGTCGCTGTCGACCGACGGCGCCATCCGGGCCATGGTCGGCGGCACGGACTATGGCGAGAGCCCGTTCAACCGCGCCGTCCAGGCCCGCCGCCAGCCGGGCTCGACCTTCAAGCCGTTCGTCTACGCCGCCGCCGTCGAGAAGGGCGTGCTGCCGACCGACATCCGCGTCGACGAACCGGTCAAGTTCGGCGACTGGAGCCCCGAGAACTACAGCGGCGGCTATCGTGGTCCGATGACCGTCGAGCGGGCGCTGATCAACTCGATCAACACCGTGGCCGTGAAGCTGGGCCAGGAGGCCGGCGGCGCGGCGATCGGCGATCTTGTCCGCCGCTTCGGCATCACCACCCTGCCGCCCGTCCCCGACCTGTCGGTGGCCCTGGGCTCGTACGAGGTGAGCCTGCTGCAGCTGACCTCGGGCTTCCAGGTCTTCCAGCAGGGCGGCGTCCGGATCGAGCCCTATGTCATCGAGACGGTCACCACCCAGGACGGCCAGGCGCTGTTCCAGCACCAGCCTCCACAGGCCGAGCGCCGCGTCTATGACGTCGGCCACGCCAGCATCATGGTCAAGATGATGAAGAAGGTCGTCACCGAGGGCACGGCCAAGCGCGCCGCCTTCGGCCGGCCGGCGGCCGGCAAGACCGGCACCAGCCAGAACTGGCGCGACGCCTGGTTCGTCGGCTTCACGCCCGACTACGTGACCGGCGTCTGGGTCGGCAATGACGACGAGAAGCCTATGAACAAGGTGGTCGGCGGCGACATCCCGGCCAGCATCTGGCGCCGCTTCATGATGACCGCCCACCAGACCCTGGCGGTCCGTGACTTCGACTGGTTGCTGCCGGACCCCGCGCCGCAGACCGAGCCGGATCCGCGCAACGGCTACTACGAGACCCTGTCGGCGGAATTCGCGCGCGCGGCCTCGGAACTGGACGCGGCGGCGAAGGCGGCCGAGACCATGGCGCCCCCGACGGGTCCCGCCCCGCCCTCGCCGGAGCGGCTGCCATACTGATCGGGGCTATCGATCCTCGAAGGTCGTGTAGTCCTGGTATGGGCTCTTGACGAACGACACGATCACGATCCCCGACCTTACAGACCGAGGCGGGCTCGGAAATACATCGTAATGAATCTCGTAGCCCCCCGAGACGCTGCATTTTCGACCGCCAGTCTCTGTAAAGACCGGATGGCGCAAGGCGTTAGCGCGCAGCCCTCTAATGCTTGCCCAGATATCGTTAAGCTTCTTACGCGCCTGCCGCCCCGAGCCGGGCTGGCTTAGCCATCTCGCGACGTCCTGTAGATCGGCCTGCGCGTCCGGCGATAGCCTCACCTTCCAGACCAAGGCCCGATCAGGCCTCGTCTGGAGGGATCAGACTATCCAGGAAAGCGTCCAGCTCATCATCGTCCAGATAGTCGCCCGCCGCCACCTGCGCTCGACCACGCTCGGCCCGTTCGGCGTCCGACAGCATCGCGCGAGCACGCGCCGAGAGTCTCGGCGGCGTCACGACGTTGGCGGTGTTCGTCGGGCGGGTCATGAGAACTCCTACCCAGAACATAACGCCAACTTCGTGCACTTGTCACTACGTCGCGGCGTCGCGCCCTACCTGTAACCCGTCAGCGACGTCGGCCGATCCGCTACCTTCGCCGCCCAGGTCTTGTTCGGCGTGGCGCTCATCGTGAAGACCAGTTCGCCGCCGGCCACGATCTCGTCGTGCTTGAGATAGGCCCGGGTCAGCGGCTTACCATTCAGCGTCACCTTGCCAACGTAAGGCCTGTCGTCGGCCAGCCCCTCGGCGCGCACCGTGAAGCGCTTGCCGTTTGGGAGGTTCAGCGCCGCCCTGTCCACGAACGGCCGGCCGATGGCGTATTCGTTCGAGGCCGGGGTCACCGGATAGAAGCCCAGGCTGGTGAACATCAGCCAGGCCGACATCTGGCCCAGGTCGTCATTGCCCGACAGGCCGTCGGGCGTGGGCTTGTACTGGCTCTTGATGATCTGGGTCAGGCGGGCCTGGGTGCGCCACGGGGCGCCGGCGTAATCGTACATATAGGCCACGTGGTGGCTGGGCTCGTTGCCGTGGATGTACTGGCCGATCAGGCCGGCGATGTCCTCGGCGTGGGAGTAGTCGACCTTCGAATTGTCGAAGTCGAACATGGCGTCCAGCTTCCTGACCGTCGCCGCGTCGCCGCCCAGCGTCTTGACGATGCCGCCCAGGTCCTGCGGCGCGAACCAGGAATATTGCCAGGCGTTGCCCTCGGTGTAGTCCGAGCCGTAGTTGATCGCGGTCGGATTGAACGGCTCGCGGAAGGTCCCGTCGCTCTTGCGGGCCCGCAGGAAGCCGGTCTTCGTATCGAAGCTGTTGCGCCAGTAGCTGGCCCGCTTCTCGAAGGTCTTGGCGACCTCATCCTGGCCCATGTCCTTGGCCATGCGGGCGATGGTCCAGTCGTCATAGGCGTATTCGACGGTCTTTGAGGCGGCTTCCGGCTCCTTGTCGATCGGCGCGTAGCCCAGCTTCATGTAGTCGCCCAGGCCGCCATACGGGGCGTAGGTCGCGCTCTTGACCATGGCGTCCAGGGCCGCCTTGCCGTCATAGCCGCGGATGCCCTTCATCCAGGCGTCGGCGATGACCGGAACGGCGTGGTAGCCGATCATCGTCCAGGTCTCCTGGCCGTGGAACTGCCAGACCGGCAGGATGCCGTAGGGGCTCTGCTTCTGCGAGGCGATCAGCGAGTTGACCACGTCATTAGTGTAGTCGGCCGGCTGGATCAGGGTCAGCAGCGGATGCTCGGCCCGGAAGGTGTCCCACAGCGAGAAGGTCGAGTGGAAGGTGAACGGGCGGCCGTCCAGCTTGCCCTCGTGCACCTGGTCGTCGGGCCCCCGGTAGCGGCCGTCGGCGTCGGCATAGACGCTGGGGGCCAGCAGGGTGTGGTAGAGCGCCGTGTAGAGCGTCTTCTTCATCGGGGCCGGGGCCTCGATGTCGACCGCGCCCAGGGCCTTCTCCCAGGCGGTCCTGGCGCGGGCGCGCTGGGCGTCGAAGTCGAAGCCCGGCTCGTCGCTGGCGAGGTTAGCGATCGCCCCGTCCTCGCTGACCGACGACAGCGCCACCTTCACGGTCAGCGGCCCGTCGATCTGGCCGAAGTCGAACACCCCGACCAGGGCGCGGCCCTGGACCTGGGCGCGGTCGTTGGGCGTCCGCCCCGGCTGGGCGAAGCCGTTATAGGGCACGTCCTTCTCGGTGTTCCGGAACGCCTGGCCGACCAGCGGACGGTCGAACCTGATAGCGAAGAACAGCTTGCGCCCCGGCGCCCAGCCGCGCGTCTCGCGATAGCCGGTGACCACGCCGTCCGGCGAGACCCGCAGGCGCGACCACAGCACCTTGCCCGGATAGTTGTAGATCGAGCTGCGCAGGTCGATCAGCACCTGGGCGCGGTCGCCCTTCTGGAAGGTGTAGCGGTGCAGGCCGGTGCGCAGGCCGGCCGTCAGCTCGGCGCGCACGCGGCTGTCGCTGAGGGTCACGGCGTAATAGCCCGGCTGGGCCACCTCGGTGTCGTGGCTGTAGCGCGAGCGGTAGCCCGAGCCGGGCTTGTCGGCCTCGCCCGGCTCCAGCTTGGCCTCGCCGGCGACAGGGGTCAGCAGGATGTCGCCGAGGTCCGAATGGCCCGCGCCCGAGAAGTGGGTGTGCGAGAAGCCCAGGATGGTCGGGTCGCCGAAGCGGTAGCCGGCCGCGCGGGCGTAGCTCTGCTTGAACGGCAGGATGTCGGTGTCGGGGCTCAGCTGCACCATGCCGAACGGGACCACCGCCCCCGGGAAGGTGTGACCGTCGCCGCCCGTGCCGATGAACGGGTCGACGGACTCGTAGGCTGTGGTGGTCTGGGCCAGGACGGGCGTCGCCGCCAGGATCGAGAGGCTGGCGAGCAGGGCGAGGCGCAGACGCATTCAGGTAACTCCGCAACTTGAGCGGGGGCACCGTAGCAGCGCCCACACGCTTGTCATCCCGGCCAAGCGCGAAGCGCGCCGAGCCGGGACCGCCGGAAGCTCAGCGTCTGTTGCGGTCCCGGCTCTCCGCTAAGCTACGGCCGGGATGACAGTGGAAATTATTGCTCGCCCAACGCCCTGTCCACCGCCGCCATCGCGTGGAGGGTCGTGGTGTCGAACACCGGGACCGGGCTGTCGGCTTGGCCGATCAGCAGCATGATCTCGGTACAGCCCAGGATGATCGCCTGGGCGCCCCGCGCCACCAGTCGCGCGATCACCGCCTTGTAGGCCTCGCGGGAAGCGTCGAGCACCTGGCCGGTCACCAGCTCCTCGTAGATGATCCGGTGCACGGCGGCGCGGTCGTCGGCGTCCGGGGTCAGCACGGTCAGGCCGTGTTTCCGCTCGAGGCGTCCCCGATAGAAGTCGTGCTCCATGGTGAAGGCCGTGCCCAGCAGGCCGACGGTCGACAGGCCCGCCGCCGTGATCGCCTCGCCCGTCGGGTCGGCGATGTGCAGCAGCGGGATCTTCACCGCCGCCTCGATGGCCTCGGCCTCGCGATGCATGGTGTTGGTGCAGAGGACCAGGAAATCGGCCCCTCCCGCCTCCAGCGCCCGGGCGGCGTCGGCCAGGCGGCGCGACAGCTCGGGCCAGCGGCCGGCGTGCTGCAGATGCTCGATCTCGGCGAAGTCGAACGACCACATCAAGGTCTTGGCCGAGGCGACGCCGCCCAGCCGGTCCCGCACCGCCTCGTTGATCAGCCGGTAGTACTGGGCCGAGCTTTCCCAGCTCATGCCGCCGATCAATCCGATGAGCGCCTGTTCGGTCATGCCGTCCTCCGTCGGAGACGGTCCTAGAGAGCCCGGCGCGGGGTTACAACACCTCGCGCCGCGCCAGATGGGCGATGGCTACAGCCAGGGCGACCAGGCCAAGGCCGCCGCCGAGCGCCAGGGCGGTCTCTACCCGCCACGTCTCCCTGGCCAGCATGTTGACCGGCATCTGCCAGGGGAAGAACACCCCCTCCTTGGCCGAGGTCGCCACCACCGAGAAAAAGGTCCCGCCGATGCCGATCGCCAGGGCCGGCACGAAGCTGGCGAAGCGCAGGGCGGTCCACAGCTGTATGGCGGTCAGCAGGATCGCGGCGGCGACGATCTTGAGATTCAGCAGCAGCAGGCGCGCCACGTCCACCGTCCCGGTCGGCGTCATGACGGGCTTGATCGTCGCCGCCGCAGAGACCGACGCCCAGCTCAGCAGAAGGTTCAGGCCGCTCATGACCGTGACCACGGCGATCACGCAGATCGCCTTGGCGGCATAGAGCTTCCAGCGCGGAACCGGCAGCGCCCGCAGATGATCCCAGGCGCGGGGTCCATGCTCCATGTGCGCGACCAGGGCGGTCAGGGCCGTCACGCTCATGGGCAGCATGAAGAAGGCCCATGCGGTGGTCGAGCCTTCCAGCAGCCTGTCCCACGGCGGGGCCTTATCGCCGCGCAGCACCAGGAAGAACAGGAAGGCTGCGATCAGCGACGGCGCGGCGATGGCCAGGACGGCGGCCAGCGAGCGGTTCAGCTTGCGCAATTCGACGGACAGGACGGCGAGCATCAGGCGGCCTCGGCTTGACGGGGGGCAGGAACGGCGACGCGGCGATAGATGTCCTCCAGCGACTGGGCGCGGGGACCGATGGCGAAGACGGGAACGGCGGCCTCGACCAGCAGGGCGGTGAGCCCGGCCACGGCCGGGTCGACAGCGTCGCCGGCGTCCAGGGCCACGGTCAGGCTTTCGGCGACGCGGACGTCCAGGCCGTGGGCGCGCAGCAGCGCGGCGGCCCGCGCATCGTCGCCGGTGCGCAGGACGATCTCCGGCGCGAGGCCGGCCTTCAGGCGGGAAAGCTCGCCCTCCAGCACCAGCCGGCCGTCATTGACGACGCCGACATGGGTGGCGGTCTGCTCGATCTCACCCAGCAGGTGGCTGGACAGCAGCACGGTGGCGCCGGTGCGCTCTGGCAGGCTCTTGAGGAACCGGCGCATGTCGGCGATGCCGTCGGGGTCGAGACCGTTGGTCGGCTCGTCCAGCACCAGCACCGGCGGCGCGCCCAGCATGGCGCGGGCCAGGCCAAGCCGCTGGCGCATGCCCAGCGAATAGCCGGCCACCTTGCGACCGGCGTCGGGACGCATCTCGACCACCTCCAGCACCCGGTCGATCTCGCTGGCGGGACAGCCCAGCAGGGTCGTGGTCAGGGCCAGGTTCTCGCGACCGGTCAGGTTGCCGTAGAAACCGTGCGCCTCCAGCAGCGCCCCGACCTTGCGCGCCGCGCCGATGCGGTCGCGGGCGACGTCGACGCCGCAGACCCTGGCCACGCCTGAGGTCGGACGGATCAGGCCCAGCACCATCTTCAGCGTCGTGGTCTTGCCCGCGCCGTTGCGGCCCAGGAAGCCGTACACGGCCCGCTCGGGCACGGTCATCGACACGCCGTCGACCGCCAGGCGCGGGCCGAAACGACGGGACAGACCTTCGGTTTCGATGGCGACGGACATGCGGCGGCGCTCACTTTCGTTTAAGTCAGATATAAAGTTGCGAAGCGATCGTCTTTAAGTCAAGATTAAAGATGAGACAGGTTGGAGGCCGCCGTGAACGCCAATGACGCCGAGAAATTCCGCCGCATGTGCGGCCAGTTCCGCTGGCTGGCCGTGTTCATGGTCGTCAGTGTCGGCCTGCTGCTGGCGCTGATGGCCTGGATCGCGCCGCTGCTGCTGATGGCCCTGCACAGGCCGACGGCGCCCGCCCCCGCCAAGGTGCTCGCCATCACGATCCAGTACATCCCGGCCGTCTGCTACCTGTTCGGGGTGTGGTCGATCGGCCAGGCGCTGGGCGAGATCGCCAAGGGCCGGCTGATCCAGGCCGCCCTGCCCTCGGCCCTGCGCCGCGTCGGCCTGGCCTTGGGGGTCGGCGGCGTCGCCAGCGTCTTCGTGGTCATCAACCTGATGCGGCTGGTCGGGGCGGACAAGCGCAGCTATCTGAACTTCGACGTGGCCGGCATGACGCTGGGCATGATCGGCGGCGCCCTTTTCCTGCTGGGCCGCGTGATGGACCAGGCCCTGGCGGCGCAGGCCGAACTCGACGAGATTGTCTGATGCCCGTTCGCGTCACCCTGGACGCCTTGATCGTCGCCAAGGGCCTCAAAGCCCGCGACCTGGCCCAGGAGGTCGGCCTCAGCGAGACCCAGCTGTCCCTGTTCCGCTCGGGCAAGGTCAAGGGCATCCGCTTCCGCACCCTGGCCCGTCTGTGCGCGGCTCTGGACTGCAAGCCGGGCGACCTGCTGGACTACGCGTTCGACACGTCTGACCTGACCGCGCCCGACGACGGGGACTAAGGCGCGTCCTGACCCCACATCTGGGTCGGGCCGGCCACGTCCATCGGCGGCGGCAGATCGACCATCCTGATCAGCCGCGAGCCCAGTCGGGCGGCGACGGCCTGCGAGGCGAGATTGTCGGGATGGATCATGTGGGCCACCGACGTCCAGCCCAGGTCCTCGAACACGAACTTCAGGCAAGCGCCAGCCGCCTCGGTGGCGTAGCCCCGGCCCCAGGCCGAGCGGTGCAGCATCCAGCCGACCTCCCGCGCCGGCCAGCCCTCCGGCTGCCAGGGACCGGAGCGACCGACCCAGCGCCCGGTGGCCTTCTCGATCACCGAGAAGGTCCCGAACCCGCGCAGCGGCCACATGCCGACCACCTGGGCCATGGCGCGCCAGGCGATGCTGCGCGGCATGGCGCCGCCCAGATAGCGCATGCACTCGGGATCGCCGTGGAACTCGGCCCAGCCGGCATCGAAGTCGTCCTGCACCGGGACCCGCAGGATCAGGCGTTCGGTTTCGAGCGTGGGCGACAAGGCGTATCCCCAAGGCCAAGATTCGTCGCTCGACCTTAGGCGCTTCCCGGCGACCGCCAAGCCCCGCAAGGGCGACGCGCCGCCGCCCCCTAGTCCCGCAGGGGCCGCAACCGGTTCACGTGGCCCATCTTCCGTCCCGGCCGGGCCTCGCCCTTGCCGTAGAGGTGGACGCGGGTCTCCGGCTCGGCGGCCAGCTTGCGCCAGGCGTCGACGTCGGCGCCCAGCAGGTTGGTCATCTCGACATGATGGTGCGGGTCGGTCGGGCCCAGCGGCCAGCCGGCGACAGCGCGGATGTGCTGCTCGAACTGGTCGACCTCGCAGCCGTCCTGGGTCCAGTGGCCGGTGTTGTGGACGCGCGGGGCGAACTCGTTGACCAGCAGCTTGCCGCCAGCCAGCTCGAACAGCTCCACACCGATCACCCCGACATAGTCCAGGGCGGTCAGGATCTTGATGGCGATGGTCTCGGCCTGGTCGCGGGTCGCCGGCGTGACCTTGGCGGGCGCCACGGTGCGCTTGAGCACGCCGCCTTCGTGGTGGTTCTCCGACAGGGGATAGCAGGCGATCTCACCGTCGCGGCTACGGGCGGCGATCACCGACAGTTCGCGGCCGAAGTCGGCGGGAGCCTCGAGAATGGCGGCGCGCCGGCCGATCTTCTCGAACGCGGCCTCGGCGTCGGAAGCCTTCTGGATCCAGGCCTGGCCCTTGCCGTCATAGCCATCGCGGCGCGTCTTCAGCAGCGACGGCGCGCCGATCTTGGCGACCGCCGCGGCCAGGCTCTCGCTGTCCTGGACGGCGGCGAAGGCCACCGTCGGCACGCCGATCTCGGCCAGGAAACTCTTCTCGACCACCCGGTCCTGAGCGGCGGCCAGGGCCTTGGCGCCCGGCGAGACCACCGCGCCCAGGGCGGCCAGTTCCGACACGGTGTCGGCCGGGACGTTCTCGAACTCGTAGGTGACGACGTCGCAGGCCTCGGCCAGGCGCTTCAGCGCCCAGCGGTCGTCGTAGGCGGCGACGATCTGGCGGGCGGCGACGCGGCCGGCGGGTGAATTCTCTTCCGGATCCTGGATGACGACATCGAAGCCCAGCCGGGCGGCGGCCTGGGCCAGCATGCGGCCCAGTTGGCCCCCGCCGAGGATGCCGATGGTCGAACCGGGAACGAGAGGAAACTCAGGCATCTGGATCAGTCCTCGACGCTCTCGGCGACGCTGTCGGTCTGGGCCTGGCGGAAGGCCGACAGGCGCTGGTTGAGGGCCGGATCCGACAGGGCCAGAATCTGAGCGGCCAGGAGGCCAGCGTTCTTGGCCCCAGCCTCGCCGATCGCCAGGGTCGCCACCGGGACGCCGCCGGGCATCTGGACGATCGAGAGCAGGCTGTCGAGGCCGCTCAGCGCCTTGGATTGCACCGGCACGCCCAGCACCGGAAGATTGGTCATCGAGGCGGCCATGCCCGGCAAATGCGCCGCGCCGCCGGCCCCGGCGATGATCACCTTGTAGCCGGCGGCTTCCGCGCCGGTGGCGAAGTCGAACAGACGCTGAGGGGTGCGGTGGGCCGAGACAACCTTGGCCTCGTAGGTCACGCCCAGGGCGTCCAGCGCGTCGGCCGCGCCCTTCATGGTCGGCCAGTCCGAGCGGCTGCCCATGATGATGGCGACGGGCGGCGTGGTCGAAGGCATCGGCGTCGTCTCTCTGCTAGAGCCTGTCCGTTTCTGATGGAGACATCAGAAACGGATAAACAGGCTCTACCTCAAACATCTAGAGCGTGGCAGACGCCGAAACCGCTTACACTTTCGGCTGCCACGCTCTGGGCGAGCGTCGGAAGGCCGCCCCGTATGCGCGTCCGCCCGCTCCGGCAAGCCCAAAACGACACAAAACGTTCCGGGGTCGCCTCTAGAGTGGGCGCGTCGATCCGCGCCTGCGGCTTATCGGCGCCCCCGATTGCGTCGAACGGCGTTCCCGTTAACCTTAATGCTAGCTGTGCCATAACGATTCCCTGTGAACTCATGAAGATCTCCGGCGCCCGAACCGAACCTTTCGCCGCCATCCGCAAGCGCGCCCTCGCGCGCGCCGGGGCTCAGGTCGTGGCGCGCGAGGTGGCCGCCCCCGACAGCGCCGCCTTCCTGGGCCTCACGGAAGCCGACATGAGCCCGAAGGTCATCGAGGCGCTTCAGACCCTGATGAGCGAGATCGACGACCTGCGGAACGAGGTCGCCATGCTGAAACTGCGCCTGAACGAGGCGCAGGGCCTGGCCGACATGGACGTGCTGACGCCGGTGTTGAACCGCCGGGCGTTCCTGCGCGAGATGAAGCGCGTCTCGGCCTTCGCCCAGCGCTACGGCTCGCCGGCCAGCGTGGTGTTCTTCGACCTCGACAACTTCAAGGCCGTCAACGACCGCTTCGGCCACGCCGCTGGCGACGAGGCCCTGAAGGCCGTCGCCAAGCGCCTGCTGGCCAATGTCCGCGAGAGCGACGTCGTGGGCCGCATGGGCGGTGACGAGTTCGCCGTGCTGCTGGCCCAGGCCGACAAGGAAACCGCCTTGTCCAAGGCTCAGAGCCTGGCCGACGCTGTCCGCTCCGCGCCGGTCGAGTTCGGCGAATGGTCGGCCCCGCTGCATATCTCCTACGGCGTGCGCGAGATCGAGCCCGGCGCCGATCCGGAACAGGCCCTGGCCGAAGCCGACGCCGCCATGTTCGTCCGCAAGCGGAAGCAAGCCTGACGACAACTCAAGGGAATGCGACCTTATCGCGCGGCGACGGCCCCCGCCGGTCGCGGTAACAGATCTTCATAGTCTGTTAAGCATGACTGGGCGTGGGACGGATGCAGCGTATTCTGATCGCCGAGGATGACCCTGTCCTCTCGCTGATCTACGAAATCACCCTGACCGAGGCGGGGTTTGACGTCCTGCTGTGTCGGGACGGCCAGGAAGCCTATGAGGCCTTGGACCGGTTCAAGCCCGACCTGGTGATCACCGACCACTCGATGCCGCGCATGAGCGGCGGCGAGCTGGTCAGCGCCGTGCGCAAGGCGCGCCCCAGCGCCATGACCCTGATGGCCTCGGCCGTCGACGCCCGCCTGCTGAAGGACGACCAGCACGCCGACGCGCGGCTGGAAAAGCCGATCACCCCGGGTCGCCTGCTGCAGACCGTCCGCGACCTGGAAGCGACCGCGATCGCCGCCTGACGCCGCCTAGGCGATGATGTCGGGGGTCAGCTGGTCTTCCAGCCGGCCGATCTCGTCCTTGAGGGCCAGCTTCTTGCGCTTCAGGCGGGCGACCTGCAGCATGTCGGGCTGGTAGCGCTCTTCCAGCGCCCGGATGGCGTCGTCGAGATCCTTGTGATCCTCGCGCAGGTCGGCAAGGCGACGTTCGATCGCGATGTCGGTGTCTTCCGACGGATCATCGTCGTTCATGGACATATCTCAGGTGAGCCCCAGTAGGGATTTAGATAGCAAAGGCTGACGAGCCGTAAAGGCGCTCAGCCCGTGGACTTTTCAAGCGCGACCGCCAGCTTTTCCAAAGCGGCGCGGCGAGGCGGGTCGCCCGAGGCCTCGGCGGCGGCGGCCAGGCCGTCCAGCACCGGCGCCGGCGCGCCCGGCGGACCGCTCAGAGCCTCCAGGCTTTCCATCAGCACCCGCTCGCCCTTCAACTCGGCGGCCTTCACGGCGTCGCGCAGGGCCTCCCTGGCGGCGTCATCGACCGGAGGGCGCGAGGGCTTCAGCGCCCGGCGCACGCCGCGCAGGGGGGCGCCGACCTCGGCGTCCCAGGCGCGCATCGTCCTGGCCGCATCCTTCAGGTCGGCCGAGCGCCCTTCCCCGGCCATCCAGGCGGCCCATAGCAGGTAGGGCACGTTCTGGCCGTGGGCGTCCTGCAAGTGCAGGCACGCCTCCGCGACAGGTTGACGCGCATAGACCTCAAGGGCCCAGTCCCAGATCCGCATCGGCGTTAACCTTCCTCGCCTTGAGCATCCTTGCCGGAGAGGGTGGCGAGGTCCTCGCCCCAGCGCTTCACCGGCTTCCACGAGAGATCGAACAGATCCAGCGCCCGGCCCACCGACTGGTCGACCATCTCGGCGATTGTGGCGGGCTTGGCGTAGAAGGCGGGCAGCGGCGGGGCGATCACCGCGCCCATCTCGGCCAGCCTGGTCATGGTCCGCAGGTGGCCCAGGTGCAGCGGCGTCTCGCGCACCAGCAGCACCAGCGGCCGGCGCTCCTTCAGGGTCACGTCGGCGGCCCGGGTCAGCAGCGAGGACGTTACGCCAGTGGCGATTTCACTCATCGTCCGCACCGAGCAGGGCGCGATGACCATGCCCAGGGTGCGGAACGAGCCCGAGGCGATGGCCGCCCCAATGTCGCTCACGCGATGGACAACATCCGCCCGCTCATTGAGCTCGGCGACCGACTGGCCGGTCTCCTGCTGCAGGGTCAGCACCGCCGACTTCGAGACGACAAGGTGGCTTTCGACGCCCAGTTCGCGGCACGCATCCAGGGTTCGCACGCCGTAGACCACGCCGGAAGCCCCTGAAATTCCAACGACCAGCTTGGGGCGATCCTGGGGGCGATCCGCGGCTTTCAAAACGTCCGTCATGGTAAATTTTCGTCCGTCTTGGGAGCAAACTCGGCCACGTCAAGCGGAGCCGCTTGCAATCATATGTGATCTGACACCGCCGCGCAGCGGGTGTTCACTTTCTTCTCCAACAGCAAGGAGCCGAGAGCCATGGCCATCGAATCCCGTATCCGCGAGCTTGGGTCCCGTCACGAGGGGCTCGATCGCAAGATCCAGGAGGAGACCAGTCGACCCGGGTGTGACGGAACGATGCTTAGGGAGCTTAAGCGGCAGAAGCTTCGGCTGAAGGAGGAGATCGAGGGCCTGAGGGCGCGACTTCACTAGCTGCTAAGGCAGCCGAAAAACGAGAGGCCCCGCTCCAGCACGGAGCGGGGCCTCTGCTTTTTTCAGCTCGGAAACGAGGATCAGTCCTCGTCGTCCTCGTCCACGTAGGCGCCGGCCTTGCCGAACACGTCCTCGGCCTTGAGGTCGCCGCGCTTGGCGCGGAAATCTTCTTCCTCTTCCTCGACCTCGGGCTCGAACTGGCCGGCCTCCGAGGCGGGGCGCAGGGTCGGGTCTTCCGGCAGGATGCCCTTCTTCAGGTCGTCCTTGGCCTTCTTCTCGGCCGCCTTCTTGACCAGGGCGTCCAGCTCCAGCTGGCCGATCAGGCCCAGGGTCACCGGGTCGATCGGCTTGATATTGGCCGCGTTCCAGTGCGTGCGGGCGCGGACCTGCTCGATCGTGGCCTTGGTGGTGCCGAGGATCTTCGAGATCTGGGCGTCGGTCACTTCCGGGTGGTGGCGCAGGAACCAGGCGATGGCGTCCGGACGGTCCTGGCGGCGCGACACCGGCGTGTAGCGCGGCGCCTTCTTCTGGGGCTTCAGCAGCTCGGCGTGACGGCTGACCTGGGCCTTCATGCGGTAGTCGGGATTGGCCTGGGCCTTGTCCAGCTCTTCGCGGGTCAGCTGGCCGTTGCCGATCGGGTCGGCGCCGCGGATGTCGCGCGCCACTTCACCGTCGGCGATGCCACGCACTTCCAGCGGGTGCAGGCCGCAGAAATCGGCGATCTGCTCGAAGCTCAGCGACGTGTTGTCCACCAGCCAGACGGCGGTCGCCTTGGGCATCAGAATGTCGGACATGCGGTCCTCCAGAAATGACGGCGCCCGGCCTTTCGGCCGGGCGGGATGTTGATGAACGCTATAATCCGGTTCTCGGAAAAAGGGAACGGGGATCAGCCAAACGAAAGCAACGTCAGAGCTTTGAGTGAATCTGCACTCTAGGCTTGGCCCTAGACCGTCAACACCACCTTGCCCACGTGCTCGCCGGCTTCGAGGTGCGCATGGGCCTTGGCGGCGTCCGCGAGTGGGAAGGTCGCGTCGATCAGCGGCTTCACCTGGCCGGCCTCGATCCACGGCCAGACCACGCGCTCGACCTCGGCGGCCAGCCGCGCCTTCTCGTCGGCCGAGCGGGGACGCAGGGTCGAGCCCGTGATCACCGCCCGCTTCTGCATGATCTTCATGACCGGCACTTCCAGCACCGGCCCGCCCAGGCTGGCGATGTAGACGATGCGGCCGCCCACGTTCAGGGCGTCGAGGTTCTTGTCGAAATAGCTGGCCCCGACCATGTCGAGCACCACGTCGGCGCCGCCGGCCGCCTTGACGATCGCGGCGAAGTCCTCGGCCTTCGCATCGATGGCGATGTCGGCGCCCAGCTCCAGGGCCTTGGCCTTCTTGTCGGCGCCGCGCCCCGTGGCGATGACCTTGGCGCCGGCCGCCTTGGCCATGGCGATCGCGGTTGTTCCGATTCCGGACGTTCCACCGTGAACCAGAAGCGTCTCGCCGGCCTTCAGGGCGCCATGCTCGAACACATTGGCGAAGACGGTGAAGACGGTCTCGGGCAGGGCCGCGGCGTGGACGAGGTCCAAGCCCTTGGGGATCGGCAGGGCGTGGCGGGCGTCGACCAGCGCGTATTGGGCATAGCCGCCGCCGCCCAGCAGGGCGCAGACCTTATCGCCGGCCTTCCAGCGCCCCGAACCGGTCACGACCTCGCCCGCGACCTCCAGGCCCAGGGTCTCCGGCGAGCCCGGCGGCGGCGGGTAGAACCCCATGCGCTGCAGAAGGTCGGGGCGGTTCACGCCCGCGGCGGCGACCTTGATCAGGATCTGACCAGCCCCCGCCTCGGGGCGTTGGACTTCAACGGGCTTCAGCGCCTCGGCCGGTCCCTTGCCGCCTTCGATCGCGATCGCCGTCATCGTTCCGGCCATGCTCGGGGTCCTCTCATGCTTGCCTTGGCCCCTAGGTAGGCGTCAGATGGCTGGCGGAAAAGGAGAGAAGCCGATGTTCGAAGAGCCCGCGGAGCCTCGCGCCTTCAACGGACACACCTTGAACGAGACGACCCACGAGGACCTGGAGGTCTACGGCGTCGCCGAACTGGAGGAGCGCATCGCGGCCTTGCAGGCCGAAATCGAGCGCACCAAGACCCAGCTCGCCAAGAAAAAGGCCGGCCGCGACGCCGCCAATGCGCTGTTTGGTCGCCTGGACTAAGGGTTCTTTTAAGGTTTCGGTGAGGTTACTGGCGTCTTAAGCGGTCATCCGCCTTCTGACGCCCATTCCTGTTCTCGCGCGCTCGGCGCGCTGGAGAGAGTATGGTCGATCGAAGGGGTGGGTCGCAACGGGACGGCGAGTTCTGGCACGGGGGTTGCACTCCACCCCGCCAAGCGAGACGTCCTCGCGGCCTTTCGAGGGGCATTGAGTAGATATGACCGAAGTGAACGCGTTCGCGGACACCCCTTGGCGCGCTGGAGTGATCCAGGATTTCGCGCGATCGGAGCTGTTCGACCGTACGTTCGAGGAGGGCATGCAGCTGGTCGAGGAGACCGCCGCCTATCTCGACGGGGCCGGTCGGCATGACAGCAAGGTCCTCTCCCGCAACGCCGCCCTGGGCTACGCCACCGAGAGCATGCGTCTGACCACCCGCCTGATGCAGGTGGCCTCATGGCTGCTGGTGCAGCGCGCGGTGCGCGAGGGCGAGATGCCGCCGGAAGCCGCCTGCGCTGAATCCTACCGTTTGGGCGCGGAAGCCGCGGGCGAACCGCCGGTCATCGAGGAACTGCCCTTCGGCCTGATGAACCTGCTGCAACGCTCCGAGCGCCTGTATGAGCGCGTCCGCCACCTGGATCGCCGCATGTACGTGGAATCGCCGAACGAAGAGGCGCCTCGGCCGGTGCAGGCCCACTTCGAGCGTCTCGCGGCGGCGTTCGGGGGGTAAGAGACTTTCCTCCCCCCGCTGGGGGAGGTGGCCCAGAGGGCCGGAGGGGGCAGCGCGGCTTAGGCCGAGAGAGCCCCCTCAGTCGGCTTCGCCGACAGCTCCCCCAAAAGGGGAGCAGTTACTTCCCGTACCGGATGCGGGCCAGGGCCGAGACCGTCTCGCTGGCCAGGTCCATGGGCTTGAAGCCCGCCTTCCACTTCTCGAAGGCCATGACGTTGTCGATGCGCGCGTCCAGGTGCGACAGCGCCGAAGCGCGGCCCGAGGCCATGTCGACGGCCAGGGTCGAGATCAGGACGCCCGAGAGAATCGCCCGCTTCGAATAGTGGTTCTCGTCGGTCGCCACATCGCCGGCCCAGCGCCAGATCACATCGGCCGATTCCCAGGTCAGCCGCAGGGCCAGGGCCAGGTTGGTCGGAAAGGCCAGGAAGGCGGCCAGCGGGCGCAGCACGTCGGCGTTCTCCTGGGCCGCGTCGAGGCGCGCGACGACACCCTCGCGAATCCGCTGGCGAATCTTCAGCGTGGCCAGATCGAACGTCCGCAGCTTGCGAAGCGCGACCGCGTCATGGCGTCGCGACAGCAAGGCGGCCAGGTCGCGAGGGCCTTCGGGCAACAGAAGCTGGCCCTCGGCTTCGCCGAGGCCCGCCGCCGTCAGGGCGCGACTGACCAACCCGGCGTTCCAGCCGGCCTTGGGCGCGAGACGCAAGGCCTCGTCCAGTACGCGCTGCTCGGCGGCGTCGGCCCATGAGGAGCCCGGTTGATCCGAAGCTTGGCTGGAGGTCTGAACGGCGGTCTGGGCGGTTTGCGTCATAAATCCGAGTCTACACTGGTGTTTAGGCCGCGTCGCGCATGGACAGCGGCCCTTCGCTCTGCTATCAGCCCCGCCTCATCGCCTGGGAGAACCCCTCTCAGGTTACCCGGTTTTGTTCGCCCGCCCGGCCCCTCAAGAGGGACTTGGGAATATTGGTCGGGCTGTCGAATGGAGAGATACCCCTGGTCCAGATTTTCGTCCGCGACAACAACGTCGATCAGGCCCTGAAGGCTCTGAAGAAGAAGATGCAACGCGAAGGCTCGTTCCGCGAAATGAAGCGGCACGTGCACTATGAGAAGCCGTCGGAAAAGCGCGCTCGCCAAAAGGCTGAAGCCGTCCGTCGCGCCCGCAAGCTGGCCCGCAAGCGCGCCCAGCGCGAAGGCCTGCTGCCGATGCCGAAGAAGCCGGCTGGTCGTTAAGACCAGACCTCTTCAGCTTCGAAGATCTCGAAAGCCGCGCGGCGATCCGCGCGGCTTTCGTCGTTTCTGGGCTAGAGGCTCCTACCCCGCCTGCTTCCTGACGATCAGGCCCACCAGGGTCTTCAGGTTCACCTTCCCCGTCGCCAGAGCCCCCACATGGAAGGCGCGGGTCGAGAAGGCGATGATCGCCGCCACGGTCACGGCCATCAGCACCGTGGTTCCGACCACCTGGACCAGCGGCGGATCGCTGGCGATGCGCGCCGGCATCAGGAACGGCGTGAAGGGCGGAAACCAGGACAGGGCGCCGAGAATAGGCGCGTCGGGCGAGCGGATCGCCTGGCTCATGAACACCACCGGGATGGTCATCACCATCATGATCGGCCCCAGCAGGGTCTGGGCGTCGCGCTGGCTCTCGCAGAAGGCCCCGATGCCGGCGAACAGCGCCGCGTACATCAGATAGCCGCCGACCAGATAGGCGCCGAAATAGAACACCAGCCCCTTGCCCAGCAGCACGGCCGCGAGGTCTCCGGCCAGGCCGGGAGCGAAGTTGATCAGGGCCAGCCAGCCAACCATGGCCCAGATGCCCAGGACGGTCAGGGTCAGGCCCGCCACCCCCAGGATCTTGCCGCCCATGATCTCGGGCACGGAGGCCGATGACAGCAGCACCTCGAGAATCTTGGACGACTTTTCCTCGATCACGCTGTTGAGCAGGATGCTGGCCCCGGTCAGGACCATCGACCACAGCAGCATCCCGGCCGCGAAGCCGACAATGGCCGGCAAGCGGTCGCGCAGACTGACCTTCTCGCCCGAAGCGGCCTTGGGCGACAGGCTGTTGAAGGCGGGCTTGAGGCCGTCCGCGGCCTTCAGAACCTGGGCCGAGACGCCGGCGCGAGCCAGGGCGCGCTCGCGCATGAGGCCGCCCACGGCCTGGCGCAGGTCGTTCTCCAGCACCGGGGCGCCCAGGTTGCGGCTCCACAGGTCCATGACGATGGCGTCGTCGCGACCGCTGAGGATCAGCACCGAATCGAGGCGCTTGTCGGCCACGTCGCGACGCGCGACCAGGCCCGCCTCACGCGGCGTCGCGGCGGCTTGGGCCTCGGGAGACGCCGGCAGGATGATCACCTTGGCGCGTGGCGGCTTGAAACGCGCCGCGGCGGCCGGATTAAAGCCCGCCAGGGCCTCCCGCCCCGCCGCCTCGCCGCCCTTGGCCTGGGCCTTGCCGACCGCCTCCTGGGCCTTGGGACCAGCCGCCGACAGGGCCGCCGCGCGGAGGGCCCGGGCCGAGGCGCGGTTCTGGTCCTCGACCACCGCCCCGGCGACGGCGGGCCCCAGATTCTGGCCGGTCAGGTCGACGATCGCCAGCCGCTCGGGCTTGGCGGTCTTCATCATCATCAACGGCGCGGTGGCGCTGACGCCGATGACCAGCGGCAGCGCCACGATCGACAGCCAGAAGCCAATGGTGCGGACATAGGCCAGGTATTCCCGGCGGGCGATCCTCAGCAGGCGGCTCATGCCTGGTCTCCGGTCAGGACGATGAAGGCGTCGTGCAGGCTGGGCTCCTTGAGCTCGAACCGGCGCAGGGCCAGATCCCGGGCGAAGGCGGCCTTCAGGGCGTCCTGACCGGCGCTCGTCTCCGGCAGCACGGCCACGTGTCGCCAACCGCCGTCCGGCAGCGGCTCGGAGGTCACCGCGCCCAGGCCCGGCAAGGCCATGACCTGCTCGGCCAGCAGATCGCCCTCCAGCACCAGGGCTCGAGGCGCGGCGCAGCGGGCCGTGGCGACGTCGCCATCGAACACCTTCCGCCCGCGCGCCATCAGCACGACCTTGTCGCACAGCCGCTCGGCGTGCTGCATCACGTGGGTGGAGAACAGCACCGTGGCCCCGCGCGCGGCGATCTCGCGGATCATCGTCTCCAGGGCCTGCTGGTTGACGGGATCGAGGCCCGAGAACGGCTCGTCCAGCACCACCAGTTCGGGCTCGTGGGCCAGGGCCGAGATCAGCTGGACCTTCTGGGCCATGCCCTTTGACAGGTCCTTGATCGGCCGCTTCATGGCGAAGCCCAGGCCCTGCGCCTCCAGCATCGCCTTGGCCCGCCTGCGGCCCTCGGCCTCCGGCACGCCCTTCAGCCCCGCGAAGAAGGCGATCGCATCGATCGGGGTCATGCGCTTGTAGAGGCCGCGCTCCTCGGGGAGGAAACCGATCCGCTCGTGGACCTTGGTGGCGTCTCTGGCGCCCAGCACCGTGATCTCGCCCGCGCTGACCGGCAACAGGCCCAGGATCATGCGGATGGTCGAGGTCTTGCCCGCGCCGTTGGGGCCCAGGAAACCGGTGATCCGGCCGGAGGGGACCTCGAAACTGACGTCCCGGACGGCGTGGAAATCGTCATAGGTCTTGCTGACGCCCTCCAGGTTGACGGCGCTGACCATGATGACGACCTCTCCGAATCGACTTCCTGGAAGTTGTATCAGCCCTTCTGGCGAGCGTCGGCCACGAAGGCGACGGCCCGGACGATATGGTCGGCGAAGCGGCGGCCGATCAGCAGGGTGTGGGTGGCGGCCTCGACGTGGTCGATCATGCCATGCTGGGAGGCGCGGGCCGGGGCGGCCTGCAGGTCCTTCCAGATCTCACGCCCCTTCACAGGCCCGGCGGTCAGCACGGCGACCGGCCACTTCGGATCATAGGCCGGCTGCTCGCCGGCCTGCTGCGAGGCCTCATGCCACAGTCCGACCTCCTCGGCGGAGGTGCGGTTGTGGCGGCCATTGGCGAAGGCCCAGCCCTTCTCGGCCTTGGCGGCTGGGGGCAGGTCGATCTTGTCGCCCAGGCGGGTGTGCACCAGCGGCTTGTAGAGGCCGATCGAAGCGCCGCGCGCGGCCCATTTGGAAATGCTGGCGAAGGCCTTGATGAAGCCCTTCATGCGTGGGTTCTGGGCGGCCTCGGGCGTAGCGGCGTCGATCAGCACGAGCCCGGCGACCTTGTCGGGATTGCGGCCGGCATATTGGCGCAGGCGCAGGCCGGCCATCGAGTGACCGACCAGGATGTAGGGACCAGGCTCGTCCGAGGCGGCGACCAGCTTCTCGAAGTCGGTGACGATGGCGATGCCGTCGCGCGGGTTGGGGCCCTTCGGCGAATAGCCCATGCCGGCGCGGTCATAGGCGCAAGAGCGCCAGCCGGCGGCGGTCAGGGCCTCTTGCGCGGCGCCCCAGTCGGCGGCGAAGCCGAAAGCCCCGGCCTCCAGCCAGACCACCGGGCGGTCGCTTCGGGGACCTTCGCAGACCAGCCGCAGCTTGCGCCCCGGCTCGATCTCGACCAACTGGCCGCGCGGCTTGGGCGCCCCAGAGGCGCTCATCAGCCCGCCGACGGCGATATAGGACAAGAGCAGGAGCACGAAGCCCGCGACGCCACGGCCGAGAAACTGGATCATGGCGTTCAATGTAGTAACGCTTTGTGACGCGTCGAGAACGTGACGCTCTCTGAGCGGAGTTTTAGAGTCTGTCCGCTTCGGATTGCGTCCGAAACCTGGAGCGCTCTGCGCTCTAACCGGCCACGCTGGGGATCGAGCCGTCGACCACCGGGATCGTGGCGCGCACGCGACCGCCCTTCACGCGGGTGACGGTGATTCCGTCCTTGCCGGTCCGAGCCACGCCTTTCGGCCATTTCGAGACCGTCGCCAGGCGAACCTTCCTGGGCACCCGGCTGGCGGCCTTCAGCGGCAGGTCGTCGGCCTCGGCGAAGCTGCGGCCCAGGAAGAAGCTGGGGTTCAGGGCCTTGTCGCCGTCGCGGATCTCGAAGTGCAGGTGCGAACCGGTCGAACGGCCCGAATTGCCGACATAGGCCACCGTCGCGCCACGACGCAGATAGACGCCGCGCTTGACGCCCTTGGCCGGTCCGGCGAGGTGGGCGTACATCGTGGTCAGCCCGCCCTTGTGCATCACCTGGACATAGCGGCCGTAGGTGGGCGAAACACCCGTGGCCTTGACCACGCCATCGGCGGCGACCTTGACCGCCGCGCCGCTGGGGGCGGCGATATCGACGCCCTGATGCAGGCGGCCGTTCTCTTCCCAGGGCAGTTGGCGCAGGCCGAACGGCGAATTGACCCCCCGACCAGGCAGCGGCGCGTCGAACTGATAGGCGGGCGGCGGCGCGGCGGGCTCGGCCTCTTTTTCGGCGACGGGCTCGGTCGGAACAATGGCGGGCGTCGGGCGAGAGACCGGGGTCGCGTGGGCGACCCACTCACCCAGCGCCACCGCGCCGTTCAGCGCCCCCGCCATCGCCGCGACGCCCAGCATGGCGAAGAAGGCGACGCGTGCGTGGGGAGACTGAACAGCCAGGCTCTTGGGGATCAAACCGCTTTCCTCTCGGACATTCGGTCAAGGAGAGGACCGCGCCGCGCGCGTCTAGCTCTCATGCTTGACCTTTCGGAACAGTGAATTGGCGGGGTGTATGGATGTCGCATGGGGCGAAAACAGGGCGCAGCTTAACCATTCGCTAACCATGCCGCCAAGGTCGCATCGACGATCGATCAACAGGTGTCATGTAATCGTCAAATATTACAGAAACTTCATTTCATTAAAACCAGGACACTTCTTTAATTGCACGTCATGAATGAGACGTAACGGGACTTCGCGAACTCTCGAGAATAGACAGTATTCATCGGCGCAGGGAATAGCGCCCAGCCAGAGGGATACTTCAAATGCGCAAGTTCATCATGAGCCTGACCACCGTCGCCAGCCTGAGCCTCGCCGCCGTGCCGGTGCTGGGCCTGACCCAAGCCGCCAACGCCGCCGAGCGCGAACCGGTCGCCACCGTCTCGTTCGGCGACCTGGACCTGTCCAGCCCGTCGCAAGCCGCGATCTTCAAGGCCCGCATCGACACCGCCGGCGATGCCCTGTGCCGCGCCAAGCAACGCAGCAGCGAAGGCCTGATCATGTCGCTGGGCGCCTGTGTCGCCGACGTCCATCGCGAAGTGAACGCCCAACTGCCCAAGCAACAACGCAAGGCCCTGGCCTTCGCCGCCCGCAGCAACGCGGTCGAGCTGGCCGCCAAGTGAGCTTGAGCGCCGCTGACCAAGACAACCCACTCCCCCACACCCCGCGACAGAGGCTCCAGGTAACCCTGGGGCCTTTGTTTCGTTGAGGGCTCCCGCAGCCCCGCGCTGGTGACTTCCGAGAAGGGCGGGGGGGGGGGGGGGGGGGGGTAGTTG
>Ga0255334_1000071_pt1 | contig 118871 bp, 104 predicted proteins | sample EtOH5_35cm_T3_12_FD_202080 | JGI IMG/M metagenome (GOLD analysis project Ga0255334, IMG submission 202080) | Sandy soil microbial communities from University of British Columbia, Vancouver, Canada - EtOH5_35cm_T3_129 | ecosystem: Engineered > Artificial ecosystem > Sand microcosm >...
CTGCCGTCCGAAGCGCCTTGAAGACCATGCACAACTGGGAAGAAGAAATCGTGAATTACCATCGCTGTCGCTGGACCAACGCCACGGTAGAGGGGCGTCACAATCGGATTAAGGCCTTTCAGCGCCGCCACTATTTCACCCGAAATCGTAGTCGCTACAAGGCGGGTATTCTCATCGAATGCAACCGTCATCGGCTTTTAGGCTGAAAAGTCAAGCACCCATTTTTAGATTGAGCCATCATTATTATAGTACTTATTAAGCAAATGAATACGATGATTCAACAATTGCTTATGTGCATAAATATAATGAAACAGCGATAAATTTACGGTTGACTTTCTTTCTGCCAGTTCAAGTAATATCTCAAAAAGATAACGATAAGTTTCTAACCCGAATATTGCTTTATCTTGATTCTGATTTAGAGGATTTATTAAGGGGTTTCTTGAGTTTAAATAATCATCTAAGCGAGATATCATCTTCTCACTTGAATTAAATATATTAATATCCTTCGTCATGTTTGCTGTTATTTTTTTTATAAATAAGATGTTTTTCTTTTCAGAATTATAGAAGGCTTGACTTATTTCATTAAAACTAACTTGTTGTGTCGAATAATGAGAACCAAAAAAATCTTTACATGTAAAAGTCGCTGCGTCTTCGTCATAGCCATAAATCAGAATGTTATGGTGCCTATCTTCTTTCCTATAATAACTAGCGTAAGCCTTAATATACTTAGAGTTTAAATAAGCCAGAATATAATGATCAGAATTAAGTTTTTCAATTAGCATGTCAATAATTTTTACATTAGATAGAGAAGAATCTTGAAAATCTTCCCTGGATGTAGTTAACCATGGGCAATTAAGTAAGGGGTCTTCATAAAAATAAAAGACTACAGAAGGCATTTCGCCGGGATGTTTCCAACCGTACAACTGAATATAATCGGTAAGCAGCCAAATCCAATAATTTTCTCCTGACCCGTCAAGAATAGACATACTTGCGTTTTCATAAGGCCTTAAGGAATAAACAGGATTTCCCAAGGGAAGATATTTATTCATATCAAACACCTCAACTTAAATTTATCCTGGCTCAGGTGGAAATACCATACGGCTATCCCGATGCAGGGCTGCATCGACAGTTGTTCCTCCCCCAGGTTGGAAGACAGTGCCCCGATTTGCGGAACATGATCCACTCGTTCAATGCCAATTCATTCGCTCTCACGGCGGCGTCAATACAATTTTACCGTCGGCCAGCTCTACCTTCACCTTGCCCGTGTTCGCCGCGCCGATGGATTCAAGGTACGCTGCGGGTATTTGCAGGCGTCCGGCCTTGTCCAGAACCACATATTCGATGTGGGAATCCTCGGAAGACTCGCCAAAGGCCGCAATTTCGGCTAATTCCGTGGCGTATGACTTTCTCCGCAGCATCTCGGAGGAGATTTTGCCGTCCCGGATAGCTACAACGCGGTCCACCTTGCGAGCCAACTGCGGATCGTGTGTCACAATTACGATAGTGATGCCGATCGTTTGGTTCAACTCGCGGAACAAGTCGAGGATCTGATCGGACATTCTGGAGTCCAACGAGCCCGTCGGCTCGTCGGCAAGCAGCAGCTTCGGCTGGTTGGCGAGCGCGATGGCAATGGCGACGCGCTGCTGCTCTCCTCCGGAAAGCTGCTGCAGCTTGCTGGTCCTGCGGTGGGATAAACCCACCGCTTCGAGCAGCTCCAGTGCGCGGAGCTGCTTGCGCCGGCCTTGCAGCAGAATCGGCAGCTCCACGTTCTCCTGGGCCGTTAAATACGGGATCAGGTTCCTCGCGTTGTTTTGCCAGACGAACCCGACAATCTCCCGTTTATACTTGACCAGATCGGCTTCTGTCATCTTCAGCATATTGTGTCCGTCTACCGTCAACCTTCCCGCAGACGGACGATCCAGTCCGCCCAGCATGTTGAGCAGCGTCGATTTGCCGCTGCCGCTGTTGCCGATGATAGCCATTAATTCGCCGCCCTCAATATGCAGATCCAAGCCCTGCAGGGCGAACACTTCCAAATCCGCGGCCTTGTAAATTTTGACCAATTCCTCGCAATGAATCATCGTTCAATCCTCCCCTAGCTTCAGCACCTGATGGATGCGGATGCGCGACAGCATGTACGCGAGAATGCCCATCCCCACCAGCAGCATGAATGCGATAGCCGAGTACAACTTGATGAAATCGGCCGAGTCGAAAACGACGCGGAAGGGCGGAACCAGGCTGCCCGGATTGAAAGCGATCTGGAAGTTCGACACATACAGGCGACAGGCGAATTGACCTGCCAGAACTCCGATCAAGATGGCCGCTCCGGTCGTAAGCAACTGCTCCAATGCCAGCATGGCCACCAGTTGTCTGAGCGATACGCCGATGGCGCGCAAGACGCCGTTTTGCAGTGTCCGCCCTTTCAGGGACAAGATCCAATATAACAGAAAGCCGATGAAGCTGACGAGGATGGAGATGAGGAAGCCGAGCGTCAGCAAACCGTTGAGCGCCATCAGGAAGGGATCGTTCTTCGCTTTGGCGAGATCCGACCGGGTGTTGACAATATCGGTCACGTTCAGCTTCGACTCCTGTATTCCTTTGTACAGCGCTTCAGTCGACGCTCCCGGCTTCAGTTTAAGCCATACCTGGTAAGGCTCCAGACCAAGCGTCAATTGAATGCGGGATAAATGGCCGACGATCAGCATCGGCGCGGTACCTGCGGCATCCGCCGGGCCGGCGGACGGATTAGGGTTAAACGTTGGAAAATAATCGATAATGCCGTATACAGTGAACGGTTGTTTGTCAACATTGCCCCAGCCTGCGAATATCGTATCCCCTTCTTTTATTTTTTGCTGAGTGGCCAGCGTCCGCGAGATAAGCACGGCGCGGGAATCGGAAGCGATCAGGTTCAGGTAATCATAAAAGGGGTAGTTCAGCAGGTGATCGGGCATCCAGGCGGTGCGCCCGAAATCGTCGGTATCGATCCCGATCAGCGTGGCGTCCCCGCCGGAGCTCCCCGCAGTGAACGAGGCATCGCGTTTGACGAATACTTTGGTTGCGGACTCCACGCCCGGCAATTGGGTATACGGCTCGAACGGAGGCTCCATGTAGTGGACGGGCGCTCGCAACAGACTGTTCTCCTGATTGGCGGAATCCGCTCCCGTCTGTGTTGATTGTGTCTCGTCGCTCGGCCATTCCGATCGCATAACGAATTCGGCTCCATTGCCGTAACGGATGCGATCCTCCGTATTGCTGTTAAGCGTCCGCGCGGCCCCGGCGCTGAATACGCCGATCGCCGTCGTCATAATCAGGAACACCATCAGGAACTGATACCGGCTGCCGGAGCGTCCGACCTGTATAAGCGCCGCGTATAGAGAAGGATTCCACCATTTGCGCCCCGCATAATACAGGAAGCGCAAAGCGTACGGATAGAGCCGGAGCAGCAGCAGGCCGACTCCCAGCACGAACAGCGCCGGGAGGGCGAACTGGAGCGGATCGATGCTCAGATCGTCCGCACCCAAACCGAGCTGCCTGATGGCACCGAGCTTGTTCTTGAATGTGTACCAGCCGTAAATCGAGACCGCGAGGAGCAAAACATCCAAATAGGCAACCTGCCACAGCGGCTTGCGCCCGAGCCGGGCCAATTGCTGCTTCAGGCCGACGATGGAAACGCGGGTGGCCAGAATCACCGGAACAAGCGTCATAACGAATGCGGCCGCAGCCGCCAATGCTCCATACCGGTAAGCGTCCGGGTTCAGCCGGACCGGCAGGCTGGCGCGCTGCACAAATTCCAGGAAGCCGTTCGCTGCACCCAGCGCTTCCGTCAGCTTCATGCCGGCAGGCGGGCCGAGCGCGAGCGCAATGACGCACAGCAGCAGGCTCTCAATCGCGAACGAGATGACAATCTGCCATCGGGCCGCGCCGCGGCTGCGCAGAACGGCAATCTCGTTCTTCTGCCTGTCCACGATCAGGTTCGATACCATAAACATATAGAAACCGAGCATAGCAAGCACCGGAACGTTCAGAGACCACATCAGCAAGCGGAGCTTGCGGGCACGATCAAAGTACGATTCGATCGTAGACTGCGCCGGCGCCTGGATTTGGGCGGGGTAAGGAGCCATGGCGGCGGAAACCTTCTCCTGAATTCGCTGGACGCTGTCCAGATAGGACTGCGCTCGGCGAACCTCCAGTTTCGTATAATCCATAATGTAAAACCATCCGACCATCCATACGGGAGCCTTCGCCTGCTGGATGAACTCCGAATCGAACAGTTTCTCATTGATGATAAACACACTGCCGAGTTCGTTTAACGACGGATCACGAAAATAAGGATCGTCATCCGCTTTTTTTTTGATGACGCCGACCGGCTTGATCTTAACCGTTCCTTTGGTATTCGGGTCTTCCAAAATCATGACCGTACCGAGCACCATGTTGTAATTGGCAAGCGCCCTCTCGGTAACGAGCGCCTCGTACACGCCGTCAACGATCCGGTCCGCCGGCATCCTGCCGTCGCTCAGCGCAATGTGGTTTTCCAGACCGCTGAATGACCAGAGCATTGTGGACGTCAGGAAACGGCTGGTGTTGCGCGACGCATCCTCGAATCGAACCCGCATCGAATCGGTATGTTTTTCCCGGACGATTTCTTTCACCGGGATGCCAAAGCCTTCCGCGGCTCTATTCATGTAGCCGTCAAGATCGTCGATAGTTTGCTCGCGCTTGCCGTTGTCTTGGCTATTGATCGTGATCGGCGCCCAGAGGGTACCGGGATAGACGCCGGACTCCGTCTGAGATGCCTCCAGATCCTTAACGAGCATGCGCGACAAGATGCCTTCGGAATAAATCGGCATGGTGCTCACCAGTGCGACAGTCACGAGCAGCCCGAGAAATAGGCTGGATACGAGCCACTTGTTCTGTGCCATCCTGCGGAAAATCATAATGAACAAGGCCATTTATAAGCCTCCTTGACTCGGGATAGCCTAACGGAGTTACTGAAGGATAACCTTCTGTCCCTCGGTGAGACCCTTGATGATTTCGACCTCGGTCGGTGATGACAGGCCTGCCTCGACATCGGCTTCGCGAATCCGGTTGCCGTCTTCGAGGATCCGGACGAAGGTGCGGCCCGAATAGGAGCGAAGGGCTCCTTTGGGAATTTTCAGCACATTCTCCCGCTGTGCGAGGATAATGACGACATCCGCCGACGCTCCGATTTCCGCGTCTTTGGCGAGCGCTGCGGATTCGATGTACAACGTTTTGGCGTACCGGTCCGCCAAATTTTTGTTAAGTGTCTGAGGAGCGGAGCTCGGCGTCTGGACGACCTTGCCGTCCACCTCTTTGCCGTTCAGCGTGATTTTGGCCGCCATGCCGATGTCGACTTCCCTGATATCGTCGGTATTCTCGACCTGAAGAGAAACGCGGAGCTTGGTCGGGTCCGCCACGGTGACGAGAGTCTGATAGGGCTCAATAGGGTCTCCTTCCTTCAGAGCTTCCACGAAAATGACCTGGCCGTCGATGCCCGACTTCAACAGCTTGCTGTCATACTGTTTGCTTAGCTGGTCGTATTTCATTTGTTCGATCTCCGTCTGCAGCGAGGCAACCTGCAGCGCTTCTGCATCTGTGCCCTTGGCCTGACGATAAGCGAGCTTGGCCTTAAGCAGCGCCAGCTCCTGTTCCTTCAACTGAATGCCTAAGTCGTCGGTAATCAGTTTGACGAGCACATCGCCTTTACGGACCTTATCGCCCGACTTGACCGTAATGCTGCCGATCCGGCCGTTCTCACCGGTGAATTGAACCGTATCCAACGCTACTGACTCCAGATAGCCTCTGCTGTCAATTTGTTTGGCAACGGTGCCTCTCGCCACCTGGACGGTGCGATAATTTTCCTGAGCCGGTTTGATCAGCGGGGGTTTGAGCTGGCTTTCTTCCTTCGGCAACAAGGAACATCCGGTTAATGCCCCAATCGTCACGGAGATGGCGACGATTCGGGCCATATCGTTAATTTTGCGCAACAATATGCCCATCCTCCAATTCGTATACATGATCGACGATTTCCATGATGGCCTGGTCATGCGTCGTCAGGATGACCGTGATGCCCTGCTGAGTCAAGTCCCGGAACACCTTGATAATCTGCAGACCGGTCCGGCTGTCGAGTTCAGCCGTCGGTTCATCCGCAAGCACTATCTTCGGTTTGTGGGCAATGGCCCGCGCAATTGCGGTGCGCTGCTGTTCGCCGCCCGACATTTCAAAAGGACGATGATGCATCCGGTTCTTGAGGCCGACTTGGTCCAGCACCCGGACGGCCGCCTCTTTCCGTTCGCTCGCGGGGCAACGCGCCAGTCTGAGGATGAACTCCACGTTCTCATAGGCGGACATCAGCGGAATCAGGGCAAACGATTGGAATACAAGTCCCATCTCCGACCGGCGGATATCGTCTCTTTGTCGGTCGGAAAGTTGTGTCATGTCCCGGCCCTCGAACAGAATGGCGCCTTCCGTCGGACGGTCCAGCGCTCCCAACAAGTTGATTAGCGTCGTTTTTCCCGAGCCGGATCTGCCCTTGAAAGCGACCAGCCGCCCCGGCGGAATAACGAGATCGACATCTCTCAGCACGGTGACCGCCGCCGATCCGCGACCGAATGTCCGTTTAACGCCTCGAGCCTGAATGATAGGCGGTATTGTCGCTTCTTCCATTTTGCCTCCTCCGTTCGTTAACGACTCCATTGCGGCTGCTGCATGCCGCGCTCCAGATGCGCGCTTACCGCCGGCGGGAAGTTCCGGAGATCCGGTCCGTAACGCGAGAGCAAGGCATAGACCCATCGGTCAAGGCCGAATGCAACGCAACCGGAATGCAAGGGCTTCCCGTTCTCGTCATGCACTTCAAACGGCTTGCACAGCGCGTTCCCCATGTTGTTGAAGGAGGCGATCGAGAAGGCCCCGTTCTCTTCTCCAGTGTCCGCTACAAGCTCATACTTCATGTTGCCCATCAGTTGCAGCTGTCCCTTGGCGCTTTCCTCCGAGAAATAGAAGGGATCGCTGGCCGTTTCGATTTTTCCGTCGAGACCTAAAGATTCGAACAAATCCCAGACTTCTTCCATCATCTGCTTGCGTGTCGTTTCGATAAAGTCCGCGTCCCCGAACAGCACAATTTCCCTCATACCGAATTCGTTAAGGCGGTGCTTCCCCAATCGCCAAGGGGCTTCATGCCGGCAGCAGGTACCCCTGGCCGTCAGAATGAGAGGCTCCCGGAGCTTGCTGCCGGCGAGCTCCGAATAGCAATGGAAGCATACGGCCGGCGATAGCGCGAACGGACTGATTCGGGCTATTTCATCCAGGCAATCCGTCTCTTTTACTTTCTGCAGCGCGTCCAGGCGATGGGGAATCTCCGATACCAGATGGATATTTTGCGGAAAAGAATGAATATAGCCGCATTTCTGGAGGGTACGGATCGGTATCATGGCTGGGTAGCTGCGAAACCGGGCCTGATGGCGGCGGGCAAGCCCGGCAAACAGGCCGTCGACTGATTCATACAGCGCGACCGCAAGGTCTCTCCGCACGGATCCATCGGGAGCAATCAACTCCTGGAAGTTGGCGGCTTCCATTCTCCTTGCGGAGGCGCCGTCTACAGCGCTTTGCCGGCAGATCCGGTTCCCGATCAAGCGATTGCCTCTTTCTTTGGCGATGAGAAGATTCACGGTCGTCTCAATTTCTTCCCTGTTGGCTTCGGGCAGCAAGGCGAGGACAATCTCCTGGTTGGCCGGGTCGAGATGACAGTCCGTAATGCCTTCAACGCTGTACATCAATTTGGCGATGACTGCTTGCGCCTGCTTCTTTTCAAGTTGCTCCCTGGTCTCGTACCGGATTATCATATTTGCCAGCTCCTTCTATTACCGGGTTTTCTTATAGCGCTCTGAGAAAAGTTCCCCCTCGAGGACCGCTACCTTCACGGGAATCTGGAAGTCCTCCAGCTTGCCGCGGCAAAATTCCGTTAACCGCCGCTTGAGCTCCCGGGCATCCAGCGGAACATTGACGTTGACGGAAGCCGTCACAACTTGCCCCAGCAAAGGATTGGCTTCTCCTTTGACCGTTACGTCGCGAATTTCCGGCATTTGCAGCAGGACCCCTTCCACTTCCAGTGGATAAACTTTCCGGCCTCCTACGTTGATAATCTCTGATTTTCTGCCGACAATCCGGATGTGCTCCCCATCCTGCAGCACGACATCTTGGGTATTGAACCAGCCCTCCTCGTCAAACGGATTCGGCGCGTTCAAATAGCCGATCATTGCCGTCTGGGAACGAATATGCAGCACATCGTTGACAATCCGCGTTTCCACACCTTCTCCGCCAATCTTGAGCCAGGCCGAACCCGAATGAACGGATTTTGCCCGCAGAATGCCCATCTCGGATAGACCGTAAGTCTGCCGGAGCTCCACTTGGGGAAAACGATCGTGCAAGCGCTCTAGCGTACTGTCCGACATCACTTCCGTTCCGTAAGTAATCATTTTCAGAGAGGACAAATCGTAAGCTTGATCCGCTCCCGTCATGAGCAGCAGATTCAGAAAACTTGGAGAAGCCGGCAGCAACTCGACACGATGCCGCTCAATCAATGCGCAAATCTCCTCCGGCATTCTCCCGGAAGGACAGATGATCGTTCCGCCGTTGAACAGCGTATGGAACCAAGTATTGATGCCTCCGATATGATCGAACAGCAGGAAGGAAATCGTCCGCAAGGCGGGCCTTGGAGAGCGGTATCTTCCAATAAAGCGTGAGAGATCATGAAGAATTGCCTTCGGCACTCCGGTTGTGCCAGATGTGAACAGAATAAAGCCGGTTCCGCCCGCGGACAGAAAGTCCTTCAGAAGTTCCGGATGTTCGACGGGACCGCGGTCTGCCATGCGATAGCCGGTTCCCGTGACGGCGATGTATTTGTTCGCCTGGGCTATGCTCATGAATTGTTCCCGCTTGTGTCCGGCCTGAGGCGATAAGGGAATCGCGACGTTGCCGTTGGCGAGCAGTGCCAGCAAAGCTCCGCTTGCAGCCGGAGAGTAATCTCCCTCGAGCATGACCACCTCGCCGGATCGTATGCCAAGATCGCGAAGAATAGCTGTCCAGAGCCGGTACTGCTCCAAAATGGATTCGTAGCTGAGGGATTCTCCGTCGGTAATCATCGCTTCCCGCTGGCCGTAAAGGGCCATCTTCTCCAGCATTTCATCCAGAATCACAAGCGCGCCCCCTCTGACCTGCCCGTTTCATTCGGGGAATGGGGCGGTTGTTTCTGGATTTCCCCCGCCAGATAGTTGCTGAACAGCTCGAATTGACCCAGAATGGGGACGGAGATATCGCTGAGATCGATCGTAATGTCAAACTCCTCTTCCAGATCGGCGAACAAGTTGACGATCTGAATGGAATCCAACGCCAGATCGTTGATCAAATCGGTATGCGGCCCGATTTCTACCGAATCCGGGTCGATCCGCACATTGCGCAGCAGAATTTGGATCAAACGTTCATCCAAGATGGCGTTCATTCTGTTCCTCCTCGTTGACGGCGGCTCGCAACCATTCCAAAAACCCCGTCTCGGCGTGCATGATCTTCTCACTCTGCCTGAGCAGGGAAGGGACGAGGCTCGCCCCGGAAGTCTGATTCGAATACTTCAGCAGCAGCATTAGCAAGCCGTTCCAAAGCGCATGAATATGAGCGATTTGCTGCTTGCCGGCAGATTGAACCGCTTCAGGGAACTGTGCCTTCCCGGCATACGCGTTCCATATGAGGCTGCGAATTCTCTTGATTGCGGGAATCATGATTTTATTGCTGCTGATCCATGCGTTTCTTTTGTCCTGCGGCCACTCGATCGAGGCCTGCAGATCGGCTTCAAACCCCGCAAACGCGCGCGCGCCGTTATGCCGATTGACAAACCATTGCGCCCATGCCGTTCTTTTGTCCTGCTCCCGGCTTATCTGCGGATCAGCAGCTTCCTTTCCCGGTTCGTCGCGGTTAAGATAAAACGACAGGTTGCGCCCGGCGCAATAGGGAAGCACAGAGCGCGCGTCCGGTTGAACGAATGCCGGCGAAGGCTCCGACAACCGGAAGTACAGCAGCTCGCCGGATCCTTTGCGTTGTTCTCCCGCGTACTGAATTTCCTCCGGACTTACGACAGCCAGATGATTGACGATCGGATCGGCAACCAGGAATCGGCCTTGCCCATCGTCCCATCCGTAGATCAGAGTAGAGTGCTGGAATCCACCGGATTCCATGGTCAGGTATTGCGGTGGAAAATAGCTCAATCGGGACGCCGTACATAAGAGAATGGCAGCATTTCCTTCCTTTACGCACTGCAGCAACGAAGACGAATCGCCGCTGTTGTCGGTCCAGTTCATTCCGTACAAATATTCCAGAGGCAGCAATCGCGCATGCTTGCTCGTCAAGAGCGTCCGGTGTTGATAACTGAGATTCCAATAATCCAGCAGCAGGCAGGAGGGATCGTTTCCTGTCGATTTGACATAAGTCATCACGCACGACGTAAAGCATTCCATAAGCGACAGATTCACCAGATGCTCAATTTTCATCAAGGTACTCCTGTCCGCGGATCAGATGGGTGTAAGTCGAACTGCGCTGTACCAGTTCGCCGTGGTTTCCGCAATCCACAACCGCCCCGTTCTCCATCACGCAGATCACATCGGCGGATAAGATTGTATCCAGCCTATGGGTGGAAATTAACGTCGTTTTGCCTTTCATGACCCGCATAATGGTCGCCAGCACCTGCTCTTCCGTTTCGCGGTCCAGCGATGAAGTCGGTTCGTCCAGAATCAATATTTCCGGCTGCTTGATAATGGCTCTGGCAATGACTACCCGCTGTCTTTGGCCTCCCGAGAGTTGAAAGCCTTGATTGTCGAGCGGAGTGTGAATGCCCTGCGGAAGCGAATCAACGAATGATTTCAGATCTACTTCGCAAAGGCATTGGTATACCTCTTCTTCCGTCGCGTCCAGTTTTCCGATCGCCACATTTTCATACAAGGTTCCTTTGAATAGAAAAGTGTCTTGCGAGACGGAACTGATGTCGCGGACGATCGCCGCTCTCGGCCACTGATCCAGCGGAACCCCGCTTATGCTTACGGTCCCGGCTCCGATGGGCATGAATCCCTGCAAGGTTTTGAACAGCGTCGATTTTCCTGCTCCGCTTCTGCCTACGAATGCCGCAAATTGGCCTTTGCCGATAGTCAGGTTGACGCCGCTCAGGATCGTCGTTCCATCGTAAGACACCATCAGGTCCCGGCAAGCGATAAAGGCCGTTCGGGCCGCATCCGTGTTCCCGTCCTCCAGAGCGGCGGCTATCAGCCGGAATGAATCGCTGTTGCCAGCCGCTGCCGATGCCTCGACAGGGCTGCCGAGGAACTCCTCGATCCGCGCCATGGCCACGTGACTTCCCAACAGATCGCTGATGCGGTAATTAATGCTTTGAGCCGGATTCAATACCGATTGGATGTACTGGACGGCGGCTATCATCGTGCCGACGGTAACGGCGCCTGACAGAACTTGACCGCTCCCAAAGGCATAGAGGAGAACGATCACGGCCGAAATGGTGAACAACCCGGTCTGACCGGCCAACAGGCGAAATGTGCCCTCTCGTATACTTACGCCAATCAAATGCTTATAGAGGGATTCGTTGCGCGCCTCCTCCCAGAATTCCAGGCCGTAAGTCCGAATTTCCCGGGAGCCTTGTATACTCTCGTACAAATACGAGCCGATCTCTTCGTTATGCGAACGAAGCTTGGTGACGGCATCCCGAATCGGCCGTTTGTAAATTCGGGGAATCGACATGACGACCGGTATGCCGGCGAGGGCGACCAAACCGAAGTGCCAATCGATCACAAAAATAACAATGAGGGCTACCGACATTTGAAACCATTGGCTCAATAGCTCGACGGCCGTAACGTTCATGAATTTGGCGGCGGTTGCCGTATCCATTCCCAGCAAGGCCATGTACTTGCCTGAGCCGTTCTTTTCGATCTCCGCCAGCGGCGTCTTGCGGATGTGCCGGAGAATCACGCTTCGGATATCCAGCGTGCTCCTTGCCTCCAGGAAACGGAATATACCGAAGCCGGCAACCGACAGCACCGAGGAAAGCAAGGCCAACAGAAGGGACAAGCCCAAAAGGGGCACGAGCAAGTTGTCATTGCGACCTATGAGCACTTGATCGATAAATCGGGAAATAAGGAACGGCTGATACAGATTCATGGAAAGACAGGCGAAGGTGAGCAAAAAAGCAAGCCCTGTCAACGCCCACCTGGGGTTAACGTAACGAATCAACCGAAAGTACATCCTGACGCTATCCATTACGGAGTCTCCTTAACCTTAGTTCGCGGAACTTTACGCCAATGCTCGTAGGCTTGGATCAGCTCTCCTTTTACCACCCGCTCCCATTCGTCGATGCGATCCGCTCTTTGCAGAAACGGCCCCAGATCGACCTGCCCGCGAGCGATATCGTAGCGGGCGACCATCAATAACAGCCGCTCCCACTCCTTCGCCAATTCGCCCGCAGCGCAGCTTCCGACGTTTGGGTCATAGCCTCCGCCCTCCGCAAAATAATGGAGGACCAGGCTATAGCCCCAAAGCCTCTTGGCAATCACTCCGGCATCCTGCACGGAAGCGAACAGCGACCCCGGAGCGGCCCCATCGTTCTTCTCAATCGTCCGGACCACGTAATTCCGGAGTTCCGTGATCAGTCGGCTGGGGGACGGCCCTGTCCCGACATCAAAGAACTGTCGAATGAAGCTGTCGTCCGGCGGGTGCGCCGAGCGCATATCGACCGTAAATCCTCTCTCATAGGCTTCAGACATAGCGGAATCGGACAGATCGCCCTCCCAATCCAGGTAAGGATCGCGAATATGCCAGCGTTGGCCGGTTCGGCCTCGGACGATGAAATAATGCGGTATGTGCCGGGAGCGGAACTGACGGGCGTGCGGGATAAAGTACAAATCGGCCATGACCAACGTAAAGCGCTGCGGCACAGTGTTCTCCATGATTTCTCCAAGCCGCTTCAGGTTAGCGGCTTTCCCGCTTGGATAATGATGCCAGTTATGCACGGCGGCCCCGTAAATCTGATGGAATCTGGTCAGCCAGTCCTTCGGGTCGGCTTGATCGCTGTAATAAGAAATGCCGGAAGCATTCGACTCGAAATAAGCTTCCCAGACACCCAGATACAAGGGACGAGAATCGAATCGTCCGTCTTCCCGCAGAACGGAAGCCAGACAATCAAGCAGGCAGTGTACGGGAACGGGCTTTTTCACGAAGCCTCATTCAGCTTCCGCACCACTTGCTCCTTGATTTTGGATACCGTCTCAAAATTCTCGATCAGCAGCTCTTCGTCTTCAAAGGCGATATCGTATTCCGCTTCAATCTGTACGACCAGATTTATAATTCTCACGGAGTCCATTCCCGTCTCCTGAATGGAGGCGTCTTCCGAAAGCTGGTGCTCCAATTCGGGTTTATCCGTCAACTGAGCTATCGTGCCGAACAGAAACGTCCGGATTTCGTCTCGGGTTGCGGCATGCTGTGTCATTTCTCCGCCCTCCTTTTGGATGGATCGTTTAAAAATGCTTTGATTTCCGCTGCGACTCTGTCCGCTTCCTCCTCGGTAAGCCCTATATGGACAGGAAGAGACAGGATCTCCCCGGCTTGCTCTTCCGCGCGCGGGAAGGCGCCCGGTCCATACCCGAGGAACGAATAGGCCGGTGTAAGATGAATGGGGCGCGGATAATGGATGGCCGTCAGAATGCCCTTTTTCTGCAGGTGCTTCTTCAATGCATCCCGTTCACCTCCGGCGACGCGAACGACATACAGATGGAACCCATGCTCAAGGTCTCGCGCCATATGGGGCAATCGGACCCATTCGTTTCCTTCCAGCCGTTCATGATACCATCTTGCGATCCTCCGTCTTTTGCCGGTCCAGTCATCCAAGTACCGAAGCTTGATCTGCAGCGCGGAAGCCTGAATCGGATCGAGACGGCTGTTGTAGCCAGGCTCCAGATGCTGATAGCGGACTTCTCCGCCGTGGTTGCGGAGCCGCCGAAGCCTTGTCAGCAGCTCATCCGAGGAAGTGCAGACAGCTCCCCCGTCTCCAAGTGCGCCCAGATTTTTGTCGGGATAAAAGCTGAAGCAGCCCATCGTTCCCCAGCTCCCGACCGCTTTGCCCCGAAGAGTGGCTCCAGCCGCTTGCGCGCAGTCTTCGATGACCGCGATATTGTGTCCGGCGGCCCACGCCGTCATCTCTTCCAGATCGACGGCTTCGCCGTACAGATGGACCGGCACAATCGCTTTGGTGCGGGCGGTGACGCGAGCCTGAACCATCTCCTGATCCAGAAGAAAACTGTTGCGGGCGCAATCGACGAGCACCGGCTTGGCACCAGTATGATAAATGGCGTTTACCGTTGCAATGAACGTATTGGCGGCGGTGATCACCTCGTCGCCGGGACCGATTCCCAAAGCTTTCATGGCCAGAAACAGCGCGTCCGTCCCGTTGCCGACGCCAACCGCCCCCGCCACGCCCGTGTAGGCGGCGAAAGCGGACTCGAACCGGGAGACGGCCGGTCCGCCGACAAAGAGACCTTGACCGGCAATCTCGCCTACCGAGCGCAGCCATTCCTCGCGAATGGCCTCGAATTCATAGTGAGGCGCCGTGAACGGAATACCCATGGTCAATCTCCTCCGGCTGTTGCGCGTAATTTCGAATACAGTCCGCTACTCGCATCGTCTCTATCGCTTGTTCCAGCGTTACCGCAAGCTCTCCTTGACCGGTCAGAACGTCCACGAAGGACGCATAAATGCGCAAAGGTCCTTCATCGGAGGCGGATTCAAGGAGCAACTCGCGCGGGAGAAAGCCCCGCTTATGCAAATAAGCTTTCCCGTCCGGATTGACATGCAAAGTACCTCGGTCGCCGCCAACTACCCAGAAAGGCGACACCGGATGAGAGGAGAAGTTGACCTCCATCATCATCCGAATGCTGCGGTCCGTTAATAAGTCGGCGTATACGTAATCCTCGACGTCACCTTGCCGCCGGGATATTCCCATTATTGCCGAGCGTACTTCGATGCATTTGCCCAGGCCCGCGTTCAGCAACTGGTCGAGGAGATGCACCCCCCAGTCTAACAAGGCTCCTCCCCCGTACGCACGCTCTTCCCGCCACGTCGGGCGAAACGATTTCACACCGAAGGAGGCGCCGGAGCCGAACATCTGATGCCGCCGCTCCACGAACGACACGTTCCCCAGGACGCCTTCGTCGATGGCCTGCCGCACCAATTTGAAGTCCCGGTCGTAGCGACGGTTATGAAATACGGATACCAGCTTGCCGTGGGCAGCGGCTGTCGATTGCAGCGCAAGGGCTTCAGCGCCGGTAACGGTCACCGGCTTTTCCAGCAGCACATGTTTGCCCGCCTGCAGGAATTTGCCGGCCAAATCCGCATGGCTGGCGTGGGGCGTTGCTATTAATACCGCATCTAGATCGGCTGCAAGCATCTCATCCAGCCGGCTGTAGGTGGCGAACCCTCTCCTAGCCGCAAGCGACAAGCGCTGCGGGGTAATGTCGAACACGCCGCATACTTCAATTAAAGGAAATTTCTTCAGAAGCGGCAGATGAATCACTTCGACGACGCGTCCGAATCCGACAATGCCCAATTTGATTTTGCCGCCCAAGGTTCAGACTTCCGCCTTCTGCAATTTTTCAACAAAATCGGCCAGGGAGCCGACGGTGAGGAAAATATCGGACTCCAATCCGTCTTCAGGCACGGAGACTCCGAACGCCTCCTCGATATAGACGAGCAGCTGCAGCGACATGATGGAGTCTACCTGCAAGTCATTGTACAGCCTGTGCGATTCAAGCAGCGGGTCGGGCGCCTCCAGCTCCAGGTTCTCCGTCAGGAGCACCCTGAGTTCATCGAGAATCGCTTGTCTTTGCAGCATTTTGTGCTCACTCCTGCTCTTGTAGTTGTTTCCGGCTCAGTTTGCCGGACTTGGTCCGGGGGATTTCAGAAACGATTTGGACGGTGCCCGGAACCTTGTATGCGGGCAGATGCTGGATGCACCAGGCGCGAACCTTGTGCGCGTCGAGGGGGGGACCGGCCGCGACCAGAGCTTTCACCGACTCGCCCCATACGGGGTGGCGAGCTCCGAATACGACGGATTCCCGAACTCCCGGCAACCGGTCGATCACCTTCTCTACTTCCGACGGGATGACCTTCAGACCCGAGACGTTGATCAAGTCGTCTATTCGTCCGTAAACCCGGAGCCGGCCCGCCGATGCGTCGAAATGGCCGATGTCCCTGGTGGCCGTGACTTTGGCTCCGTCGGCGACGATAATCTCGCCGCGGGGATCTTCGGATAACGGATCGTTCCTCCGGATGTCGATTCTCAAATGAGCCAGCGGCTCTCCGACATCGGTCGCCGACAGGGGATTCCCGCTTAACGAAATGCACCCCGTCTCGGTACAGCCGTACTGCTGCCATACTTCATTGGATTGCTGCTTCATCCGCTCCAGCAAAGGCTCCGTGGGCGGAGCGCCGGCGATGAACACTCGGTTGCAGATCAAGCCGTCTTTGTCCAAGGCGTCCATTACGCTGTACAAATAGGGAACGGTATATAAAACGTGTTCCTTGAACTCCTTGAGCAGCGCAAGGGCGAACTTCGGATTTTTATGCTGCACGATTGTCGGCTGCGCCTGCCTATCCATTGCGGCCAATACTCCCGTAATGAGTCCGTACGAATGCGAGACGGGGACCAGGATGATGGGGCTGCCTCCGGGCTCCGGAAATGCCCGCCTGTTGTACTGAGCAATTTCTTCATCGATTCGGGTCCAGGGCCTGTCGATCAGGGTGGGAGCGCCGGTCGTACCGGAGCTGTATTGCAGCAGCGAAGGTTCATAGCTCCCGGCTCCTCCAGAGAGTGGCAACGGATTCAAATCGCGATACAGCAAATAGCGGCAATCCGCGCTCTCCGCCATGGCTTTGGCGGAGAGGAACGGGGTATCCGCATGAAAGAGCAGCGCTGACCCCCCGCAATCGCGCAAATACAGGACAGCAGCTATCATATCCAAAGCATGAGGGAGACAAATCGCGTATCTCACGCCGGAAGGGTTCCTCCAACCCTCGCTTTGCCTCATTCGGGCCTGCTTTGCGGTCAGATCGTTCTTATCAAAGCCGTCCCGATCGACCATTATCACCTTCATCTCTCCTAACCTAATTTGATGAATTGTTGAATTAATACCGAAATAAGGGGCTGATACCAGTATACCTGCTCATCTCACACGCAAACTATGTACGATTTTTCAGATTATGGCCGATTGTTCAGAGATTGTGCTTCCGTTTGAACGAACGGATCTCTGCCAAGGCTTGCTTGCGACCGCCGGCGGAACGCAGGCTTTCGCCAAGTTTGGCGCTGTTCATCCGGAAGAGGCCGTTCTCCAATACCTCCTCCGCCACCAAACGCAACTGCTCCGGAGTTAAGGCGGATCGTTCCAGCTTCATCCCGGCGCCGAGTTCCTGCACGCGCCTGGCGACCGCCGGCTGATCGGCGGCCAAGGGAATGACGACGAGCGGGATGCCGTGCCTGAGCGCTTCCTGCACACTGTTCATACCGCCATGTGTAATGAACAGATCGACATGAGGGAGAAGCTCCAACTGGGACACGTATGGCAGCACGATGAAGTTGGCCGGGATGTCTTGCCAGGAGAATGCGTTCACCCGGTTCCCGGTAGAGAGAACGACCATGCCGTCGAACGAAGCGAATGCTTTGAAGCAAAGCCGGTAAAGCGGTTCTACGTCGTTATAGATCGTCCCCATTGAAATGTAGACCGTGCGGCGGTCCCGGATGCGCCCGATCGGAAATACCGGGGATTCGTGGCGATTGGAGAGGAGGTTCCCGACGAATTTGCAGCAGATGTCCGCCCGGTCATAGGGCGGCTGGAACGATTCGGACGTTAAGACGAGGTTCAGCATGCCCTCATTAAAGAACACCTCATGAATGCCCAATCGGCTCCGGATCCCGAAACGATGCCGGATTCGTTCGGAAAGCGATACGAATTCCCGCATCAACAGCAGGTCCTCTCTCGTTGCGGGCGACCTCTTTTCCCCCTCAGGCTGGACCGGAATTGTCTCGATATCGATAAAAGAGGTGCAGATTGCGATATGCGGCAGACCCAGCAGCTCGGCGACGACGCGCCCGCATCCGTACATGGAATCGTGAATCAGATAATCGAAGGAGTATTGGGCGGCCAACTCCAGAACGGTCGGAAGGATGATCTCGTAGGAAGACAGTATCTTGAGCACCCTGGGCAAATAGCTGTCGAATTGAAAGGGATCGCCCTCAAGGAGAAAGTTGTCGTATGCATAAAATACGGCTCCCGTTCGCTCCAGCTTCGTTCGATATTCTTCACTGGATACGTAAACGACGGTATCGCCCTCTTCGATCAATTCTTCAACCAATCCCAGGGTAGGATAGACATGCCCGCTGACCGGACCGTTAATCATCAGGATTGTAGACATGGTCGCCCTCCATCAGCCGGTTCGCTGCTGTTTCTTGGCGCGCCGGAACGCCGTCGGAGTCAGGCCGGACACCGCTCTGATCATGCTGCTCAGCCTGCTGGGCTTGGCAATCCCGACCGATCTGCAGATGGCCTCCACGGTCCATTCGGACGTTTCAAGCAGTTTCAGCGCTTGGCGAAGCCTGAGTTGATTGAGGAACCGGATGGGAGAAGCGTCGAACACTTTGCTGAATTCGCTGCAGAAATAATTGGGGCTGTATCCGATCGCACCCGCTATATCGTTCAGGGATAACTGAGGATTGCTCATATTCTGGCGCATGAACCGGACTGCCCTTATCAAGCTTCGGCCGTTCATCAGCACGACCGGTTTGCCGCCTGCCGGACTAGAGCCGAACGCCATCTCCCCTCTATCTATACAGGCCAGCATTTCGGCCAGAATCAGCGTGGCGGAGCAGGACAGGTGGATGGCTGCGCTGCTTGCGGCGTCCTCCGGCAACATCGCTGCGAATTCCAGCAGCTTTTTCACGCGATCGCTCAGCGGAACCCGCAGCGAACGCCCGAGCCGCTTGACTTCCTCCAGGGAGGCCAGGAAATCGGAGTGAAAGCGGAGGCTGATGAGCGTTCCCGGATTGTTCGGAGCTTCGACCGGAGTATTCGGCGGAACAAAGACAAGTCCGGCCGGCTCTGAAGCGACCGACGGGTCGGCCGACCAGATGAATTGGAAATAAGGGCTTATCCATCGCTTGCCCGCAGGACGGCTCAGGGCCGCGTATTTAATCGGAAGATGGGATTCCAAACGACTCAACAAAGCGATTCCCCCTTCGTAAAATGTCATAAAAGCATCATAGCAAATAGATGTACATTGGGACAATCGCCCTTTGAAGTCTTATTTTTCCGTTTTGCCGGCGGCTATAACTCGAAGGAGCATCCCCGGCCAAGGTAATTTGGTTAGGGAATGCTCCTTGTTCGTTTACCTCAGATAGCGCGTGCCTCGTATTCAAACACTTAACCAGTTTTCGAACCAGGGGAAATGCCGCTATTTAGGTTCAGGTACAATTATGTGTCCTTACCGGAGGAGGGAAGGCATGGTAAGGTAAGGTCGCACAATGGGGGTATTACCTACATGAGACGATCAAGCAGACCTATGAACGGGCCGGAAAGCTTCTGCCGGTCGGAAATGGAATTGGTTTCATAACAGAAAGGGGCAACGGGCGATGTTCAATGGTTTAAATCTCGGACTTGGCAATTTGGCTTATGTATCCAATGCGGCAACACGCTCAATCAGTGCGGAGAACAAGAATGGCGCCAAGGGGAACGGCGGCCGCGCCGAGCAAGGAAATGATTGCGCAAGAGAATTGGGCGTTGGCTGGAAGATGTCCCCTTGCGTGGATATTGACCCGGGGGAGACCTTCATTCTGGCAGAGATAGATGGACCGGGCGCCATCCAACACATCTGGATGACCTGCTTTCCGCCCAACTGGCGCAACTTCATCTTGCGGATGTACTGGGATGAAGAACCGCAGCCGTCGGTGGAGGTGCCGATCGGCGACTTTTTCTGCAACGGCTGGCAGGAGCGCTGCAATGTGAACTCGCTGCCGATCGCAGTCAATCCCGCAGGCGGCATGAACAGCTATTGGCTGCTTCCCTTCCGCCGGAAGGCTCGGATCACCGTAGAGAATACGGGTGCCAAAAGGGAAACTCTGTTCTACCAAGTGGATTATACGCTGACCGAAGTACCCGAGGATATGGCCTATTTCCATGCCCAATGGCGGCGGAGCAATCCGGTCAAATACAAGGAGGTCCATACGCTGCTGGACGGTGTGAGCGGCAAAGGGCATTATGTCGGGACGTATCTGGCCTGGCAGGTCAACAACAACGGCTGGTGGGGAGAAGGCGAAATCAAGTTTTATCTGGACGGCGACCGTGAGTTTCCCACCATTTGCGGCACGGGCACGGAGGACTATTTCGGCGGCGCCTGGAATTTTGAACATCCGCAAGGGGAGTACGGAAGCTATTCGACTCCTTTTCTCGGGCTGCCGCAAATCATCAAACCGGATGGGCTATACCGCAGCCAGCAGCGCTTCGGCATGTACCGGTGGCATGTTCTCGACCCGATCCGATTCGAGCAGGATTTAAGAGTGACCATTCAGGACCTGGGCTGGCGCTCCGGCTCCCGCTTTCTGCCGCAGCAGAGCGATATCGCCTCCACGGCATTCTGGTATCAACTCGAGCCCCATGCCCTTTTCCCGGAACTGCCGGGTAACGACGAGCGCGAGGTCATTTAATCCCTGGGAGGAGGGCAAAGGCGAATGGATCTGAGACCGCTATTTGAATGGGCGCCTGGAGCGGCATGGATAGATATGGAAATGGGGAGAGCTGGGCAATGAGAAGGATTCCATACTTGGAGACAGGGTCGGCGGAGGTCAACCGGGCCTTTCGGATTGCGATCGGCGATCTGATGAGCAACATCGTCCCGTTTAAGGACGGACTGCTCCCGCAGGAAGTAGAAGTCGTGATGGCCGGCATGGATTATGTGACGCCCTGGACCCGGGATGCTGCGATTAATACGTGGAACGGCGCCGGATTGATCGTTCCGGAGGTGACGAAGAATACGCTGCTTGCCGTGTTGGGGGATTTTGACGGAGTCATCCGGATAGACGGGGAATATTGGGATGCGATCATTTGGGCCGCAGGGGCGTGGTGGCATTATCTGTACACCGGCGACAAGGACTTCTTGAGCACGGCGTATCAAGCCGTCGGCCATTCTCTCCGCTATTTCGAGGAGACTGAATTCAGCGAGGAATTCGGCCTGTTCCGCGGAGGCTCGTGTTATGGCGACGGCATCTCCGCTTATCCGGACACGTATCTGACGCCGGACAATCGGCCGGGGATCATCGATTGGCCTCTCGCGAACCCGGAGCTTGCCGCCAAACCCGGCGTCGGTATCCCGACGCATGTGCTGTCGACCAACTGCCTCTATTACCTGGCGTACAGCCTCATGGGAAAAATGGCCGCCGAGCTGGGAGTTCAAGAAAATCCGCTGTGGGTCGTCAAAGCGGAAAAGGTAAAGAATGCGATCAATCGGCAGCTCTGGAACGAAGAGTCCGGCCGCTACGATTATTTCATCGACAAATTGGGAAGATGTCATTCCCAAGAAGGCATGGGTCTGAGCCTTGCCATCCTGTTCGGGGTGGCCGATGAAGAGAAGACGCGGAGGATCTTCGAGAATGTGCATGTCACGGCGGCCGGCATTCCCTGCGTGTGGCCTTCGTTCGAACGATACAACACGACGGATGGCCAGGGATACGGGCGACATAGCGGCACCGTATGGCCGCACATCCAGGGGTTCTGGGCGCATGCGGCGGCCTCAGCCGGCAGGACGGATATTTTCCGCCATGAGCTGGATAAGCTGGCCGAGCACGCTTCGCGGGACGCGCATTTTGCCGAAATCTACCATCCGGTTACGGGCGAAATCTACGGCGGCCGGCAGGAGTGGCATCAGAATGGCATCGTCGAATGGAAATCCTGCATGAGACAGACCTGGAGCGCCACGGCATTCATGAGGATGATTCTGATGGGGATGATCGGGATGGAATTCAGCCCGGCCGGGATCGCGTTCAAGCCCCTTGTGCCGGAGAATTGCAGCAGCGTCAAGCTGACCGGCTTGCGTTACCGGAAGATGGAGATCGCTATTTCCATAACAGGCACGGGCACGACGATCAAGGAATTCCGCATTAACGGAGAGCCGCGCGATCGATATGAGCTTAGCTCGGCCGGGGAAGGCCGGGTAGACGTAGCCATAGCGCTGGGAGAATAAGCAGAAGGGGCTCTCCGCTTGGGAGATTCCGTACGGGAGGTGATGCGGCGGGCAAAATCGAGCGAAAAGCGAGCGGAAATCGAGCGGAAATCGAGCGGAAAGTTTCTGATGCGGTGAAATGAAAGGCCTTACAAACGGGGAATTTGAAGGAGGTCCTAAGGTGAAGCCATTCGCAATCTTTTCGAGAAAGTTCATTAAACCCATGTCCGCGCTGCTGTCAGTCGCTCTCGTTCTCTCTCTGCTTCCGGGATTCGCGAGTCCGGCGGCTCATGCCGCCGCGGGCGCGTCTTCTGCCGCTTTTCAAGCTGTCGATACCGACACCAAGGGAGCATGGAACGGCAAGTACGGTCGCGACGGATATATCCTCTTCGGATACGGCGCGACGGCGGCCACTCCCGGCGAGGATGCGGGCATTTTCAAGAAAATCGCGCTGTATGATTCCGATATTGTGAGCAAGCCCGCTTATCTCGATGAGATAGACGGCCACGCTTATCGCCTTCGGCAGGATGCCCGGGTTTATGTCAATACGTCCGTTGCCGCTGACCGGAAGGTCGAAACGCTCGACCCGCCCGCTGCAAGCGGACTCCCCCAGGTGGACGGCAAGGTCATCTACAACAACGACAGCACCGACGAGCTGAAGGAATTCGAGTTCCACCTGAACGATGACAGGTATCACTATTTTACGGTGTACGGCAACGACTATTTGAAATATAACCATTTCGCCTTGAACGATCTGAACGGGAACACGCTCGTGCCGGTGTTCACGGGAGGAGACAAGGGCGTCAATCATCTGGGCAGCTATATCACCTTCAAGGTGAAGGGCAGCTTCGTGTTCGCCATGACCGGCGACTGGAATCACGGCATTGCCGGAGCGTTCTTCGATCCCGTGCCGGGAGCCGGCGGCGAAGCGCAAAATATCGCCAAGTTCGGCAGCTTCGTCGCGACCGTAATGAGTCCGACCGGCCAGGGAAACAAGGATCTCGAAGTGATTCGGGATGGCGTCAAGCCCAAAATTGGAAGCGGTGACAATTCCACGCAATTCGATACTTACAACAACAATGCCGGCCCGGATGAGCAATATTACGGGTACACCTTCGGTGCGAACGTTGACTTTACCCAGCTTGTCTACCAAACGGGTAATATTTTCCTGGACGGCGGCTGGTTCAAGAACGGTTCGCTCAAGGTTCAGGTTCGGGTGAACGGAGCTTGGACGGATGTGCCGGCGGCGGTGAGCCCCGCTTATCCGAACAGCGACGCCCCGGCCGATTTCGGCAGCTCTTATCAGACCTACACGTTCACACTCGATCATGTGCAAGGCGACGGGATCCGGCTCTATGGGACTGTCGGCGGCGCCGGCAGGTTCATCAGCATCGGCGAACTGGAAGCGTGGGCTGTCGTTCCCGACGGAACGGTGCTGAATCCGCCGCCGACCCAAGCGGCGGAGGCGGTCGCGGAATACCTTGGCGCCGATGTCGCGACACAAGGCCATTGGAATGGAAAATATGGCGGGGACGGCTATGTGCTCTTCGGCTATTCGGGCTCGGCACAAGGCGCCAATCCGCTCAAATCCAGCGATTTGGCCCGGCTTCCGGCTTATTTGGGCGATTATAATCTCGCCTGGGGCGGCGTCTATTGGCAGGATTCGGGCACGTCCGAGAGCGCATCCGTGCTGGATATGCCGGCGGGCAACGGCAGCCCGAAATATAATGTATACGCTTCCCGAGACGACGGCTCCTTCAAGACGGAGTTTTCCTTCGCCGTGAAGGATGACGAGGAGCATTTGTACAGCTTCTACAGCAACAGAGGCGACAGCGCCGTCAATTCGGTCAAATTCGATATTTTATCCGCCGGCGATCAGGTCGTCTGTTCGCAGACGGTCGGCAAAAGCGTGTTCCAAAACGGCGGCTACGTGACGTTCGCGATCAGAGGAAGCTTCAAGCTCCGCGTGGAGACCAAACCGGGCTTCGGCTTGGACGGCTTCTTCTTCGACTCGCCCGCTCCGGATACGGCGGCGGGGATATCGGCGGAAATCTATCAGAAGAGCCGGGTGAAGCTCGCATGGAGCAATTCGGGTCAACCGGAGCGGATTCTGATTGAGAGAAGCGGCGATCACGTTCATTTCGCGGTTCTTGCGAGCGTCGACAAGACGGATGCGGCGTATACCGATGCGGATGTCATGACGGGCCAAACCTATTATTACCGGTTAAGGTACCAGTCGGGGGTGTTGTACGGCCAGGCGACGCCGTCGGTGCAGGTCGATGTTCCTTCTATGACGGCGACCGCACTCTCGCTGCAGCAGAGCGATATCCGCATAAATCAGAACGAGCAGGTGACCCTCAGCGCGAAGCTGGAAAAGGTGAACGCGGATGCGACCCGCGCCCCGCTTGCCGGCAAGACGGTCGCATTCCGGCTCCACGGCGAACATGTCGGGGATGGCGTGACGTTCGGCCAGGAAATATCCGGCGATCTGGGCTCGGCCGTGACGGATGGGAACGGGATCGCCACCGTGACTTTTGCGAGCGAATACACGGGCCCGTATACCGTTACAGCCGCGTTCGCCCAGGATGTCGCCGACGAACTGAACGGCGCCCAATCGGCGCCGGTTGCGCTCGCTGTCGCTCCGCTCGCTTGGGCGGCGGCGCCGGTCATCCTGAAGGTATCCGACGCGATCGCCGCCGGCGATTCGCTGAGCATTAACGGTTACGGCTTCGACAAGGATACCGTCGAAATTGCGGTCGCGCGTGCGGCGGCGGAAGCCCCTCCGGCGGAGCCGCCGACCGGCGCGCTGTATCCGCAAATTGCGCAGACGGATAAAGGCGGCTCCTTTGTCGTCGCGAAGATGCCGTCCGGGGCAGCGCCCGGCGTTTACAACGTCTGGGTGAAGAACGGGTACGGCTGGAGCAAGCCGTTCCCAATGAACGCGGCCCGGCCGTTATTCATGTCCGAGTACGAGGCGTTCAACGGACTCGATGTCGAGGTGGCGGGCAGGAATTTCGATCAGAGCGAGTTCGGGGGAACGACCGCAACGAAGGTCCGATTAAACGACGGCAACGGCAAGACGTTCGAGATGCCGACCAAGGAGCTGAATCCGTATCACGTCACGTTCACCGTCGGGCAGCAGGAGTTGGGCACATACTTTGTCGAGGTGTCCAACGACGACGGCATCAACTGGGCGCGGCTGGACAACGGCCAGAAGCTGACGCTGGTGCCGGCCGGTGACGATCCGCTCCATCTGGGCGTAGCGTGGGCCAAGGACTTCAAGTGGAGCCGCGTCTACAATGTGGCGGACTACGGCGCAACTCCGAACGACCCGGGCGACGTTACGGCGCAGGTGCAGGCGGCGGTCGATGCGGCCGAGCAGGCCGGAGGCGGTGTGGTATACTTCCCTAACGGAAGCTACAACATCAAGCAGATCAAAATCGGTTCGGGCGTCGTGCTGGAAGGGCAGGACGAGTACGGAACGAAACTGGTCTACACGGGGAGCGGCGGCAATTTTATCGATACGAAGGGGGATGGCTCGCTGGGCGGCGTGGCGCAGCTGCAGGGCATAGCGCATCTCAGCCTGCTGCTGTCCGATCCGCAGGTCCGGCCCGATACGTTCATCTGGTTTGGCCAGCCGTGGGGCGATGCCTTCGGCAACGTCGCTCTGCGCAATGCCAACAGGCTGTTCTGCGTCGGCGTCAACATTGACTATCCTTATGACAACAAGGGCGCGAGCGGCACCGGCCGGGGCATCGGCTTCCTGTTCATCGGCCGCGAGCGCGTCGTGATGAAGGACAATCACTTCGTCGGCTGGAACGCCAACAACCTGATCACGGCGATGAGCCAATATTTTACTCTGAAAAACAACTACTTCGAATATGCCACCGGCTACGTGCACGGCATGTCGACTTATTCGTTCTACGAGAACAACAAGGTCATCATCCATCCGGAATTCAATCAGGACTCGCACGGGTTATTCGCCAGAGCCGACGCCTACATCGCCAATAACTATGTGCAAGGCGCAGGGAGCGGGGCCAACGATACGAACGACGGGGAAGGCATCTGCGTGGAAGGGCCCGGCAGCTTGTTCGGCGCCGGCGCCGTCTTGAAGGCAACGCCGACCTCGCTCCAAGCAGCGCCTTTGACGCCGTTGTCCCCGGAAATGGCGCTGCAATTCGGAGAGCTTTCCGTCGTCATTACGGATGGCCGCGGCCTGGGGCAGATGCGCAGAGTGGCGTCCGTCGACGCAAGCGCCGGCACGATCCATGTCGACAAGCCCTTCGACATTACGCCGGACAGCAGCAGCAGGTACACCCTGATCACGCCGCTGGAGAACTTTACGGTGTACAAGAATACGCTCGTCGACAATGCGAAGGGCATCTGGCCATTCGGCAACAATTACGACGGCCTCATCGCGGACAACACGATGATCGACACCCGCGGCATTTTCCTGTATGCGGTCAGCGGCGCCGAAGGATTCTCGATGGACTATTTCGTCAGGGCCGCGCGGAACAGCGTCGAGGGCATCTCGCGTCGAGGCAATGTCGCCGGCATCGGGATCGGTACGGGCCGCTGGGGGAACAACGGCGATTTCATGGGCGTCCAGACGTATGGAACCGAGTTCAGGGACAATTCCATCGTCGGCGACAATACCGCCGTTTTCGGAAACGAAGTGAATTTCGGCGCCGAGGTGCCGCCGCTCAGCGGAATCTATGTATCCTCGTACGGCTTCAGCACGCAGTCCAACGGGACCGGCACGGGGGATACTACGAATACGCTGATCGAAGGCAACCGGCTGTCCAATCTGAAGTCGGGGGTCACGCTCACGATTCAGAACTACGGCCAGTACATCAGCCGCAATCACTACGATGCGTCGGTTCTGCAATTCCTGAAGGACAGCGGCAGCGACAACACGCTTGTGACCGCGGACAACGAGCAGGCCGCGCAGGCGGATACGGCGCTCAGCCTGAGCGTTCCGCCGGCCGTGAAGGGCGCCTCCGTCAGCCTGAGCGCGACGCTTCTCTCCAACGGGGCGCCGGTTGCCGGGCAGACCGTCGCCTTCGCGGTGAACGGTACGGCGGCGGGCACCGCCGTTACCTCGGAGAACGGGGTGGCGACGCTCGCGTATACCGCCGATCTGGAGCCGGGCACCTATGCCGCAACCGCCGCGTTCGCCGGCACCTCCCGGCTGGCTGCGGCGAATGCGGCGGGGAGCCTGGCCGTGACGGCGGCATTGACTCAAGTGGTGAACGCTCCGACGCCAACGTCCTCCCCCTCGTCGGTAACGACGATCCCGCCGAGTCCGGCGGCCGCTCCGAGTCATGTCGCGGTCGCAGCCGGCGCCGGCCGCTCCGGGCATGTCGCCGTCGAAGTCGCAGCCGCGGATCTTCAAGCCGCGATCGCGACGGCCGCGGACCGGACCGTCACTGTCGATGTGCAGGGGGCGGAATCGGCGCGCAGCATCGCCGTCAAGGTGCCGCTTCAAGATCTCCTGGCGGCGAAGGGCAAGGTCGAGCGGATCGCCCTTGCGACCGGGCTTGCCAAGGTGACGCTCGCGACGAACGCACTCCGTGGGGCAGAGGCAGGCGCCTCTCCGACAGCCGCCGAGCTGAGCGTGGCGCTTGTCGATCCGGCAACGCTGTCCGCCGAAGCGGCGCATGCGATCGGAAGCCGCCCGGTGTATGACTTCAACCTGACCGTTGACGGCAAGAAGATAAGCGGGTTTGACCGCGGCGATGTGACGGTGCGGGTGAAATACGACCTGAAGCCGGGAGAAGCCGCGCACAAGGTGGTCCTCTACTCCATCGACGGCAATGGCAAGCCGCGGGCGGTCCCGAACGGCCGCTTCGACAGGACGGCGAACGCGGTCACGTTCCGGCCCGCGCACTTCAGCCAATACGCGGCCGCTTACCGCGAGGTGAGCTTTGCCGATCTGAGCTCAATTGCCTGGGCGAAGCCGAGCATTGAGGCGCTACAAGCGAGAGATATCGTCTCGGGCACCGGCAACGGCTTGTTCGAGCCGAGCAGGCAAGTGACGCGGGGCGAATTCATCACGATGCTGATGAACGCTCTGGAGCTGAACGACGCAAGCGCGCCGGGCGGCGGCTTCAAGGACGTGAAGGCGGGCAACTGGTATTCAGCGGCCATCGCCTCCGCCCGGCGGCTCGGAATCGTCCAGGGGCGGCCGGACGGGACCTTCGGCGTGAACGACAAGATCACGAGAGTGGAAATGGCCGTCATGGCTGATAGCGCCATCAGGCAAGCCGCCGCATACGGCAGCGGGGCGGAAACGGGGACGGAGATGGCACCGGCACCGGAAACGGCGCAAGCCTTCCAAGACCGGAGCGCCATCGCGGCTTATGCGCGCGAAGCCGTGGATCGCCTGCATCTTGCGGGCGTCATCCAAGGCACCGGCAGCGGGAACTTTGCGCCGGCAGGGTTGACGACCCGGGCGGAAGCGGCGGCGCTCATCTGGAGACTGCTCGCTACCGTGAAATAGGTCGGACCGCCGTTGCTCTTGGGGTGCCATCGTAGAGATGGCGCCCCTTTTTCAATATTTCCTGTAAACGCTCGGTGTGACTCCGTTCATTTTTTTGAACAGGGTGCAGAAGTACTTGGTATTGGTGAAGCCGCACAATTCAGTGATGTGGCTCACGGTTAAATTCGTGTCCTTGAGCAGCTGCTTGGCGCGTTCGATCCGGCAGCGGGTGATGAAATCCGATACCGAGATCATGTGCTGCTTCTTGAACGTGCGGCCCAAATAGTTGGAGGACAAATTGAATTCGTCGGCGATGCTCTCCAGCGAGAGGTTGAAATCCTTGTAGTTCTCCTGGATGTGCGCGATGATTTTGTCGTTTCGTTCCAGCTGGTCCGGGTTTGCATTGCGCTCCTCCAAAGTCTGGATGAGCTGGTGGAACAGCTCGAAAAACTCCTCGTTGATCTCTTCAATGGTCTCTTTGGCATTGATGACGGAGATGAAGGCGTTCATGTTGTACATCAGAATATCCATGCCGGAGGGCTTCTCCACCAGATCGATCATCATATTGATCGCGCTGGCCAGGCGAATGAGAACGTAATGAACCATGGAAAAGGAATGACCCTTGGCTTCCTCGATCATATCTAGGTAGACGGCCTTGGCTTCTTCGAATTTTTGCAGCCGCAATAGGTCGGTCAGCTTCTTCTCCCTCTCGTACGGGTAGACGTATTCTTGTATCGGATGGCGGTCGAATCGGGAGGCGAGCAGGATGCTCTGATGCCCCCGGACCAACCGATTTTTGGCTACCGTCTGAACTTGTCGATAGGCTTGATTCAATTGCTGCAGCGACCGGATCGGTTCGCTTACGGACAGGGTGACGGTGAGCTTGAGGTAATTTCTGACCGCTTCCTGGGCCTTTGCCGCCAGCATTTCAATGCGGCTCTCCATTTCATCGACCGGTAAGTCATTGCCGTTCATCACGATCAAGCCGTGATCGGTTTCCGATTCGGAGAGGATGAACTCGTTTGTAAACGCGGAGGACATGACCTCCGATACCACATTCAGAACCGAATACACCATCAGCATTTGGTCATTGAACGAGTAGCGCTCGGCGAATTGCGCATATTGGTCGATTTGCACCTTGAGGAGCAAGGACTTCCACGACGGATCGACCTTCACATGGAGCGCCTGGAACCTCTGGCTCATGGCCGGCAGGCTGACCAGCTCCGAGCTGTGAACGAGCTTCATCAAATACAGATTCCGGTCCTGGTTCAGTTGACGGTTACGTTCGAAGCGCATGGAATCCAGTTCCTTGGCCGTCGTCGAGAAGGGAATATACAGCTTTCTGCTGATGAAGAAGGAGATGGTGAAGCCGATCAGCAGAATCCCGGCGGCGACATACAGAGACAATAACCGGATCCGGCTGATTTCTTCAAAGTAGACGCGATAGGGAGTCAGGCGGATGAACGTCCAGTCCGTCGCTTTGGCGTGAACATAGGAAACGAAGGTCTTCTTCCCGTCCACGGTGGAAATCAAGGTTCCCGAATTCGCCTTGTCATCCAGCACCTTCTGGAGGTAATCTCCGCTCGGCCGGGATTCTTCGCTTTTTACCTCCGCATTCGCGTTGAGCAGCAGGTTTCCCTGCTTATCGACGATGATCGTGGTGCTGTCCCGAACGGAATTGAGGGCGATGACCGCGTTGCGCATCCAGTCCTCCGTGAAATTGATGATCACGGCATTGTCCAGCCGGGTGCTCGACCTCGTGTCGTTGAAGATGAACGTAAATACGTTTTGGTATTTCTCCAGGGAAGCCGCGTTGTAGTCCCGGATCTGCCTTGCAATCGGATACAAAAAGCGGGGTTCGCTGTAATTGTCCATCAGAGCGTTGATCTGCTTGTCAAAAAAGCTGTCTTTGGACACGATCTGTTGCCCCTGCACGGTAGTATAGTAGTTGTTCGTCTTGCGGTTGTAAAAGTAAATGGATTGAATGTAAGGGTTGGTCAACTTGTACGATTTGAGCAAATACAGGGCGGAGACGAGATCCGGGTCATTGTCGTCGGTAATGTTGTAGCCGAACAGAGGGGTGAGGGAGTCGTTCAGGTAGAGCTGCAGCGCGGTTGACTTGGCCAGGTCCATCATCATAGAAGAGGTGTAGCTGATCTCGGACAGGGTATCGATTGAGGACGCTTCCAAATTAGCGGTCACCTTGGCTTGAAAGACGGCATAGAAGAGCGAAGCCGACAAGAGGATGGTGGCCGACACGGTTGAGAATATGGCGATCAGCATGCGGGTGTATACGCCGGTTTCTTTTCGTTTGGCAATCTTCAGCATGGCGTTCCTTCCTTTCATGCAAAAGGGCAATGGGCGAGAGAATTTATGTCTTCAAAATCAGTGTAGAATCGCGACAATGCCCTGTCAATTCGCTGAGTTCATTTTCAAAGCGTATGTCAAGAAATAGCACGGATATTCAGATTTCGAACCTCGGAGAGAGCAGGGTATCGCTCTCGATCACCAGATTTGCGGCCTTACCAAAGCCTTGGCGGCGTTCAATAATAAGGGCAGCGGGACAACAGGCAGCCCATGTGGCTCCAGAATCCCGGATACACAGATTCCAGATCAAGATCCAGAACAGAAAGCAGGTGCATCAGACGTTATGAACCAACTACAGGAGGAAGCTTACGCCGTGCCGCCCGCCTTGCGCGTCAAGCGGGGGAGCCGGGATCCGCTCAAGAAGAGCAATCTGAGCCTGCTGCTCATGTGCTTGCCGGCTTTGGCATTAATCACCATCTTCAGAATATTGCCCGCATTCGGGATCGTCCTGGCCTTCAAGGATTTTAATGTATCCAAGGGAGTCTTCGGAAGCAAATGGATCGGGATCGAGAACTTCAAGTTCTTCTTCCAGTCCATGGATGTCTGGGTGATCCTGCGCAACACGCTGGTCATGAACACCTTATTCATTGTAGTCGGAACGGTTTCGGCTATCTTCGTGGCGCTGCTGTTGAACGAAATCCGCAGCAAGCGGGCGCTCAAGGCGTATCAGACGATCATGTTCTTTCCTTACTTCATGTCCTGGGTCGTTGTGGCCTATCTCGTGTTCTCCTTTTTGAGCCAAGACTTCGGGATTTTCAATGTTCTCCTGCAAAAGCTTGGACGCGACCCTGTCATGTGGTATACCGAGCCTCGATATTGGCCGTTCATCCTGGTCTTCGTGTCCGTGTGGAAAGGCGTCGGCTACAACAGCATCATCTATTACACCTCGCTGCTCAGCATTGAGCAGGATTATTTCGACGCGGCGGCCATCGACGGCGCGAGCAAGCTTCAGACGATTCGGAGCATCTCGCTGCCGTTCCTGAAACCGCTTATCGTCATCATGACCATCCTGGCCGTCGGCGGCATCATGTACTCGGATTTTGGCCTGTTCTTCCAGGTTACCCGCAATCAAGGTCCCCTGTATCCTGTAACGGATGTCATCGACACGTACGTTTATCGTTCTCTGCTCGTCACCGGCAATATCGGAATTTCGTCGGCAGTCAACTTCATTCAATCGATCGTCGGGTTCCTGCTGGTGATCGGCACCAATCTGATCGTCCGCAAAGTGGACAGCGACAGCGCGTTGTTCTAATTATTTCCGTTAGAGGTGAGACTTGTGCATAATGATGTCAGCCCGGTAGCCAAAGGGTTTATTCACGGCTTCTTCATTCTCCTGAGCATTCTGTTCATCGTTCCTTTGATATCGGTCGTTTCCGTATCCTTCTCGGATACGAAAGCAATCTTCGATCATGGGTACAGCATTTTTCCCCAGGGCTTCAATACGCTGGCGTATCAATTTCTGCTGAAGAGCAAGGATGTCATCCTGCGGGCGTATGGAGTGACCTTCTTCATCACGATCGCGGGCTGTCTGCTCGGCCTCGCGGTCAATGCGCTGATTGCGTACCCGTTGTCGAGGAGAAACTTCAAGTACAAGACTCCGGTCACCGTCCTGCTGGCGATCTCGATGTTCTTCAACGGCGGGCTCGTTCCGACCTATATCATGAACGCGCAGTATCTCCACGGGCGGGACACCCTCTGGGTGATGATCATACCGGCCTTGTGCGTTCCTTGGTTCATCATTCTGCTCCGCACGTTTTTCTACAGCATCCCGTATTCGCTCGTGGAATCGGCCATGATTGACGGCGCGGGGGAGTGGCGGATTTTCGGCGCGATCATCCTGCCGCTTGCGAAGCCGGCGCTCGCCACCATCGGGCTGTTCCTGGCCTTAAACTATTGGAACGAATGGTTTTCCCCGCTGCTGTACATCTCCAACAACAAGCTGTATCCGCTGCAGTACTTGTTGTACAAATACATGGCGGACGTTCAGCAGATGGCCAGCATGCAGCTGCAAGGGGCCACGACGGCGACGCTCGATTATTCCAAGCTGCCGACCGAATCGATCCGCATGGCCATGTGCGTTCTCGCCGCCGGTCCGATGCTCTTCGTCTTCCCCTTCTTCCAGAAATATTTTGTCAAGGGGTTGACGGTAGGCGCGCTTAAGGGGTAAGTATAAAGCGCCCCGCGCTTTTTACTAATACATGGTATCATCAATCAAAGGAGGGTTTCACAGCAATGAAGAAAACCAGAAAAGTCTGGCACAGCTTGCTTGTGGGAACAGTGGGGTTGACTCTTGTTTTGTCCGGATGTTCAAAAAGCGGAGGAGCGAGCAGCGCTTCTCCGAGCGGCAGCGCGGCCGGAACGGCAAGCGCGACCCCGAGCGCATCTTCTGAAAGCGCTGCCAACCTGCCGCCCGTCAAGCTCGTCATGCACCTTGGCGTGTCGGAGCAGAAGGATCAGGCGAAAGTGTTCGAGAAGGCCAATGAAATCATCCAGAAGAAGATCAACGCTACGGTCGATTTTCGCTACCACGGCTTCGGCACTTATTCGGATCAGATGAACGTCATCGTCGCTTCGGGAGAGCCTTATGATATCGCCTTCACCTCGAACTGGACGAATGATTACGTTCAGAATGTGAACAAGGGAGCCTATGCCCCGCTCGACGATCTGCTTCCTCAATATGGCAAAAGCCTGCTCGCGGACGTGGACCAGAAGTACTGGGACGCCACGAAGGTAAACGGCAAAATCTACGCCGTTCCGAATATCCAGATTGAAGCGACTTCCCCCGGTATCTGGCTGCAAAAGGATTTGGTCGATAAGACGGGCTTCAAAGTGGATGAGATGAAAACCATCAAGGACATCGAGCCGTTCATGAAAGCGGCCAAAGAACAATCCGGCGCCCTGACTTGGGGGCTTGACGCCTCGCGGCTCGCGGATCTGAGCGGCTGGAGCTATATTCATGATTTCCATATTCCCGGCGCCGTCAACCTGAACGACCCCGATCTGAAAGTATTCAATCAATTCGAATCGCCGGAGTATGCCGATCTCATCAACACGAACCGCGACTGGTATCAAAAGGGATATTTGTACAAGGATTTGAGCGCCGACGGCAATTCGCTGATCAAGGCCAAGAAAATATCCTGGTCGTGGCTTGGAACTTACAAGCCGGGTGTAGAAGCTGAAGCGTCCAGCGGCAATGGCTTTGAAGTTGCGGTGAAGCAGCTTGGGCAACCGATTACGAGCAGCAACAATGTGCGGGCAACGATGTTTGCGGTCTCCTCGACCTCCAAAAATCCGGAGCGCGCCGTCATGCTGCTGGATCTGATCAACAGCGACAAAGAGCTGTACAATCTGCTCGTCTTCGGTATTCAGGACGTGCACTACAAGAAGGTCGGCGACAACCGGATTGAACCGATCGCGGACAGCGGCTATACGACAGACGGCGGCTGGGCGTTCGGCAATACGTTCCACGCGTATCTCTTGCCGGGCCAACCGGATGACGTTTGGGATCAAACGAAAAAGCTGAACGAGAGCGCCAAGGTATCTCCGCTGTCCGGATTCATCTTCAATACGGAGCCGGTCAAGGTTGAGGTGGCGAATTGCACGAAGGTATGGAATGAAATGCATTTGCTAGTGGAATCCGGTCAGCTTGATCCGAATGTGACCTTGCCGAAGTTCCTCGACAAGCTGAAGAAAGCGGGATCGGATAAGATCATTGCGGAAATGCAAAAGCAAGTCGACGCGTTCAAAGCCGCCAAAAAGTAAAAGCGCATTCCTGATCTCTTCGTTCGCAGCAGCCTCCGCCTATTATCCGGGCGGAGGCTGTTTGCTGTGGTCCGGGGGAAACCCGGAACGGGGAGTCCCCGAATGTTGGTGCGAACGGCCTCAGATTCCCACTCCTGAGGATTCGCGTAACGGGATCGCTTTTGCAAGAGTTGCATGCGGGAATTTGCTTTCGGCAGCCTGCTTGGCGTATTTTCCCGGCGGCATTCCGACTAAGGTGCGAAAGGTGCGGATAAAGTGAGAGTAGTCGTTAAACCCGCTCTCAAAGCATGCCTGGGTGGTGGATATATCTCCTCTCTCCAGCAATTCCTTGGCCTTGACTATCCGCAGCTGCACCAAATATTGATGGAGGGAAAGCCCGGTCACATCACGGAATAATTCGTTGAGCCGGTGACGGTTGAAGTAAAATTGACCGGTGATGCCGTCTGTGGTGATGTCCTCGGCGTAATGGGCGTCCATGTACTCCATAATGGGTTTGATCAGTGGATAAGCGGCATGAGGAATTTCACTTTTTGCCGGAACGACTTGTTCGTCCCGGGTCATTTCCTCCAGGTGAATCAGAATGTGGGCCAAGTGCATTTTTATTTTCACATCGGCGGCAAATCCGGTTTGCTTCAGCAATAGGTCAAGCTCCCGGAACAAGCCCGCCAATTTATCGGCATCGCCGCTGCACAATCGGACCCGATGGTTGCCGGACGCTCTTCTGCGGGCGAAGCATTCCAGCAGATTGGTGCTGGCCGTATTCATAACGCTTATATGAAAGGGATTGAAATAAAGGATATACCGTTCGAAATGTTCCCTGTCGTGGATGATGGGCCGGTGCAGGTCGCTGGTGGTGAGCAGAAGAAGATCGTTTGGGGCCAGCATATACCGGTGGTTCCCCACCCAGAACTCCGCCCCGTCCGTCAAAGCCAGATATACCTCATAGACATTATGGAAGTGATAATAGTCCATACTCCAGTCAGCTCCGATGTTATGCTCCAACCGCACATTTTCGGTGAAGGCATTTCTAACCTTTATATACTCCAACTTGATCGTCACCAGCTTTCCACCATGGACTTCAGACCAAGTATATCACAAAAATGCATGAAATTCGTCCTATAATGCAAGAACGGCTATCCTTCCCTTTCTTATAATGAGGATAAAAAGTCAGAAAGGAAGGAAGATTTCAAAATGGATAAAGCTGCCGTTAGCGCGCTGATCGACAAAGTAGCTCACAAGATGCAGCATCTGGGCAACGAAACCGGACTCGCGGAAGAGTGCCCCATCAGCATCATTGCGATGGATACCTGGGAATGGGCCCAAGGAGTAGGTTTGTACGGCCTGTACAAGTATTACCGCGAAACAGGAGAGACCCGGGTGCTGGAATTCCTGGTGGAATGGTATGAGCATAATCTCGACAAGGGACTGCCGGAGAAAAATGTAAACACGCTTTGTCCCATGCTGACGTTAAGTTATCTTGCCGAGGAAACCGGTCGTGAGGATTTCCTGACCCTCTGCCGGGAGTGGGCGCAATGGGTGATGGAGGAGATGCCCCGCACGAAGGAAAACGGTCTGCAGCATATCGTTTCCGGGAACGTCAATCCGGGCCAGCTGTGGGATGATACGCTGTTCATGACGGTGCTATTTCTGGCCAGGGCCGGCAAGTTGCTTGGTCGTGAGGATTATCTGGCGGAATCCGTGCGGCAATTCCTCGTTCACATCAAGTATCTGACCGACCGCAAAACCGGGCTTTGGTACCATGGCTGGACCTTTGAGGGAAGCCACCATTTTGCCGGGGCGCTCTGGGCTCGGGGGAACTGCTGGTACACAGCGGGAGTAGTGGACTATCTGGATATCGTGGACGATCTGGATCCGGGGGTGAAACACTACCTACTGGATACCCTGCAGGCGCAGGTGGCCGCGTTAGAAAAGCTGCAGCATCAAGACGGCATGTGGCACACCCTTCTGGATGATCCCTCATCCTATGTGGAAAGCTCCGCAACGGCCGGCTTCTCCTACGGGATTCTGAAGGCCGTCCGCCTGGGCTATCTGGACTCCCGTTACCTCAGTGTAGGGTACAGGGCCGCCCAAGCGGTGATTTCCCAAATCTCCGAGGACGGAACGGTGCAAAATGTGTCTTACGGAACAGGGATGGGAGAGACACTGGAGGCGTACCGCAGCATAGAAATTTGTCCCATGACCTACGGACAGGCGCTGCCCATCCTGATGCTGACTGAGGTTATGAGGCTTTCATAGCTATTCGCATAGCCATTATGTATAATTGAATTATACAATAATGGCTTATTTTTTTAGTTGTCTGCACTCAGCTTGCCAGCGGAAGAAAGAACATCAAGTTTGAGGTGGATTATGAGCAAGACTTTTGTGAAAATTATCGTTTTAATCTCACTCCTGCTTGTTATCGTGCTGGCGGGTTTTTCGATTACCGCTTTCAAGAGCTTTGAAGGAATCGTTAAAGAACGAACCTTTGAAGAAAACAGCAAGGAGCTGCGCATTATCAGCAACAGCATCGAGAGGATGCATGAGGACGTAAAAACCTTCACTTTCCGGCAATTGGACGATCCCTCCCTGATCTCTTTATTTGCAGAGGATTCCGTCCCATTCGCGGAGATGTACGGTTATATGAACGATATCAAAAAATCCTTCGAGATCAATCCCATCTTCCATTCGCTAACGCTATACAGCGGGAAGACCGGAAGATACTACTCCACGCTCAGTTCTAAAGCACAAGAGGACGCTTTCTTTGTGAATGCGATTAAGAATTACGGAAAAATGCCGGTTCTGACTCCAATCCCCCGGGTGCTTCCCTTTGAGGCATACAATAATAGCGACACCGTGTTTACTTATTTGTATTTCCAGACGGACAGCGACAACAAGGTTACCAGGGCGATGGGAGTCAATGTGGATGCGGCGTGGCTGTGCGACACGTTAGCCAACTTGAAGGGAAGGTCGGTTAAAGCCTATATCATTGACAAAACAAGCCAAACCTACATTGATGACACCAAACAGATCGGAACTCTGAAAACGCTTAATCCAATGCTGATCGACAGGATCATGCAGCCCAACCTGGATTCGGGCAGCTTTGCGGCAGGAGAGAAGGAAGAACAACGGATATTCACCTATTACTGGATGCCCGATACCAATTGGGTGCTGGTGTTGGAGGAACCCAACCAGTTCTTGTCCCAGTCCCTGGGAATTGTCAAGAAGGTTATCATTCAGATTACATTGAGCATCACGCTGCTGGCATTTGTGGCTGCGGGAATCATCTCCCACCGGATTTACCATCCCTTCGGAAGATTGTTCCGCGAAGTTGTCGGACCGATGGAAAAAACGGAAGCCGGAGTGCAGCTCCTGGACGATGTCAAGCTGCTTTCCGACGTCTTTCACAAGAATACACGCTTGCTTCATGACTATAACAGCTATAAGCATTCCGCAGATGCGATATTGCTGGAGAATTATATCAACGCTGTGCTAATGGAGAACAACTCTATCGCGAATCAATTGACAGGGGAATTTTCCTCCGTATACGGAAATATGCTGGACCGGCAAATGATGCTGATCTTGCTCAAAATTAATGACCGGGATCAGTTTGATGAACTGGATGCCAACCGGAAGAAAGCGTACCGGTTCATTATGATGAATGTATCCGAAGAGGTTCTGGATGCAGGGAATACGGCCAAGGCGGTTCATATCGGGGAAGGGCAGTTCATCCTGCTTATCTTTCTGCCGGAGGAGACGGACGAGATCGTTTGGGAGGAGAAAATCCGTTTTCTGCAACATTCGGTCAAGCAATTCACCGGATTCAGCCTGTCCGCATTCATCGGGGGCCATGTCCAGGGTGCGGAAGCACTTGTTCACGCTTATCAAACGGCGTCCACTCTGCTCAGGTACAGCATGGTCTATAGCCGGGAGGCGATTCTTGAGCCTTCCTTGCTGGATATCCATGAGAATCACCCCGTTATCTACGATGAAGGTCTGGAGGAACGGATTCTGGATGCGGTTCGGGCGGGAAATGGCGGGGAGGCCAAAGCTTTGCTGGACAAGCTGATTGAAGTCTCCTCCCGAGGGGACATTGAAAGCTTCATTCTCTCCATGACCCGTTTTTCGCTGGCGCTGGGAAAGACGATTGATATCCTGAACAAAAACAGAATCGAAAAAATTCCCGTCTCCATGAAAGACTTTTACACCCGGTTGGCTTCCTTTGAATCCATTGATGTTCTCAAAAGCCAATTTTATGAGGCCATCGAGAAAATGACCGCCCAGAAATCCCTCGTGGAAACAAGGCACGATGCTCTGGTGGAATCCGTCAAGGGGTATATCCGGGACCATTATGCCGCGGAACTAAGCCTGAAAGGTATCGCAGTGGAGTTCAAGCTATCCCAGGGGTATCTGGGAACGGTCTTTAAGGAATCGGCGGGAATGTCCGTTCTGGACTATATCAATCATATCCGGCTGGACAAGTCTGCCGAGCTGCTGCTCCAAACGGAACTAAGCATCGGCGAGATTATGGAACGAACCGGCTTTCACAATGAGAGCAGCTTCTACAAGCTGTTCAAACGAAGGTTCGGCGCCACGCCAAAAGCCTACAGAGTAGACAAAGAGATCATTAGCAAATCGAAAGAAATGACATGAAGTCCGTGTCATTTCTTTTTTTATAGAGTTTTCTTTAAATTATGCAGTCCCCAAAACAAGAAAATGGGATTGAACAGTAGTGGAGCCGGACACGCGCATAGCATAATAGAGCCACAAGGCAAGCATCACAGAAAATCATGAGGAGGTGTAGTTGGTGAAGGCAACCATAGCATCAAAAGTGCTGCCGGGATTCAGGAAATCGTTTAAAAAAAATTCCCTGCGCAAAAATGTAGATTTCACCCTGCTGGCGCTTCCCGCATTCGTACTTCTTCTATTTTTTAATTTTGTACCTATGCCCGGAATTACGCTCGCCTTTAAAAACTACAATTTTGTTGACGGGATATTCGGCAGCCCCTGGATTGGGATGAAAAATTTCCACTTTATTTTTTCAACCCCTGATGCGCTGTTGGCGCTGAAAAATACCATTGTCTACAATGCCGCTTTTATCGTCACCGGAATCGGAGGCAGCGTCATTCTGGCGATTCTGTTGAATGAGATATTGAGCAGAGGGTTTCTGAAGTTTTATCAGACCGCCATCTTTCTGCCTTATTTCCTGTCCTGGACCATCGTTGCTTACATTGTATTTGCTCTGCTTGACAACAGTAAAGGCATGGTCAATTCTATCCTGGATGTCATAGGAATGCAGAAGGTTGAATGGTATTTCGAACCGAAATACTGGTTCTTGATTAACCTCTTCCTGCATTTCTGGAAGACCATGGGCTATGCTACCCTATTGAATTACGCTTATATCTTATCCATTGATCCATCCTATTATGAAGCGGCGTCGATCGATGGGGCCAACCGTTTCCAGATGGCGATGAAAATTACGATTCCAGCACTGCGCCCGATTATTCTGATCAATTTCCTGGGAGCATTGGGTCGGATATTCAACGCCGACTTCGGACAGTTCTTCTTGGTACCCATGGAGTCGCCTTCTCTCACGGGTGTCTCCTCCGTGCTGGATACTTATGTATACAGCGCCTTGCGAGGTTCGGCGGACTTGGGGATGGGGGCTGCAGCAGGTTTGTTCCAGTCCATAGCGGGATTTGTTCTCGTGCTGGCTGCTAACTTTATCATCCGGTACAGATATGGCCGGGAACAGGCCATGTTCTAAAGAGGGAGGTAAGAAGGATGATAACGGCTGTCAAAAAAGGAAAATTCCGTCCGGGCAACTTGGTCATACATGGCGTCTTTACTTTTCTGGCCTTAGGCTGTATTGTGCCGATGCTGCTCGTAGTGATTCTTTCGGTAAGCGATACTAAGAGTATTGTGGAACACGGATATAGTCTTTTTCCAAGCAAGTTGAGCATAGAAGCGTACCAGTATATTTTCAGATCGCCTAAGCTTATTCTTGACTCGTATGGCACGACGCTGTTCGTAACCATAGTCGGAACAGGAGTAGGACTTATCCTGACGGCCATGATTGCTTATGCGCTGTCGCGGAGGGATTACAAGCTTGCCGGCATCGTTGGCTTTCTGGTGTTTTTCTCCATGCTGTTCAATGCGGGGATGATCCCCAACTATATCATATTTACCAAGTATTATCTCATGAAGGATACCTACTGGATTCTGATTCTCCCGGGCTTGATCAACTCCTGGAATATCATTCTGCTGCGGACCTTCTTCTTTGATTTGCCGCAGGAGGTGCTGGAATCGGCCAGTATCGACGGATGCAGCGAGATGCGGATTTTCTGGCAGATGGTGCTTCCCATATCCAAGCCGGCCTTGGCGACAATCGGGCTGATGATGATGTTAGGCTATTGGAACGAGTGGACGCGCTCCATGATCTACATTGACACGGAAAGCAAATATATGCTGCAGTACCTGCTGTACAAGATTCTCCGGAATGCAGAGGAGATGATGAAGGATTCCCAGGTTGGCATGAGTCTCGGCGCGGCTGAGTTTCCTTCAGACAGCGCCAAGATGGCCATGGCTGTGATTGCGGCAGGGCCCATGATGTTTGTGTTTCCGTTCTTTCAGAAGTACTTTGTCAGAGGCATCACCTCCGGCGCGGTTAAAGGATGATAAGGGTGTTTTGACTCTATAAAAAGAGTTGAAATAAAAAAACAAGGAACAGGGGAGTTGAGCACGATGAAAAGGTCCAAGGTTATGATCATGCTGACAGCAGCGATGTTAGCGGTAACAGGGTTGGCGGGCTGTCAGAGTAAGGAAAAAGCGGGTGATGAAAAGAGTCCGGCAGCTTCGGCAGCCTCGACGGTCTCGGCGTCGCCGACCGCAAAGGCTCTTGAGCCGGTCAAGCTCAAATGGGTGCTAAGGATTCCCACCCAAAAAGACGGAGATCTGGTGTTGACAGAGGTTAACAAAATCTTGCAGGAAAAGATCAACGCAACGCTCGATATTCAGTTTATTGACGGTGCGGCATATGTGGAAAAGACGAAGCTGATGATTGCCGCCGGAGAAAATTTCGATATCATGTTCACCGCTCCGGGCTACCAATTTTATGAGAACGTTGCCAAAGGCGCTTTCCTGCCGCTTGACGATATGCTTACGAAGTATTCTCCCAATGCGTATAGACAAATACCGGAGAACTTCTGGAGTGCAATGAAAGTCAACAACAAAGTATACGGCTTTCCCAATTACCAGATAGCCGCCAGACAGACGACCATCACGATCCGGAAGGATATGGCGGAGAAATACGGAATTGATCCAAGCTCCATCAAGAAGCTGGAAGACCTGGAGCCTGCCCTGGCGAAGATGAAAGCAGGCGAAGGCAGCGACAAATTCATTCTGGGCAACCTCAATGTCAACCAAATGGACGTCATGAACTACTTGAAAATGGAAACCTTGGGGGGAGAGGGAACGCCGGGTGCCGTCCAGTTGGAGGGCACCGATTATAAAGTGGTGAACCAGTATGAGCAGCCCGCCTTTGTGAATTACGTCAAGACATTAAAAAGCTGGGCGGATAAGGGCTATATCAACAAGGATCTGTCCTTGGCGAAAAACTTCGACGAGCTCTCCAAAAACGGGAAAATATTGTCCATGCTGGGAGCCTACAAGCCGGGCGGCGAAGCCGAAGTCAAAGCACGGTATGGGTTTGACCCCGTCTATGCTTTCCTGACAGAGCCCTTGGTATCCACCAGCTCCGTTACCGGCACCATGCAGGTCATCAGCAGAACCTCCAAGAATCCGGAACGGGCCATGATGTTCCTGGAGCTCCTCAATACCGACAAGCAGCTTTACAATACGCTGGTATACGGGATCGAAGGCAAGCACTATAAGAAAACGGGAGATAACAACATTGAGCTGATTCCGAATTCCGGTTACACCACCAATGTGTCCTGGATGCTGGGAGACCAGTTGAACGCTTACCTGCTCCCGGGTGTGCCGGCGGATGTTCCCCAAAAAATTGATGCACTTAATAGAAGCGCGAAAACTTCCAGGATCATGGGTTTCTCCTTCGATACGGAACCCGTCAAGTCGGAAATTGCCCAGTGCAAGACCGTAGTAGACAAGTATAAGGACGGTCTGGCTTACGGCATGTATGACGTGGACAGCACTTTGGCAACGATGAACAAAGAGCTGAGAGCGGCGGGAATGGATAAAGTTATCGCTGAGAAGCAAAAGCAATTGGACGCATGGGTGGCGGCCAACAAGAAGTAAGCAACGCCGGAACGCTTATTGAAAAATAACTAGTTAATAATTGGGAGAGTATCCATATTCTGTAATGGAATATCGGTACTCTCCTTTATACAAAGGGGAATCTGTTATGAATGAAATGCAAGCGCGTTTAAGAACGGCGTTCTTCAAGAGGCTTGATCTGGAGCATCAGCGCTTTGACGCCAAGGAAAAGATGATCGAGGAGAAGTTAAGCCACAAGGGTTACCATACTCATGTTGATAACGATGTGGTGCATGTGGTTCACCCGAGCTTGGCCTATGCAGCCGCACTTCTGCATAGCGGAGAAGCCGGTTATAAGCAAAGAGCGCTGGAGGCAATAGAACGGATTTTGGCGATGCAGGATACGGATGAATGCAGTCCAACCTATGGCATTTGGCCGTATTATCTGGAGGAGCCTCTTGCCAGGATGAAATCGCCGGACTGGAACTGGGCGGATTTCAATGGGAAGGTACTGGCGTATCTGCTGCTGGAGCAGCAAGAGGTGTTGCCCGCGGACATGATCGAAAGGATCAAGTGTGGGCTGCATCACGCCGCGGCCAGCATTATGCGCAGAAATATCGGGCCCGATTATACCAATATCAATCTGATGGGAGCCTATGTGACGATCAAAGCCGGGGAGCTGCTGCATAACCGGGAATTCCTCCGTTATGGCAAGGCCAGGCTGAAGAAGGAGTGGGAATTTGTTGCGGCCAACGGCGGGTTCACTGAATATAACAGCCCGACCTATACGATTCTTGCCCTGGAGGAAATCGGGCGGATGCTCAAAAATATCGCGGATCAGGAGTCTCGGGAAATTGCCGCTCTGCTGAATGACAAGGCGTGGGAATGCCTCGCGGTTCATTTTCATGAGCCTACCAGGCAGCTGTCGGCGCCCCATAGCCGCTGCTACGAGAATATTAGCGGCAAAGGTTTTCTTACCTTCATCCATATGGGCACCCAAATGAAGTTGAATCTAATGCAGGAGGAGGAACTGGAATACGGGCTGTTATGGGACGATATGGTCGTTTCTTGTCCTGAGAAGTACTATGATTTGTTTCGTCCATTGACGGGACCCCGGTTTATCAAGGAAACCTTTTATAAGGGGGTGGATCTGATTTCCGATGACGAAATACGGGTTCTGATTGAAAAAGGGACACCGCAGCTGGAATCGGCTACTTACATGAATCCCAGATTTTCCCTGGGCAGTTTTGCGGAATATGATTTGTGGAACCAGAGAAGACCGCTCATGGCCTATTGGGGAACGCCGGAGCACTGCACGTATTTGCGGCTTCGCTGCCTGCATGATGGTCAGGATTATGCCTCAGCTATCCTTCGCGCCTCCCAGCAGCAAAATCATCTTGTAGGCGGCGTTTATTTCGTAAAGGATCACGGGGATTTCCATTTTATCCTGGATCCTCTGAAGGATGGAGGGAAGCTGAACGCCAGTAAGCTGTCTTTGCGCTTTGAGATAGGCGGGGATGTGGATCAGGTGCAGCTCCCGCCGCAAGTGGAAATCGGCAACGAGTTTACCATTCAGGCTCCCGGCATTATGGTCAGAATCCATCCTCTCTTCTGCGAGTTTGATCACCAGACGATCCGGGTAGAGACCGGAAAGGATGATTCCACCCTGTGGGTAGAGTTTATTTTATATGACGGGAAGGAGCAGGTTCTGGATTTCAGCCAAATCAGGCAAGCCGCTTTTGTGTTCGGGCTCAGTCTATTTGATGAAGCGTTTTGCACAAAGGATGAAGATTCCCGTTATCGCTGCACGCTGGACCAAGCCGGCAATGTTGCAACCGGCGAACTTGAGAGTGCGGTTGGTTCCGCCAAGATTGCAATACCGCTAAGCCCTTCACAGTTTATTCAGGACTCTCCTTCCGGATGGGTCAAGAAAGTAAAGAACGGCGGGTTTGTATATGAAAAGGAAGGGGAAGAGAAGCATGCCGAAGCATAAAGGGAGGCGAGATTTGAGTATGAACGTTTGTAAGCGTCATTATCAAAAATGGATAGCCACTGTACTGGTAGTGGCCATGTTATGGTCCCTCGGTGCATGGGGAGGAGTGGCGAGGCGGGCGCTGGCGGCTCCGTCAGGGGACCTGGCTCATGAGGACTTTGAGGGCATTGCGGTCGGGAGTCGGCCTGCCGCAGGATGGACCTTTCCCGGCAGTACGCCTTCCGGCGTGACGGCAAATGTCTATGCGGAAGCGTCGGGCAATCATGTTTTCAAGATTAATCAGACCAGTACAACAAATTATAATTATGCCCCCAAATATAGTCTGGCGCAGGCAGTGAACCGAGCGGAGCTAAGCTACCGGGTGAAAGCGGAGCAAACTAACGGGTTTATTTATTTGCCCCGGTTCACCTATTCGGGCAGCAATCTGGCCAGCTTGGGAATGAACGACAGCGGCAGCTTCGTCATTTATGAAGGAAGCGCCTGGAAGCCTGTAAAGCCCTATGAGGCTAACCGCTGGTATGATGTCCGGCTGGTGATGGATACGGACAGGGACAAATATGATCTGTATATCGACAATGAGCTGGTTGCGGCTCAAAAAAATACGGAGAATACAACCGGGTTGATTCAGAATGTGGAGTTTGGTTTCTACAGGCTGAGCACAGGGGCATTCAGTGTAGATGATCTGAATATCTATTCCTTTAAGGACGCTGTCAGTGCCGCGTTCAATCAGCCCGAATACAGTATGCAGGTCGAAGAAAGCCTGCCGCTCAACCTGATCTTTAGCCCCGCTGATGCTTCTGTGCGGTCAGCAGCCTGGTCATCCTCTGATCCTGCTGTGGCTGCGGTGGATGAGAAGGGGATTGTGACCGGCAAAAGCGCCGGCACGGTGCAGATTACGGCAGCTCCGTATGCCGCCGGAGTAGCGCCGGTCACCGCAACGGTCTATGTAAATGGCGTCCTTCCGACCGGCATAAACTTAAGCGCTTACAATCTGCAGCTCGCAACCGGAGCGAGAAGCTTTCTGTCGGCGGAATTGCTGCCAGCAAACGCTGCCGACAAGCAAGTGTTGTGGTCCACCTCCGATCCGACCGTGGCCAGTGTAAGCGCAAGCGGAGAGGTTCGAGGTGTCGGCGCGGGGACTGCTGTTATAACAGCACAGTCGGCGGCTGACCCTTCGCTTAAAGCCGAGTGCAGCGTGACGGTAACAGCCGCATCCGTACCCGCTTCCGGTGATTTGCTTTCTGAGGATTTCGAGACAACGGCTATCGGCAGCAAGCCGGCGGCCGGCTGGAGCTACGGATCATCAACTCCCTCAGTGGTCAACATTAAGGTTGCCGATGCCGGAGACGGGGAATCGAGCCGGGTGCTGGCCTTTACCCAGAGCGGAAAAGCAAATTACAGCTACGGTGTGTCAAGAGTGCTTGACGCCCCTGACACCGACAAGGCGGTTCTGGCATACCGGATTCGGGCGAAGCAGACGACCGGGTTCATCTATATGCCGCGCTTTGCCTCGAGTGCAGGCGAATTGCTCAATCTGGGGATGAGCGACAGCGGCACCTTCAGCTACTGGGATACGTCGAGCGGAACGGGAAAATGGATAGCCGTGAAAAATTATGAGCCTAACCGCTGGTATGAGGTGCGGCTCGTTCTGGATACGAATACGGATAAGTTCGACTTGTACATCGATCAGGAACTGGTGGCTGCCCAACGGACGGTACCAATGCGGCCGGGTTGATCCATCAGATCAACGTCGGTTTCTATAGCGGGTGCATTGGCTCCTTTGATGTGGACGATCTGAATGTGTATACGTTCAAAAGTGCCGAAAGCGCTTCATTTGCCGAGCAGGAGTACACGGTGCCCTTAAAAGGGGACGCCAAGCTGAAACTCTCTTTTCTCCCGGCTGATGCCTCGCTCCAAAGCGCTGTCTGGAGCTCGGACCGGACGGATGTCGCAACTGTTGATGACACCGGAAAGGTGACAGGGGTAAGCGTCGGGACCGCCCTGATTACGGCAGCCCCCATCGCCCCCGGTTTTCCTGCCGCAACAACGACAGTCCATGTGGTGGAGGTGCCGCCGCAGTCGGTGACCATCGACAAAAGCACCTTGCAGCTTCCCGTTGGCTCCATCGGTTACCTGAGCGCAACCGTATTGCCGGCAGAGGCGGCGAACAAGAATGTGGTCTGGTCTTCCTCCGACCCGGCCATAGCGGTCGTGCAGGATGGCGAAGTAACCGCCATATCGGCCGGAACGGCGGTTATTACGGCAAGCGCGCAAGCCGACAGCACCATATATGCAACGACCGCAGTGCAAGTTATGCCCAGATCTGTGCAGCATGAGTTTTATGTGTCACCGGAAGGCGATGACAATAATCCCGGAACCGAGCCGCTGCCGTTCCGCACCTTGGCCAAAGCCCAGGAGGCTGTGCGCGGGATGAATGTTGATATGACAGGCGATATCATCGTATATCTGAGAGAGGGAACGTACACGCTTCAGTCGACCTGGAATCTCAATGAGGAGGATTCGGGCTCCAACGGCTATGTGGTGCGCTGGTCCGCTTATCCGGGCGAGCATCCGGTTATTAGCGGGGGCCGCAAGATCACCGGCTGGACGCTGTACGATTCCGCGAAGGGGATCTATAAAGCCGACGGCGGTATGGACTTTGCTTCCCGCCAGCTCTTCATTAACGGTGTCCGCGCCACCCGCGCCCGCAGTGAAGCCGGCCTCACCAATGCGGTCAAAACGGCAACCGGTTACACCAGCGGCGATGTGCAATTGGCCGTATACGCCAGGCCCCAGGATCTGGAGTTCGTCTATATGGAACAGTGGACGAATCCGCGCGCCGGCGTTGCCTCTGTGACGCAGGACAACGGCAAGGCTGTCATCGCCATGGATGAGCCGGGCTGGACAGCGGTAACGAATAAAGGAGGCACCTCGGCGACTTACCCGGTTTACTACGAAAACGCTTACGAGCTGCTTGACCGGGAGGGTGAATGGTATTGGAATGCGGGCACCGGAGAAATCTTCTACAAACCGCATTTTTGGGAGGATATGCAAACGGTTGCAGCCGTTGCCCCTGTGGTGGAGGAGCTTGTCAACATCAAAGGCAGCTCGGTGGACCACCAGGTATCCCAGATCACGTTCACTGGGCTGACGTTCGCCGACACGACGTGGATGCGTCCAAGCACCAATCTGGGACACTCCGACGCGCAGAATAATCACTTGCGCTATCCCGGCACGCCTGATTCTCTGCCGCAGGCGGCAGTAAACGTGGAGCATGCCCAGGAGATCAGCTTTGAGCGCAACGTGTTTACACGGCTCGGCATTACAGGCTTGAAGCTTGTTAACGGAGTCCAGAACAGTCTGATTCGCGGCAATACGTTCTATGATATATCCGGCAGTGCGATCAGTGTGGGCGATCCGTATACAGCTGCGGCCAATGCCAATCCGACTGATCCGCGCATGCAGATGCGAAACGATGATGTGCTCAACAATTATATCCATGACATCGGTGTGGATTATATGTCCGCTGCGGCGATCTCAGCCGGGTTCCCGCTTAATATGGATATCAGCTATAACGAAATTTTCAATATTCCATACAGCGGGCTTCATATTGGCTATGGCTGGGGGAACCGATTCCCCAATGTCCTGCGGAACATGAAGATTGAGCATAACTTTATTCATGATTTGCTGGGAAAAGGAATCTATGATGGAGGAGCTATCTATACGCTGGGCAATTCCGGAGGTTCCGCCGATCAATATAATCTGATCTCCGAAAATTATATCCGCAACCAGATGAACGATTACGGAGCATTGTATACGGATGAAGGCAGCACCTTCTGGAAGCTGGACCGCAATGTGGTTGATCTGACGGAAACTCCTTTCTGGAAAAACGGGGGAGCCAAATGGGCATTGGGCAATACGAACCAGGATATTGTCTTTACCGGGAACTATACGACAACAGGCCTCAGGATCAGCAATAATCCGCTCTCCAATGTAGTCGAAACGGATACCCGAGTTTATCCGGATGCCGTGTGGCCGGAGGAAGCGGCCGGAATTATCCAACAGTCAGGACTGACGGAGGACTATTCCGATCTGCGGGCCAATCATGCAGAGCGGCTGAAGGTATCGCCGGAACTGGTTCTTCAGGCCGGACAAATAGGCCGGTTGGACATCACGGCTACAGACGGCAAGGATCGCGCCGTTGATGCAAGCGGTCTCAAGGTTTACTACACGGTGGATGATCCGGCAATTGCCACGGTGGATGCGAACGGCACTATTACCGGACAGGGCGCCGGAATGACCAAGGTGCATCTGTATGTGCAGGACGGTACCCTTCTGAAGACGTTCTCTTCCACCGTCTATGTGGATGAACAACTGGAGCAGATCGCCTTGAAGGAAATGGACAAGGTAACCGAGTTGCACCTGATGAAGGATGAGCCGCAACAATTCGCGATTGTCGGTATTTCCAATTTGGGACGGTCCTTCCAACTGGATGAAATCAGCTATGCCAGCAGCGATCCCGAATGGCTTGCGGCGGATGCGGACGGAAAACTTACGGCCAAGCTGGCAGGAACCTACAAGTTAACCGTTAGTGGAACCTGGCATGGCATGTCTCTCACGAGAGATTTCCAGGTGAAGGTAGCAGAGGAAGGGGTTGCCGAGCCGCAAGCGCTGCGAGCGGAGCTTGCCGATCGAGACGGCTGGTTTGTGGACGCCAGCGGCGCCAAAACCATAACGCCGGATGGACGCGGCATAACCTTGAGCTCGTCCAAGCAATTTGCGCTATATCAAGGCAGAAAATATTTGAATGAGCTTCTGGACTTTAATTTGACCATCAATGCTTCGTCTGGCTGGCCTTCCATCATGTTCCGCGATCAGAGTCCAACCAAGGGCATTGACGATACCACCTATATTTTGACCATCAAGTCGGATGTGCTTGAGCTTCAACGGTTCAATGAAGGCGTGCGGACGGTCATCTACGGAAGTATTGCCGGCTCGCCCAGTCTGGCAGGACCGGCCCTCCCCAATACGATGCTGCCGTACAATCAAAGCCATCGGCTTCAGATTGGAGCCGTCAACGAAGCCGGCGGCGTTCGCCTGATCGTTGTCGCCAACGGACAGACCCTGTTTAATTATTTGGATACGGACAGCAAAGCATTGCGTGGTGCAGGTTATTTCGGCGTGTATGCGCGCAGCGGCTCCATCACCCTGGAACAGAGTGGAGTTCCCGAGCTCTATCTGAACACACCGCATTCTGTCACGCAGGGAGACAAAGTAGAGGCGAACTTGGGATTAAGCCATGTTGCCGACAGTCTGCATCAAGAAGTGAAGGCGCTGGACCTTCAGCTCAATTTTGATCAGAACACCTTTCGTTGGCTTGGATATGACGAGGCTGAGTCGGTTACCGCCCAAGTCTACGCATCAGAGCCAGGCAAGCTGTCCATCCATTTGGAGGCTGTCGCTGGAGAAGGGATTCGTGCGGATGGAGATTTGCTAAAGCTGAATTTTGCCGCTCTGGAGCCTAATGAAGGCACACGGCTCCAATTGAGCGATCCGGTCATGACCGATCCTGCCGGACTATTCTATGAGTTGCTTCCAGTATCAGCTCCGCTCCGAATCATAAGCAGCGAACAACCTGACCCGCTATCGTCCAACGCCGATTTGTCCAGTCTGGCGTTAAGTAAAGGAACGCTTAACCCAAAGTTTGATGCGGCAACGACGAGCTATACCGCGTCGGTGGGCAACAGCACCAGCGACATCAACGTGACGGCAGCCGTGCATGACAGCGCCTCGACGCTGAAGGTGAATGGCGTGTCTGCAGCCAGCGGCACTGGCCAATCGGTGGCCCTCGGGGCAGGCAACAACCCGATTCAGGTGACGGTAACAGCAGAAGACGGAACCATTAAAACCTACACCGTCACCGTAGTCCGGCACGCGTCGCAGAAGGATCAACATCGTCATCCATAGAATCACCCGAGGAGGTAATGGTCTCAAACGGAAGCCTGGCGGACAGGAAGAATCCGGACGGCAATGGATATGTGGTCGCGCCGTCGCCGAATTCATTCCGCAGCGGGTTTGATCAGCTGCCGATTGTCCCATAGCAATCTCCGCAGATTGGATTTGGATCCCTGGATGACAAAGCGGGGAATTCCCAAGGCTTTGGCAAGATCGACCCCGTCCCAGCTCGCCTGATGGGAGGTGGAGGTGATCAGCAGGAACAGCGCGTTGGCGCGCCGCAGGCAAGTGCTCAGGCGGTCGGGGCGATCCCCGTTCTCATGGATCAATTCGGCACCGGTCTCCAGCACCACCTCTTCAAACCATTTGCGCTGACCGCCGACAATGGCGATGGCACAGCCCTCGAGAAACGGCTCGGGCTTTGTCAAAGCGGGAGTTCTCTGAAGTCTCGACGGCTCGGTCGCGGGAGGCGCTGCTTCCCGGCCGGGCTGTCTCTGTATTACAGGTGAAAAGTCATGATATAGACGGGAGATGCGGGCAAATTCGCTTTCGTCCGAGACATTGAACACACAGGGCATGCCGTCCATCGGCTGCTGCATCTCCACATCCTTGCGGTGCAGCGGATAGCGCCGCTCCGGATGGTTCATGTCGACACAATAGTAGGTGAAATGCTCTCCGAGTTCAATGTAGCCGTTGCACTGACGCACCGGGGAAACAGAGTCGTCGCCCTGAAACAACAGGTCGATTTCATAGCGGGTAGCACCGTTTGCCGTTCGGGGGCGGCATTGCACTTCCGCTTCGTGCTGCAGCCCCAGCTTGTTCACGATCGATTCGGTGATATTGAAAACCTCTCCATGCTCCAACCGGATGTAGCCGCCATGCTCGCGCCGGTAAAACGTTCCCGTATAGGGAAAAGGCTCCGCTTCCTCCGGTTCCCCGGGCAAGGAGAGCTCCGGATGGGGCTCAGAATATTCGGGCGTGCCGACATCGGCTACGGCCATGGCATCCACCGAGCGCAGCGGATCGGCCGTATGCAGGGTGCAGGATTCCAAGGCATCCAGCAAATCCAGCACGGCCCTCATCTGCGTTCGGAGCGCCCTGGTATCTGCGCCTGCCCGCGCATCGTCGGCGAGCCGCCGGGTCATGCCGGTCAACCGGGTTGGCAGTAAATCGGCGAGCCTGGCCATCAGCTTGTCCGGATCTTGAAGGGTTTGCCGCGACGTCGCTTCGATCGCCTGCCAGCGTTCCCGCTCCTGCATCAGCCGGTCGGTTTGCAGCCGGAGAGCTTCCATTTCCTGCTGCTGACCGCGAAGCTCCCGTTGCAGGTTTTCCTTCTCCTGCAGCGAGCGGGCTCGCTCCTCCTGCTGTTTCTGCTGCATCGTCAAGACCTGCTGCGCAAGGTTCCGCTGCTCTTCCTTCTCCTTCTCCAATCGCTGTTCTTGCGTGATCAGCCGGTCTCGCAGCAACAGCTCTTTTTGTTCCGCCTGCCGCAGCGCTTTGGCCAATTGGCTTGTCTCTTGCTCCAGCTTGGTCCGCAGGGACCGTTCCTTCTGCAAGATCGTCTCCGGCAGGGCCTTCCCCCGGGAGCTCGCAGCGGCTTCCCCTTTTTCCCCTGCGCAGTCGGATTTCAATAACGCTTGGCCGTCAGCAGCTTCATTGGCCGCGGCATTTAAGCATGCGTTCCATCGTTCAGGGTCCGTCTCTCTTAAGGAAGAAAAGTAGACCGCGCCGTAATAATGCCAGCGGTCGCTCTTCGCAATCCCTTCCGCTTCCTTGCCTAGCAGAGTTCCTTCCTCATCCAGCAGGGGGGATACGGCATACAACAGGGCGAGGGCGAGCCTGCGTTTTTTGACCAGATCGTGCCGGGCTTCTCTCATGTAGGCGTGCAGGGACTTAGTCAGCATGAGCGGAAAGCCGGCGGTCGATTTTCGCTGAACGAAGGAGAGCTGCAGGTAGGCGGCCATTCTTCGCTGCTGAGATTCTTTCATTTCATGGAAAATGCCGAGCACGAAATCCGGAGGCAGGACGGGCATCGAATCTTCGCGTCTCGCCAACCGGAGGACCTGTTCCAAGGGGCGACTCCACTCCAGCAAATTGATCTGGTCCAAGAGGCTTTCTTTTGTGCCGAGAATCATTGTCCTGCTCCTTTCCTCCGCTCCGTTTTAAATCTCTTAATAAATCCTACCATATTTTCTGCGGGATCAGAAGTCTAATCCATTCATTGGAAGAGAAGGAAAAGACGAGGACGATGTTCAGGTCTCCTGATCTGCCGGCGGCAAAGGCGGAGATCCTTCGCATACCCGTGCAAAATTTGTCCAATACTTGTATGATGAAGAGGAAGTCCAACTCACTCATCAGGAGGAAACGAAGCAATGCCAACCCCACACAATCAGGCGGGCAAGGAAGACATCGCCAAGGTCGTCCTCATGCCCGGCGATCCACTGCGCGCCAAGTTCATCGCCGAGACCTATCTGGAGAATCCCCGTCTCGTCAACCAGGTGCGCAATTCATATGCCTACACGGGTACATACAAAGGCAAGACCGTCACCGTCATGAGCTCGGGAATGGGCATGCCCAGCATCGGCATCTATTCGTACGAGCTGTTCAAATTCTATAACGTGGATTGCATCATCCGGGTCGGCAGCGCCGGCGCCTACACCAGCGAGCTGGCTCTCTACGATACCGTGCTGGCCGATAGCGCCTGGAGCGAATCGAGCTTCGCCCGCACCCAGAACGGGGAGACGAGCGACGTGCTGAAACCGGACGCCCGGGTCAACGCCGAGGTGCAGCAGGCAGCCGAGCGGCTCGGCTACCCGGTGACCACCGCGCGGATCCATTCCAGCGACGTGTTCTACACGGAGGAGAGCATGCCGAAATACAGCTATTTCCACAAGGAAAAAGGCTGCGTTTGCGTGGAGATGGAAAGCTTCGCCCTGTTCCACAACGCCAAGGTGCTGGGCAAATCGGCCGCTTGCCTCCTGACCATCTCCGATTCGCTGGTGGATCACACCGCCACGACTCCCGAGGAGCGTCAAACCTCCTTCAACAAGATGATGGAGATCGCGCTGGAAGCGGCGGCGAAGCTGGCGTAAGAGTCCGACGGCGGTCAATCGCCGGGAAGCGAAAAAAGATGCCCCCTGTTCGATCCGTGATACAGGGAGCATCTTTTTTTCGCTCGGCAGGGCAATCGGGCAGCCGGCCGCTACCCGGCCATCCGGCCATACTGCGTCTGATAAAAATGGTGATCGAAGCGGCTCATAAGGAAGGCAAATGGGTGGGCATGTGCGGCGAAATGGCCGGCGACTCCACGGCGATTCCGTTGCTGCTCGGTCTGGGCCTGGACGAATTCAGCATGAGCGCCACTTCCAGTTTGCCTGCGCGCTCGCAAATTTCGAAGCTTTCGCAATCGGCCATGCAGGAGCTCGCCGCCAAGGCGCTCGACATGCAAACGGCCGCGCAAGTGGTTGGGCTTGTAAACAGCCTTCAAGCTTGATGGTTAAGCGGTGTTTAGGCGGTTTGGAGGGCAAATAAGATGAAATTAGGAATTGCGGGCGCAGGCAAGATCGTAATGGATTTGCTGAGCTTTATTCATGGGATTCCGTCCATTTCCGTAACGGCAATCTGCGGGACGAAAGGCGGCTATGAGAAACTGAAGCAGTTGCAGCAGCAGTACCGGATTCCGGCGATCTATACGGATTATGGTCAGCTGCTGGCGGACGATGTGGATACCGTCTATATTGGCGTGCCTAATCATCTGCATTATGCCTTTGCCAGACAGGCGCTGCTGCAGGGCAAGCATGTGATCTGCGAGAAGCCGTTCACTTCCAACCTGCAGGAGTTCCTGGAGCTGGAACAGCTGGCTCGTGAAAGCGGGCTGATGCTGCTGGAGGCGGTCACAACGATTCATCTTCATAATTACAGATCGATCAGAGAGCGGCTGGAACCGCTGGGGGATATTAAAATCGTACAGTGCAATTACTCCCAGTATTCCTCCCGTTATGACGCATTTAAAGAGGGGAACACCCTGCCCGCGTTCAATCCGGCCATGTCCGGCGGAGCGCTGATGGATATCAACATTTACAATATCCATTGGGTGACCGGATTGTTTGGCAGTCCGGAGCGGGTGGAATATATGGCCAATATGGAGCGAGGCATCGACACTTCCGGTGTGTTGCTGCTGGATTACGGACATTTCAAGGCGGTATGCGTCGGCGCCAAGGACTGTTCGGCTCCTGCCTTCTGCAGCATTCAAGGAGACAAGGGCAGCATCCAGATGAACAGCTCTGCGAATATATGCGACTCTTATAGCTATACCTTAAATCGTGTGGAGCCGGTCAGAGTAGATCTTAAAGATCATGAGCATCGGATGTATGACGAGTTCGTGGAATTTGAACGGATTATCGCCAAGCAGGATGTGCCGGCAGCAGAGCTGTTGCTGGAGCACAGCCGGAAAGTGATGGAGATTGTGCAGGCGGCAAGGGAATCGGTTGGTCTTGGCCCTATGAGAGGAGACGCGAATGTCCGACGATAAGAAGAAAGCCTGTGCGCGGGAGGCGCTCAAGCACATCAAAAGCGGTGCGATCATCGGTCTGGGGGGCGGAACTACGATTTCTTACCTGATTCCATATATAAAGGAAGATCCCTCCCTTCAGGTCAAGGTGGTTACGCCCTCCGTCAAAACCAGACTGCTGTGTATGCAGAATGGACTGGAGGTGCTGCACACGTCCACCGTTGACCGGATATCGGCAGCCTTCGACGGGTGCGATGAGCTGGATGAAGAACTGAACGCGCTGAAAAGCGGCGGCGGCATTCATACCAAGGAGAAGCTGATCGCTTCCATGGCGGAGGATTACATCCTGCTTGCCGACGATGCGAAGCTGAAGAGCCGTCTGACCTTCCAGCATCCCGTCGTCCTGGAGATTCTGGAGGATTCTCTGGCCTATGTTCAGAGAAAAGTGACGGAGCTCGGCGGCCGGGCGTTCGTCCGCTCCAGTTTCGCCAAGGACGGGTATACCATCACGGAGAACGGCAATCTGCTGCTGGATGCCCATTTCGAACAGGTTGAGGATATCGAAGGGCTGGAAAGCGATCTTCAGCGGATCCGCGGGGTGGTGGATACATCCTTGTTCGTGCAGGTGGCCACCAAAGCCATCATCGTCGGTGAGAACGGCATCCGTCTGCTTGAGAGGTGAACGATGAGCAAGCTGAAGAATCCGATTCTATTATTGACAGGCGGCCAAGCTGCTAATAAACTCGATGATGATAGAAGGGTTACCGATAACAATTTTTGCCGATATGATGATGCCGATTACATCCTAAAAAGCGAGGGATATTCATGCTGAAAAAGATTCCGAAAGTGCTCTCCCCAGAGCTCGTAAAGCTTATGATGGAGATGGGCCACGGGGATGAGCTGGTGCTGGCGGACGCCAACTTCCCCGGACATTCGCTGCATTCGCGGGTCGTCCGCTGCGACGGCATCGGCGTTCCCGAGCTGCTGCAGGCTATTCTGGAGCTGCTGCCGCTCGACCACTACGCGGAGCACCAGGCCGTGCTGATGAGCGTCGTGCCCGGAGACACCGCCCCGGCCGTCTGGGAGGAGTATCGGAGCATTCTGAGGCGTTTCGATCCGGAGGCCGCCGTAGGACAGGAGGAGCGTTTCGCCTTCTATGAGCGCTCCGGGCGGGCCTATACCGTCGTCATGACGGGAGAGGGAGCGCCGTACGGCAACCTGATTCTCAAGAAGGGCGTCGTCGCGAGCGAAGGCTGACGGTCTCAGCCGGAGAGCGGTGCGGAAACCGGTTGGAAGAGGGATGCAGTCGAGGGCTGTTTCGCGAAAGGGAGCTATCCCGTTTGCGAGACAGCCCTTGTTCTGTTGGAAATTTTTCTTCTAAGCGTTTCGCATGTCCGTTGCAGACGGGATGAGGCGGTTTTGTCCGGAAAAGAAGAAGCCCCGCAAATGTCCTTTGTCCGATACGCCCCCTGATCAAGACGGCTTCTGCGGATTTCCCGTTGCCTGTCGGGCGGACACTCACTATAATGAATGAAAATAGCCAAAGGAGTTCCTTATGCCGATCAGCAGAAGCAAAATCGTAATCGTCGGAACCGGCTCTGTCGGAGCGGCGGTAGCATTTAACCTCGCCATCAACCATACCTGCGACGATCTGATCCTCATCGACCGCAACAAGCAGAAGGCTTGGGCCGAGGCCAAGGACCTGCAGCATTCCCTCGGGTACCGGGGCATCCGCATGAATGTGCAGGACGGAGACTATTCCGACTGCTCCGACGCCGATCTCGTCGTCATCGCGGCCGCGCTGCCCTATGTGAAAGGGCAGACCCGTCTCGATCAGACCGAGCAGGCCGCCGGGGTGGTGAAAAGCATCGTGGACCCCGTCATAGCGAGCGGCTTCAACGGAATGTTCGTCGTGATCACCAATCCCGTCGACATCATGACCTATTGCGTGCAAAAATGGTCCGGCCTCCCGGACAACCGGGTGATCGGAACCGGGACCGCGCTCGACTCGGCCCGCCTCAAGTACCACCTGTCGGAGACGATGAACGTCGATCCGCAGAGCGTCTACGCGATCTGCATGGGCGAGCACGGCGACTCGCAGGTCGTTCCGTGGAGCCAGGTGACGGTGGGCGGCAAGCGGTTCCTCGACATCCTGAAGGACAATCCCGACCGCTTCCCGAATTTCGATGTGGCCGATATGAGCCGCCATATCATGCAGGTGGCTTATGACATCGTCGTGGCCAAGGGAGCGACCACCTTCGGGATCGCGGCGACGACCGTGCAGATCATCCAGGCGATCCTGCGCGATGAGAACAAGGTCATTCCTGTCTCCGCCATGCTGCACGGAGAGTACGGAGAGAGCGGTGTATACGCCGGGATTCCGGCGGTCATCAACAATCAGGGCGTGAAGGAGCTCGTGGAGCTGCATTTGACCGCAGAGGAACGGAGCGCCCTGAGCGATTCCATCCGGCTCGTCCGCAGCTACTGCGACAAGCTGATTCCGCCCGTCGAGGAGGAGAATCGATGATATCGCAAAAGATGTACGAGCTGGGCAGCAAGCGCTCGGTGATCCGGGAGATTTTCGAATTCGGCAAAAAGCGGGCCGCCGAAGTCGGGGCCGAGAATGTGTTCGACTTCAGCCTCGGCAACCCGAGCGCGCCGGCGCCGGCAGCAGTCAAGGAGGCCCTGCTCGGTCTGCTCACCGAGGAGGATTCCGTGGCGGTGCACAGCTATACCTCCGCTCAGGGCGACGCGGAGGTGCGGCGAGCCATCGCCGGCTATCTGGGCGGGCTGTACGGAACCTCGTACAGCGCCGATCAGCTCTACATGACCGTCGGAGCGGCGGCCTCGCTCAGCGTCAGCCTGAAGGCGGTGGCGGAGGCGGGGGACGAGGTGATCGCATTCGCCCCGTATTTTGCCGAGTACAAGGTGTTCGTCGAAGCGACGGGAGCGAGCCTCGCGGTGGTTCCTCCCAAGCTTGATGATTTCCAGATCGACTTTGCCGCATTCGAGCGGCTCCTTACCGCGAAGACGAAAGCGGTGCTCGTCAACTCGCCGAACAATCCGACCGGAGTCGTCTACTCCGAAGAGACGGTGCGCCGGCTCTGCGAGATTCTGCAGGCCAAGGAGAGCGAGTACGGGCACGCGATCTACCTGATCACCGACGAGCCGTACCGGGAAATTGTCTATGACGGGATCGAGGTTCCCTGGTTCCCGCAGTACTATGCCAACACGCTGGTGTGTTATTCCTACAGCAAATCGCTGTCGGTGCCGGGCGAGCGGATTGGCTATGTGCTGGTACCGGGGGAAGTGGAAGACGCCGGAAAAGTCTATGCCGCCATCTGCGGAGCAGGCAGGGCGCTCGGGTATGTCTGTGCGCCGAGCCTGTTCCAGAAGGCCATCGCGCGCTGTCTTGGCCAGACGGCGGACTTGTCCGTCTATCGGGAGAACCGTGACCTGCTCTACCGGGCGCTGAACGATTGCGGCTACGAGTGCGTGTACCCGCAGGGCGCCTTCTATCTGTTCGTGAAGGCGCTGGAGGAGGACGCGAACGCGTTCTGCGAGCGAGCGCAGAAGCACGATCTGCTGTTCGTTCCGGGCGACGGCTTCGGCTGTCCCGGATACGTCCGCATCTCGTACTGCGTGTCCGCTGAGACGATCCGCCGGTCGCTACCGGCCTTCGCCAAGCTGGCCGAGGAGTACCGGACGGCGGCGGTCTGAAATAGTTGCACACCCCTGCAACCGGGCAAACGCCGCAGCCCCCCGGTTGCGCACCCTGCAACCGGCAAACGCCGCAGTTCCCTTCGGGGCGCTGCGGCCTTTTCGACGCTTGCGCGGAGTCGGCACGAACGTTTTTTGGGCTTACTGCCCGTTCGCCTGCCAAACGTTTCCGATGTACGGGCTGTAGGCGGGAGGGGCGTAGCGGTAAACGGGCTGGGGAACAGCCGGATAGGCCAGCTGTTGGAAGGAAGCGCCCATCGTGCCCATGCTGTTCGTAGGCATCATGCCGCTCATCTGCATTTTGACGGCGGGGGTCATCTGGACGCCCTGCGCCTGGCTTGTCGCCGTCAGCTTGCAGTCCTTGGGAGGGCCGATGAGGACCGTACCCTTGATCGGGGCGAGGGCTTCCTTGATCTTGGCTTCATCCAGGCAATAGGAGTGAGAGAGAATCTCGGCCGGGGTCAGCCGCAGGATATCGGAGCCGGCGATAAATTCCGGATACGGGGCATCGAAGATGGCCAGGATGTGCGTGTCGTCCATCGTGGCGATTTCATAGTGCCACCAGCCCTGGGGAACGTTCGCCACCTGCTGGGGGACGAGCGGGATATTGATCAGCTTTTTGGTAAAAGGGTTGATCAGGGATACGACCGCTGAGCCGGAGATAAGATAGATCAGCTCGGAAGCGTTCTGATGGATGTGAGGCTCGACGATGTTTGTTTGGCTCAGGAAAATATCCAGCAGCGACACATCGCCGAGCGTGTTCAACTGCTTGCGTCCGAGCTCGTTGATATAGTTGCGGCTGTCCTTGGTCATCAGCCGGTTCTTGCGGAGATCGAAAAAGTATTGCACATCGGGAGAGGTGAAATCCATATACGAGATCATGCTTGGCTTTCCTGCCCTTCGAATGGGTTGGTAGGCGGCTGCCTAAGTCGGGATATCCTATGCGGGCCGCCAAGGAAAGGTGCAACCCGGTCATCGCCCGGATCAACGAGCACTTTACGCCGTTACGGCGAAAACCAGCTCTCCCCTGGTCGACACGACCAGCAGAGCCGATCAGGACCAACCGGAATCGAGCAGGACCAGCAGAACCGATCAGGACTAACCGGGATCGATCAGGACAACGGGATCGGGGACGAAGCGGTCGGGATCGCCCGCCTTCCATTGACGCGGGGCCCAAGCTGTGTGAAAATCAACCCATCTGGATAGAGAGCGCTTCGGCCGCTTGGAGCGCAAGCTCGGCGATGCGGCGGGAAGCGCGGATAGGTGGGAGTGAACGAAGTTGGTAACCTTCGGTTTTGTCCGTCATGGACTGACAGATTGGAATTCGCAAAACCGGGCTCAGGGGCAGCATGACGTGCCGCTGAACGAGGAGGGCATCCGCCAGGCCCGGCTGCTCGGCCAAAGGCTCGCCGACGAGCACTGGGACTTCCTGTACAGCAGCGACCTGTCGCGGGCGCGAATCACGGCGGAGATTCTGGCGGAGGTCATGGGCATGAGGGTGACCGGTATCGATCCGCGCCTGCGCGAGAAATCCCACGGGCGGCTGGACGGAACGACCGTTGCCGAGCGCATCGCCCTGTGGGGAGAGGACTGGGCCAAGCTGGAACACGGAGAGGAGAGCGTCGATTCGATTCTTGCGCGCAGCACGGATTTCCTGCGGGAGCTGGCGGCCCGGCATCCGGGTAAAAAAATTCTCATCGTCAGCCACGGCGCCTGGATCGCCCGAACGGTCGAGCATTTGCTCAAAGTAGACGATATTCCGCATGTCGGCAACACATCCATCTGTGTGCTGAGCGGCGACGGCGAAGAGTGGAGCTGCCTGCTCCCTCCCTGCGCCGAGCATCTGAACGAACCGGCCGGCACCTCGGAGGACAGCTGCGCGGAATGAACCTGCCGGGGCGGGGCATAACGGATATTCATTCGGAACGAGTCAGCTTGGAGCAAATCCGCGAGGTCGCGGAGGAAGCTGATGCCGCCGGCGCCATCTTGCCGGATGCGAGCGAGCCCGGCTTTATAGGCGTTCGCAACGATGGGAAAACCCAAAAGGACCTCAAACTCTCCGGTTAAGCGGGGAAAGTTGAGGTCCTTTTTTGCAAAATTCATTGGCGCAATCTCTGACCGTGTACTCTTATTTCTTTAAAATATCGTGGTCGACATACCGCTCGCCGTTCAGCTCGCTCACGACATTCACGGCCACTTTGGCTCCGTCGCCCGCCGTGATGATGGTGTGCATACTCACTCCGGCGCAGCCTCCGGCCGCCCATACGCGCTCCAGACTGGTTTTGCCGGCGGCGTCGACCTGGACGATCGCTTTGACCCGTGGCTCCGTTCCGGGAACGACGGCGATTCCGGCCGCCTCGGCCAGCTCAACCGACAGCCCGGTCGCGAGGATTACATGAAGCGCTTCATAGGAGGTTTCTTCGGTTGCGACCTTTACCGCGCTTTCACCTGCGGTCAGCCCCGCCGCCTTGGCCGTGACGAACTCGGCTCCGAATTTGGCCGCCTGCTTCTTGCCGGTCTCGACCAGATCGGGTCCGGTGATCTCGGGAGCTCCGTAGTGATTTTCAATCCAGGCCCGCTTCGTGATGCTCTGATCGCTGTCGATGACCAGAGTTTTCTTGCCCGCCTTGGCGGTGAACAGAGCCGCGCTGGCGCCTGCCGGGCCTGCACCGATGACAATGACATCATACATGGGAATAAAGCCTCCTTAGGATTCGCAAAGAATGAGATACACTGACTATCGTAGAATAGAACTCGCTGCGGCAAAATGCAAGTTTCACAGAATATCTTTGCCAGCGCCTGAGGCGATTGTATATAATGAAGAAGCAATGGGGTCTGTCCCAAGTTACCGGAGGTGGCGCGCATGCATGGTTTCATGCTTTTCCTGCATTTCATCGGGCTGGCCGTATGGCTCGGCTCTCTCGTCATGGTGGCGGTGCTGCTCACGATGATGAAGAAGCAAGCGGGCGAAGGGGATACCCGCATCGTCCGAACCGTGATCCGCGTCTTCAACATGCTGTCCCATCCGGGCGCGTTCCTTGTTCTGGTCAGCGGGTTTGCCATGATCGGGACGAACAGCGGCAATGAGGGGAAGGGGATGCCGTTCTGGCTTACATACATGAGCTACGTCGGGACGATCGTCATCGTGCTGTCAATGATCGTTCTTTCCATCCTGGGCAGCAGGATCGTGGCCAAGAAGCCGGTAGAAGGAGAGCCGGCCTTCCGCAAGGACAAGCTGTCCACCTTTCTGACCGTGGAGCTCGTCGTGATCGCCCTCATCCTGTCGATTCTCCTGATCGCCAGCTACCGCTTTTGAACCCTTCGTTTTATCGGCGGTGCTTGAGAGCGTCTGCCGGGACACAATTTCTTCGCAGGCCGGCAAAAAGCCGGTCTGTTTGCGGTTAGCGAGCCGCTAGGAGTCTGTTCGACGGTAGATGAAAACGAATCATTATTCATAAGAAGGGTATGGAGGAAAGGGGATGGCATGGAAAGTTTACGGCCGCCTTTGAAATCGAGTTGCAACCGCAAAGTACATTCAATCAGCAACTCGATTTCAACCAGCGGTGGAATGCCACCCCTTTACCGAAATAACCAGTGAAATGAATCATGATTCGTCAGATTGGCTTCGTTGGACAGACTCCGCGAATCGAAACTCGAATGGAGGATAAGCGATGAACAGCATCCGCAATGCCCGCCAAGAGGAACTCGAAGAATATTGTCTATTGTCGGAATATGCGTTTCAGTATGAGCTAAGCGGCGAGGAGCGCCGGCAAAAGGCGGAGAAGCTGAAGCCTGAGGAGCTGTGGGGCTGCTATTCCGAAGGAAAGCTCGCCGCCAAACTGATGCTGCTGCCGCTCGCGGTCTCCATCGGGGACCGCGAATTCGCCATGGGCGGCATTGCAGTTGTTGCCACGTGGCCGGAGTACCGGCGGAACGGCTATGTCGGCGAGCTGCTCCGCCATTCGTTCCGGGTCATGCGCGAACGCGGGCAGAGCCTCTCCATGCTGCATCCGTTCTCGTTTCCCTTCTACCGGAAGTTCGGGTATGAGCTCTATACGGATGTGAAAACGTATGAGCTGGAGCTGAGCGAGATTTCCCGCCGGCCCGATCCGGGCGGGCGGTTCGAGCGGACGAGCGACATCGCCCTGCTTCGGCAGGTGTACGACGGCTTCGCCCGCGGCTACAGCGGCATGCTCGCCCGCACCGGGGAATGGTGGGTACGGATTCTTGAGGATCGATCCTTCACCGTTGCCGTCTGGTTCGATGAAATCGGCGAGCCGAGAGGGTACTTGCGCTATCGGGTACGCCAGAAGGTTATGACCGTCCACGAATGGATCTATCGGGACGAGACGGCCCGGGCGGCACTGCTCGCCTGGATCGCCAATCACGATTCCATGGCGGGCAAAGTGACGATGAAATCGCCGGCCGACGATGCACTGTCCTTTCTCCTGCCGAATCCCCGCTTCAAGCAGGAGGTGGAGCCGTATGCCATGGCCCGGATCGTCGATGTCGGCGAGTTCCTGCGCCGCTATCCCTTCCGCCCGGGCGAGCGCCTGGAGCTTCGCCTGGATGTGAAAGATGAGCACGCTCCGTGGAATGACGGCTCTTTCCGGCTGACCATCGCGGCGGACGGTTCAGCGGAAGCGGTGAAGCTGGAGCAGCGAGGCGGGACGGAGGCGGCCGGTTTGGCGAAGCCTGCGGCCGAGGGAAGCGCGCCGACCGCGGAGCAAACGGCGGCGGCAAATGCGAGCTCGGGCGAGGAGGATGCGGGCATGGGCGCGGCGGATGCTGGCTCGGGCGCGGCAAATGCGAGCTCGGGCGCGGCATATGCGGGCTCGGGTGCGGCGGCCGGCGGGGACGGCGCAGCCTCCCTTGCCTGCGGCATCCAGGCGCTCACGGCCCTGTTCATGGGCTACCAGAAGCCGTCCGCTCTCCGCAGGCTCGGCCGTCTGGACGGTCCGGAAGCGGCGGCGTTGCTGCTGGAGGCCCGGCTTCCCGGTCTCACTCCTTATCTATCGGATTTCTTCTAAGGGACTGCGCGGTCGCAGCCTGGTCGGCCTCGGCAACAACCGGCGGTTCCCCGATCTGACGAACATAAACGGCGGAGCCGCCTTTTCCCGCTGTTCACCCTTTGCCTGTTCCTCATCGGCTTGCCGGTCCTGCTCGCGAGCAGTGGTCGTCAGGCCGATCTTCACTATTCCGCGGGCATCATCCATCGGTAACTTTTGCTCAAGTCCTGTCATAGACTGATCATAGCGGACGGTTCAAGGCGTGATATCCTCCCAGTGGCAGCGATTTCACACTTTTGCCTCATTCCGCCTGCATATTTGCTGCCGGTATCGGTTAAGAATCGGTAAGGGCAATAAGGAAAGGATGATCGGACATGGCGAATGGGCGGAGCCAGAATGAGATGGCGGGAGGCTCCCGGCAGCCGGAGAAGGGACGGGAACAAAGCGGACAGGCGACGCGGGTGCTCCTCTTGTCTCTCGCGGGAATGCTGATCACGGCCTCCATTCAGGCGGTGATCTGCTTCTATTCGGGAAGCGCGGCGCTCCTCGCGGACACGATCCACAATTTCGGCGACGCGCTCACATCCATCCCGCTCTGGATCGCGTTCGTACTTGGCCGGCGTCCGCCTTCCAAGCGGTTCCCTTACGGCCTTGGCCGCACGGAAGACTTGGCCGGCCTGTTCATCGTCGCCGTGATTGCGGCAAGCGCCGGATTGGCCGGTTATCAGTCGATCGAGCGGCTCATGCATCCGGTTCAGCAGACTCATCTGGGAGTGACGGCAATTGCGGCTCTCATCGGATTCGTCGGCAATGAGCTCATCGCCGGCTATCGCATCCGGATGGGGCGGATGATCGGCAGCGCCGCGCTCGTGGCGGACGGCCAGCATGCGCGCCTGGACGGCATCACCTCGCTCGCCGTGCTGGCGGGAGTCGCCGGCGCCTGGCTGGGTTATCCGATCCTCGACCCGCTCATCGGGCTCGGCATCACCGTAATGATCCTCCTCATCGGCTGGGAATCGGCGAAGCTGGTCTTCACGCGAATGCTGGACGGCATCGAGCCGGAGGTTTGCGACCGGATCGCCAGAACGGCGGCAGGTGTTCCCGGCGTCCGCGCTGTGAGCGAGGTCAAGGCGCGCTGGAGCGGCCATGAGCTGCGAATCGAACTCAGCGTATCCGTAGGCGCCGAACTGACCGTCCAGGACGGGCATCGCATTGCCCAGGAGGTCAACCACTCCCTGCTGCATGAGCTGGAGCATGTGGGAACGGTGTATGTGCATATCGATCCGGAGGGAGCCGACGGACCCAAGTACCATACCCACGAGATGCTGGATCGCAGCTGTCCGGGAGCGGCCGCCCTGATGGAGCGGCTGTCGGGTTGAGCGGCTTGCGATTAGCCCAGGCCTCATCCCATCCCATCCCATCCCATCCCATCCCATCCCATCCCATCCCATCCCATCCCATCCCATCCTGTGCGAAACGAATACGAATGCAGAGACCGGTAGCCGGGGCTGCCGGTCTTTTTGACCTTTGCGGGAAATATGCTATCTTAAAGTAGGAGACTTACTTAAAAGGAGAGACGAGAGATGAAGAATGTTGCCTCATCGGTCATGCTGAACAACGGGGTGGAGATGCCTCAGCTCGGGCTCGGAGTTTGGCAGGTCAAGGATGGTTCTCAGGTCATCGCCTCCGTGAAAGCGGCGATTGCCGCCGGCTATCGCAGCATTGATACCGCTGCTAAATATGGCAACGAAGAAGGCGTCGGACAAGCCATCCGCGAAAGCGGCGTCCCTCGGGAGGAGCTGTTCATCACCACGAAGGTATGGAACAGCGACCAAGGCTATGAATCTACCATCACCGCTTTGGATTCCAGCCTGCGCAAGCTGGGTCTCGACTATATCGACCTGTATCTGATCCATTGGCCAGTCAAGGGCAAGTACAAGGATACCTGGAATGCGTTCGAAAAGCTGTACGCAGACGGAAAGGCAAAAGCGATCGGCGTGAGCAACTTCCATCCGCATCATCTGGAAGACCTGCTTGCGGACGCGAAGGTGGTTCCCGCTGTGGATCAGGTGGAGCTGCACCCTCTCTTGAACCAGGCCGAGCTGCGCAGCTACTGCGCGGGCAAGAGCATCCATGTGGAAGCCTGGAGTCCGCTTATGCAGGGAAACCTCGACCAGCCGGTGCTGGCGGAGATCGCCGGCAAGTACGGGAAATCCCCGGCGCAGGTCATCCTCCGCTGGCATCTTCAACATGGCATCATCGTCATCCCCAAATCCGTCACCTAATCGCGGATTCAGGAGAACGCCCGGCTGTTCGACTTTGAGCTGTCCCAAGAAGACATGGCGCGGATCGACGGGCTGAACCGGAACCGGCGGTTTGGCGCCGATCCGGACAGCTTCCATTTCTGGAAAAAATTTCAACAACCGCCGCTATCGGCTTGTCCTTGCAGGCTGGCTTAGAGTAAGATGGAAACGGAGCGAACGAATGTTCCGAGACCCGGGCCGCCTTAAGCGGCTGCCGCCGGAATCCCGCTGAAGCTCCGTCTATTCATGTAAACCGTAAGGGGGCGGCGAACTTCATGGCCTTTCACTTTCAACCCTGCGATTATCCGATGGCTCCCGGCTGTTACCTGATGAAGGACGCCGCCGGCACGATCCTCTATGTCGGCAAGGCGAAAAATTTGCGCAACCGGCTCCGTTCCTATTTCCGCGGGACTCCCAAACTCGAGAGAACCCGGAATCTTGTGGCGGAGGTGACCGCCATCGAAGTGGTGCTCGTTCATAACGAGGCGGAGAGCCTCTTCCTGGAGAACAACCTGATCAAGCTGCACAAGCCCAAATACAACCGCGCGCTCAAGAAGGACAACAGCGGTTATGCCTATCTGAAGGTGACGAAGGAGCGGATTCCCCGGCTGGATGTCCATTACCGGACCAGGCGGGTTCCTCCGGGGCAGGCCGCCGGTACTGATGCAAGCCCTGGAAAGCCGGGAAGCCGGATGTTCGGGCCGTACCCGAACGGCAAATTCCGCAACGCCCTGCTGGAATTCGTCAATGAGCATTACGGGCTGCGCAGCTGCCAGCGTCTGCCCAAACGGGTTTGTCTCTACTATCACATCGGCAAATGCTCCGGCATCTGCGAGGGGTTGGTGAGCCGCGAGGAATACCTGGAGCGGGTGGCTCAGGCGGAACGGCTGCTCGCCAACAGGGAGAACGAGCTGATCGCCGAGCTGAGAAGGCAGATGCTGGAGCATGCCGAACGGCTCGAATTCGAGCGGGCGGAGGGGCTGCGCCGGCAGATCGCCTCGCTGGAGAAGCTCCTGGTCAAGCAGGTGGTCGACCGCGACAGCCCGATCAACCAGGATGTGCTCTATTTCGGCGAGACGCATGTGATGATCGTCAGCCTCCAGGCCGGGATGATCCGCGGCATGGCCTTTGAACCGCTCGAAGCGGCGGAGGGGCCGGCATCGTATGCAGCGGAGCGGTTTCTGGCAGACCGGTACCGTGAGGAGCGCCCGCATGAGCTCATCGTGAGCGAAACGGGGGACATCAGGCGGCTGCGTCACGCCCTGCGGGCGAAAGGGGCTCTGCCGGTTGCACTCACGGTCCCGAAACGCGGCGACAAGCTGAGACTTCTGGAGTTGTGCCGGCAAAATTACGAATACCGGGCCGCCGCCGCGGCAGCCGGAGAATCCCCCGACGGATTGCCCGGGAAATAGTCCGACAATTCCGTCACGTATCTCGATTTTCTCGCCGACTGCCCGGTTTGTTTAGGTTCTTCTCCGCTTCGGCCATCGTTTCATAATAGCGGCGATGCACTACGGAATAATAATCTGGAATTGTTTCTGGTCAAACAGCCGAACATATTTGCTGGCCAGCAAGGCGGGAGTCATCGTTTCCTTCTCCCCGAGCAATGCTTGTATCCGTTCCATTATGAAAAGAAGCATCATGCTTGAACAATAAAACACATATGTCTCGCGAGCAAAATTTACGTTTGCCTGCTGCGCACTGTAATAGCTGTTTAGCGCTTCGAGCAACCGGGCAACGAACACCGTCAATAGTCCTGTATGTTTAAATAGATAGCAGAAAAACGCCGCGTTACTTTGCAAATGCACGATAAGCCGTTCGACGCTTTGCACAAGAGCTGTTAGACGGCCAATACTTCCCTGCTGTTCGCACACAAGCCTCAGTACGATATTTTGAATAATAACATTCATCATATCCTCAATCAGCCGATCCTTGCTTTCGTAATGGGCATAAAAAGTGGCCCGCCTGATGTTGGCTTTTTCCGCGATATGCTTAACCGTCAGCTGTTCTATGTGAATGGAGTCGCCTAACAAGCTTAAGAAGGCGTCTTGAATCGCTTGCCTCGTGCGTTCTATCCGCCGATCCACAGAATTTTCTTGCTGTGCGAAAACCTTTATTTGTTTGGAAGAAGGAACAAAAAACCAATCCGCGACTTTTTCCCGGTTAACCTTCGCCAGCTCGCTGCTCACTTCTTCCACGTTCATAATTCCGCGGTTCTTAACCCAATAGCCCAGAAACGACATTACCCCAATGGCAAAATACCGGGCTGTGTCGATGAAATCTACAGCCGAGGAATCCTCAAGAATCGGGACGAAGCGAATGTCCGTCGAATAGCCCTTGACCAGCGACGAATACATGGTCATAAGCATGGCTGGTTGCAAGTATAGAAGCCGAAAAAAATCGTTATGCTCGGAAACGTACGAAAACAGCTTGAGCAGCGAAGGCTCCCGTTCGAAATTAACCTCTGGCTTGTTCCCCCAAGAATCAATGATTGACCGAACGATCCCATCCTGCATATCTTCGAACAGCTCATTCAGCATCTCGTCCTTGTCTTGATAATTATAATAAAAAGCAGTCCGGCTTAGACCCGCATCACGGATAATGTCGGAGATCGTCGTATACTCATAGCCTTTGGAGGACATAATACGTACTAGCGACTCCTTCAATCGCTGCGCAGTGGCCGTTTTGGAGATGGAAGAGGAATAGGTAACAGCAGCTTCCATAAACTAACACCTCTCTATTTACGCTTATTTAATACAAAAACGTCCCAAAACGTACGTTACGGTACAAAATCGACATCGTTGGTTACTCTTTGATAGTTATTACTTTTATACTATAAATCGAAGCAGATAACGATTACATAATACATTAATCAAAACAAAGGAGAATTAAACATGAAAATTACAGCTGCCATTACACACGAGCAAGGAGCCGAGTTCAAACTGGAAGAGCTTGAAATCGCTGAACCCCAAGCGAACGAGGTTCTGATTCGCATCGTCGCATCAGGCGTATGCCATACGGACGTGATGGGTCGCGATGCCGCCGTCACCCCATATCCTGCAGTGCTCGGCCATGAGGGCGCGGGAATCGTGGAAAAGGTAGGCGATAGCGTTTCTTCGGTCGTTCCCGGCGACCATGTCGTCTTGTCGTTTGCGTCTTGCGGCCACTGTAAAAACTGCTTATCCGGCAAGCCAGCTTACTGCTCTGACTTCGGTATTCTGAACTTCGGAGGCAACATGCTGGACGGTACGACCCGCCTTCAGCAGCATGGCCATCGCGTATCCAACTTTTTCGGCCAGTCTTCGTTTGCTACGTATGCGATTGCGAATGAAAGAAGCGTCGTAAAGGTTGACAAGGACGTCGATTTGAATCTTCTCGGGCCGCTTGGCTGCGGTATCCAGACCGGCAGCGGCGCTGTTTTCAACTCTCTTAAGCCAAGCTTTGGCGAATCGATTGTTATTTTCGGTGCCGGAGGCGTAGGACTAAGCGCTGTTATGGCTGCAAAAGTTGTTGGCTGCTCTAAAGTAATCGCCGTTGATGTCGTAGACAGCCGTTTGGAGCTTGCCAAGGAGCTCGGAGCGACCCATGTCCTGAACAGCAAGAAAGTGGATGTCGTCGAGGAAATTCGCCGAATTACAGATGGCGGCACAAACTACAGCTTGGACACGACAGGCGTACCGGTCGTCGTATCTCAAGCAGTAGAAGCCATTCAGGTGCTTGGTACGGCCGCATTTGTCATCGTCGCTCCCGACCTGTCGAAGTCGCCAACCTTTACGTATGGCAAACGGGTCATCGGAATCGTCGAAGGCGACTCCGTTCCTCAACTGTTCATCCCGCAGCTTATTGAGTACTACAAAGATGGACGTTTCCCGTTCGACAAGCTCGTGAAATTTTATGAATTCAGCGAAATTAATCAAGCGTTTGCCGACTCGAAATCAGGTATTGCTGTCAAGCCGATAATTAAAATGTAAAACCATCAAAACGGGCGGCGCCTGCAGGTATTGACCTTCAGGCACCGCCCGCTTTTTTATTCAAATTTAGCCGGCGAGCCCTCAGGGATAAGCCCTTCCGCATATCGCTCCAGCTTCTTCTTGTCTTCTTGCTTAATGATGCCGTGGCCGTACACATGGATGAATACTGTGCCCGTGTATTCCGGATTTGGACCACACTCCCCAGGTATAACTTCGCTCAGGCTCGTGTAGCTTTCCTTCTCGGACAGCCAATCGAATGAGGTTCACGAGCAGCACTCCGCCATCCACTTCCTTGAAGCCATCGTACGTCGCTTCTTCGCACCGGGTCCCTCGCGCAACTATTTAGGCGTGACGTCCTCGACCGGCGAAGAATGGCTGATGAACGCGACTTTGCCGCCGCCAAACTTGATACCGCTTACGCCGCATCGTGCCACCCGGTAGTAATAGGGGGAATTAGCTTGTTGGCCTCAGGATAGCGGTAATTTCTACCGCAATTTCACCGGGTTTAGTTCAGCACAGTTCCTATATCAAGGCTTACCCCCGATTTTCTGAATCTGCTTCTTCCCCCATTTCCCATGCCCTTTTGCGTATATCAACCTGCCCCGAACGAAGTCGCAACCTATCCCCCGACCAAGGTCCAGTCCAAAAACCGCCGCGGGTCCGTTTTGGCAAATCGCGCGGTGACCTAAAATAAAGACATGAACCAAACGTCATAACAACGAAAGGCGGTGAACCATGAAACTCCAAAGCAAGAACACGTTCGCGCTCATCCTGATCGCCTGCGGCGCCCTGATCCTCTTCGGCAAGCTGGGACCGGTGCTCGGATGGTTTACGAGCCTGCTCGTCCCGATCGCCCTGATCGGGTTCGGTTACCTCGGGATCAAGAACGGCAGGAAGCTCATCGGCGGGATTCTCCTGTTCCTCGGTGCGTTCATCCTGATCGGAAGGTTGACCCCGCTCATCGGCTGGATCGTCGCCATCCTGCTCATCGCCTGCGGAATCTCCGTGCTGGCCAAGAAACAGAGCTACTAATCCAAGCTGTTAATCCATAGAAAACGGAGTTGAGACCATGAGCGTCTGGAATCGGATGAGGGATATTACGGTGGCGACGTTGAACGACCGGTTGGAACAATCGGAAGATCCGGTCCGCCTGATCGACGGGTATCTCTCCTCCCTAAGGGAGCAAATTCGCGAAGCGGAACGGCTGCACAGCGAATGCTCGAACCATGTGAGCGCGGTCCGCAGCCAATACTTGACGGCACTGTCCCTCAAGCAAAAGCGGGAAGAGCAAGCGCTCATCGCCCTGAAGGCGGGAGAAGAGGAAATCGCCCGTATCGCCCTGCAGGAAAAGCTGCAGCAGGAAGAAATCTGCAATCAATACGGCCCCTTGTATGAAGAAGGCCGGGCCTCGCTCGCCGATCTGGAGAATCAGATCCGCCAGCTGCGGGCGGATTACGACGAGATCGCCGCCCGCCGCAGCTACTATCAGGCACGGATGGAATCGCTCCGGCTGCAGCGCAAGCTGAACGAGCGGCTCTCCGGAGTCGGCGGCAACCCGTCGCCGCGAGCCTTCCAGCGCCTCGACGAGCGCTTAAGCGACCTGGAGCTGGAATCCCGCACCTTGAACGAAGTACGCCGGACCACCTCCCAGCCGTACAGCGGATACGGGAGCGGAAGCTCCCGGCTGGACGAGGAAATGAGCCGGCTGATGCAGAAGCTCGGGAGCAAGCTGGAAGACAAGAACGGCAAGCTGGAAGAGAAGCTGAGCCGGGAAATCACGAAGCTGGAGGAAACGCTGGAGGAAAGCCGCGTTAAGCTGGAGCAGAAGCTGGAAGAGAAGCTTGGCAAGCTGAACCGGATGAACTAAAGCGGGACATAGGCAGGATCGCGGGTTCGTCGCTTTGGCACACAGGCTTAAATGGAAAGGCAGGTTGAACAGGCATGAAAATGAACAAATTGTACCGGTCCCGCAGGGACAAACTGCTTGCCGGCGTTTGCGGCGGGCTTGCGGAATGGCTGAACGTCGACGCCACGCTGCTTCGGGTGGTGGTCGTTATTACCGCCATCTTCTCCACGGGCGTTCCGTTCATCCTCATCTATTTTATCGCCAGTCTGGTAATCCCGAAGGAACCGGGGCCATATGATCCCCCGTATCCGGATGGTTCCTACTATAACGATCGCCCGCCCTTCGACGGAACCGGCGGTTACGGCGGCGCGAGCGGCGGAACCGGCGCCGGCGGCTCTTCCTATGGAGGGTCCGCCTACGGCGGCTATGTTGCCCCCGGCAAGCCGGCAGCAGCCAAGCCGGACCAACTGGACGAGATGATGAAGGAAGTCGAGAAGAAAGCTCTGCAGAAGGAAATCAAAGAACTCCGAGCCAAGCTGGGCCAATACGAAAAAGACAAGGGAGATGTGTAATCATGGGAGTATTTAACCGAATCAAAGATATGACACGCGCCTCGATCAATGAAATGCTGGACAAAGTCGAAGACCCGATCGTCATGCTGAATCAATACCTGCGCGACATGGAGGAAGAGATCGCCCAGGCGGAGGTTACCGTCGCGAAGCAGATCGCGAGCGAACGCAAGCTGCAGCAGCAGCTGAGTGAAGCGGAGAAGCTGGTGAACGACCGCGAAGCCACCGCTCTCGCCGCGATGCGGAACGGTCAGGAAGCCGCCGCCCGCGCCGCTCTGGAAGAAAAGCTGTACTACGAGCAAAAGGTAACCGACTACACCGGCCTGCATGTGCAAGCCAAGGCCCAGGCCGACGAGATCCTTGGGCAGTTGCATGAGATGAAGGATGAATTCTACAAGATGCGCAACAAGCGCAATGAGCTGATCTCCCGCGCCCAGCTCGCCAGCGCCAAGAAGCAGATGGCTTCCGTCACGAACCAGGTGACGGTGGGTGGCGGCAGCGCCTCCCGCGGCTTCCATCGCATGGAAGAGAAGATCCTGGAGATGGAAGTGCAGGCGGAGGTCGCCCGCATGCCTTACTCCGCCACTCCCGCATCCGGCACCGCCTTGAGCGCGGTCGACGCGGTGAAGAAGGAGAAGATCGACGCCCAATTGGCCGAGCTCAAGCAAAAGCTGAACGCCCCGGCTCCAGAGCAGCCGATCGGCGAGTAACTTGTGACTTGCGGTTAGGCGGCCGGAGCACTGGATGAGTCCGGTCAGGCCGCTCACGTTCGGCCCCCGTATCAAGAGCTCCTCTTGTGCGGGGGCTTTCGGTCGAATATGCGGGGGCTTTCAGTCGAATAAATGGTGCTTTTCCGGCCTGTATCGTTTGTGATATGCTGTTGCGTGGCAGAGAAGGAGCTATAGTTCCCAGGCAGGAGGTGCGAGGATGAGAGAACCGAGCAACAATCGGCAGAAGAATACGTATCTCGTCCTGATCGCGGCGGGGGTCTTTATTCTGTTGGAGCATTACATCGGCTTCTGGAATCTGGTCGGCCTTCTCCTGATCCTCTACGGCATTCACGTTCTGAGCAGCGGAGGCGGCAACAAGAAGGGATATGCCCTGGTCATCGCCGGAGCCTTCTTTGTCGCAGGCGGTCCGCTCGCAGTCCTCATCGGCATCGCGCTCATCTCCCTCGGGCTGTTCTACAAGAAGTCGAAGGAGCTGCATCCGGACGACGATTTTCTCCAGAAGCAGAGCTTAATCGGCAGCATACGCTACGACCGCGAACCATGGGTGCTGCGCAACATGAGCATCTGGCACGCAATCGGAGAGATGCGCTTCGATTTCTCGCTCGCCCTCCATGAGGAGAAGGAAGTGACCGTGATTCTCCAGGGAATGATCGGCAATCTGAACATCATCCTCCCTGAGGACATGGCGGTTTCCGTGGAAGGCTCCGTGCTGGCGGGCTCGCTTCATGTCGGGGGAACGAGGAGAGACGGCGTCGGCAACAAGGTCGTATGGCAGTCTCCCGGCTACGAGAGCGCGGAGACGAAAGTGAAACTAATCGCCTCCTATCTCGTAGGAGAAGTGAACATCAAGGTGGTTTAAATGAAAAACCAGGACGCGAAAGGAGGAGAACCCCGTGAATCGACGATTGACCGGCATGGTTTGGCGGAGCTTGGCCGAATCGGTGCTCATCGGGTTTCTCCTGAGCGGCGTTCTGGTTTATTTTTTGTATACATACGGCTATCTGAACACGAACAGCACCTGGGAGCGGGGCCTCCGCATCACCCTGATCCTGGTCGGCACGGTGGCGGCGATCACGCTGTCCTACGGCTACTGGAACGGAGCGCGCACGGCCCGCCGCCTGGAGCAGCTGAGCGAGGTGATGCTGTCGTTGGAGAAGGGCAACCTCTCCCGCTCCGTGCCTCCGCTCGGCGAAGATGAGATCGGCGGCCTCGGGGAGCAGTTGAACCGGATCGGCAAGAAGTGGGAGGAGCAAGTATCCTCGCTGCAGCGCCTGTCCAACAACAACGCCCAGTTGGCGGAGAAGGCCCGCTATTCGGCCATTGTCGAAGAGCGGCAGCGGCTCGCGCGGGACCTGCACGACGCGGTCAGCCAGCAGTTGTTCGCCATCTCGATGACGGCGACGGCCGTCGGCCGGATCATCGATAAGGATGTCGAGAAGGCGACGCGGCAGATTCATCTGATCGAGGAGATGGCCTCGGTGGCCCAATCGGAGATGCGGGCGCTGCTGTTGCATCTGCGGCCCGTCCACCTGGAAGGCAAACGGCTGGCGCAAGGGCTGCGCGACCTGATCGCCGAGCTTCAGGCCAAGGTGCAGGTGGAGATCGCCCTGGAGATGGATGAGGAGCTGCAATTGCAGAAGGGGATCGAGGATCACCTGTTCCGTATCGTCCAGGAAGCCCTCTCCAATGCCCTGCGCCACTCCAGAGCGTCCCGGCTGGAGATTCGCCTCTTCGTCGCAAGCGACAGCATCCGCCTGGCGGTCCGGGACAACGGAGTCGGCTTCGATCCGGACGAGGTGAAGCACGCTTCCTACGGCTTGGTGTCGATCCGCGAGCGGGTGAACGAGCTCGGCGGGTCGCTCAATATCGTAACCGCCCCGGGACGGGGAACCCGCTTGGAAATTCGCATCCCGTTTACCATGGAGACGAAGGAGGACGAGAACGGTGGACAATCCTAACGAAGACGAACCGAATGCTTCCATCAAGGTGCTCTTGGTGGATGATCACGAGATGGTCCGCATCGGTCTTGCCGCCGTGCTCAGCACGGAGGAAGGCATTGAGGTGGTCGGCGAGGCGGGCAACGGGCTGGAGGGAATCCGCCTGGCGCAGGAATACAAGCCGGACGTCATCCTGATGGACCTGGTCATGGATGGCATGGACGGCATCGAGACGACCCGCCGGGTCATGGGTATCTGCCCGGACTGCAAGGTGATCGTGCTGACCAGCTATCTGGACGACGAGAAGATGTATCCGGTCATCGAAGCGGGGGCCTTCAGCTACCTGCTCAAGACCTCGCGGGCGACGGAGATCGCCGAAGCGATCCGGGCCGCCGCGAGCGGCCGGCCGATCATCGAGGCGCAGGTGGCGTCCAAGATGATGAACCGATTCCGGCAGCCGCGCGTGGAGACGGCTCCCCACGAGGAGCTGACGGAGCGGGAGATGGAGGTGCTGCGGCTGATCGCCAGCGGCAAGTCCAACCAGGAGGTCGCCGACGAGCTGTTCATCGGCATCAAGACGGTCAAGTTCCATGTGACGAACGTGCTCGCCAAGCTCGGCGTCGAGGACCGCACGCAAGCGGCGATCTATGCGATCAAGCATGGGCTGGTGGAGTGAGCGAGGAGACGACGAGTTTCATAGTCGGAGGAAAGGGCGCCCCGAACCTGATCGGCATCAGGCTATCGGAGCGCCCCCTTTGTGCAAATATCTGAAAGATATTTCATCGGTAAACGCGCGGCGTCATAAGGACGCCGATAGGCGTTTATCTTGGTGCGAACCGGCTTAGTCTGGCTTTTTTGAAATCCACCAGGAATAGACGGTGGGTATGACGGCGAGCGAAATTATCGAGACGATGACGGCCGCGCGACTCCAGAAATCGGGAAGGAACGCGGCGATTCCCGTCAGAATGCCCGCCAGCACCCACAGCCGGCCGCCGAGCCGGTGGGTCTTGCGCCAGACCTCCGGATCGCTCAGCGTCCAGGGAGTTCGGAAGCCGACGAAAAAGTTCCCCTTCACCTGGGGAAGAGAATTGCCCATGACGATGAAGAGCAGCCCGACCCCGAGCAGGATATCGTTCTTCATATTGATTTTATGGCCGAGCCCGTTGAGAACCACGGCGACGAGAAGCAGGTCGAGAACTGCCGCAATAGCCAGCCTGATCATCCCGAACGCGTTCTGAAACTTGTCATAGTTGCTCTGCCGCGGATCGATGCGCCGGACGACCCCGAGAATGAGCGGCAAGAAGAGGCCGAAGAACGCGAGGAGACCGATGACATTCAGCTTTTTGCCGTAGCGGTTCACATTGCCGCGAATATCGAAATGCAAAGGAAGCTGATCCGGAAGCGCCTTGTAGTTGATCAAGGCAAAAGTGAGCACCGCGACTCCCAGCACCACGATCGCCGCATCTTGCCATCTCCAGATAGATGAATTGCTGTTGTTCATGAACGACGCTCCTCCTTCTTTTCGCTAGCCGCGGCTTTCTTGCTCTCGGCGTCGACGGCCGTGACGGACAGCACCCAGCCGAGCACCTCCTGCAGCACGGTCATGTTCAGAGTGTAGCGGATAAATTGTCCTTCCCGCTCATCTTGAATGAGCCCCGCGTGCTTGAGCGTGTTCAGGTGATGGGAGAGGCTCGGCTTCGACATGTCGAAGTGCTCGGCAAGCTCCCCCGCCGTCCGGTCCTTATCCCGCAGCAGGTCGATGATTTTGCGCCGGGTCGGGTCGGCCAAGGCTTTGAACGATTCGTTCATCCGGCAAGCCCCCTTTCATTTCGATATTTAAATAATTATCTAAATATATAATAATCGGCCGGTTTGCTTTTTGTCAACTTTTATGATTGGGTAAAGAGCGAACAAGATCATTTCGGTGGGAGATGCTAAGGCTATCGGCAGCCGTGTATGATTATGGAGCTGCGCCTAACTAACGTTTCCCGATTTTTGCGCTGACTGTCTGAGTAGCCGCGACCGGATGGACGCCATCAATACCCAAAATGGCACGAAATTTAGGTGCGTTCTTCTTGTGTACTTCCGGCATTGTTAGTTCAGCGCAGTTCATATAGGTTTCAGATGCTGCGCCGGGACCGGCTTATCGATCAATATCTGCACAGCGGTGTCGATCCGTCGGATCAGCCGCTCCGCAAACGTGGGGTTGGTGAATAGAATGAGCAAAATGAAGGCCGTGAGCGCTTCCCGATCGCGGCTGTGGCTTGGCGGCTTCTGCCTGCTGGTCTTCGCCGCGATCAGCGCGGCCATGCGGCAGGGGTGGACGGACCCCATTGATACGGTGATCCGGGAGGCCATTCAAAGCAGGGACGCGCCGGGCCTCTTGCGGTTTGCGATAGGGATCACGAATGGGGGAGAGCTCGTCCTTCAGCTGCTTCTGTTCGTGCCCGCCGCGATTTATCTGCGGCTGTACACGGGGCGATGGAGGCCGCCGATGCTGCTGTTAGCGAATCTGGGAGGCGTCTGGATTCTCAATACCGCCCTGAAGGACCTATACCGCCGGGACCGGCCGACCATCCGGCATCTGGTCGAGGCGGGCGGGTACAGCTTTCCGAGCGGACACGCGATGAGCTCGGCGGCCTTTTACGGGATGATCGGCTATCTCCTGTGGAAGGCTTACCGGCGAAGCTGGCAGGGCGCCTGGCTGTTCCCGGCGCTGGCCGCCCTCCTGGTGCTGATCATCGGCTGGAGCCGGGTATACCTCGGCGTTCATTTCCCGAGCGACGTCCTCGCCGGCTATGCTGCCGGAGGCTTTTGGCTGCTGCTGTGCCTTGCCCGCTATGACCGCATGTCGGAACCTGCGGGCTGACAGTGCCGGTTTCGTGGCACTCTCCTTGCTCGTGTGCTAAACTGGAGATGTGAACCAAGTCACTCCACTCTTTCATAAAGGATGATGAACATGAGCGAGGTACTGAAGGAAGCCGTCCGGTCCGAAGGGGCCGTCTTCTTATTGTTCGGCGCGACCGGGGATCTTGCCAGCCGCAAGCTTTTCCCCGCCATCTACAGCCTGTACCGAGAGGGCAAGCTGTCGGACAAATTCGCCGTGGTCGGGGTTGCCCGCCGTCCGAAGACGCGGGAGCAGTTCCGCAGTGATGTTTTTCATTCCATTGTTGAATTTGCCCGCTACAAAAGCGTCGAGACCGATCCCGAGTGGATGCGGTTCGCTGAGCATTTTGAATATCTCTCGCTCGATACCAACGATACGGCAGGCTATAGCCAGTTGAACGAGCTGACGCTCGGTCTGGAGGCGAAGTTCGGGATCGCCGGCAACCGGCTGTTCTACCTGGCGCTGGCGCCGAATCTGTTCGGGAGCGTCGCCCACAATCTTAAGTCCGGCGGCCTGTTGAACAGCGAGGGCTATCACCGGCTGGTCATCGAGAAGCCGTTCGGCTTCGATCTGCCCTCGGCGACCAAGCTGAACGAGGAGATCCGCCAGGTTTTCCAGGAGGAGGAAATCTTCCGCATCGACCATTATCTCGGCAAGGAGATGGTGCAGAACATCAACGTCATTCGCTTCGCCAACGCCATGTTCGAGCCGCTGTGGAACAACAAGCATATTGCCAATATCCAGATCACTTTGAGTGAGACGGTGGGAGTGGAAGACCGCGGCGGGTACTACGACCATTCCGGCGCGCTCCGGGACATGGGGCAGAACCATATGCTGCAGATGGTGACCATGATGGCGATGGAAGCGCCGGGCCGCCTCCTGCCGGAGGATATCCGCGACGAGAAGGTCAAGGTGCTGCGCGTTCTGCGCGGGTTCTCGGGGCCGGAGGAAGTGGCGAAGCGCGTCGTGCGCGGGCAATACGGCGAAGGCACGATCAAGGGCGCGGTGAAGAAGGCGTACCGCCGGGAGGATAAGGTGAGCCCGGATTCCATGACGGAGACCTATTTTGCCGCCAAGCTGTTCGTCGACAACTTCCGCTGGGCCGGGGTTCCCTTTTATGTGCGGACCGGCAAGCGTCTTCCGGCCAAGACGACCGAAGTGGTGGTCGAATTCAAGAAAATACCCGACGACATCTATCTGGCCAAGAGTCAGGAGCTGAAGCCGAATCTGCTCGTGTTCCGCGTGTCGCCGCTGGAGGGCATCTATCTGAAGATCAACGCCATGCAACCGGGCTCCGAGGGCACGGTCATTCCGATCGCGATGGATTTCTGCCAGAGCTGCCAGGTGGGCATCAACACGCCGGAAGCCTATGAACGGCTGCTCTACGACGCGACCCGCGGCGATTCCACCCACTTCACCCGCTGGGACGAGGTGGCCTTGGCCTGGCAGTTCGTGGACAGCATCGCCGGATCCTGGGCGCAGGGCTCCGGAGAGCTGCTGCCTTATGAAGCCGGGACGTGGGGACCGGAAGCGGCGGAGCGACTTCTCGCCGAGGACGACTTCCACTGGTGGCCGGTGAGCGGCCAAGAGGAAAGCGACGTGATCTGGGTGGCCGCGACGCCGATGTGAGCAAGGCCGACCGGCGCCAAAGCGAACAACCGGGGCGCGGGGCCGATCGGAGCGGATACGCAACTGAGAGGATCGAGGAGGAGAGAGATGTTTGCCTTTTACGATATTTCAATGACCATCAAGCCGGACATGCAGGTCTACAAGAACAAGGACGAGAAGCGTCCCGAGTTCATCACGATGTCCGATCACGCGACGGGCAAGGCGCATGAATCGCGGATTGCGCTCGACGCCCACACCGGCACGCATATCGACGCTCCGCTGCACATGATCGCGGGCGGGGAGACGATCGAGACGATTCCGCTAGAATCGCTCGTCGGCCCCGCCCGGGTGCTGGACTTGACCGGCGTGACCGACGGGATCTCGCGGGCCGATCTGGAGCCGTTCGGCATTCAGCCGGGCGAATGGCTGCTGTTCAAGACGCGCAATTCCTTCTCCGACGAATTCGACTTCGAATTCGTCTACCTGAAGGAAGGCGGGGCCGTCTACCTGAAGGAGATCGGCGTGAAGGGAGTTGGCACGGACGGGCTCGGCATTGAGCGCGCCCAGCCGAGCTACGGAACGCACCGGACCCTGCTCGCGGCGAACATTCAGGTCGTAGAAGGGCTGCGGCTTGCCGAGGTTCCGGGCGGCAGCTATTTCATGGTGATCGCCCCGCTCAAGCTGACTGGGATAGAGGCCGCTCCGGCCCGCGCGTTCTTGCTGGGGAGCTGAAGAAAGAATGGTCGTAGCGTTTTTTGAATGATGCTGATGATGTTAAGCGAGGGCTGCTCCTTGCTTGACCTTTTTTTAGCAGAGCAGCGCCGCGGAGCGCGGGGCAACCTGCGCGATCCGGCCGCCGCCAAGCCATCCGTTCAAGGTCAGCGCGAGGACGCCCAAGAGAAGGCTGTACCCGGTCACCACCATCACGTCGAGGGTGCGGGTCAGCCTTTTGCTGTAGATGGCGGCGATCGAGAAAACCAGCGCGGAGAGCGGTGAGGGCGAAACGGCAGCCGGCGAAGACGAATTTGGCGGGGATGTCGTCCGCGCCGATCCGAAGCCAAGCGTACCCCAGCTTCACGGCGGGAAAGGCGCTCCCCCAGAGCAGGCAGCAGAGCGGTGCTGAGAAGAGGCCGCGGGTCTTGACAAGGTCTTGACACGGACGTCCGCCTGGGGCACTCTGGGAAGAGACGACTGGAATTAGGCGGATTCGGCCTGCCGATTCAGAGCGCATGGAGCGGCAAACGGCAATAGGAATCGGCCGACGGAAGAAATCTTCGCAACGATTAGAAACAATTTGGGGGAGGAAACCAGATGAGTGAGAAACCGCAAGAACGCTCGATGGAACACCATGAGCACAAGGAGGAGCATTTTACCGCGTCGGATACGGTGCGCGATATCGTCATCGGCATGGCCGACGGCTTGACTGTGCCGTTCGCGCTGGCCGCCGGGCTGTCCGGCACCTTGTCGCACACGTGGACGGTGGTGGTGGCGGGTCTCGCCGAGATCGCCGCCGGCTGCATTGCCATGGGGCTCGGCGGCTATCTGGCCGCCAAGACCGAGGAACAGCACTACACCTCCGAGGAGGCGCGGGAGCGGTGGGAGATCGTCCATCTGCCGGCCCGGGAACGCCAGGAGGTGGAGGAGGTTTTCCGGGAATGGGGACTGGAGGGCGAGGTGCTGGACCGTGCTACGGACGCTGTCATCGCCGATGAGGACCGCTGGACCGAATTCATGATGAAGCATGAGCTCGGGCTGGAGAAGCCGGATCCGAAGCGCGCCCGCAACAGCTCGATCACGATCGGCCTGTCCTATGTGGTCGGCGGGCTCATCCCGCTGTCCCCTTATATTCTGATTGACCAGATGCAGAACGCCCTGACCCTGTCCGTCATCCTGACCGTCATCGCGCTCTTCGTGTTCGGCTTTGGCAAAGGCAAGTTCATGGGCACTCCGGTCTGGAAGAGCGCCATTTCCACTACGCTGGTCGGCGGTGTGGCTGCGGCGGTGGCGTTCGTCATCGCCAAGCTGATCGGGGGGTAAAGAAGATGAACCCGTCACCGGTCATGCGACTGCTTTCGTTCAACATTCTCGTGGATCGGAAGGGTCGGGCGGAATGACGAGCGGGCTGAGGGGGAACAAGTCCCGATTTTTCATCGGAGAAGGATGTTTCGGGAGCTGGACCACGGCATTTTTTGGCTGTCGGAGATTCCTCATCTTGCTGGAAGCATCGGTTGGGACGCGAAATGCCCACGAACCGTCCGAGCAGACACCGGCCTATCAGGCGATTTTGTCATCCGGATTTCAAGATTCATCCTTGGCGGAAGAGGCAGTCTGTTATGGCATGTCCTTTTCGTACCATCGGTTTCTGATGGATCGCTATGAAATGGAGGCTTACCGGCTTCAACAGGAGCATGATCGCGTGTTTCGAACCATCGACCATCTCTTTTATCGCGGAGACGTTCAGGTGTTACGGTACGGTATCCTTGGGGACAATCAGGAGCCAGGGTTGGAAGAGTGAGCGCAACGAGGTATAATAATTAGGTGTGTATTTTCATGCGAAAGGATTTAACGGCTAATGACGAGTTCTTCCAATAAAGAAATTCTCCGGGAGGTCGCCAAGCGGCGCACCTTCGCCATCATCTCCCACCCCGACGCCGGGAAGACGACGCTGACCGAGAAGCTGCTGCTGTTCGGCGGCGCGATCCGTGAGGCGGGCACGGTCAAAGGGCGCAAGGCGAGCCGCCACGCCACCTCCGACTGGATGGAGATCGAGAAGCAGCGCGGAATCTCGGTAACTTCGAGCGTTCTGCAGTTCGACTACAACGGCTGCCGGGTGAACATCCTCGACACCCCGGGTCACCAGGATTTCAGCGAGGACACCTACCGCACGCTCACGGCGGCGGACTGCGCGGTCATGATCATCGACTCGGCGAAGGGCGTCGAAGCCCAGACCAAGAAGCTGTTTCAGGTGTGCAGCAAGCGCGGCATTCCGATCTTCACTTTCATCAACAAGCTGGACCGCGAGGGCCGTGATCCGTTCGAGCTCCTTGAGGAGCTGGAAGAGGTGCTCGGCATCCGCTCGCATCCGATGAACTGGCCGATCGGCTCGGGCAAGCAGTTCAGCGGCGTCTACGACCGAATCAAAACCCGGCTGGAGCTGTTCCAGGGCGGCGGCGGCGAGCACGTGAATGTGGAGGTCCGCGATGTGGAAGGCTTCCGCGATCCGCTCGTGCATGAGATCGCCGGGGATTACCTGTACGCCAAGCTGTGCGAGGATCTGGAGCTGCTCGACGTGGCCGGCGATCCGTTCGATCAGGACCGCGTGAACCGCGGCGAGCTGACTCCGGTTTTCTTCGGCAGTGCCATCAACAACTTCGGGGTGCAGACGTTCCTGGAGAACTTCCTGGAGCTCGCGCCGACTCCCACTCCGCGGGGGGTGGAGGGGGACGGATCGATCGATCCGCTGGACGAGGGCTTCAGCGGCTACATTTTCAAAATCCAGGCCAACATGAACCCGGCTCACCGCGACCGGATCGCCTTCCTGCGCATCGTCTCGGGCAAGTTCGAGCGCGGCATGTCCGTGAAGCACGTGCGCGCGGGCAAGGAGATCAAGCTCTCGCAGCCGCAGCAGTTCCTCGCCCAGGACCGCGACATCGTGGAATACGCCTACCCGGGCGACATCATCGGCCTCTTCGACCCGGGCATCTTCCGCATCGGCGACACGCTGAGCCAGCTCGGCGACATTCGCTTCAACGAGCTGCCAACCTTCTCGCCCGAGATGTTCAGCAAGGTGACGGTGAAGAACGCCCTCAAGCACAAGCAGTATCAGAAGGGCATCGAGCAGTTGACCGAGGAGGGCACCATCCAGGTGTTCCGCACAGTGAGCTTCGACGACACGATCCTCGGCGTGGTCGGACAGCTGCAGTTCGAAGTGTTCGAGTACCGCATGCGCGGTGAATACGGAGTCGAGGTTCAGCTTCAACGGCAGACTTACCAATTCGCCCGCTGGCTGGTCGGCGACGGCATCGACGCTTCCAAGTTCCGCGTCAACTCGACGCTTGTGAAGGACAAAAAGGACAATCTCGTCGCGCTGTTCGAGAACGAGTACGCCCTGCGAACGGCGATGGAGAAATTGCCCGATGTGAAGTTTCTGGAGACGGCGCCCTAAGGGGCGCTGTTTTCGCGTTGCGGTGGTGCCAGTCGTTGCGGGAAATTTTAATGATTCGGGATATCGCTATTTCTGCGAGAAGGGCGGGTAGCGATGAAATAGTGCCTTGCCAGATCGTTATTTGGTGAAAATTGCTCGCTTTCCGTCTTCGAGACTCATATCAGTGATATGGGGTGTCGTTATTATGCGAGCAAAGGTCGCAGCCCGGAAGATAGTGCTATCCCGTATCGTTATTTGGGGACCAAGCGCGAACTTGGGCTCATCTCTGATCGACCATCGACGGATATCCCCAGCAAGGACGGAAAATCCGAGAAAACATTACAAGCGATCCTTGACACCTCTACTGTACTACACGCATAATACAAATAACGTCACAAGGCGGTGAAGCCCTTGCTCTCTTTTCACGAATTGAAGCTCAACAGCAGAGACCCCGTATACCAGCAAGCCGCCGCCTATGTCAAACGGCAGATTCTCCTCGGCACTGTCGTCTCCGGAGACCGGCTGCCGTCCCGGCGGGAGGTCTCGGCGCAGCTCGGGATCAACCCGAACACGGTGCAGAAGGCGTTCAAGCTGATGGAGGAAGAGGGGTATGTGCGGACCAACAGCACTCTCGGCAGCGAGATTTACGTCGATGCGGAGATCCGCAAGCGGATCGAGGCGGAGCTGACCCGCGGGCTCGTGAAAGAGTTCATCGACTCGGCCAAGGAGATTCAGCTGCCATTTCAAAAGGTGGTGCAGCTCATAAGCGAGCTATGGGAGTAGGATTGCTTTGGATAAATTGTATTATCAATATCATACAATGGGGTGGGCGGATTGTCCTTTTACCGGTTATACCGCTATGAATTGAGCCGAATCGGTCTGTTGACCTTCATTCTGGCTTTGGCCGCGCTCTTGCTGCCGCAGTGGCTGCTCAAGGAGGAAACGGCCGGCATGCTCTCATACGCTCCCAAACGTTACGAAGAGCTGTTCCTTGCCTCAGGGAGCCCACAGCTTTTCTTTATCCTCTGGCTCTGCTGCTGGCGGGATTTCTGCTCGATTTCTACCGCGGATATTGGCGCAGCAAAGGCATCTATACCCTGATCGCCCTGCCGGTGCGCCGGGAGGTGCTCTATTTCGCCAAGCTGCTCGCTGTGCTCACCGCCTTCCTGATTCTGATCGCGTCCGAGCTTCTGGCGATTCGACTGGGCTACGGATATACGGTCGACCGCATGGTGTTGGCAGGGCAGGAAGGCCCGATGGCGAACGGCCTGTTTCTCGCCTTCCTCCGCTGTGATTTCTTCCGCCTGCTGCTGCCGTTCAGCTTCAGCCGAATGCTCTCGACCGCCGCTCTGTTGCTCGCCGCGACGACCGGAGCTTACTACGCCGCGCTGTGCGAACGGAGCCGCTGCTGGCTGGGGTTGACGGCCGCAGCTGTGGCGTTTGCCGCTATTTTGCGCGTGATCGGATACCGGCTCGGGGAATCGGTCGGCTCCGCCGTTTATCGCGCCGAAGGGCTTTACCCGAGCAGCATCCTGCTGTTAGCGCTCAGCGCCGGGTTTATCTGGCACGGCATTGTCTTGTACAAAAAAGGAGCCATCGCGTAAAAAGGGGGGAGAGCGCATGAAGGAGATTCGTTGGCTGAAGCGGCATGTCGCTGTTCCGGCTCTGCTGGCCGCGCTTGTGACAATCGGAGCGATAGGCATGGATATTTATTCAAGGAAGGACGCCGAAGTGATCGAACTGAAGGATTTGACGGGAAATCGCAGCGAACTTGCGGACATACGGATCAAGGGAGAGTATACCGACGGCTATCATACGACTTCATTTCAGATCGGCGACGGGAAAGTCGCGAAAAGCACCAAGCTGAGGGCGCAGCCTGTCGCTGAACAGCCCTACCGCTATAATCCGGGGATGCCCAAGCGGATCGGCGAGTTCGAGTATGAGGTGATGGACATTCAACCGACGATTAAAATTCGGGTGCGCAAGATGAACAGCACCGGCCCGTATGCGTCAATCATCTTGAATGCGGCTGCAAGCGCGAGCGATCCGTCTACCGTGGGAACGACGACCACGCATTATGCGAACGTTCAAGAATATGGACTGACCGTCGGCAATGGCAAGCTCTATTTTACCCTTCCGATTACACGCGCTTACAAGGGCAGCACCGGAATCTACGAGTGGAACTTGGACGATCTCCGCTTCAAGCGGGTGGCGGAGGAATCCCCGCTTGAAGCGCGGACGGTGGCGGAGTGGCCGCTCGTTTCCGAACAGGAAAATCCCGGCGAAGCGATGGATGTGATCGGGCTGGAAGCGGTAGGAAACAGTCTCGCTCTCGTGGCCATGCAAGGTGACAAGCTGGTCGTGCGCGGCTATGACAGCGCCAGCGGCAAGGTCAGCGGAGAAGCTCGGATCGCCATGTCCGGTACTCCGATCGCCGGCGAGCGGGCTCAGGCTGGCAAGCCGGCTATCGAGGCCAGATTGAACGAGTCGTATCAGGCGTTCTCCGATCCGGAAGCGGGAACCTTGACACTCGCTTTTCACGAATCTTCCGATCCGGTCGGCGAATGGGGGATGAAAATCTACAGCTTCGATCTGTCGAGCGGCGTGAAGCTGGTGAACGAGACCCGGGTGGTCTATCCCGATCAACTGAAATCGGATACCTTCTTCGGCTATACCTCAATGGCCTACCGAAACGGCAAGCTGTACATGGCGCAGCTGTTGTGGGATCGGCGCGATCTTGAGAGCGACCAGACGTTCACCTTCAGTCAACCGAGAATCTTCCTGATCGATGTCTACCGGAACAACGAGCATCGGTATGAGGGAGAGTTGAAGTCGGACATGAACCAGGACATGAACCAGGACTACGCCCGCATTTCGAACCCCGCCAATCTCGATTATCAGTTCCGCACTTTCAACCACGTAAGCTTTCAATCGGCAAGCCGGGAGGAGCAGCCATGATCGAATTGACCCGTGTGGAAAAACGCTATGAGCGGGGCGCATCCGCCTTTTATACCGATCAATTGACTCTGGGCCCTGGAGAGATCATCGGGGTATTGGGCGACAACGGCAGCGGCAAAACGAGCTTGCTCAAGGCGATCATGGGGCTTGGCGAGCGCTCGAACGGGACGGTGACGGTGGACGGCAAACCGGTTCAGGAGCAATATGCCCGGATGGCTTATATCACCGAGGAAGGGAGTTGGTTGCCAGGGATGAGTCCGGCAGAGTATGCGGAGTTTCTCGCCGGCTTCTATCCCCGGTTCGACCTCGAATATTACGAGCGGCTGCTGAAGTTCTTCCAGCTGGAGCCGGACCGGCGCATCCGTTCGCTGTCTAAGGGACAGCGGGCCAAGCTGGATCTGGCTGCCGGCTTCGCCAAGCAGGCGGATTATCTGATTATGGATGAGCCGTTCTTCGGCATGGACCGTCCGACCCGAACCGGCTTTCTCAGCCTCATGGCGGCCGAGCTGACAGGCGAAGAAACGCTTCTGGTCGCCACTCATTTCGTGGAGGACTTCGCAAACCTCTTCGACCGCGTTCTCCTCCTGAACGGCGGCCGCATCCGCGTGGACGCTTCCGTCGACGCCCTGCGGCAGCAGGGCCGTACTGTGGAGGAACTGATGGCGGAAGTCTCGCTCGGCAAATGGAACAAGACGTTCATCTGACCGCCACATAACCGCCATGTAACCACCAAATAACCGCCTCATAACCACCACATAACCGCCTCATGACCACTCTATCGCCGCCACGCCCCCTCAAGAAGCTTCGTCCGGCGGCGTCGGGACGATCTTGCCCTCCTCGATCTCCACCTTGATTCGGTTGGTTTGGCGGGTGCCAGCTAAAACCGGATCATCCTGCCCGCAACGGACATGCGAGGCGCTGCCGCTGCCTCCGATTCAGGCGCGGGCCCCTCCACTTGAGCCCTTTCGAGGGTTGATTCGCCCTCATACAATGGGGTGATGAGTGTACTCGAAGGAAGGGATCAGTCTGCTTGCAGGGAGGCTTCAGGATGCGCATTCTGATGATCGCGCCGGGTCCCATTCCGGTGCCCCCAGTCCGGGGCGGGTCGGTTGAAATCTGCATGAGCGCTATTGCCCGGCTGCTGCGGGAAGGCCATGATGTCGTCCTCGTCAGCCGGCATTTTCCCGGTCTGGCATCGGTGTCCCAGGAAGGCCGGCTCACCTTCCTTCGGGTCCGCGTACCTCCGGGCGGCAGCTATATCCGGGCGGTGATCGCCAGCTTGCGCGGCCAGCGATTCGACCGCATCCAGGTGGATAACCGCCCCGCTTACGTGCCGATGATCCGCAAGGCGTTTCCCCGCACACCGGTCTCCATCTTTCTTCAATCGCTCACCTTCACGCCCGCCGGCAAGCTTACGGAAGCCCGTCTTGGCAAAGCCGATCTGGTCCTCGTCAACAGCCATTCATTGGAAAAGCACCTGACGGTGCGGTTTCCCGCGGTCAAGGGGAAGCTGCACACCGTGCACCTGGGCGTCGATTTTGAGCAGTTCCGGCCGCCGCTGCCGGAGGAGAGAGCGGATCTCCGCCGTATTCACGGGCTGGAGGATCATTACGCCGTGCTGTTCGCCGGCCGGGTCATCCCGCGCAAGGGGCTGGACGTTCTGGTGCGGGCGATGCGCGTGATGCGCCGCTCGGTACCGAATGCGGTGCTCGTCATCGCCGGATCGAGCGGAACCGTCCGCTACGGCAAATCGATCCGGCTCCTGGCGAAGCGAGAGCAAGTGCCGGTCAAGTTCCTCGGCAAGCTGCCGCATACGTCCATGCAGCACGCCTATTGGCTGGCGGATTGCTTCGTTTGTCCGTCCCAGCTGCATGAGGCATTCGGGCTTGTGAACGTAGAGGCGATGGCGACCGGGCTCTCTTGCGCCGCTTCGGACATCGGGGGGATTCCCGAGATCATCGTCGACGGTGCAAACGGGCTCCTCGTGAAGAATTACCGAAGCCCGGAAGCCTTTGCGCACACCTTGATCCGCCTCGCGGCGGAGCCGGAGCTGGCGGCGCGGCTGGGCGTGGCGGCGCGCTGGACGGCGCAGGAGCAATTCGGCTGGCTGCGGACGGCAGAGCGGCTCGCCGGGCTTTACGGAGACCCGGGACCGCTCATCATGGCGAAGGAGGAGATGGGGAAAGATGGAGGCTCGGGTGGGGAAGCCGCCAAGATATGTGGGGAGCAAGTGGAAGAAAACAGCGGCGCTCCGGGAGCATGCGGCGATTCGGCCGTTTCTGCTGCCGATTGAGAAAATGACCCGGAGCTCGCTGACCGCTTTGCTGGAGAAGCATCGTACGGTCTTCGTAAAGCCGGTATCCGGCATGCATGGCAAAGGAGTCATCAAGATCGACCTGGTGAAGGGGACGAAGCTGCCTTACCGCTATCAGGAGGGGACGAAGAAGCGGGCGTTCCGGGAAATGGATAGCCTCCTCAGTGCGATCCGGAGCGTTGCCGCCGGCCGGACCTACCTGGTGCAAAAGGGCATCCGCCTGCTGCGGCATAACAATCGCCCGTTCGACATTCGGGTGATGGTTCAGCACACCCCTGCGGGGAAATGGGAAACGACCGGAATGATCGGCCGCGTCGCCCAAGCCGGGAAAATCGTCACCAACGTGCACAACGGAGGCAAGCTGAAGCCGGTCGAAAAGCTGCTGAAGCCCTATGTCCCGGAGGAAAAAATGGCTGCAGTGACAGCCAATCTGAAGAGCCTCGGCCGCCTGGTGGCGGTGCAACTCAGCAAGAAGTTTCCCGGCATTCAGGAGGTTGGTCTGGATGTCGGGCTGGGCGCCGACCTGTGGCCGTGGATTATCGAGGTCAACACCTCGCCCGACTCGTTCGTCTTCAAGCGCTTACCGGACAAAAGCATCTACCGCCGCATTCGAAACTACGCGATCGCCTACGGCAGGCTCGGAAGAACAAAAGTGGTGCCAGCAAAGCGGCCCACCTCTAGGAAGAGACCTTTATGATGGCCGGTCCGCAAGGCGTGGCGTGGTTTCATCGAGGGTGATCGGATCGGGAGTATCCCTTCCTGTGCGACAGACAGCAAACCCCCGCCTTGCGGGCGGGGGATGCAGGGAGCGAGTCAAACGAAAGGGGCTGCGGCAAACCGCCGGCGGCCCCTTCGCTCATGTCAGGCTTTTCTCTAGATTCTCGACCATATGGGTTTGGAACTCGGGATCGCTCGTCTTCCAGATGTGCTCAAAGAGCACGCCGAGCCCCGGAAGCGCCTTCTCGTCGCCGTCGACGGAATCGGCGATCACTTCGTGCAGCTCCTCCTCCGATTTTCCTTTGACGCGCATGACGATGGCTTCCCGCAATGTGATGTTCATAGGCAACCTCCGGTTAAGATGTCTTCAGTACGCTTCGCATGAACGGAAGAGAGCCCGAATCGACACGGATTTGGCACCCTTCTGGCACCCTCTTCCTCCGTAGCATTCCCCGGGAAAGCAATTTCATTCCGTATCCGGCGGAGGGGAAGACTACCTGTGCTATAATGGAGCTTGATCAGGCAAGTGCAGGAGGAAGCCACCTATGAAAAAGCAATTCGCCATCATCGGGATCGGCCGATTCGGTTCGAGCGTCGCCCTCTCCCTGACCCAGCTCGGGTATGATGTGCTGGCCGTGGACGCGGACGAAGGAAAAGTTCAGGCGATCAGCCAATGGGTCACGCATGCGGTCCAGGCAGACCCGACGGAGGAAGAGGCGCTGCGCGCCATCGGCATCCGCAACTTCGATGTCGTGGTGGTGGCCATCGGCCAGGACATCCAGGCCAGCATCCTGACGACGCTCATCTTGAAGGAGCTCGGCGTCAAGATGCTCATCGTCAAAGCCCAGAACGAGCTGCACGGCAAGGTGCTGCGCAAGATCGGGGCGGACAAGGTTATTTTTCCGGAACGGGACATGGGCCAGCGGCTCGCCCACGCCCTCATCTCGCCCAACATCCTCGACTACATCGAGCTGTCCGACGATTACAGCATCGTAGAGGTCCGGGCGACGCCGCTGCTCATCGGCAAGAGCCTGAAGCAGCTGGATATCCGCGCCGAATACGGCTGCAACGTCATGGCGATCAAGTCCGTGGGCGGCAAGATGAACATCACGCCGAGCGCGGACGATCTCATCCAGGCGACAGACATTCTCATTATCGTCGGCCATAACGACAACCTGAATCGGCTGGAAAAAAACTATTCGGAATGAGGCTGTGATTGCGATGAACATCACTTCGGCGCAGAATCCGCGCGTCAAGGAATGGAGCGAGCTGACGACCAAGAAAGGCCGGGACAGGCAGGGCCGCTTCCTGCTCGAAGGCGTCCATCTCATTCAGGAGGCGTTGCGGGCGGGCGTCCCGGTCCGGACGGTGCTGTTCGACATGGACAAGGGGCTGTCATCAGAGCTGCAACCGCTCCTGGAAGAAGCTCCTTCCGTCGAGCGGATCGGCGTGAGCCCGGCGGTGCTCGCCAAATGCTCCGAGACGGAGACTCCCCAGGGCGCGGTCGCCATCGCGGACAAGCCGGAGTATGCGGCGGATGCGCTGTTCGCCGCTCCCGCGGGATTCGTGGTCGCCCTGGACGGGCTTCAGGACCCAGGCAATGTCGGCAGCATCATCCGCACCGCGGATGCGGCCGGGGCGGCCGGCGTCCTCATCGGCCGGGGCTCAGCCGACCCCTACGCCCCGAAGACGGTCCGCTCCGCCATGGGCTCATTGTTTCACCTGCCCGTGGTGGAAGCCGCTCTCGTCCCGCTGTTGGCGGAGGCCGCCGCGCGGGGCGCACAGGTATTCAGCACCGGCATGTCGTCCGGGCTGATTTGCTACGACGCGGACTTTACCGGTCCCGTCTGGTTTGTCATCGGCAACGAGGGCCGGGGCGTCTCGCCCGAGGTGCGTTCGCTTGTGCGGCGCGAGCTGTCCATCCCCATGCCCGGGCAGGCGGAATCGCTGAACGCCGCCATGGCGGCAGGGATTCTGCTGTACGAAGCGGTGCGGCAGCGCAGGCAATGACCGAAGGCGGAAGGCCTGGTTCGGCAACAGGCCTCTTCCGCCTTTTTCCTTAAAGCGCCGTGCGAAAAAATTTCCCGGCATGAAATGCCGCCACCGCAAATACCTGCACAGCGGCAGCTATTTTTCCAAATTTCGTACTGGACCTGCATGGAAACTAACGGGCCGTAAGAGGTTGCGGAGGGATAGCGGATTTAATCCAGTTACGGACATGAGTGACCGTTATTGCTCATAATTCATGCTGCTGGCGTTTTAACGGACTTCAACGACGTTTAACCCCTGATTTTCTTGTTATTCTTGCAAAATTCTACTTCTAATCGTCCCACATGTCCGTTACAGACAGGATGGAACGGTTTTGGCTCGATAAGCGTCTCAAATGTCTGTTACGCCCCGCGCCCTGCAAATCAAGTCCTGGTCGACGAGTTTCCATTACGCTCCTGAATTCCCGCCGATGGGCTCAGCATGCCCGAATAACAATTGCTCGGTTCGTCAGCCGTACGGACGGTATCTTTGTTTTTCGCGGAAAAGAGAGATGGTCCCGTTGTTCGGCCGTTTACCTCGAACCCGGCCGGTCTTCTTTTCGCGTGTCCATGCGCATAAGGTATAAATGACAGTCCAGTGGCGGTGAGAGGAGGGAGCCGATGTTCAGGCGCAGATGGAAGTCGAGGAGGACGCGCGGATCGAGCCGCAAACGCATGGTGTGGGTCGTGCTGCTGGTTTTCCTGCTGTCTTTTGTCCAGTCGTTCATCTTTATCGACCGCAATCTCAAACCGCCGCTGATGAATCTCGCCAAGGTTCGACTCAAGCAGATGGCCACCCAGTCGATCAATACCGCCATTGCCGACCGCATCGCGCAGGAAACCAATTTCGACAAGCTGATCGATTGGCGCACAGACAAGGAAGGCAAGGTGACCGGCTTCATGCTCAACTATACGGAGCATATGCGGATCACCTCCGATACGATCAACCGGGTGCAGGCGCTGCTCCTGGGACTGAAGCGCATGGAGGAGCACATTCCGCTCGGGATGGCGATGAACAGTCCCATCTTCGCTTCCTTCGGACCAGATATCCCCATCCGGCTGCAGCCGGCGGGAGCGGTGAAGGTGGACCTGAACACCCGCTATCAGAACGCCGGCATCAACATGATTCTGGTCGAGGTCTACATCCGGATCGTGGCCGAGGTCAGCATCATCATCCCGTTTGACTCCGAGCCGGAGATGGTCGAGACGGAGCTGCCGATCTCCTATCTTCTGGTGGTCGGAGATACACCCATGTATTATTACGACAACAAGGGAAACCCGGTCGGCAATTCAAGCCCGCTCCCGCCGGGGGTTACGCTTCCCGGTCAGACTACAGGCGGCGCCTCCGGCGCGGCATCCGGCGGAACCAGCGGAGCGGCCTCCGGCTCCGCCGCAATACCGGCAACGGAGGCGAGCGCGACGGGCGCGACGGGCGCGACCGGAACAGCGGGAGCAGCGGGAGCGGCGAACCCGAATGGCGCGGACAGCGCAGGCGGAGTCTCCGCGGGCCATTAAAAAAGACATCCAGGCAGCGCCAACAGGATGTCTTTTAACCTTATTTAATTTGGTTCAACGCCTCATTCAATTTATTGATTTGATCTTTCAACGTCGCTTGATCGAGAGTTGTCTGACCAGCTGCGGACTGGATGGCGCCAAGGGGCTCCTCAACTTTCTGGTAAACGTCCGCCTGATTTTTTTTCACGCCATCCTCAAATTTTTCCCACGATTCTTCCAATTTATCCGCATCTGCTTTCGTTTTAGCGGCGTCATTGGCGTCCACATCTTTTTGCATTTGTACCAAAGTATCTTGCATTTGTTTGGCTCCATCGGTCGGGGACGTAGACTTGGTGCATGCGGTTAGAGCGAATGCAAGAGCAAAAGCTAAAACGAAAAATTTGAAGAATTTCATGGGAAGCGACCTCCGCTGTTTTTATTTTGAATTTATGTTTAACTGCTTGCGCAGCTTCACATCGCGCTTATGATTCCACAGGACAACGGCCACAGCAGCAACTATAAGAATGGCTTGCGGCATGAAGCTTTCCCATGTCGGGTAGAGGCCCAGAACATCCAAAGAGGGCAAGTGATCCGAATGCGTAGCGGGAAAAACATTGGCCAACTGCATGCCGTGGATGCCCATGCCGAGAAATTTGAAGCACAAGTAAAACACCAAGATGCTGGAAACCAGGAAGAACGGGCGCATGGGAATTTTTAGTCCTGCCTTGAGAATCAGGAAGGCCAAAATAATCAGGATGGCAATCCCAATGGCAATGCCTGATAGCAGACTCCCCAGGCTAATAGAAGATACCATTCCAATAAAGAACAGTACGGTTTCCGTTCCTTCACGAAAGACGGCTAGAAACGAAAGGATGGCAAGAGACCATAAACTGCCGGTTGCCAAAGCATTTGAGCTTTTTGTTTGAATGTAGGAGTGCCACGCGGATAAACTGGATTTGCTGTGCAGCCAATAGCTCATATAGACAAGCATGACGGCAGCGAACAGTCCTGTACATCCGGCGATCAAGAAGTTGTTCTGCCCAAAAGCCCCGGAAGAGAAGAGCGCTTGGACAATGATGCCCAGGATGATGCTGACAACAACTCCGGCACCCAAGCCGTACCAGATCCATTTCTGCTTATGCCCTTGTCCCGATTTGTTCAGGAAACCAAGCAGAGCAACAATTACGAGCAAAGCTTCTAATCCTTCACGAAGCAGAATGGTCACGACATCCACCATCGTATAGCTTGTTTTTCCGGAGAGAGGGGAGAGGTAATCCCGCATGGCTTGAACGGTTTTAATGGCTCCCTCAACATCAGGCGGGTTTGCTGATACTTTGGCGTCAGCCGCAACCATATCACGCTCTGCATCAGCGTAGACCCTGGAGGATTGCGCAATTACGATACCTTCGATATCCAGCCAAGAGTTCCGGAACTGTTCGATTTGTTTTTTGGCTGCCTGGGGGTCGTTCTTCTTCAGATTGGCAAGGGCTTGATCCAGCAGGCTGACCAATCCTTCCACACTGGAAGATTTGCCTCCTGTTACGGTCGGTTCTTGAAAACGATCCAGTTTTCCACTGATAAAATCAAGCTGTTTGTCATTCAAGCCCCGCAGAGCGGTTATGACTTTCTCTTGATTTACCGGGGACTGCATAAAGGAAAATTGGACTTCACCCATGGATGCCTCGATCGAGCGGTAGGCTCCTTTGGATGTTTCTTTGATGCCATCTTCAATGGAGAACCATTCCGAGTTGTATTTCTCATATAGGCTCTTAGCTTCCGCCAGATCGTTTTTTTCTGCGGCGGTGATGGCTTGTTTCACAAAAGCGTTCGCCGCTTTTAAATCCTCCCCCGATGTTGCAGCGTGTGTCCAAGCTGGGGTTAACAGGGTAAGCAACAAGCAGAACATAAAACCAACAATAAACTTAGGTCGCAAGGTAGACACCTCATCCTAAATGATTATGATAATCATTATCATTCACACGATACAGACATAATCATAAAGATGACAATAGCATCTTGTCAAGACACAATTAGGATGACAAAAAATTTACATTCCTTACGTCGTGATCGCATATGATAATCAATTTCACTCGACTTATCATAGTGGATAAAAAGGTTGGTCGCTGTAATATTCATCACACTCCATCTGCGACAGGATAGTAAACCCTCTATAGTCAGAAGCAACTCAAGACGGTATAATCACGACATCCGAGGAAATTAACGAAATCGTAATTAGTCGCAGGGGCAGCCTTTCGGACAGTGCTTGGGGCGATCTTCTTCCGGAAGGTCGTGCGTGCCGACGATCCGAAGATACTGTTCCAGGTTTTGATGCCAAAGCGGCGGCGTATTTCACTTCATTTTAACTTCTTCATAAGTTTCACATCAAAACTACATATCCTTCTTGTAAGATAGTAGTCAAGGAGGCGATTAATCATGAAAAAAGTATGGGTTGTATTCGCGACGGTTGCTTTGGTGCTGACGTTGGGAACGGCGGCGTATGCCGCTTCGAATGAAGATGGAGGCTTTAAGCAGATGCTTCCCACGATGAAACAAGTCCATCCTAATGTTTCTGAGCAGCAACTCCAGGAGATGTACAGCAAGTGTCAGGTTAACGGCCAGAATACAACGGGAATGATGAAGAATGGTTCCACGTCGATGCAAAATATGATGAGTACTGCAACCTCCAACACAAAGTAAGCGGCAAACAACATGGCGAGCAGACCCCCGAGTTAACAAGGGAGTCTGCTTCTTTTATTGTTGTACAAAAGGTGCTCACCAGAAAGTGAGGGGGTATTGGTCAACCTCACAGATTCTCCACATTTATGTGCTATAATTCTCGCCGGTATGATTTTGAATTGGCCGGGAGGTATTTCATTGATCCAGCTTAAGCGGATTATAACCATTGTTGCTGCCTTTATCCTGATTCTTCCCCTTCAAGCACTTGCCGACGGTGCTCTTCCTGAAGAAAAGGGGAACTTGACAACAGGGACATACTTCTTCATCGCTTTCGGTGTTCTGCTTCTTGTTTTTGCAACCGCATACGGATTTCAAAAATGGCGTTTGACAGCACTGAGAACTATCCAGGGCACCAAAGGGCGGACTCAGCGCAATAAAATCGACTTTCGAGTAAAAACGCTTAAATGGGGAGGGATTCTTTCGGCAATCGGGCTCATCCTGACCATCGGAATCAACCTTGAAACCGCACTGGACCGGCGCGGCCAAATCTCACTGGATCACATTCACGGAATAGGTTATTCCCAGGATGGAAAACGTTTGCTGTTCGCGGCTCATGATGGGATTAAAATTCTCTCGGAAGGACGATGGTCGATTGGTCCTGGCGGAAAGCACGACTTTATGGGATTTTCCATGGTTGACGATGGATTTTACGGCAGCGGCCATCCGGCTATCGGCTCCGGACTCAAAGAGCCGTTCGGAATCATACACAGTCTGGACGATGGGAAAACGATCGAGCCGCTTGCATTTATCGGCCAAATTGATTTTCACTTGATGACAGCGGGCTATCGCGCCCATACTCTTTATGTTTACAATCCGCAACCCCTTCCCGAGCTGCAAGAAACCGGGCTTTATTTTTCAACAGACGACGGAAAGACGTGGTCGAAGAGTGAGGAGCAAGGACTTGCAGGACAATGGCTGGTTATGGCCGCACATCCCGACGAACCGGCGATCGTAGCGATCGGTACTATGAACGGCCTTTACATATCCCGAGATTACGGAAAAACCTTTCAGAATCTGCTCGGCGGGAAGCAAGTCACGAGTCTTGCCTTTCATTCAAAGGATACCTTATACGCAGGGACAATCGGAGAAAAACCCGAGCTGGTTGAAATGAAAATAGATGGCACCGAAATGAAAGAAAAAAGCCTCCCGCCATTGACGGATGACGCGGTTATGCAAATTGCAGTCAATCCTCAAAATGAGCAGGAATTAACGATTGCCACGTATAACCGGCAGGCCTATACGTCCTTTGATCAAGGTAACAAGTGGCAGCAGATCTTATTTAACGGCACAACCAAGCAATAAAAAAGAAGGCTCACTCCGATAGGGAAGTGATGCCTTCTTTTTTGTGACTTTGGATCATCGGTTTGATCCTTATGCCGGGTTATTGCCAGCCTTCGGATCGGGTATATAATCGCTCTTGTAGTCCGTATAGTTCATGTCGGTTGCCATTCCTGCTGCGGCATGATGCAGGTCATGGCAGTGGAACATCCAATCCCCGGGATTGTTGGCTGCAAAAGCTACGACATATTCTTCTCCGGGGTTCAAGTTGAGCGTATCCTTCACGATGGGTGACCCTTCTAAAGGCTTGCCGTTCTTGCTCAACACTTGGAAGAAATGTCCGTGCAGGTGCATGGGGTGAACATCGGAAGCTGAGTTGTTGACCAGACGCACTTTCACTTTGTCGCTCGTCTTGACTTGAATCGGGTCCGTATTCGGGAACGTTTTGCCATTGATGGTGTAGATTGGACTGCCGTTTTTGGATTCGGTCCCTAAGTTCATGGTATACTCCACATCGAATTTTTGATCCAGCTGAAAAGACGATTTTCCGGCTTGGCCGTACCGAGTCAAATCGAAAACGGGAAGATTCAAGAGGGCGTCGTCAGGCTGGTCTGTGCTTTTCGCCGCTCCATCGTAAGCGATCTTGATTTTCATCCCTTTTACGCCCGGTTCGGTTCCATGAGCTTCCAAGTACCATTGCCCAGGGTTGTTCGCCTCAAATTCCACATCGTAACGCTCACCCGGCGCGATGGTCAGCAGGGAATTCTTGAGCCATTGCGGATCGTTGACCGGCTGCCCGTCGGTTGCCGTAACCTTCCACTCGTGACCATGCAAGTGGAGCGTGTGCGATTTGTAGCCGGCATTTATCAAGCGCAGGCGCACTTTATCGCCTTGCTTAACGGGAAGACTGTCGATAACGGCTCCTGATTTGCCGTTGATCGTTAACAAATTGTACATGTTCATATTGCCGTGATTCATATTGCTCATGTTGCTGTGGTCCATACCGTTCATGTTGTCCATATTCATGTTGCCGGTACTGTTGCCGCTTCCGGATGACATCCATTCGTCAAGCATGAGTGTGTAATCGCGGTTCACTTGGTCGTCCTTGGCTTCGACGATGAAAGAACCATACAAACCGCGGTCGATCTGATTGACGCTGTCCTGATGAGAATGATACCAATAGGTTCCCGGGTTGTTAGCCGTGAACTCATAGGTGAAGGATTGGCCTGGCTGTACCGCATTTTGGGTCACACCGGGGATTCCGTCCATGGAGATCGGCACCGGTACACCGTGCCAATGGATAGATGTGGGTTCAGGCAGTTCATTTTTCAAGGTAATCTTGACTTTGTCTCCCTGTTTAACGCGAATTTCCGGGCCGGGCACCGAATTGTTGAACGTCCATACGGGGAGGGTTCTGCCCGGTTCGACTTCCAGGTTGCTGGTTTGCGCCGTCAGTGTAAATTCGGTCTGACGAATGGCAGCCGTCTTCACGGTCTTTGCAGACGCAGTGCTGTTATTTGACGCTTCCGCATTAGTGCCGCCAGGGCTGCTCACACTGTCCGCAGATTGCTTCCCTTTGTTGACGCAGCCGGCGAGTATGATCGCCAAGAGACCAAATGCTACCGCTACGCGGATGAAGTGCTTTTTCATCGTTATCTTCACATCCTTCCTGATAGTTGTTTTAATATGATAATAAATCAAAAATGTGTGGAAAGTGTGAAGTTCACGCATTTTTTTGAGTACGAACCGGGTTATGGATCGAGTCCAACAGCGATTAAAAAAGTAGAGAAATGATGTGGTTTTGGTGTTATTCTTGTGAATATGCGGCATATACCCGTTTTTGGAGGTGAAGCATATGGATTCGCAAACGACAAATGCGATACGCAAACGATACAACCGTATGGCGCCCATGTTTCACAGGATGGAAAGCAACATGATGAAGAAATGGCGACAAGAACTTCTTTTGCCGGTAAGCGGTAAGGTCTTGGAGGTGGGGATAGGAGCAGGTGCCAATCTGCCTTTTTACCCAGAAGGCATTGAGCTTACCGGTATTGATTTTAGTCCCAATATGCTTAAGTACGCCGAACTCAGAGCGCACGAACTGCAAAGGGAGGTTGCCTTGCTGGAGATGGATGCTCAGCAGATGCAGTTTGAGGACAACACGTTTGATTTTGCCGTTGCTACCTGCGTCTTCTGCTCTGTTCCGGATCCGGTAGCAGGAATGAAAGAGATGCTACGCGTATGCAAACCTGCGGGCACCATTCTTTTATTGGAGCACATGAGGAGCGAGAACCCGTTTGTCGGTAAAATCATGGACCTCGTCAACCCGCTGACGGTTCGCTTAACGGGAGCGAATATTAACCGAAAGACACTGGACAATATCGCACGAGCCGGCTTGAGGCTGGAGAAAAACGAACAGCTACTTTCTTCCATTGTCAGACGATTGACTCTGAGACCTTAAGCAGAGAGAAGTGTTGCGAATGGTCCGTATGTGTCCCTGTATTCGGTATGGATGGCAAGGCATGAACGAACTCGATTCCCAGTCCGGCCAACAAGATCAGGGCAAACATCCATGCGGGCTTACGGAGCATAGAAGGAAATCGCTGCAACTCATCCCGTTTAACTTCGCTTTGCAGCATGATGAAAAGCAGAAATAGAACGCCACCGGTCAAAATACCGGTGACTTTGAGCAGAAGCAAGCCGTATTCGTCTGCGATCATCTCTCCGGTCATTGCCCCCATCATCCCGGCCATCCCGCCCGACAACATTCCGTCCAGCACAGCCATCAAGCTGATGGGAAGACCCGCAAGAGTTCCGGCCAATCCTCCCAAAGCCATGCCGATCATGATCGAATGAAACAGCGGAAGGGAAAAAGCAAGAGCTATCCAGGTTCCCAGGCTGAGCCCAACGCTCATTCCCATCGTCATGGCGCCCATCATGCCGGCCGTGCAGGAGATCGAACTCCGCGCATAGAAGACAAACGTGAGGACCCAAAGCGGCAAAGCGACAAAGAAAATAGCGAAGGGAAGCATATCGAGCATAAAATGACCTCCAGCTTATAGAATAGTACATGTTTATGGCTGTCCCTGTTTTTTATGATCCTTGTAAAATTCTTGATTTCCACAACGTTTCTACACACAATCCACATAATCTTGATTTACAATAGACTCATCAAAAGAGAACAAAACCAATATCGAGGAGGTCGAGATAGATGGACTGGTCGTGGCTGCTGTATCTGATGTGTCCACTCATGATGCTTCCTATGATGTTTCTCATGATGAAAGGAAGCCATAAAGAAGAATCGCCAAACAGTCAAAATAAGGCGGTGGCAGAGGAACTGGCTCAACTGAAAAAGCAAAACGAAACGATGCAAAAGGAACTTCGGGATTTGAAACGTACCGTTTGAACCTTACAAGGAGGTATAGGCGATGAGCTGCTGCGGGAACCATAATCAGGAAAATCATCAAAATGGTCAACAAGGTCATGCGGATCACCACGGCCAGCATGGCGGAGGGCATCAGTCGCATAAATGGATGATGATCATCGGTTGCGTCTTGCCTATCGTGTTGGCGGCTGCCTTTTTCTTAACGAAGGGATCTAGCGGATCGGCAGGCAATTGGCTGCCCTTACTCTTGGTTCTTTTATGCCCGCTTTCCCATCTGGTCATGATGCCGCTGATGAATAGAGGGAAACACGATCATCATCCGCAGGCGTAACGATTGATGTATTGTCATTCATAAGCTTGGTTAAGAGGAAGCAGTTGAATCTGCTTCCTTTTTACGTTCAACTTCACACTTTCCCCACACTCTCCACACAAATTCAACAAAAACAATGTGTAGAGTAAAGGCATCAAGCAAAGCACGCCGTAAGGATAGCCGGTAAGAAAGGGGAGGGTTTCATTTTGTTTCATATCATCGTTTGCGTCAAACAGGTTCCGGACAGCCGGGAGATCCGAATTGATCCGAAGACGAATTCCTTGATTCGTCAAGGCGTGCCCAGCATCGTAAATTTCTATGACTTGCACGGGCTGGAGGAAGCGCTGCGCATCAAGGATTCCCATGGGGCGAGAGTGACCGTCATCACGATGGGGCCGCCTTCGGCCGAGAAGGCGCTGAAGGAATGTATTTCCCTTGGAGCGGATGAGGGTGTTCTGGTCACGGACAAAGGGTTTGCCGGAGCGGATACGCTGGCAACCTCTTATGTATTGGGCACTGCCATCAAGAAAGCGGAAACCGTGTGGGGACAAGCCGATCTGGTGTTCTGCGGCAAACAAACCATTGACGGGGATACTGGACAGGTCGGACCCGGCATCGCATGCAGGCTGAACGCCGAGCCCTTGACGTATGTCAACAAGGTGGTTTGGATTGACGGCAAAGAAAAGCTCATCCGAGTAAATCGCCAATTGGAAGACGGGAGCGAAGTCGTGGAGTCGAAAATGCCGGTTTTGCTGACGGTATTGAAGGACATCAATAGCATTCGGCGCGCCGGAATGCCGGGAATGCTGCACGCCGCTCGGTACAAGCCCATCGTCTGGACAGCGGTCGACTTTCCCGAACTCGATCGCACCAAGATCGGCCATAAAGGTTCTCCGACAACCGTGGGGAAATCGTGGGTGCCTGAAGTGAAAAAGGCTGGAGGAGAGTTGATCGCAGCGGATCATCCCGAGGAGCTTGGCAAGCGAATCATGGATAAAATCTGGGATACAACGATGCCGCAGCAGCTAGGTTGGTTGTCCTGATCATCCGGACGAAAGGGGTAAGAAAGAGAAATGGCTATTGGGCAGTTAGAGCAGCCCCCATTGGACGAGGCTGCCTACTTGGGAGTATTGGTAGTCGTAGAACAGCGTGAAGGAACAGCCAAGAAGGTATCCTGGCAGCTTCTTGGACAAGGCAGAAGACTGGCAGACAAGCTGGGAGCGCCGCTCTTGGCATTAGTCATCGGCCACGAAGTGGCGCATTTGGCGCAGGAAGCCGTTTATTACGGGGCCGACAAGGTGTATCTCTGCGAAGCCGAGACTCTGAAGGACTATCGGACGAAACCGTATAGCCGGGTTTGTCTCCGTGTATTCCAGGAGGTGAAGCCGGAAATCGTCCTCTATGGCGCAACGGCTACCGGACGCGACTTGGCGGGTGCCATTGCCACCCATTTGCCGACAGGACTTACCGCAGACTGTACGGAACTGGATGTGGAGCCGCCTCCGTCGCGGCTGCTCCTGGCAAGCCGCCCGGCCTTCTCGGAGAAAATGATGGCGACGATCCTGTGCAAGCAGCATCGTCCCCAGATGGCCACGGCAAGGGCGGGGGTCTTCCAGGCGCTACCGCGGGACACTGCCCGCAAAGGAGAGGTTATCCCCGTTTCCTATGCAGCCCATGAGATCGAAGAGACGGTCACGCAGGTGATCGAATTCATCTCGGAAACGAATAAAGTCCATCTGGAAGAGGCAGAGGTGATCGTTGCCGGAGGACGAGGACTCGGAGGACCCGATGGATTCCGCCTTCTTCAGGAACTGGCGGAGACGCTCGGCGGGTCCGTCGGAGCTTCCCGCGGCGCGGTGGATGCCGGATGGATCGGCCATGGTCAGCAGATCGGGCAGACAGGAAACACGGTCAGGCCAAAGCTCATCATAACCGCAGGCATTTCAGGGGCCGTTCAATTTGCCGTCGGGATGCAAAATTCCGATATGATTATCGCGATCAATCGAGATGCCGAGGCGCCGATTTTCCAAGTAGCCCATTACGGAATTGTCGGAGACTTGTTCGAGATTATACCTGCCATCACATCCGCGGCGAAGAAAAGGAGGGGGTTTGCTTGACGGAAACGTTTGATGCCATCATCGTCGGTGCCGGACCGGCGGGAGGGGCGGCGGCTTTGAAGCTGACCCAAGCCGGACTGAAGGTTGTACTCCTGGAACGGGGCGAATTCCCCGGGGCCAAGAATGTGTTCGGCGGGGTTCTTTACCGCAAGCAAATCGAGGATTTGGTTCCGGAATTCTGGAAGGAGAAGGGAGCTCCGATCGAACGCTCCATCATCGAGCAGCGAATCTGGATGATGGGCAAGGAGTCCTGCACGACGATCGGCCATCGAAATGAGGCGTTTAAGGAGCCGATGAACTGCTTCACCGGCCTTCGCGTCAAATTCGACCAATGGCTGGCAGGAAAAGCGGTCGAAGCCGGTGCTTTGCCGGTATACGAAACGACTGCCTTGGAGTTGATCTGGAAGGGAGATCGGGTTGTCGGTGTCCGGACCGACCGGGAGGACGGCGACTTGTACGCCAATGTGGTAGTGATTGCCGACGGCATCAATTCCCTGCTGGGCAAATCCCTCGGCGTGCACACAGAGTGGAAGCCCGATGAAGTATCCTTGGTGGTAAAAGAGATGATTGCTCTCCCGCGGGAAAAGATCGAAGACCGCTTTAACCTGGAAGGGGATGAGGGAGCAACGGTTGAGTTTATGGGGGAAACTTCTCTCGGCATGGCCGGGATGGGCTTTCTCTATACGAATAAGGATTCTCTATCGCTGGGCATCGGCGTGATGGTGAATGATTTGATCCGGAAAGGGATCAAGCCCTATGAGCTGCTGAATTCCGTCAAGCAGCATCCGACCATCCGGAAGTTGATTCAAGGCGGGGAAGTAAAGGAATATGCGGCTCACATGATCCCGGAAGGCGGCTATCACTCCGTTCCGGCCTTGTCGGGCAATGGCTGGTGTATCGCGGGGGATGCGGCACAACTCGTCAATTTTGTCCACCGGGAAGGGACCAACCTGGCCATGAAATCCGGCGAATTGGCAGCCGCGGCGATCATCGAAGCGAAGAAACGGGGAGACTTTTCCGCTGAGACGCTAGGCGAGTACGATAGACGGATGAAGGAATCCTTTGTCATGAAGGATCTGAAAAAATACAAAGGGATGCATCATCTCATGAAGAAATACGATTCATCCTTATTGTTCGACAAGCTGCCCCAGGCGGTAAACGCAGCCGCTTACACCATGTATTCCGTAGATGGAATACCGAAAGCGGAGAAGCAGAAGCAGGCGGTTCGAATGATAATAGACGCAGCCGGCGGTACCTTGAATTTGCTGAAGTTAGGGCATAAAGGATGGAGGTCGATAAACGGATGAGCCCCAAAATGACGATAACGGATCGATTGTTTACCATCCGCTACAAAAGCGACGATGCGCCTCATTTAAAAATCAAGGATGAGTGGTTGTGCGCGAACTGCGAAACGCAGAACTGCACGTACATTTGCCCGGCGAATGTCTACGAATGGAACTCGGCCCAATTCAAACTGAACGTCTCCCACGAAAATTGCTTGGAATGCGGGACGTGCCGGATCGCCTGCCTCCATTCCAACATCGAGTGGAAGTATACGCTGGGTGGACGCGGGATCGCTTACCGCTACGGCTAAAACGATGTTATCCCCTCACGGCAGACAGCGAAAAGAATTCGATAGATGAATTCTTTTGCAGTAGATCGGAGGGGATTTTAAATTATGTCATCCGGAGTTCGGCCATTTCCATTCCCCATAAATCCTTTATACTAGGGTTGAAATGTTAAATCTATAATCGGGTGATCAGGATGAATAAACTTAAAGCTCTTATTGTCGATGACGAATGGAATATGAGGAATCTGCTGCGCATCTATTTAACCAAAGAGGGCTTTGAGGTAAAGGATTCGTCTAGCGGAAGCGAAGTCCTGGAGATCGCGGACAATGAACGGTTTGATATCATTCTTCTTGACTTGATGATGCCTGATATGGATGGTTGGGAAGTTTGCAAAAAAATTCGGGAAAAGCAAATGACACCCATCCTGATGTTAACAGCCCGGACGGAGACCAAGGATAAGGTACAGGGGCTGGGCATAGGGGCGGATGATTATGTCACCAAGCCCTTTGATCCGGAGGAATTGATGGCGCGGGTGTTCGCCCTCATCCGGCGATCCGCTCATCAACAAGCGCAAGCAGTCGCTGAAGTGAAAATCGAGGCACCGGAAATGATCATTTACCCGGAGGGCCGGCAAATTCAAGTTCACAACCAATCCGTTGATTTGACGCAAAAAGAGTTTGATTTGTTCGCTCTCTTGGCGAAGAACCCGCAAAGGGCCTATTCAAGAGAACTGCTGGTGGAGAGCCTTTGGGGGCATGATTATTTGGGGGAATCCCGCGTTGTGGATACCCATGTGAAAAATATCCGGGAAAAAATGCAACGAGCGGGCCTGAGCTATAATCCGGTTCAGACGGTTTGGGGTGTTGGCTATAAATTCTTTGCACCGGGAAGCACACCATGCGAATAAACCGGATCGATCTAAAGCTGGGAGCGGTTATTATCGCTTTATTTCTCGTCGTTCTGCTCTCCCTCGGTTTTGTCATTGATCGCGTGTTCACTTCCTTCTATCACACCAAAATGCGGGATGATGTGGTGGAACTGGCCGTTCATTTCGCCAATATGGCAGAGTCCCATAAGGCTGGTTCAGATGAGATGATTCAAAGCTTTGCGGAGTTTTCCGACGTGAGCATTTATTTGATCGACCTTTCAACGAAGCAGAAGGTCAGCTTGGGAAAGAATAAAGTTGCAGACAGCACATTCGTTCGGGACTCCGATTTGCAATTGCTGGGAAAAGGGACCAACATCTTCTATGAGTTCATTTCCAAGGACAAGCAAAGCTATTTTGTCTCGGTAAGACCTATTGCGGGCGAAGGGACCGCCATCTATGTCCTTTCGTCTATGAAGAGCATGGAAGAATCCTTGCACCGTGTGCGAGGTTACCTAGTTTTATCCGGGCTGGGGGCTTTTTTCCTGGCATTGGGCTTTACGTATATCGTATCCCAAATCTTATCCAGACCCTTGGTGCAGATGGAACGGGCTACTCGTCGAATTGCGAAAGGGGATTGGGAGACGCGGGTAGATGTACGCACGTCCGATGAAATCGGTAACCTGGGAATAGCCATTAATGATTTGGCCCGGGATTTACAGCATTACCAGGATACCCGTCAGGAGTTTTTCGCCAATATATCGCATGAGCTGCGAACACCCATCACCTATTTGGAAGGCTATGCAAGAGTGTTGTCCGATGAGTTGTATGAGACGGAGGAAGAGAAGAAGCAATATTTAACGATCATTCATCAGGAAGCTTTACGCCTTGATCATCTGATTAATGATCTGTTCGAGCTTTCCAAGATCGAGGAAGGCGAACTTAGCCTTTCACTGGATTGGGTTGATTTAACGGACATTGTGCGGAACAGCGTAAAGAAAGTGCAATTGAAGGCAAAAGAAAAAGGCCTCCTGCTTTCCTGTGAAGCTGCCGAGCAAGCTCCTCTAGTCTATGCAGACGCGCTGCGTATGGAACAAGTGGTCCTGAATATTCTGGAAAATGCAGTCCGCTATACCGCGAAAGGCGCGATTCATATTCGCCTGATCAAGGGAAAGAATACGAATCAAATCCTAGTAGAGGACACGGGGATGGGGATCCCCGCTGACGAGCTTCCTTATATTTTTGACCGCTTCTATCGTGTGGAAAAGTCTCGGTCTCGCGAGTTCGGAGGAACCGGCTTAGGCTTGGCGATCGTAAAAAAGCTTGTGGAACTGCAGGGGGGAACAATCGAAGCATTCAGCCGGATCGGCGTAGGAACGCGCTTTGTGATCACTCTCCCCACTGAACGGCCTGCGGAGGTGGGACCATGAGAAGATCGGAATGGCTCGTCGCGCTAGCCTTGATAGGACTTGGAATCGCGTGCATGACGGTTTCCGCCACCTCTTTTCTGGATCGACCGTTTGCGTCATTCTTAAGAACGTCGTTAACCCTCTGTTTGTGGTTGGGGTTGCCTTTATTCATTCTGGGCAGCTATTATGTGATTCTAGGCCGACGCAATCGAAAATCCAAACATCGTCGAGAGAACAAATAAGGAGCCGTCCGTGTGATGGCTCCTTATTTCTTTTGCCAGTTTCAAGCCTATTGAGAGGATTGGGGACGTTTTGTGAACGGCGATGAGGGAGGGGACTTGTTTCATTTGGTTCCGCAGCGATTCCACACAGATTCTCCATATTTTCTTCTTAGAATAGGGACATGAAAAATATCTCGATGAAAGGAAGATTGGGAATGAAGAGAATCGCCCTCACCGCGGCACTGGCTGGTCTTCTGCTGTTCTCCGGCACGGCGCTTGCCGATGAGCAGCAGAAGAACGATGGACATTCCGACGGGCATGGAACCACGCAGGTTCAGCCGACAGCGAACGATCAACAGAACATGAATATGACACCGGAAGAGCATCAGAACATGAACATGGGAACCGAGGGAAAAGGCGGTCATGGCAGCCATGAGGATGTGGTCGAGACCCCGCCCAACATACCGGTGCTCAGCACATTCGCAGCTATCAACGCAGCTTTTTTGCTAGTCGGGATTTGGAATAAATGGGTAAGAAAGAAAGGGGGAGCAAGCGCATGACAGCCCCTGTTAAAAATACGCAAAAAACGCTGGCTGCTGCCACTGCAAACGCAAAAATGAACTTCATGAATGTCCCATGGATTCGTGCTGTTATTAAGAGTCGATGGTATCCGGGTATCATTCAATGGATGGTCTTGGCCGTTTTCTCCTTTATCGTATTTGAGCTCGTTGCCGGGACGGTTAACCCCAGCCGCAATTTCGGCACTTCCATGACCTGGGTGCTGTGGTGGCCGGCCATTCCAGTTCTCTTTTTGGTGCTGGGCCGGTTTTGGTGCGCGGTATGTCCGTTCGGCAAGATCAGCGATATTGTCAGGAAATTAGTAGGTTCGGAAAAACCGATGCCCAAGTTTCTGAAAAAGTATGGCATCTGGCTCATCGATCTCTTCTTTATTATGATCACGTGGTCGGACCATGTATGGGGGATTGTGGAATCCCCGCGGGGCTCCGGGAATATGCTGCTCTTGTTGGCGACGGGGGTTATCGCAACATCGGTTTTCTATGAAAGACGGACATTTTGCAAGACGTTGTGCTTCCTTGGAGGTGTAGCCGGCAACTACTCCCGATCTGGTATGTTGGAATTGCGCGGCACCCCTGAAATTTGCAAAACCTGCAAGAGTCAATCGTGCTATAAAGGGAACGAGAAAGTGGACGGCTGTCCGATGTTCGAGTTTGCCCGCACCATGGATAACAGCGCGGATTGCAACCTCTGCGGCAATTGCGTAAAGTCTTGTCCGAACAACTCCATCCGGATCTCTCCGCGCAAGCCGACATCGGAGCTTTGGGGGATCAAAAAACCGAGAATCGAGCACGCGTTCCTGGCGGCCGTCATCATGGGGATTGTCTTCGTCCAGAACATCACCATGCTGGAAATCTGGCAGGAAATTCTAAGCGCCATCGGTAAAGTGACGGGGACTACCAATTACAATGTGAATTTCACCGTCGCCTTCGTCATCTCCATGATGCTCCCGATCGGGTTGCTGTGGCTTACGGCGAAATTGACCGCTAGCAAGGAAGCGGCCGAGAAAGTGCGGGAAAACTTCGTTCGCTTTGGTTATGCCATCATCCCGCTTGATTTGGCTGGACACTTGGCGCACAATTTGTTCCATGCTTTAACGGAAGGAAAGGCCATTTGGTTCAACACGATTAATTTGTTCGGATATCAACTCTCCGGGGATCTCAGCCTGACCTCCGCGGGGACGGTTCAAATTTTGCAGTACATCACCGTTGTCCTCGGTTTTATCGGCTCCGCGTATTCTGTTTATCGGATCGGCGGCCGTGCTTCCTGGAGGAAACTGCTGCCTTATTATACACTTATGATTTTACTTGCGGCAGCCAATATTTATCTGTTCTCCCTGCCGATGATGCATCGGGTGTAACTACAGCAAAAACCGATCCTATGGATCGAGGCAAAACTATTTATGGAAATGATCAAACGGCGAGGGCAGCACGAAGACTCCTGTAAAAGCAGTCCCGTTCGCGAATTCCCAGGAATAGGCGTCTAAGGCCGAAACCGTGTGAAGCCGGGTGGAACCAGGTGAGGTCAGGTGGAACCAGGTGAGGTCAGGTGAAACCGGGTGAGGCCGGGTGAAGGCAGGTGAAACCGGGTGAAATAGAGGTAAAAATTACCGCAATTCTGAGACCGACAAGCAGCTGCGGCCAAACAAGGGTAGAAATTACCGCTAAATTCCCATGTCAATGTAGGTTTGCCGGGATTTGCAAAAATAACGGTAAAAATCTCCTCTATTTTGGGTTCAGTAGGCTGTCGGGCTAAATAGCGGTAGAAATTCCTCCTATTTCTATCGGCCGGCCCTGGTGGTCACAAATGGGTCGGAGTTTCGGTACTATTGCAACAGCAAGCCTTGCGCAGGGTCCGGCAATCCCCAAAACTTTATTTTGTGCCGCACCAGGCCTGTTGCGGCAGGGTCGAGAATCTGTCATGAGGCTGGAGCAGAACGAATGCTGGGGTGGCCTGCGTATCGGCTTTCAAATGCAAAGACCAGAGAAAGAGAAGCCTCCAAACCCATTTGATAGTGGCTTTGGAGACTTCTTTGTATTACCTTTGGGACAGCCTCTTCCGGCTTGTTGAGGCAAGCGTTGTTTGCCCGGTGAGAGATCAAGGTTTTTTGCTGCGCTGCCGCTCCTCCCTTTCCCAGCGGGCGAGAGAAGGATAGGGATCGAAGGCCCACTCGGTCTTGCCGGTGTCCTTGTACAGGCCGTAGTGCAAATGAGGCGGAAACTTGCCGGAGGTTCCCGGTTTCCCGTAGCCCGAGCTTCCCACCCAGCCGATGACCTGACCGGGATGAACCGGCGTGCCAACGGCGATGTCCTTGGAGAAGCCGGAGAGATGCGCGTAATAATGGTACACGTTGTTCAGGTCACGAATGCCGACCCGCCAGCCTCCGTAGTTGTTCCAGCCCTTCACCTCGATGATTCCGTAGCAGGTACTGCGGGCGGGAACCCCATAGCCGGCGAAAATGTCGGTGCCTTCGTGTATCCGCCGTCCTCCCCAGCCGCGGCTCGCTCCCCAGGTGCTGTGGTAGGTGTATTCGGAGCGCAGCGGGACGGGGAAGGCGTGCTCCTGCAGGTCGAGGCGGCCGAAGCTTTCGTAAATTTTGGCAAATTCGTCGATGCGAGCGACGCCGCGATTCCCAAAGGTCCGATACAGGGCCGCGTCCCACTGGGCTGCGCCGCCGCCTGCGGCGCTCATATCCTGCACGAAAGCGAGCATGGTGTCCAACTCGTTGCGCCGATCCGCCCGCCCGTCGCCGGAGCCGTCCCGGCCCTTGCCGCCGAACAAGTCGATGTGGCCGGGATCGGTGTCGTCAGGAGCGGGATTGAGCAAGCCGATCCAGAGGGGAAGCGGATAGCGGCCGTTCATCTCGGGAGGATTCTTGCGGCTGGAAGCGGCTGTGACGCGATGATACTGATCGGCCGCCGCCAGTCGGTACCAGGGGATCCCGGTCGCCAGACCGAGCTGATCGAGCAGCGCTCGCCGCTCCTCCGGCGTCGTCTCCGGCTCCGCTTCCTTGGCGGCGGTTCCTGCCGGAGAGGCTTGCCGGACATCGGCAAGCGCCCCTGCGCTGACGCTGCCCGCGAAGGCAAACAGACTGGCGGCGAGAAGCGCCGCTCGGCTCAGCCGCCGCCGTGTTCGGTTGTTCATGGTTCATCTCCTGCCTTTGGAATGGAAGTCAGGACTCTACCCGATATGTACGTTAGCATGTTCAGGAAGCTCTGAATTATCCCGGAATGCGGCGGTCGGATGCGGCGGTCGGTCGTGGAAATTGCAGGCAGGAGGCATGAGCTGGCCAGGCTCGATTGGACAGAAAAACCGGCTTGGCAACCGGAAGGGATGAGATCAAACGAGACGCCATACAAAGGGGCGGCACGGTTGTATTAACGCCGCGGGGTGGCGCAACAATGTACGGCAAGCAAGCGGCAGCGGCAGACAGCGTCATGAAACAGCGTGAAATGCAGGCCAGGCAGACCAGGCAGGCTGACTGGGTTGGGCATCAGAGTCGCGCAGGTTCCGCCATCTTTTTGCGATGGCTGCCTTCGGGGTTCCATTGCGATACGATTGCTGCAAAAATGCAGGCAATCCGCTCCTGATCGGCTCCCATGCCCCGTATTCCTGCAAATGTGCAGGTAATTTCGCGCACTCCCCCACAAATGAGGCTGCAACCGGAAAAATACCTGCACAATCGCAGGTTTCTTCGACAAACGAACCATCTGCGGGAATTTCCTGCAGTTTTCGCAGGTTTCTTCGACAAACGAACCATCCGCGGGAATTTTCCTGCAGTTTTCGCAGGCTTCTTGTCCGTCCGGTGCGGAATGGATTCGCTACCTGTGAAAATTGCCATTCATGGAGCAAACCGCTGATCATTACCGCCATTGTCGGAAGATCGTCGGGGTTGTTCTCACTGTTTCATGAAGGCGAAGCGGATGCGTCAGGCCGGGGTATCCGGATTCCATTCGTTCAGGAACAGCTGATAGAACAGGGCGTCATGCCAGCCGCCGAACTTCCAGCCGGTCTCGGGAAGGGCGCCGGCGAGCCGGAAGCCGAACCGTTCGTGCAGGCGGACGCTGGTGTCGTTGCCCGCCGTAATGCAAGCGATGACGGAATGGTAGCCGAGGGATTTGCCCCTCAGGAGGATGTCTTTCAGCAAAATTTTGCCGATGCCGCGCCCCTGATAGTCCTTGTCCAGGTAAACCGAGTTTTCCACTGTCGGCCGGTAAGCGGGTTTGGCCCGGAACACCGACAGGTAGGCGTAGCCGACGATCCGGCCGTCCGCTTCCGCGACGATCAACGGATAGGCGCCGCCGTAATGGGAAAACCATTCCTGACGCTGCTCCAGAGTCTGCGGCTCCAGGTCGAAGGTGGCGGTCGAGACGGCGATATAGTGGTTATAGATGCGAAGCAGCTCGGGCACATCCTCCCGCACGGCTTCCCGGATAGCAACTCTGGTCATGCTTCATTCCCCTTTTGTCGTAAGCGCAACATTTCTCCAATTATACTCCGGCGGGCGGGAAAGTGGAATGTTGAATTTTTCATGGTATAATACGAGAAAGGAATTTGTCGGAAACCCCGGGGTACGGACGGGGATGGGGGTGCGAACTTGTTTCACGTTGGCGGCAATGTCTACGAACTCGTGAAGGAAAACAAGAACGGCTGGAACCTGGAAGTGTTCCGCAACCGGTACAGCGAGGTGCTGGAGCGCTACGATTATGTCGTCGGGGACTGGGGCTACAACCAGCTTCGCCTGCGCGGCTTCTTCAAGGAGTCCAATCCGCGGATAGCCAAGGACACCTCGATCGCAAATCTCGAGGATTACATTAACGAATATTGCAATTTCGGATGCGCTTACTTCGTGTTGGAAAAGGTGGGGCAAAGCGACCGCCCGAGCGAGGAGGCGCTGGCGTCGGAGGAGGGCGGCTCGGGCGAGAGAGCGGCTGCTGCCGCCGCCTTCGAGGGCAGCAACCGGATGGACCGGCCGGACCGCTACAACCGCAACGGCGAGCCGTGGCCGGGCAAGCCGCAGCGGCCGGAGAGCAAGCCCGCCCGGGAGCGCCCGGACGGAGAGAGGACCAGCTTCAGCCGCGAGGAGCGCTCCCGCGCAGGCTTTCCGGCTGAGCGCGAGCCGGGCAGACCGGGCGGGGAGCGCATGCAGTGGTCGGACCGCAAGCCGGCGCGCCCGGACGGGGACCGTTCGGGCCGCCCGCAGCGGCCCGAGCACCAGGACCGCCAGGAGCGGGGCACGGGCCGCGGACCGGAGCGGGGGAACCGCTTGCCGGAGCGCGGCGGCGGCCGCGGCTCCGATCCGGCGGCTGTGCGGCAGAGTCGCGGCGACAAGCCGCAGCAGGACCGTCCGCAGCGCCATGCGGACCGCCCCGACCGGGGTGCGGTGGAGCAAGCGTCGCAGGCCGAGCATGCGAACCGGGGCGAACGCCCGGACAAGCGTCCGCCGCGGCGGACGAATCCGGAGCGTTCCCCGGGCGAGCAGGCGATGGCGGAGACTTCCTCCGCGAATGAACACCGGCCGGGACCGTTCCGCAAGCGGCGGCATGGCGGAAGCCACGGCGGCGGCCATCCGGCCGCAGGAGAGCCGGGCGAAATGAGGCAGCGCCCGCCGAAAAACCACTCCCAGGGCCCGGGCAATCCGCCGCCTGCGGGAAATTAAGCGGCTTGAGCGGCGGAGACCGGCCCGCACTGAATGGCTTGCGCGGGGACTAAGGCGACTCTTTCCGCGACCCGGCCACTGTCGCAAATGACGAGTGCGGCTCTTTCCGCGACCCGGCCACTGTCGCAATGACGAGTGCGGCGGTCCGCCTTCCGCGTATGGACTCCGCACAGCAAAAAGACGTTTCCACCTCCCACTTGCGTGAGCGGGGATGGAAGCGTCTTTTTTGGCGTACACGATGGGCTGCAGGCAAAGCGGCTCAAAAATCCGTGGTTGGCTCCTGCCCGATGAAAGCCCGCTGGACGCGGCTCCAGAACGGATAGGGCCGATAGCGGGCGAAGCGGATCGTCTCCTTGGCTACACTTGCCCGGACGGAGATCAGATCATCCCGCTGCCAGCCGAGATGATCCAGCGATAGCATCATCCGCCTGTTCGCCTGCGGGTAGATGTCGCAATGATGATGCTTGGGCAGGACGAGAGAGGAGCCCACCGTCCGAAAGATGCGATTGTTGATCGAGGCGATTTCCGTGATCTGCAAGCAGGGAATGGAAGGGTGGATGACCGCTCCCCCCAGACTTTTGTTGTAGGCGGTGCTGCCGGATGGGCTGGAGATGCAAATACCGTCTCCGCGGAAGGTCTCGAAGATGACATCGTTCACATCGAGCTGGGCGACCATCGTCTCCTCGATGCCCTTGATCGTGAATTCGTTAAGCACGAGATGGGTTTCCAAGCCGGAATTGGTGCGAATCTCGATGGACAAGAGGGGATATTCCACCATTCTCGTCGCGTTCTCCTCCAGCGGCCGGGCCATGATCCGGGCCATCGTCTCCAGCTCTTCAGGCTTCCAGTCGGCGAAGAAGCCGAGCCTTCCGGTATGGAGGCCGACGAATGTCAGCCGGTCGAGCTGATCTTTGTAGCGGTGAAAGGCCTGGAGCATGGTCCCGTCGCCGCCGATGGACAGCACCGTATCGGGCTTGTCCTCGTCGAGCGTGAGCCCGAGGCTGTCCGCGAGCTTGGTAAAGCGTTCATGCAGCGCCAGGGAGACCCCGTCGCCGCGATTGATGATGAAATACTTCAACCCTGCATCCTCCTTACCCGCTGTCACCTCTATCATAGCAAAAAAGCCGGAATAAAAAAACGCCGCCCTCATTCGGGCGGCGCATGCATTCGCTATATAAGATGAATCTAAGCTGCCATTCGCAAAAGGAAAGACAAGACGCATTGAGAAGAATGCCACCGTGATCTTGGGCGTAACGGACATTTGCGACGCTTATCCGGCCAAAACCGGCTCATCCTGTCTGTAACGGACATGCGGGACGTTTAATGGACGGTGGAGAATCCGAGCGGCAGCTCGAAGCGGTGAGCGAACAGCGGGTGATCGGGGCGAACCCGCACCGAATAATGCTGCAGGTGATGCAGATGGGAAGGGATTTCCCCCTGGAAACGGGCCAGACCGTCGCCCGGTTCCTCCCAGAGCGTCAAGGGAGTATGGACCGGTTCCCAGATTCCCTCGGAGTTGTCGGCGTAATAGACGATTTCGGCGGCCACGGCGCTGGGTGGAAGCGCGCCTAACCGGATATCCACAGCGACTTTCTTCTGTCCGGGAGCTGCCGGCTCCTCCGGCATGTCCTCAACGAGGGGTACGGAGACATTCGGCCATTCCCCGGTTACGAACTTCTTGAATCCGGCGAGTTCCGTTGCCGAGGCGTTGCTGTTCGCCGTAAAGCCGGCGAACCGAACCATCGCCGGAACATAGAACTCACGGGTGTAATCCTGGACCATCCGGTTGGTATTGAATTCGGGGGCGAGGGTCGCGATCGAGCGCTTCATCCGAGTGACCCAGTCATGCGGACACGCGGCGTCCTTATTCCCGTAATAGAGCGGAACGATTTCGTTCTCCAGCCGGGAATACAACGATTCGGCGTTCTGCTGTTCCTGCGCTTGCCAGTCGCTGTGCGGATCGGATTCGATCGCCCAGCCGTTCGTGCCGTCATAGCCTTCTTCCCACCAGCCGTCGAGGACGCTGAAGTTGATCACGCCGTTCATGGCGGCCTTCTCGCCGCTCGTTCCGCTCGCCTCCAGCGGGCGGAGCGGATTGTTCAGCCAGATATCCACGCCTTGCACCAGCTCGCGGGCGAGGCCGATGTCGTAGTTCTCCAGCAGGGCGATCTTGCCGCGGAATTCGCTCAGCTGCGAGACCCGGTAGATCTCGCGGATCAGATCCTGGCCGGGAATGTCTGCCGGATGCGCCTTGCCGGCAAACAGAAACTGTACGGGACGGTCGGGATGATTGACGATGCGGCTGAGGCGCGGCAGATCCTTGAACAGCAGATTGGCCCGCTTGTAGGTGGCAAACCGGCGGGCGAAGCCGATGGTGAGCGCATCGGGATCGAGCAGTCCCGACGTCTCCGCGATCCGCTCCGGGCTCTCGCCGCCCCGGCGCCGCTGTTCCCGCAGATTGGCCCGCGCCGTTTCAATGAGCTGCCGCTTTCGCTCGCTGTGCGCGTTCCAGAGCTCTTCGTCGGGAATGGAGGCGACGGCGAGCCAATGGGCGGCGTTCGCTTGCTCCTTTTTCCATTCGGGCGGCAAGTAACGGTCGTAGAGCGAGGCGATCTCGGGAGCCGTCCAGCTCTCCATATGTACACCGTTGGTGACGTGCCCGATCGGCACCTCATCGACCTCGAAGCCGCCGAGAAAGCCGTGGAACATCATGCGCGAGACATGCCCGTGCAGCTTGCTCACGCCGTTGCGCAGAGCGGCGCAGCTCATAGCCAGGTAGGTCATGTTGAACTGGTTCTTCGCCGGGTCGAGGCCAAGCCGGATCACGTCGTCCCGATGGGAGCCGAAAACTGGGAGAAACCCGTCCAGATAGCGGTGGAACAGATCGAGCGGAAAGGTGTCGTGTCCGGCCGGAACCGGGGTGTGGGTCGTGAAAATGGTGCTTGCGCGGACGAGCTCCAGAGCCGTCTGATAAGGGACGTCGGCGGCCGCGTACTCGCGGATGCGCTCCAGCGAGAGGAAGGCGGCATGGCCTTCATTGATATGGTAGATGGCCGGATGGATGGCGAGGGAACGCAGCGCGCGGACTCCGCCGACGCCAAGAATCAGCTCCTGGGCGATGCGCATGTCCTGGCCGCCGCCGTAGAGCTGGGAGGTAAGCTCACGGTTCCCGGCGCTGTTCTCCGGAAGGTCGGCGTCGAGGAGGTAGAGGGTCACCCGGCCGATCTTCGCTTCCCACACCTTCAGCTTCACGGTGTCCTGGCCGATCAGCACCTGCACGGTGAGATCGCTGCCGTCCGCAGCTTTGACGGGAAACACCGGATGGTCGGCAAAATCATGGGCAACCCGCTCCGCTGTCTGATTGCCGGAGGAATCCAGCTTTTGCCGGAAATAGCCCTCCCGGTAGAGCAGGCCGATTCCGGTAAGCGGCAAGCCGAGATCGCTCGCCGATTTCAGATGATCGCCGGCGAGGACGCCGAGTCCGCCGGAATAGATGGGCAACGATTCATGAAAGCCGAACTCGGCGGAAAAATAAGCGATCCCGCCCGCTTGGCCGCCGGGATATTCCTTCTGGAACCAGGCCTCCGCCGTCCGATAGGACGACCATGCCGCCATGGTCTCCCCGTACAAGGCGACGAATTCGCCGTCGGTCGCCAGCTGCCGCCAGTCTTCCGCGGTCAATTGCTTCAACAGGCGCACGGGATTATACGCCACTTCCTCCCAGAGAGCGGGAGCCATTCGGGCAAACAGCCGAAAGGCGTGCGGATTCCAGCTGAACCAAAGGTTTCCCGCGAGCTCGGACAACGGTGCGAAGCGCTCCGGAATCGATTGTTCTTGGGCCATAGCGGCGGACACCTCTTTCTCGTCGTGGTCCGATCCTTGACAGGAGTCATCCACAGGAATTATTTCTGTCTATTATACAATTGATTCGAAAACCATTGCAAAAAGATAAAGAAAACAAGCAGCAGCAAAATTCCGGCGAACGCTATTGCCGAAGCGGGAAGCGGGGCGAACCGGGTCAGCCAGTCGGCGGCATCCGCGGGTCCGGAGCGGTCCAGAAAAGCCGGCAGCGCCCTGGACAGTCCGGAGCTGGCCGCAGCCGACGGGCCGAGCGTTCCCGCGAGCAGGAAGACGAAGGCGGCCGCGAGCACTCCGTGGACGAGCCGGGCCAGCAGGAAGGGCCAATAGCGAAGCGTAGTCCGGGTGAGCAGGCTGACCACCTGGGCATGAACGGACAAGCCGGCCCACGACAGCACGAACGCGGCGGCGGCCAGCCGGTGGAGGAGCGGGACGCCCTCGGCAAGGCCGGCGGAGCTGGCGCCGAGGGTCACCTCGAAGATGCCGCCGGCGAGGGAATCGGACAGGGCGCCCGGCAACCCGATGAGCTCCAATAGCGAGGAGAGGGGGCGGGTGATCAGCTGCAGCAGGCCGCTCGAACGCAGCGCCCCGAGGAACGCAGAGAAGAAGACCATCAGCCCGCCGACGACCATGATCAGCTTGAGCGAGGAAGCCACCGCCTGGCGCAGCAGTAGGCCGAGCGGGCGGCCGTCCAGGAGCCTGGCCTTGTGCATGGCCCGGAAGGAGCGGCCGAGCAGGTTCTTGCGCCTGCCCAGCGGCCTGCCGTCAGCCGTGGCGGCGGCCGGGGCCTGTCCGGGAGAAGAGGAAGCCGGTTTCCGCCCACCGTGAAACCGCATCAGGAAGCCGAGCAGGAGAGCGGAGCCGTAATGGGCCGCCGCCAGCAGCGGAGCTACCCGGGCATCGCCGAAGAAGCCGACGGACACCGCCCCGATCAGGAAGATGGGGTCGGAGGAGGTGGTGAAGGCGACGAGCCGCTCCCCCTCGTCGCGGTTGAGCAGCTTCTGCTCCATCAGCTGCGAGGTCAACCGGGCGCTGATCGG